>Ga0310810_10003696_pt1 | contig 16775 bp, 12 predicted proteins | sample NCmetagenome_FD_207641 | JGI IMG/M metagenome (GOLD analysis project Ga0310810, IMG submission 207641) | Soil microbial communities from experimental microcosm in Duke University, North Carolina, United States - NC | ecosystem: Engineered > Artificial ecosystem > Soil microcosm > Unclassified ... | reverse complement strand
GACGTCTTCTCAAGAGCCTTCAAGACGTCCGCATAGTAAGTCGCGGATTGTTTTCGCGCCGCATCGACTGCGATGGTGTCCGTGACTGACGCAGCCACTATGGATGCAACTCGGCCGCGCAGTGGACCAACATCGCCCTTGCCGTTCGGATGCACTCGATTACTCAAAAAGATCAAAAACATTTGGCTGGCTGGATCGATCCAAATTGATGTGCCGGTAAATCCAGTGTGGCCAAAAGAGCCCAGGGGGAAAAGATCTCCCCGATTACTTGAAAAGCTCGTGTCGATGTCCCAACCAAGTCCACGAGTTCCGCCGGTGCTCGTCACCAATCGAGGTCTTGTCATTTCAGCGACTGTTGCCGGCGCAAGAATGCGAACTCCGCGATACTGCCCACCGTTAAGGATCATCTGACAATAAATCGACAAATCACTTGCGGTGGAGAACAGACCAGCATGGCCGGCGACTCCATTCATCCGAAACGAAGTCGGGTCGTGCACTTGTCCGCGTAACCAAACATCAGCGTCCGCTCCCGCATTTGTTTCGGAGTCGCCGAGATAATTCAGTTGTCCGCGACGTTTCTCGCTGGAGAATATTCCTCTGCGCAAACTGATCGAGTGTCATTCCACTGACTCGATGTACAACCTCACCTAGCGCGATGTAATTGATATCGCTATACACGAAGCGAGTGCCTGGCGGTGTGCGGAGGGGCTCTTTTATCAGACGCTTGATGGCTTCATCATAACCAACCCATTGCTCGCGTAAATCGAAATCGGGCGCGTAACCCGACCTATGCGTTAAGAGCTCCTCAATCGTTATTCTCTCGCGTCCATCCCCTTTCAATTCCGGGATGTAGACGGAAACTGGATCGGTCAGTCGCACCTTTCCTCGTTCAACCAGGATCATGATGCTGGTTGCGGTCGCAACAACTTTAGTGAGACTTGCCAGGTCGAAGATAGTATCTACCGTCATCGCTTCGCGCGTCGGCTCAACCGCCCGCGCCCCGTATGCTTTTTCCCAAACGATTTTGCCTTTGCGACCAACCAAAACCACGGCGCCCGGAAGTTTGCGTTGACTGATCCCCTCCTCAATCAGCGCATCCATCAATGCGAGTTGAGATGACGAAATAGAGACTAGTTCAGGTTTGACTTGTGGAAGTTGAGCAGTGATACACCGGTAGCAGAGAAGTATGGCTAGGAATACGACCAAAGGTTTGTGTATTGGAGTCACGTTTGTGGATAACCAACATCAAAAGCTGAATGCCCTTCAGATCTTTTTCATTACGGTCAGTTTTGTTCGTGTTAGTTCGTGTGATTTCGTGGATCGTCTGTTACAAGCCGAAAAAAGCGATCCACGCGCATCACACGAACCAACACGAATGGGATCACCGGGCTGAAGCTCCGGTGAGAATGAGCTATCTCCTCACCGCTTTCAGCTGAATACCGGTTCCCCGTTGATAAAGCCCGGGTAGTGAGATTGGTAACTTCCCAACAACATCAATCTCACCCAGCAGCGCGCGGGCTGCGGCCTGCTGCAGGCTCGGCATGTCGCCATAAGTTACGATGTACGTCCGTAATCCCGGAAAGCTCTGCAGTAAATAAGGATTGCCGAAGCTGATCGCGATGATAGGTGTTTTGCCACCGATCAATTCATTTAGGACTCTCGAACCGGAGTCAGGCAGACCAGCACTTCTCACCTGCCCCGAGCGAACCTTTCCGTATAAGGATGCGATGATCAGATCAGCCGATTTTGCCGCTTCGGTTACTTTTCGAACTTCAGCTTCTGAGGAGCGATCATCGAGCGAGATTGTGTCTACCTTTCGTCCCGACTGAGCTAGGCGCGTCACGAAAGAGTTTGCCACAGACAGTCGATCGTCCCCGTTGGTAATTGCAATGTTCAGGACCTTCGCATCGGGTCTCAGTGCATTAATCGGAACGAGTTTGTCCTCATCACGCACAAGTGTGATCGCATGTTCACTTATTTCTGTAGCCAGCATTCTGGCTTCCTTGCTTGCAACCGTACGATCGATTGACTCTATCGGTGTCAGCCTCTGCGCAACCAAACCGAGATCATATTTTGCGGCGAGGACTTTGCGCGCCGATTCGTCGATTCTCTTTTCTGTCAAACGGCCATTCTTTACGGCCTCACGAACGCCTCGAAACGCCGCTTCAACATCTGACGGCTTCAAAAGCATATCGGCTCCTGCTTCAAGCGCGCGAACGGCAGCTTCATCCTGAGTGAAATAAATCGTTAAGCCACTCATGCTGAGTGCATCAGTAACGATCATTCCTTTAAAGTTCAAATCGTTTCTAAGAATGCCACCTATAACGGGCGACATCGTTGCAGGCATGGTCGCTTTCTCTTCTATGATCTCGCCCGCTTCATCGGTATCTGTTGGCTTTGACTTGGCTGCTTTTGGCAAAGGCCGAATTGGTGAAGGATCTATTTGCGGCAAAGCAATGTGGCCAACCATTACCGAACCGACACCTGCTTTGACTGCGGCCTGGAAAGGGAGTAACTCAACTGAGTTCAAGCGACTACGCGCTACATCGATCTCGGGCAGACCGCGATGCGAATCGACTGCCGTGTCACCGTGACCAGGAAAGTGCTTTGCAGTTGCGATAACACCTCCGGCTTGCGCACCCACAGTAAAAGCAGCAGCGAAGCGAGCAACATCAGCAGCGTCTTCACCGTAAGATCGGACGTTGATAACTGGATTGGCAGCATTGTTATTAACATCGACTACGGGCGCGTCGACCTGTTGAACGCCAAGAGCGCGCGCTTCACGAGCAGTGATCTCGCCTTGGCGTCGAGCATAATCGGGATTACCGGTTGCAGCAACTGCCATGTTCCAGGGGAAACTGACAGTGTCGTCGAACCTCATTCCCGATCCGGACTCCAGATCGGCAGAAATGAGCAACGGGTAATGTGCGAGCTCCTGCATTCTGTTTACGAGAATGACGGATTCGTAAACAGGGCCACGAAATAAAATGATTCCGCCGATATGGAGATCCTGGACCTGATGTTTCAGCGTTTGAAAAGCCTCACTGTCCTGATTGAGAAATGTCGCGTTGACGCCTACGGAAAGGAGCTGACCAATCTTTTCGTCGATGGACATGTGAGAGAGTTCATTGTTGGCCCACTTCAGCGCGGCTGCTGAGGGCTCGACTCTGTATGGCTTGATGCTCGGTGCATTTTGAGACCACACCGTCGTGACCAGGAGCGCAGCCAAAAGCAGAACCGCCAGTGCGGAGATTAGTGAACGATTATTTCGTTGCATCTTTGTATAGGTTCGATAGGTCCTATAGGTCCTATTCGTGCGGGTGGCGATCACTCCTCGCTCACCACAGGCGCCAGCTCATCACGCATAGACTCCGGCGCCGGACTAAACGCAAAACTCGCCATCCATGCCACCACCAAAGTAATCAGGCTGCCCAAAAGCACGTACCATGTCCATGCGATTTTGGTTGCGAAGAAGACGTACAACATCGCGGCAATACTCGCGAGCATTCCAATCAACGCGGGAGGCTGGCTGACTCTTCGCAAAAATGTTCCAACCAAAAACACGCCAAGCACCGGGCCGTTAATCAGCGAAGCAATCGAGAGCGCCTGGCTCAATGCCGAACCAGCCTGGTGGCGCGCGATCAGTGCAACACCGATCTGTACTATTCCCCAAATCAAAGTCAGCACGTGCGACACCTTCAAATAATGTTTGTCGTCGCGATTCGGCTTGAAGGGTTTATAAAGATCATTGACGGCAGTGGCGGCAATGGAATTAAGCGATGAAGACATCGCGGCTGCGAAGATCGCTGCTACCACCAGACCAGATAGTCCGGTCGGTAAGTGCTGCGTGATGAAATCCGGAAAAACACGGTCGCCGCCTGTGAACGGAAATGCGGTAGATGCGGCGGTAACGTATTCCTGACTGTCGAAGGGTCGATAAAACGCGAATAGCAAAACACCGATAAAGAGAAAACCAATGAACTGTGCCAGGACGATTCCGCCGCTGGTAAGCAATGCCACGACGGCGCGTCTTGGTCGGTCGGTACATAGATATCGCTGCACAAGATACTGATCTGTTCCGTGCGTACTCATCGTCAGGAAGCAACCGCCGAGCAAACCTGACCAGAACGTATAGGTCTTTGTGAAGTCCAACGAGAAATCAAATAATGAGTACTTGCCGTATTGAAGCGCCAAACTGTTTGCCGTTGCGAGCCCGCCGTTGATCGAACTAATTAGCACAAGCGCCGCAGCAAGAGCTCCCGCGATGTAAATTCCCAGCTGAACGACTTCGACCCAAATCACCGCCTCCATTCCGCCGAAGTACGTGAACACCAGCATTGCCAGGCCGATCAAAACAACTGAAGCGATGGTGATCGTTTCAACATTCGCAGTTGGCTGAAACGAAACATAGACGGCTGCCAGTACTATCGCAGTCAGCAACAGGCGAATTCCGTCAGCGATGTTTCTCATCACTACGAACAGCGATGCCGCAAGCATTTTGATCTTGCCGCCAAATCGACGATCCAGAAGTTGATAGACTGTCATCAACTCGCCGCGGAAGTATGAAGGAATAAACAACAGAGAGATGACGACGCGACCAAGAAGGTAGCCAAAGACAAGTTGGAGAAACTGGAAATTCCCGCCACGCGCAAAAGCGATTCCGGGAACGGAAATGAAAGTGATGGTTGATGTTTCAGTAGCCACAATGGAGAACGCCACGGCCCACCACGGCACCGATCGATCGCCGAGGAAGTAATCCTTCGTGGTTTCCTGCTTTCGGCCAAACCAGGTTCCGAAGACAACTATCCCGATCAAGTAACCGAAGATGATGATTAGATCGAGGGGCTTCATAATATTGCCAATTTGCGATTGCCGATTACCGATTTAGTTAGCATGGTTCGTGATGTTTCGTGTTGATTCGTGGATCGTCTTTTGTCCTGCAGAAAGGCACGATCCACGAAACACACGAAACACACGAAACATTTCCAGGTAGATCCACAGAACGAAAAGAAGCGCGGAGACTTCGGATTAATCCCTCCCTAAGAGCTTCACCGCGTCTTCTACCTTTCCTTTCGTTGCACTCAATGCTTCGCCTGCTTTATCACTGGATGCATTTGCCTTCGCCATCACCAAAGCCACACTCAGATTATTCTCAGATTCCTGAAACAGACTCGCTGCCGTATCAGAATCCAACGCGGTCTCCTGCATCAATATCCTCAACGCACGGTCTCGTAGTTTGGAGTTCTTCGCCTGCAAGTTCGACATTCGATTGCCGCTTACATATCCAAGCCGGACCATTGTTGCCGTTGAAATCATATTCAGGACCATCTTCTGTGCAGTGCCGGCTTTCAATCTACTGGAACCGGTCACAATCTCTGGTCCAACAACGGGCACAATGCTGACTTCAGCCGCGTGCGTAATTGGAGAGTTGGGAACACAGGTTAAGCCAACCGTAAACGCGCCGAGTTGCCTGGCATATGTAATCGCACCGACTGTGTACGGCGTTTTACCTGACGCTGCGATTCCAACCAACGCATCGCCTGACCCAAACGATCGTTCTCGCAAATCTGTCTCAGAGGCATGTGCGTCATCCTCAGAAGCCTCCACAGCGCGATAGCAGGCGTCATAACCACCGGCGATGACACCCTGCACTAACTCAGGCGGCACACCAAAAGTTGGAGGACACTCAGACGCGTCCAGGACACCTAATCTACCTGACGTCCCCGTGCCGATGTAAAAAAGACGACCGCCTGACTTCAATCTCTGGACAATCGCCTCAATAGCCATTGCGATGCTCGGAAGAACACGTCTGACTGCATCAGCGACAGTCGAGTCTTCGTCATTCATCAGTTGCACAATCTCGGCAGTGGAGAGTGAACTAAGGTTTTCTGATCGGGGATTCGCTTGTTCTGTTATTGGAAGTGAATCGACGTTTTCGGTGTTCATCTGGTCTGTAGACTAGACCGCGAGAGCGATGTGATTAATTCGTTCGCGAGCCATTCTAGCGGCCGCGGTCGCCGGAGCGAAACGCGGCGGCTCAAAGTAGGCGCGAGCAGCAACTCTTTTGACTTCGGCTTTCAGCGGCTTCAGGATCATTTCCCCACTCGCTCGAAACACGCCACCGACGTAAGCAATCTGAAACTCTTCTCTTTCCATCTGGAGCGCCTTTATCACAGCGACGGCAGCCAATCCGAGTTCTCTGCCGCCTTCCAGGACGATCGCTTCGGCGATTGGATCTTTTTTCTTCGCTGCTTCCACAACATCTTTCCCGAACCCGGCGATGCGCTCATTGGTGATGGTTGGGGCGTAAATCGCTGTGGTAAGGTCGTCGGCGGTCGACACGTGGAAATAGTTACAGGCGAGTTCAGTCAATAGAGTTTGTGGGCCACGGCCGTCTGAGGCCCACGCAATTGCCCGCAACGCCCGTCGCGCAATCCAGGCTCCAGCGCCTTCGTCACCCGCAACAGGTCCCCAGCCGCCCGCGCAAAACTTTTTTCCTCGCGCGTTCATTCCGCAGCAGATGGATCCCGTGCCCGCAATCACCACCAGCCCGGGCGCACCATCGGTCGCTCCGTACAAAGCAATGTCCGCGTCGGTGACGACTTCGAGATCGTGGATGCCGAGAGGCAAAAGAGTTTCACGCATTCGTTCGCGCAACTCTTTTCGTCTTGCGCCGCCCAAACCCACCTCCGCCGCCTCAAGATCAGTTCGACGGACTTTTGCCGCTGCACACGCCCTGTCAATTGCTTCTCGAACCGCAGCTGCCGCATTCGTAATGCCCACGCGCAACGGGTTCGAAGCACCCGACCGACCTTCGCCAATAACGCGCAAGTCCGCATCCATGATTACGGCTTCGGTTTTCGTTCCTCCGCCATCCACGCCGACGACTGCGTGCTGCGCCCTCATCCGGCGCGCATTCAGTAAATCGTTCTGTCGTCGTTCAGTGGTCACAGTTTTGGCAGGTTCGGGCTCAATTGAAGTGGTCTGAATTCGTGGTTGATCATTTTAGGTGTACTGCACTTATAATGGAAACTAAAAGATTTTATTATTCCGATAACCCATCGTGATATGCGGAGACTAACGTGGAGATTCGACAACTGAGGGCATTCGTTGCCATCGCGGAGTCTGGAACGTTCACATCCGGCGCACAAAGGGTGCACGTAACCCAGGCCGCGATCAGCATGCAAATCCGTCAGCTCGAAAATGAAATTGGAGCCAAGGTATTTGTGCGCGCGCCCCGGCACGTGATTCTGACTGAAGCCGGCGAGCATTTGCTCCGGCGAGCGCGTCAAATTTTGAGAGAGCACGATGCAGCCGTCGATGAGATTGCAGAACTTGCCGGCGCCGAGCGTGGACGATTGCGTATTGGAAGTGCCTCAGCAATGGTGCTGACCGATCAACTGCCGGTGATTCTCACGGATCTCCGCAAACAACATCCCGGTGCAGAAATCGCGGTCACCTCAGGAACAAGCGAGGCATTGGTGGAACAGATTCTTGCCGGCGAACTTGATATTGCTTTTGTGTCGTTACCCGTCGACGCGCGCGGCATACAAACTGAACGGCTCAGTGAAGACCAACTCGTGGCCATTGCTTCTCCTCGTCACAAGTTGGCCAAACAGAAAACGATTAGTGCCTACACACTTGCTGGCGAGCGACTGATTCTGGGAGAGCGAGGTGGAAATACGCGACGCCTTATCGATCAGTTTTTCGCGCAAGCCGGCGTCACGCTGAAAGTAGCAATGGAGTTGAGCAGGCAGGCCGCAATTCGGCGAATGGTTGAAGAGGACATGGGCGTCGGGATTGTTCCGTTTGAATCAGCACGAGAAGAAGTCGAAAAGGGACGACTGGTTCGCTGGTGGATCGAAGGTGCGGAGATCAATTGGGAGTTGGGATTGGCGCAGCTTAGTGGTGGTTACGAGTCGCCAATCATGCACAAGTTTGTGGCGTTAGCGAAGAAGACGTTTGCGAGTGGTGAGGTTTTGGAACCTACAGCGAAGCCAGCAGGCAAAACCAAAAAGTCCCGCACAAAAACTAAACGCAAGCCAAAGAAGTAGGGCGTTTAGTAAGCGCAGTTGGGAAGGGGGATCACCAACACAAACCATAATTGAAAGCGCAGTTGGGAAGGGGGCAAGCGACCAAACTCAAGCCAGACCCAACCAGGCCCCGAGCGCGCCCCCGCAGGTTCAAGGCCCTTACCCAGAATGAAAGTTTATGCTGTCAAAGGTGAGGGCTTGGAACCTGCGGGGGCGCGCTGGGTGTCTTGTTGGTTTTGGTTATTGTGTTCGCCGCTTGCCCCCTTCCCAACTGTTCTTATTCTGTTGGCTGTGTCAAACCTTGAGCGTTTCAAGCAACTTCTCAACATCATCCTCGTTATTAAAGAAGTCCGTCGCAACTCGGAACCCTTGTGGCTTTTCTGTTACCAGGACTTTATGTGCTGCAAGTGCAGAAACCACTTGCGCAGGATTCTCCGCTGCAACCAGAGTTTCAGCCGATCTGTAAGATTCCTCCTTCAGGGGTGAGAGTACCTTCCAGCCACTCTCACTTAAACGATTCGTCAGGTATCGATTCAGTTCCAACGCACGCTCTTCGATCGATTTCAATCCTATGCTCTGCATCATCTCTACTGACGCGCCTAGCGCAAAGATTCCCGGGAAGTGCGGACATCCAAGCTCAGCACGCGCCGAAACATCATGACGCAGATGCACCTCGTTGTTCCTGTCTCCATAAGGATCCTGCACACTTAACCAACCAATCATGCTTGGTTTGGACTGAGCCTGAAGTTCTCTGCTGATGTAAACAAAGCCCGAGCCGTATCCAGAAAGCATCCATTTATGACCAGTCGAACACAGCGCATCGATCTTCATTCGCTTCACGTCGACTTCAAACGCGCCTGCCGCCTGACTAGCATTCACAACTAACGCGTGCTCTCCCTTGTTGTCGCCGAGTTCCTGGAGATTTATACGGAGACCGTTTGAGTACTGCACATAGCTGATTGAAATAACCCCACTCCGAATGTCTCTTGCACGTCTGACTGCCTCGGTGTTCACCACTCCGTCAACTGACTTAACGATATGGACCGGAATGCGACGATGCATCCACGGAATAATCGTGACCGGAAACTCCAGATCGTTTGAAATGACTTCGCCATGATGCTCCAAGGCATCAACGATCAGGTTCATCCCGCTTGAAGTGTTGGTCGTGAATCCGATCTCGTCAGGCTCTGCGTTAATAAAACTCGCAACCTGCGCCCTGATTGCTTCGCGTCGTGCCAACCAATCGTCCCAATGGACATCACCGTCGTTCATCATCAACTGGTAATACTCGCCGGCAGCTTGTTGAGTGGAGATTGCTAACGGACCTGCGGCAGCAGTGTTCAGATAAACCGAGCGCTCGGTGACAGGAAACTGTTTTCTAATGCTGGACCATTCAGGCATGAACTCTTCTCAATCCTCTGCGTTCTCTGCGTCTCGTCGGTGAGAAAACGATCCACGAATCACAACGAAACACAGGAAAAGCAGGACTTAGACTATTCCAACTCAAACCACAACGTACTCAACGGCGGTAAATCGATCGCGACCGAATTGTCACGCCCAACTGCGGCCACGCTCTCGCTCTCAAACGACTCGGGAACGCGCTTCCCTTTTCCACCATAGACCTGATCATCTGTATTCATTATCCGTTTGTACTTACCGGCTCGTGGTAATCCCAATCTGTACCCTTTGCGCGACAACGCCGAAAAATTTCCGACGCAAATTAATTCATTCGTGTCGTCTTGAGGCTTCCGTACAAACGCCACGATGTTTTCCATTGCATTGTTAACGTCGATCCACTCGAAGCCTTCAGATTCTGAGTCACACTGCCAAAGCGCTTTGCGGTAACTGTAAACTCGGTTTAGGTCGCGCGTTAGTTTCTGCAGTCCGCTGTGCAGATTATCTTCAAGAAGATGCCAGTCTAAGCTCTGTGTCTCTGTCCATTCTCGCCACTGTCCCAACTCACCGCCCATGAACAACAACTTCTTTCCGGGATGTGCCCACATGTAACCATAGAGCGCCCGCAGGTTCGCGAACTTTTGTGGCGTCGTGCCGGGCATCTTGTTAAGCAACGAGCCTTTCATGTGCACCACTTCGTCATGAGAAAACGGAAGAATAAAGTTTTCACTCCACGCGTAGAGCAGGCCAAAAGTCAAAGCGTTGTGATTACCAGCACGAAAGAGTGGGTCGGTTTGGAAATACTTCAAAGTGTCGTGCATCCAACCCATGTTCCACTTGAAATCGAACCCAAGGCCGCCGGCGTAAACCGGTCGGCTAACTGCGGGCCATGCCGTCGACTCTTCTGCAATCATCATTATTCCTGGTGACGATCGGTGAGTAGTCTCGTTTAGCTCCTTCAGAAATGAGATTGCTTCGAGGTTTTCACGTCCACCAAATTTGTTAGGAATCCACTCACCTTCTTTACGGCTGTAATCGAGGTAAAGCATCGAAGCGACAGCGTCCACGCGCAACCCATCGATGTGAAATTCCTTGAACCAGTAGAGCGCATTGGCCATCAGAAAATTGCGAACTTCATTGCGACCGTAATTAAAGATGTAGGTGCCCCAGTCCGGATGCTCGCCCTTGCGCGGGTCGAGATGTTCATACAAAGCGGAGCCATCAAAACGGCCGAGAGCAAACGCATCTTTCGGAAAATGAGCTGGCACCCAATCCATGATCACTCCTAACCCGCGTTGATGCAGGTAATCGATCAGGTATCGCAGGTCGTCCGGTGTTCCGTATCGAGCTGATGGCGCGTAGTAATAACTAACTTGATATCCCCACGAAGGACCATACGGATGCTCTTTCAATGGAAGAAACTCGACATGAGTAAAGCCTAGTTCCGTGACGTAGTTCGCCAAAGCCTCTGCCATCTCACGGTAATTAAAGGGCCGGTTGTCTTCTTCGATTTTTCTACGCCATGAGCCGAAGTGAACTTCATAGATCGACATTGGTTGGCGAAACGGTTCGCTCTCCGCTCGAGACTTCATCCACTTGGCATCCTGGAACTTGTAATTTGATTGATAGACGATCGAGGAGGTGTTCGGAGGAACTTCAGCGAGTTGTGCGTAGGGATCGGCTTTCAAAAACGGTAAACCGCGACGGCCTCGTATCTCGAATTTGTAGAGCATGCCGGGCGCGAAGTCTGGAATAAATATCTCCCAAACACCCGAACCCCCAAGCATTCGCATTTGATGCAAGCGCCCGTCCCAATTATTGAAATCACCGACAACGCTCACGCCCGCAGCGTGCGGTGCCCAAACCGCAAAAGCGACTCCAGTGACGCGACCAATCTTCGTAACGTGCGCGCCGAGTTTGTTATAGATCTCCTCGTGCTTTCCTTCGCCAAAAAGATGAAGATCTAACTCACCGATGGTGGGAGGAAAGGAATAAGGATCACGCAATGTCCTGACAAAACCACCTGGCTCATGCACGATGAGTCTATAGGAGGTGCCGTTCTCCGATTCGGGATATGAAAACTCAAAGAGACCCGCTGGATGGACTTTGACCATCGAAGAGCGCCGACTCTTTCCAATTTGTACTTCGACCGACTCAGCATCCGGGCGAAACGCACGAATCGTCTGCATATCGCCCTGGGAATGAGTGCCAAGTATGCGGTGCGGATCATTATGACGGAGTGCGATAAGGCGATTCAGATCCTGTGTGTCGAGATGAGATGAATTCACAGCACTGGCACTTGTACGTTTTTTCTTGGGTTTTCCGCTCTTCGATTTTTTTGGCATCACCTTTATCAAAACCCTGCGTCGTAATCATCTCATTCTCACCGGGCTTCAGCCCGGTGTTAAGCGCAATCAAGGACACTTAACCGTTTTAACGGTTTTCGGTTATTCGCCCAGAGGATCGTCGTACTGAAATCGCAAACGAGCAAACCGTTAAAACGGTTAGCAGATATCAGCTAGAAGGGCTCACCGGGCTGAAGCCCGGTGAGAATGAGAACAAAACCTCGAAACGACAGCCTAAACGACCGTAGGATCGGCAGTCCTGTCCTTTTCCGCAAACCTCACAAAGATCTCCGCGCCATTTCCTTTCCTCGGATCATTACTCTTCGCTTCAGCCAACAGTTCAAGAAACTGACTTCGCGAGCTCTGAATACCGAGTTCTTTCTCCAACTCAAGCACGCGTGCTGAGTATCTAAGAATCTGAACGGTTTCGATGCCAGCGAGGTCGGAGAAGAACCAGCCGCAGCTTGTGAACATGAACAACGAGAACCTTTGAATTTCGAGAAGAGTTCTCGCGCGCGCTTCTCCAGTGGTTGAAAGCACTCGCGATTGCTGAGCTGATAGAAAGTTCGACCACGAGTCCTGATTCAGTAACACTTGAATGTATTCATTGCGGGCATCCCACGGATCTCGAAACAGGTCAGTGCCAGAGTCCTCAAAGTTATTAGCTGCTGAATCCCGCAAAAAGTTGAGTGCAATGCGAAGTGGTTCCCGCCATTGCTGATTCCACCCGGCCTGGCCGCCTGTATAGCAACCGCAATCCCGCGTCCACCTGCCAACACCGTGCGCACAACTCCAGGAGCTGCCTTCACCAAACTCGCCGAGACTGATCTTTACCTCAAATTCGGGCGGATGACGATCCAGATATTCGCCGTAGTTAGTGATCCAAAACCCCGATCGTTTCGCTTCGACTTCAAGAGCGTGTGCGAGACACAGATCACCAAACTTAAAATGATGTCCATAGGTTTCGCCATCAGTCGCGACGTTCACCAAATCCCCGGTTCGCGCGACTTCAACGAAACGATCAACCAGGCCGCGACTTGAAGTCAGTGCTTTTTCAAAGGCAATCGCTCGGGCCAAACCACCGTGATAAAAGAAAACGGCAATAGATCGAGTTGCATCGTCTTTATGCGTGTACTTGTACGCGCGCGTGGTATCGATCCCGCCGGCTGGAACCGCAATCCACCTGTCACCGCGTTTTTTACGAACGTGACCCGCTTGTTCCGGGGCTAAGATTACGTAACGCAGGCCTTGCTCAATCAGCAATGCCAGGGTTTCGTCATTGCACGCAGTTTCAGGTAACCAGAGCGATTCGGGATTGCGACCAAAGCGAGACTGGAAATCCGAGATCCCCCACGCAACCTGCGTTAGTCGATCGCGATCATTGCATAGTGGCAAAATTGCGTGACCGTAGGCCTGCGCGATCGCATTGCCGTGTCCCGATCGTGTCGAAGCACTTTGTCGATCAGCTTCGATGACACGCTTGTAGGTACGTGGCTGATGTGTTTCGAGCCAGGAGAATAAGGTAGGACCGAAATTGAAACTAATGTTGCGGTAATTGTTGATTACATCCGTGTTAGTTCCGATGTGCGCAAAGGCATTTGGCCCGTAACACTCACTATGAATTCGCTCGTTCCAATCGTGGTAGGGTGCGGCACTCGGTTGTCTATCGATCTCACCCGTCCAGGGATTCTCGCGTGGTGGTTGATAGAAGTGGCCGTGAATGATTAGTGCGGTCATTAGACGAAGGCCTGGATCGGCCGGTTAAATTTCAGATTTAAGATTTCAGATTTAAGATTGTCAGTTGTGAGTAGCAATAGGTCGAGTAAGTCCTATAGGCCCTATATTCCCGATCACTGACCACGAACAACTGACAATCTTAAATCTGAAATCTTAAATCTGAAATTTTTCTGGCGTCCACGCCAGACGCGCCGCTCCTAATAGCCCTGCGTTATCTCCACACTCTGCGGGTTTGATTTCAACAGCAGGCGTGAACGCACGGAAGGCACGTTGCGACACCTGCTCTCGCATTGGCTCTTCAAATAGCCTCCAACCATTGGCGACACCTCCACCAATTACGATCAGTTCTGGTCCGAGAATGTTTATTAGATTTGCTATTCCCGCTCCAAGGTAAGCGCCCACTGTTCTAAAGACCTCAATTCCGAGTTCGTCTCCCTGCATGCCTGCTTCGTACACACCCGCAGCAGTCAGATTTTCATCACGCAAAATTGTATCTGGATAATTGTTCAACCTCTCACGAGTCATTCTTACAATCGCAGTGGCTGATGCAAACATTTCAAGACACCCTCTGTTACCGCACTTGCAATTCGGCCCATTAAAAGCGTCGAGCGTCGTGTGTCCCAACTCGCCCGCGGTACCGAACGTTCCGCGCAAAAGTTGGCCATTGAGAATAACGCCACCTCCAACACCAGTACCAAGGGTTAGACAAACGAGATTCTGTGCACCTCTTGCGGCCCCTAACCACATCTCGCCCACGGCTGCGGCGTTCGCGTCGTTTTCCAACAACACTGGAATACCAAATGTGTCTTCAAGAGCAGACTTGAAAGCGAATTGATAAAGGCTGGGAAGATTTGGCGCCTGGGTAACTATTTCGTTTGCACTATCAAGGGTTCCGGGAACCAGAATGGACACCGCATATAAAGATTCAACGCCCAGACGCTGCTGACATTCGTCGGCAACTTTCCGTAAGGCTTGAATAACGCACTGTGGTGAACTCGCCTTTGGCGTTTCTTGTTTTGATTGCGTATGGACAACTCCATCCCGATCTACAAGAGCTCCTCGCAAATGAGTGCCACCCAAATCCGCGGCAAAAACCAAATTTGCAGACGATTTGTTCTGTTCAGTCACTCGTTCGTCAATTGCGTTCAATAGTTAGGCAGCATCTTCGGATGGCTCGAGTTCCGACTCTCCTACCGTCGTCCACTCAGTCCGAGAAAGATTTCTGGAAATTAGAAGACCCGCAGAGACAGCCACGACCAAATATAAAAAACCAGACAGCCATTCTTTGAAGATCAACTTACCAATTCCAAAAAGTGATCCGTAGATGAGTGCGCAGCCCAGGAACCAATTCAGGAATTGCGTGGCCAATCGTCCTTCTGCGTGTTTTCCCGCAAATCCAGCAATGGCCGCGACTCTGTTCCATCCTGGTCCTTCGGGTCGCACGCGGCGATAAAATGCGGTTAGCGTTTCGATCGGCTCAGCCGGCGTTAACAATGTCACAGCAATCCAAACGACTGAAGTGATCGCCACCGTGACGAGCATTAGATAAGCAAAGTCTCGCGGCTTATCACTGTCCCATTTCAACACTAACTGGAGAAAAAGCGAAACGGCCGCTGCTGTCAACATCGCTGACACTTCCGACCATGCATTGATGCGCCACCAGAACCAACGAAGTAAGAGAACGGTACCAGTTCCGGCCCCGGTCACCAATAAAAGCTTCCATGCGCCGCCGATTGACTCGAGGTAAAACGTCACGACCAATGATGCGAACATCAAAAAGAGCGTCACAACTTGCGACGCGATCACGTAGTGCTTTTCACTGTTGGATCTTGAGACAAACCGCCTGTAAAAGTCATTAATGACATACGAAGCGCCCCAGTTCAACTGCGTGCCTATTGTGGACATGTAGGCCGCTGCAAAAGCCGCAAGCATAAAACCTCGTAGATAAGTCGGAAAAACATTCGGATCAAGTAAGGTCCGGATGTAGCCAGACTCTTTGTCGGCCAGTTGGGGATAGAGGATCAAAGAAGCAAGAGCAGTCAGAATCCATGGCCAGGGGCGAAGAGCATAATGAGCAATGTTGAACCAAAGTGTCGCGAGGACACCGTGCTTTTCGTTTTTCGCAGAAAAGATTCGTTGTGCGACGTACCCTCCGCCCCCTGGCTCGGCACCCGGGTACCAGCTGGCCCACCAGTTAACGGCAAGAAAAGTGAAAAGCGTTATTGCCGGCATCCATGCAGAATCGAATGCGGGGAAAAACGCTAATCTCGATCCGGCTTGACCGCTCGCCACATCGAGTTGCGTAATTTTCGTTTTCAGTGCATCGATGCCACCTACAGCATTAACTGCCAAAATGGCGAGTACTATGACCATTCCCATCTTTAGAGCGAATTGAAAAAGGTCGGTTACCAATACACCCCAAAGGCCAGATATTGCTGTGTAAAAGGCGGTGAACAACAACATGCCAATGACAACATAAATCGCATGGCGCTTATCGAGTCCGAGGGTAATCTCAAGGATCTTAACCATTGCCAGATTAACCCACCCAAGAATGATGCAGTTGATCGGCAACCCCAGGTACAACGCGCGAAAACCGCGAAGAAACGCAGCGGGTTTTCCTGAATAGCGGAGCTCAGCGAATTCGATGTCGGTCATTACACCTGCCCTGCGCCAAAGGCGAGCGTAAAGAAAGACAGTGAGCATGCCGCTCATGACGAAATTCCACCAAAGCCAATTGCCGGCAATTCCGTTTCGAGCCACGAAGCCAGTAACCGCAAGCGGTGTATCTGCGGCAAAGGTTGTGGCGACCATTGAAGTACCCGCTAACCACCAGGGAACGTCGCGTCCCGAGAGAAAAAACTCGGTAGTACTTCCTCTGGCGCGACGCGCGTAGTAGATGGCAATACCAAAATTGAAAAGGAAGTAAGCGGCGATGACTGACCAGTCGAGTATCGAGAGTGTCATAGCTAATCTGTGGCTTTCATGAATTCTTATCCATCCTGGCGCAACGGAGAATAACTGGGCCGGGATCGGTGCAAGATCACCTGGTGTTGCTTTTCGCCGCTTACTCTCAGTGCAACAGGCGAATCTGTCAAGTCGAAAGTTGAACCTGCGAAAACGGGGCAGTAGCCCGACTGTTAAGGAGGGCTTGAGTCTTTCCCAAGCGCATCAACAGATCATGAGCCCTCCTTAACAGTCGGGCTACTGCCCCGTTCAGTTGTGCGAGAGTCTGTTCACCGCTAATATCGGCCTCACCAATCGCAAC
>Ga0310810_10003694_pt1 | contig 16782 bp, 1 predicted proteins | sample NCmetagenome_FD_207641 | JGI IMG/M metagenome (GOLD analysis project Ga0310810, IMG submission 207641) | Soil microbial communities from experimental microcosm in Duke University, North Carolina, United States - NC | ecosystem: Engineered > Artificial ecosystem > Soil microcosm > Unclassified ... | reverse complement strand
AAGCCTCCAATTATCCGTTCTGTACGATCGATCCTAATAAAGGAATCGTCAGTGTCCCTGATGCCCGCCTCGATGCGCTGAGCCGCATGTACACCCCGCAGAAAACGACGCCGACCGTCATGGAAATCTATGACATTGCCGGCCTGGTTAAGGGCGCGTCCGAAGGCGAAGGACTCGGCAACAAATTCCTCGCGCATATCCGCGAAGTCGAAGCCATCGTCCACGTGGTGCGCTGCTTCGAGGACGAGAACATCGTGCACGTTTCCGGCGGCGTGGACCCGATCCGCGACATCGAAGTGATCGACACCGAGCTCTGCCTCACCGATCTGGAAAGCATGAGCCAGCGGTTTACGAAGGTCGAAAAGCTCGCGCGCTCGGGCGACAAGGAATCCAAAGAGAGAATGCCGCTATACGAGAAAGTGAAGAAGGCGCTCGAAGACGGAACGCCGCTGCGCCGCCTTGGGCTTACCGACGAAGAAAAGCTCGGCATCCGCGACATGAATTTCCTGACGATCAAGCCGGTGCTCTACTGCTGCAACGTCGCCGAGACCGACCTGCCGGAAGGCGGGCCGTGGGCAAAGAAAGTGCAGGAGTTCGCGCAGAAAGAAGGCGCTGGCCACGTCGTCATCTCCGGCAAAGTCGAATCCGAGCTCGTCGACCTTTCCGAAGCCGACCAGAAAGAATTTCTCGATTCGCTGAACCTGAAAGAGCCGGGCCTCAATCTTCTCATCCGCGCGGGCTACAAACTGCTCGACCTCATCACGTATTTCACCGCGGGTGAAAAAGAAGTGCGCGCGTGGACGATCCGCAAAGGCACGAAAGCCCCCGGCGCCGCGGGCGTCATTCACTCCGATTTCGAGCGCGGCTTCATCCGCGCGGAAGTCATGAAATGCGACAACCTTCTCGAGCTCGGCTCCGCCGCCGCGGTCAAAGAAAAGGGCCTTCTCAAGATCGAAGGCAAAGAATACGTCGTTTCGGACGGGGACGTGATGCTTTTCAGGTTCAACGTCTAACCCTCTTCAACACCCCCGCCTACCCGCCTAAAAAAGCAAGCAGGATATAGCATCTAAACCCTTGGTGCAGTTATATTTATTCTGTTAGTAAAAGCTTTTCATAGGCGTTGCGCAACGCCTTGTCATTAGGTATTATTTCCCCACTGCTGACCCGGTTTTAAAGATTCCTAACCCATAACCCAGGAAGAAGATGAGCCCAAAACAAAAAAATTGGAAAAGGGGAACTGCATCCCTACTCGTCTTTTCTTTACTCTCCTTTTATGCAATCGGCCCTGCTTCCGCGCAGGCGCCCGCGGGAATCGCGCAGCAGGATTCTTCTTTCGCGCCGAAATCCGCCGCGCTTCTTTTTTCGCAGGCCCGTCTTCCTTCAGAACTCGGCCAGCTCAAGCAGTCCTTTGCGCCCGAAGGCCATTTGCCCGGCTTCATTATTGTGCAGGACGCGCACGACATTCCGGACGCGCAGCGTTCCGTCCAGGGCATCATCGAATTTTTCCATCGCGAATACGGCGTGCGTCTCGTGGGACTGGAAGGCGCTTCCGGCCCTCTGGACACCACATTGTTCCGGGCCTTTCCGGACCGCGGAGCGCTTCAATCCGTGTTCGAAGATTACCTTTCCCGCGGCGAAATCTCGGGCGCTCTTCTTACCGCAATCCTGGGTCCCCAAGACATCCGATATTACGGTCTCGAAGACAGCCGCTTCTATGAAAAGGACATCGACGCCTATCTCGACGCGCTCGAAGCAAGGTCGGCCCGCGAAAAAGAACTCGGCGAAGCGCGCGCGGCCCTCGAGACTCTCAAGAAAGAAAAATATTCCACCGAGCTTTTGGATCTGGATCATACGCTGACCGGCTTTGATGCGCGGCAGATCGAGCTTGCCGGGCTTTTGTACAAAATCGAAAAGATGTCCCATAAAAAAGGCGCGGAAATCCGCAAATCCGATTACCCGAACCTCCGCAACGTTCTCGACCACCTGAAAGTTCCTTCTGAAAAAGAATTCCTCGGCCTGCGCGCGGAGCTTCGTGCCGCGGCGGCGAAAATCGAAAAAGACCTGCGCGATCCCGACGCGCTGCGCCAGTTCCACGAAAAAGACCAGGCCTATGAAACCGAGCGCATCTCCGCAGGCGAATTCGCTGCGTTTCTCATGGATGACGCGGGCCGCCGGTCCGTGAAGCTTGCGCTCTCGCAGGCGTTGCGGGACCACGCTGAAAATTTCCGCTGGCTCAAACAGATGGAAGGAAGCCATTTCTTTTCCGAGCTCGAGGCCTACACCCGTGCCGCGAAGGAAAAGCTGTTCCGCTCCGCGCTCGAAAAGCAGATCGACGCGCTTTCGCAGCAGCTCGGCCTCCTGGAAAAAACCGTGCGGCTCGAATTGTCGCGGGACGAATGGAAAAAAGGGAAGGAAGCCGCGGCGAAAACTCCGGGTGCCGGATTCGAAGAAACCCGGGCGCTCGAAGCCAGAATCGCGGCGCTTGCCGGAACTCTCACGTCATCCGATAGCCCGTCCCGCAAATTTTACGAATTGGCGCAGCAGCGCGAAAAGGCCATGCTCGAAAACATGGGCCGCCGCATGGCCGAAGAAAAAGCGCCGGCCGCGATTATCGTGACCGGCGGTTTTCACAGCGAGGGATTGATGGCGGCGCTCGAAGAGCGGGGCGCGCCGTACCTGCTGGTGACGCCGAAGATCGAGGCCATGCCGGAAAATCCGGATTACGTCAATCACATGCAGGGCCAGGTTTCCTGGAAAAATTATTTCAAGCCCAGCCGCGGCAGGATCCGCGTTTCCGAGGCCTTCAGCGAAGCGGCCGCGGACAAACTGGTCCTGGCTTACCGGAAAACCAACCCGCAAAGCGAAAAAACTTTTTTGAAAAATTGGAGAGACAACGTCCTGCGGCAGCTGGCCGGGGAAAACCGGCTCGCGGAAGCGGCGCGCAGCACCTCGACGATCGACGAGATCGGCGTGCGCGGCATGGATCCCGCGGAGCGTGAAAAAATCCGCACGGCGTGGTTTGAAAGAGTCGAAAGTTTCCTGGACGCGCTGCGCGAGCGGCATGCGCAGGGCGAGCTGACTCCGGACGCGCTGCTCCAGGCCATGAACCGGCCGACGGCCGCGTCATGGACTTCGGTCATGATCGCCGCTCCGAAAGCCACAGTTCCCGTGGACTGGACGCGGGTGCGTTACTCGCCCCGGCCCGAGGCCGAACTTTCCGCGTCAGCCCAATCGGAATTGAGAACCGCGCCCGAAGCCGCCCTCGAAAGTCAAACCCGGCGGGACGAAGAACATCCTGGGGCCGCGCAGCCGCAGGAGCAGGCTCCGCCGCGCGCGGAACTGCGTCTCCAAAAACCCACCCCGATTCTCGACGAGCATTCGGTCGTCAGCTTTCAGATGGAAGCAGGGCTTCCGCCGCATTTTCTGGAATGGGTGGCCAAGCAATACGGCGAAGAAGTCGCGGACCGCGTGGCACAGAGCACGGTGACCGGCGGTCTCGGCGCTCTCATGCCGGACCTCTTCGAGACGTGGAAGGCCAACAACACCAACGTCATCTCCGTCCAGCCGATTTGGGAAGAAATCAAAAACGTGCCTCAGCCGCCGGGCGGCTTGGGACAGTATTTGCGCAAAGGCATGGAGGACACGGGCATTTCCTTCCAGGTCGACTTGACGATCACAAGCGGTTTCCGCGCCGCGGTCATTGCGCGCGGCAGTAAAGCCAAACAGATCCTCGACAAAAAAATCAAAGTCCGCGCCTTCAAAAGCGAGGCCACTTATTACAAGACGCCGCAATATTACCTGGACGCGTATTACCTCAAGGACGAAAGCCAGCCGGACATCGAGGAGAACCGGGTCCGCATTTTCGATGAGGTGTACAACGACGACGGCACGAACATCAAAGGCAAGCAGTACTGGCGCTACGTGCACATGGCCATCTACCGCCAGGCGGGACAGAAACTCATTCTCGAGCTTCAAAAGCGTAACCTCCTGAAAAAAGACCTGCTCCTCATCGACAATGAACAGTTCGTCAGCTTGCCCGCCAATTTTCTGCCGGCCGCGAAAAAGCATCACATCAACCACACGGTTTATACGCCCGGCCTCGAAGAACCGGGTGAAGAGGCGTTCGAGCTGCTGGGTTTCCCCGAGTGGATGCGCCCGCTCATCGTGCACAACAAAAGGATCCGCATCGCGGATTACGTCGGCTTGACCTACGATCTCATCACAGGCGTTGGCCTTGCCGAGCACACGCCGAAACTCAAGGAATCCATTTTCCCCGCGGAGCTGGAAACGCTCCAGGGCCTGCGGGAAGACGATGTCCGCAGCACAAACGGCGCCTTTCTCCGCCGCTGGCAGGCCGAAGAACGCCGCTCGCTGATCGAGGCGACCAAGACCAGGATCGGCATTGCTCCTGAAACCGATGACAAGGATTTCTTCATCGCGCTGGCGAAAATCCCGGAGGCTTTCGAGACCTTCAAGATCCGTAACGAATACGTCGGCGCCATGAGCGTCGCCAAATTTCTCGTGTGGCTGCGTAAAAAGCAGGGCAAGGGCGGCGCGTCCGATTGGCTGCACAGCACTTTCAAGCAATACCGTCCCGAGGACGTGAGCGCCGAAGCCGAAGAAGGCGAGATCGCAGAGTTTGTGAAACTCGTTCACGACGCCGCGATGAATCCTGACGCGCGCGCGGCCGAAGCCCAGTGGCAGGAGCTCGACAAGAAATTCGAACGCCTCCGCGAAACGCTCATGCAGGACCCGATCGTCTCGAACGTGCGCCGGCAGGTGCCTTACAAAGGTCCGGACAAATGGAAAGACGTCTTCGAGTTCCTGCAGAACCCGTGGTCGAAAGACCAGCACCAGTGGTTTTATTTCTTCTCGCGCCTGAAGCAGGACCAGAGCGCGCTGCAATATTTTAAGGAAAACGCGCCGCGCATCGTGATCGGGGGCCGCGTGTTCGGCCCGGACGATCTGAAAACCTTTGAGACCATCAAGAGCCTGATCCGCGAAATGGGCCTGGAAGACCGCGTTACGACCATCGAAAACTACAACATCCGCGAAGCGCCCATTCTGTTTCAGGCCATGTCCGGCGTGGTGATGATCGCGGACGAATTCCTGGAAGCCTCCGCCACCAGCATGATGAAAGGCGCCACGAACCTTGGCGAAATCATTGGCGTGGTGGGCGGCGCCAACCTCGAAATCTGGTCCATCGTCGACAAGGAAACCGGCAAGGAAATCGAAGTCCTCGACAAAGACGGCAAGCCGATCGTCACCCACGACGAACTGCAGGCGCGCATCGCGAGAAAAGAATGGGAAGTCACCAACGGCCGCGTGGTGTGGTTCCTGCCTTACGGCACCGGCCCCGGCCGCGAAGAAAGCAACCTGAAGCCGGAAGGCCATCGGCGCCCGTCCGCGGAAAGTCTGGCGCTTGCGCTCGTCGACCTGAAAACCGATTACAAGGACCCGGCGGTCCGCCGTCAGCGGCAGTATAACGTCCTCGCCGCTTCTTATAAAGTCGACATGCAGGTCGGCCAGTCGCGCGCGCATCGCCAGCTTTGGGAGCGGATGCTGGAAGTGCGCCAGCGCAAGCAGAAAATCCTGGACGGCATTTCTTACAATCTGGAAGACGTCGAAAAGCTTTATAACCCGCAAAATCCCGTGTTCGACTGGCGCATCCTGGGCGGCCACATCGTCCAGCGCGGCAGGCCCGGCCTGCCGGGGCTCATGGAAGGCTTCCGCCGTCTCCGGTCGCAGGGCGACGGTTTGCTGCGGGGACAGAACGCGGTCGCCTCGCTCCGGCACCACGCCTGGGAAGAACGTCACAATGGCGGCAGCATTTTCCCGTACATCAAGGCTCTCTTAGCCCCGCTTTCCGACGCCGCGCAGCCCTTGCGCGACAGAATCGATGAACTCGCCGCCGAAGCCGCGGGAAGCGATGACCGCGATAAGGTCCTCCGGATGAACCTGCGAGCCCTTGATCTTGTAGACCGTTTCATGCTCCAGGCTACCGGCCAATTTTTCGAGCATTATCTAAAGCTGACGTCCGACCAGCCCGATGAGGTGGCGCGCTACGAAAAAGTTTTCGAACAAAAGGCGCTGCGCAAGCACTTAATCCGCTTCCTCGACAGCAATGCCAAGGCCTCGCCGCTGACGGTGGACGAAGCCGGCATGCATGCCTACCGGTACGACGCCGACGGAAAGCAAATGGTCGTGGCCATCAACCTGCGCCGGGTTCCCGTGTCTTTCCCGGGAGAAACCGGAGCGCAGAAAGCCTGGGGCAATCTTATTTATGACTCGAAGCTCAAAAAGTTCTGGGAAGACCTCGACGAGCCGAGCGGCCGGTATCTTTTCCAGGCCTACGAACCCAACAAGGACCGGCGGTACCGGTTTTACGACGGCTCTGCTTCTAAATCTCCTGTTTTGCTGGGTGTCCCGGCGCCGGCCAGCATCCAGGTGCTCACGTTCGACAAGATCGAAGCCGAGATGATCTCGTATCTCTCCTCCGCCATTCACAAAAAGCCCATGGAGGGCGTCGTGCCGCTCGAGATTTTCATCGAAAGAATCAAGGCCGCGCAGGAGTCGGGAGAAGATTTGAAAGAGCTGCTGATGCCCATCGCGTCCCTGGATAAAAAGACGGCGGCAAGGCTCTTCTCGCAGGAAACGCTGCCCTCGGTCATGGCGCTTGTTTCTTTCCTGGCGCCTTCGCTCTTGAGGCTCATGCACAATTGGGACATCCATACCTACCGCCTTCTGGCCCGCACGGTCCGCCATAACAGCGACGTTTTCGAACACGGCAAAATCGATTTTCCCAAGCCGAGCAACCAGCAGACGACGCTCGTCCTGTCCCGGACATTCGGCGACCAGCGGCTCGTTCTTCCCGTGCAGCTTACATCCGACCACGTCAGCACGCGGGACACCGCCCCGAAAGTCTGGACTTTCGTGACGGCTCTTGGCGAGGGAAGCGAAGGTCTGGGCCTTGACCGGAACACGGAATACGAGCCTTACGACCTCATCCGCAAGCGTTACTACGGCGTCGTGCAGGGGAGCCAGTTGCTGCAGGCGGGCTGGGAAATCGGCATTCCGATCTGGAGCCGCGAATGGAAAGGCAAGACGCCGGAGTACCCGCTGGGTTTCCAGCTGATCGATCTGCGCAAAAGCCGCAACGGCCAGGACCGCGTGGTTCTGCATCGTCAAGAAGCCGTGGCCGCGCCGAAACTCTCTCATTTGAAAGTCTCCGTCAACCTGAAAGAAATCGGAGCGGTCGTAAAGGACGGCAAAATCCGGTACGAAGACAGCCTGAACCGGGGCAAGCAGCTTCTCCGCACGCTGCGCGCGCGCGGCGCCGGCAAGGTTTATTTCTACGGCGGGCTTTATGAGATGACGCCGTTCAACGGCCAGGTGCACCGCGGCCGCAAGGATAAAAGCCTCCAGTACACCACCGGCCGCGACGGCCGCGTCGTCGGCACGGTCCGGGATTATCCCACGAAGCTTGCCAGCTATAAAGATCCCGCGACGGGCGCGGCGATCCAACACGAAGACGACCTCAATCCTTTTTCCGGAAGCATGGAAGAATTCAATGCGCAGCTTTCCGCGACCCGTGATCAGGCGGGCTCATCGGAAAAGACGCAGCAGCTGCTGCGGGAACTGATCAACGAGGCGCATGCGCTCGGCATGAGCGTGACGCTGGATTTTATTCCGTGGCTCGCGCCGGACAAGATCACCGAAGAGAATTACCACTGGACGTTTTATAAAGAAATCAGCGACGACGAAAACAGGCAGTTCGTCGGATTCGACGAAGGCCGCAAGCTCGAATTCCTGAAGGAGCTGGCCCGGCGCAACGAAGGGCATGTCGCGGTGCGCATTGGTTCCGGAAGCGGAGAGCGCGTCATTCTCGTGCGGCATCTCCAGGGGCTCTACGCGCCGAACGTCGACCAGATCATGCTCAACCCGTTCGTCAATGACGTCCGGGAATATTACATTCGCAGCATGAAAAAACTCATCGATCTCGGAGTCGACGAAGTGCGCATCGACATGGCGGAAACGTATCTCCGGGAATACTTCCTCGGCGACAAGCGCGAAGGCTGGGACAAGAGAAACAGGACTTATTTTTCCGACGAATACGGCTGGAGCATGTGGAAAAGCCCCCGCCGCAAGCCCGGCATTGCCGAGGAAATCGAGAAGAACCTGCATGAAATCGACGAGCCCTGGACGGGGATTTTTGAGGCGGCCAAAGACTATGATCCGCGGCCTGAGGGGAAAAAGTTGAGATTCAACACCGAGTCTTACAATCCGGATCTAAGGCGCAAGCTGCACGAGGTCGGCGCAGAAGGCGCTTATTATCCCGACGTTTTCGAGAACCTCGTGAAAGCGGGCAGGGGGCGTCCCGTGTATGAGCTTCTTGGGGCCCTCGAGCACGCCCTGCATCACGGCGACAGGACGACGATTTATTTTTCGAATTTCGACCAGTTTCCTTTCATCAAGTCTTCGGGCGGAATCTCGCGCAAGGCGGCCACGGCCCTTCTTCTCGTCATGGCGCACCTCGGCGTAGACGTCATGATCGACCTGCGCGACTGGCTCGAATTTTCCGGACAGCTTTTTCCGATTCCCGGCGGAGACCAGCACCCGGACCGCATGCACGACCATCCTTTCGCCAGCCAGGAAGAAGCGGAAACCCTTTTGAACTTCGACCGCCTGATCGACGCCGTGCAGGATGCTTCCGTTGCCTACCGCATTCAGGAACTGCTGGACATGGTCAAACCGCGAGACCCGGGCTTGCCGCGGCCGATCTACAGGATTCTTGCGAATCAGGATCCCGGACGTTTTGTCACGCTCGGATGGGAGGAACCGACCGGCGAATGGAAAATTTTTGTCGCGGACCTCTGGCCCCAGCAAGGGCAAAAGCTTGGTTACGTCAAGCTGCCGGGCGAAGAGGCGCTTCCCGGCGCCGTCGCCGATTACAAGGTCCGGGACGCTTCAACGCATCACCGCTTCGATATCAACGAGACCGACCGGACGATCACGGGGATTTCTCTCGACCCCGACCAGCCCTACCGCATCCTGACGGTCGAAAGGCCGGAGCTGCGCACGGTCTCCCGCGGGAGCGCCGAATTCTGGGGCGAGGGCAAGGCCGCTGAAAGAGTCCGGGCTGTCAAAGACATGCAGCAGCTCACCCGCGATTTTCTCGAGCCGCATTTCGCGCGGCTGCGGGGCAAAATCGAAGGCATGGGGCCCAGCCAGGAAAAAGACCGCGCCGCGGCGGTCTTGAAACATCTCGAATCTCTCGCGCCCAAGCAGGGGGTTTCATCCTTTTACGCTTTCGAAGAGCAGCGTTGGCTGGACGGTTCTTATTATTATGGAACACCCGCCGCGCACAGGATCGATCTCGGCCTCGGTGTTTTTGACGACGAGGATTTCGCCGCGCAGATTTTATTCGCCGCGGGCGTGCGCAGTTATGCCCAGAGAGTGCGCGGGTCCCAGCAGGAATGGCAGGCCCCGGAACTCGCCGACCAGCTCGCGAAAGCGGTTTTCGGAACGGATTCCGAAGTCGGTTTCCAAAGGACCTACCGCGAATTCAGCGACCTTTCCACGGCGAAATTTCTTTATCCCGCGGCCCAGCGCTTCAAGGGATTTATTTCCGGAAACACATATATCGCCACGGACACGCTTTTCGCGGACTGGCTGCAGCTGGACATCAAGAACGAACCGCATCCCGTCATTTCCCAGGCCGGATACCTTGCCAAAAAACTCTGGCAGAGGAACACGGATGCGACCGAGGCTTGGAGAAAAGTCAAAGCGTTCAGCAAGCCGGTGACCGCCGGCCTCAGCGTTCCGAGCGGAATCCTCGCGGCCAATGAACGCGACAAGCGCGAAGCCGAGGCCGTCCTCTCGGCTTTCTTCAACGTGATTTTGCCGCTCATCGCCTTTTCCGAATACCGCGACCAGTACTTCCTTTATTTTTCGGGAGTCCGCCAATCCCTGCTCGGCACCATGCAGGCAAACACCCAATTCACTCGCGACACCGAGCAGCTCAGCCGCCTCGGCCGCTTCATCGGCGGAGCCGCGACGCCTTTCAAAGCGGAAGATTTTCTTGCCGGGGCCATCCGCAGGGGCAATTTGAAATTCAACATGCCTGAACCGTCGGTTCTTGCGGCGCAGCAGTTCGGGCCGCTCTCCCGCGAAGCTTTCGACAGGACCCTCAAGACGTATCAGGAGACTTTGAGCGCCGGACTCCTGGCGCCGCCCGACTGGTATCACGGCCGGCAGAGAACTTATGGGCATGAAGACGACAAGATGTACGTCGATGGCCTGGGCCGCATTACCAACGCGGAAGCGAACAGTTTCATCGTGGGATTTTCAGGCTATGAACCTCTGCCCGGGCTCGTGATGCATCACAACAATCTTCTCAAAAGCTACGCTTACGCCGTGCTCGCGCAGAATCCCGACGTCCGGGAAATCGCCGAAGGCGTGCGTCTTGCCACCGCGTCGCATGTGCGCACCGGCGCCATGGTGGGCGTCTACCGCACGACTTATTACGACATCGATGAAGCCGCGAACACGATCACGGAGCAGCGCTATCCCCAGCACCTCTGGAGTGAAATCCTGGGATGGCTCCATGGCGTGCATGACCACGCGACCACGACGCAGAATGAAGACATCCAGCACGTTTTCGAGCTGCTGCTCGGCATGCGCAAGCGCATGACGCCGCAGAACAGCCGGCCGTCTTATTACGCGCCCGGAGGCGTGGACATGGAAAGCTGGGTCCGCGACGTGATGATGATTCAGGAGGATGCTGAGGCCTCGTTCTGGCACCACGTGCGTTCGCATTATCCGAAAATCAAAGATTACATGGACCTCGTTTACTCGGACAATCCGACCGAAGCGCTGCTCTTCTGGTATTATTCGCTCTTCACCCGGGGCGACAGCCTTTTCGCGCGGCTTGCGCAGGAATTGCAAACCGAGAAAGACTCCGACCGTCTGACGCCGCAGTCCGCCCGCGTGCTGATCGATTCGATTCTCGCCCTCTATTGGTCCGGCATGCCGCGTACCCGCCGCGACATGGGATTCCCGTTCCTTTTGGACGAGCTGATGAACTTCATTCACATCCATCCGGACGGCATCAGCGTGCCGGATCTCGAGGCGTTCAAAAAGTTCCTGGCGCCTGAGGGCGCCCCCGAAAGTTTCAACGAATGGCAGGAGCTTTTCAGGGCCGCCTTTCCCGGATCCGTACAGTTCGAACCTCCGGTGCGCGTCGGGCTCATGCATGAAGGCCGCCATCCCGATCCGGACAGCAATAGGGCGCTCATGCGGACCCGCGCTTTCGGAAAATACAGCCCCGAACCTTTTCCCGCGGACAATTTCATGAACCTCGCCAAGCATCCTTGGTACGGAATCAAAGACCCGGATGATACGGCAAAGCCTTTCACAGACAAAGAAGCGGTTTGGGTCGGCACTTACGGAGTGAACGGTGTCCGGCTTCCCGGCACGAACCTGGTTTTCAAAGCTTCGCACCTCGCGCCGGGAACGCTCGTCAAACTCACGATTCGCGAGGACAAGCTGACGTTTGAGCCGTACACGCAGCCTCCCGCCGACCAGTCGCCTGAAGTGCCGGAAGCGGTGGCGCCGGCCGAAACCGTGGTTCAGATTCCGGTCAAAGACGCTGCGCGTCCCTTCGGCATGAAAGGCACGCAGGGAAGCATCGCGTGGGAAATCGTGCCTCAGCCGGAAGCGTCCGCCGTCAAGCAAGTCGCCGTCGACGAACAGACGAAAAAGGTTACGGGTAAAATCGAAGAGGATGGTTTTTACAACGTGCCGCTGACAGGCAGCGACCTGCTGCGTTTTCCGCTCGCGGCCCGCGAACTGGCCGTGCATATCCGCGGCCGGCAGGACAAGTCCCTCATCGTGCAGAAGAGCGGCGATTCGATCACGTTTTATGCGCGTCAGCCCGGAGTCGGCTCCGAAGCCCTGACTTATCTGGGCCGTGTCGTGGTGGCTCCCGAACCCAAGGCTGTTCCGGGAACGACAGATGCGCAAGTGCTGACAGAACTCGCGCCCGCCGTGGCGCATTTGAATCCGCGGGACGCGGTCGAGTACCTGGGGCTGAATGCCCTCGCAGCCCAATTGAAAGCCCGCATGAGCTCCGGCCGCGGCTACACCAAGATCGAACTCCTGGAAGATGAAGATGCCGGCGTACAGATCGACCTCACGCAGGGGACCGTTTCCGTGTCGCGATCGCTGCTTCATAATCCGGCCGCCGCGCTCACGAAACTCGAAGAAGTCATGGAAAGCCGGGACCCGCTGCGCCAGATCGAAGAACACAAAAGAAAACTCGAAGAAATCTGGAAACAGGATACGTTCAACGCCGACATCGAAGTTCCCGCCATGCCGGAACGCTATACACCGGAACAGATGACCGGATGGCCGGCGGCGAACCTCGAACGTTACGGCAAGACTTACGAAGACAGCCAGGCCCTGACGCAGCGCATCAAAGTGGCGCGTAAGCTGGATCAATACCGGGTCAGGAACACCGCCAAGCTCGGCAAGCTGGGTTCTGAAACCGCGTTTCGTTTCGTGCTGCGCAATGTCCTCGAATATCACGGCAACAGCTCGGATGCCTCCTTTTATTTCAAGTCGCGTGACGGCTCGACGTTTTACGAAGTCCCGGCGCTTCTGAGGACGGAAACCGGACGCGTCCTCAATGACGGCATGGGGCTTGCGACGGCCAGCCACTATGCTTACCATCATGACGCCACCATCGCCGACAAGGAAAAAGACTACTATCAGCTGACGACCACGACCGTAGAGGCCGAGCACCCGTATCTTTTTATCCGGTATAAACGGAATTTTGTTTTCTCCAGGGAAGGCGCCGCGGCCGTGCAGAAAGACATGCCCGTCGTCGTGCTTTTCGATCTGGAAACCGGCGAGCAGCTCCTGCAGGAACAGTTTGAATTTGCCAGCCGCCGCGAAAAACTCGGGGCCGCCCTGAGCGGGATTTTCGAAGACGCGGTCAAGGCCAAGACGGAACTCGATATGGCGAAGGTGCAAACTTATTTCGGCCAGTTCCTCGAAGCCATGGGGCCGGATAACGTGCTGGAGAGCCTGGATCGCAAAATCACGGTCCTTGGGAATCTGAAACAGATCCTGCCGCACGTGCTGGATTCCACGAAATACACGAACGAACTCAACTATGCCGTGCTTCGCATGATCTTCACCGACCTCCTGCGTGAAGGCCCGGAAAAGGCCGTGGCCCGCTCGGAAGCCCTGACAAAGGCCCTTGCGCGCGAGCCCAAGCGCGTGCTCAACAATCTTCAGACGTACCTCGTCGTCCACAACGACTACTTCGACATGGACATGGAATGGCTCGTGAACGCGCCGGAAGAAGCGGCGGACCGCGCGCGCTTCGCCAACCAGTTCGAAGACTTTGTCAGTTCCGTTATCCTGCCCGCGGTCCATGCGCCGGAAGCGGGGGCGGGGGCCTGGACGGAAGAAATCTTCCTGGGCACGACCCTCGAACACGCCCACAGCGTGAAAGGACACATCGAAACCGTGCTGGCGGAGCACCCCGGCGTCATCGATGAAAACGGCGCGCAATGGCTGGACACCGAAGAAGCGAGAAGGAACGGGCTCATCAAGACGCTCGACCAGCCGGTTCATCCCACGCAGGGTTATTTCGCACGCGAATTTTTCAGGAAGAAGCGGGAGGCCGCGGTCGCGGCCGAAGCCGCGCAGCGTGCCTCGGAAGAAGAAAGAAGAAAACAGCAGGTCTCCGCACCCGAGGCCAAGGTAAGAGCCACATACCTGACGCCTTACGGCGGCGTGCAGGGGATCGGCGCAAGTTCGACGCTCGTCGAATACCAGGGAAGCGGCCAGGAAGAAAAAGATCTTCTGCTGGTCGACATGGGCGTCAAGCTCGACGGCCGCCTGACCCCGCCCCGGACCCCGCGGCAGCTCGACCATTTCCCGGGAAAACTCAGAGGCGTTTTTCTCACGCACGCCCACCTTGACCACGTCGGCCACGTCGTGCCTTTCTGGCGGGACGTGCTGAAGAAAAAAGTGCCCATTTATGTGACGCAGGGAACCTACGAACTGCTTCCGTCGGTCCTGAGTTTTCTGGCCGACAGCATCGCGCAGGAAAAGGGCGCCGGCAACGAAGAGATCAATACCCGCTTCACGCGCGAAGAGGCCGAGGAGTTCCTGAAATCGGTGATTATTCTCGAGACCGGCAAATGGTATTCAGTGACGCCGAAGATGAAAGTCTATTTCCACGGCCCGGTCGGACATCTTCACGGGGCCGCTTCCTTGATCGTGAGCACGCCCGACAGCACGACGTTCCTTTCAGGCGACGTTTCCTATTCGCGCCAAGGAACCACGCCGGGCTTTGCGCCGATTCCGCAGGAAATCGCCGCGCAGATCGACCAGGCGCAAATCGAATCCACTTACGGCATGGCCGACCGCGTGCCGGACGAAGAACAGGAAAGGCTGCTCGTCAAAGCCGTTTCGGAAACACTGCACAAAGACCGCGGCCGCGTGCTGCTGCCCGTTTTCGCGAACGGACGTTCGGACCGCGTGCTCTCCCTTCTTCTCGAAAATTTTGCCAGCCTCGTTTCCGGCGGCATGGACCTGAAAATCTACGTGGACGGCCAGGCCGCGGCGTTCATCGACTCGTACCTGAAGTGGAAGGCGCAGGCCTATGCGCCCTACCGCGAACTTCTCCGAAACCGCGTGGTGATCATCAACGACGCCGATTATGTGACGCGGGGCCGCCAGCGCGCGGAGATCCTGGAACGCGACGGCGGCCAGAAAACCGTCATCATCGCCAGCCCGGGAAACATGTCTTCCGGCCGCTCGCTTTTTTACGCGACGCGCCTTGTGAACGATCCCAACGCGGGCATTTTCCCGACCGGGTACATGGATCCTCTGGAAAAAGGCAGCGAGCTCGTGCGCGCCAAGCGGGAAGGTGCGACGCATTTTGATTTCCATGAAGAAGTCGGCGCCCTCGCGGACCAGCGCGTCAAAGCCCTGCTGCGGTGGGAACGCATCGACCAGCAGGACGTGGGCGAGCTTCTCGAGCCGCTTCGCGAAACCCTGAAGCTCGGCCCGCTGCCGCTGCTCGCGCGCATCGAAGAGTTTAAGCTTTCGGGCCACATCTCGGGTCCGGACATGATGGAGCATGTCCTCGGCACGATGCCGAATCTTCGCCAGGTCCTGATCGGCCACGGCGAACCGGCCCGCAGCCGTGAAGTCGCGCAGTGGATCAAGGCCCAGCACGCGGAATGGAATCCGATCGTCATGCAGCTGCGCCAGCGGCGCCCCGGACCCGTTCCGGCGCTCGTTGCCGGGCTGGATGCCAAAAGAGAATTTTTCAACGGCCTTACGGCCGAGCCTTTACCGCAGCTCGTGGCCGCGCAGGCCCAGCTGCCCGTTACGACCCCCGAACCGGAAACGCCTCCTCCGCCTGCGGCGGAAGCGGCAACGATCAAGCTTGTGATCGAAGGCAATGCCGTCACGGCCGCCTCGCGGCGCGACGCACTCAGACAGATCCGTAAAGACAAGCCGGACATTCTCGCGCGTGAAGCCCGCGAACGTTTGGCCGCCCTCTTACCCGAAGGTTCGCAGAATGCGGCGGGTCTCGGAGAATCGACGATCCGTACCGATCTCAAAACTTTGAAGGCGGAAGATGTCACACAGTCGGAACTGCGCGCCGTTGCGGCGCCGGTTCTGGAAGGGCTCGCGGACGAAAACCTCCGCAGCGAGATGAGATTCGGTTCCACGCTCGAACGTTTTCTCGAAGCCGTCGAAGGCGTTTCATTTCAGCGCGTGGCGTATGCCATGGAAGTAGAAGCCCGCGAAACGCCGCGGTATCTTGCCTTGTTCGCGGCCGATCACAAGACTGACCGGGCGGCGCGCCTGCTTTCGGAGGCGCGCGAAAGATTACGGGCGCGGCATCCTGATCACGAGCAGGAATTCCCGGGGTTTGTGCGGGAAATGCTGCGTTTGGAAGAAGCCAATTTTGACCGGTATCTCCAGGCCCCGCAGGGCAATCTTGATTTCAGCTTCGGCTTCCAGCCCCAGGGTTCGGTCAAGGCTGTGGAATGGCTTTCCGGATACATTGACATGGTCGAGCGCCTGAAAAAGAAAGAGCCTTTGCGTGTGAAGGCCGACATTCAAATTCTCCTCACGCCGGAAGAAAAACGCGGCCTTCCCAAAGAGTTTGTCCAGAAAGTGGAACAGTCCGAAGTGGCGCACTTTTTCGAGCTGCATGACAATGCCTTGACGCAGATCCGTCTCGATGATTACTTGAAGGAAAACGGCCGCGCGCTTATCTACAGCTTTTCCGCGCTTGCGGATTCACAAAAATACGGTTCCAGAATCGTTCATTCGTCCGCGGACGCCGAGCACACGGTTCCCGTGGCGCTGCTCCTTACCTCCGCTCTGGCGCATGAAGACATCCGGCAAATCACGGCGGAACTCCTGCGGCGCATCCCCGCGTGGCTGCCGGAAATCGTCACGTTCAACAACGGCCGGCTGGAAATCACGACCGTCGCCCTCGAACTCATGTACCGTCACGAAGCCTCCGAACTTATTTCGAGTATGGCGTAATGGAGAGGGCCATCGAGGCCCTCCCATTACGTACCTGCGCCACGGGGGCGCAGGTATGAGATCCCCTCAAGGCGGACCTTGCCCGGTAGACCCCGCCCCTTTACTCCACCTTCCATTTATGAAATAATGCCCGCCCATGAATATCTTTTACGCTATTTATAGAGACTTCAAAGCCTGCTTCGAAAGGGACCC
>Ga0310810_10003692_pt1 | contig 16783 bp, 13 predicted proteins | sample NCmetagenome_FD_207641 | JGI IMG/M metagenome (GOLD analysis project Ga0310810, IMG submission 207641) | Soil microbial communities from experimental microcosm in Duke University, North Carolina, United States - NC | ecosystem: Engineered > Artificial ecosystem > Soil microcosm > Unclassified ... | reverse complement strand
ATCTCGAGGCGATCGAGAAGAAGATGAAGGAGCTCGCCTCGCAGGATCTGCTCTACGCGCGGCAGATGTGGCCCCGGCAGGAGGCCATCGACTTTTTCACGAGGCGCGGCGAGCCGCTGAAGGTCCAGTTGATTCAGGAAAAGACGGAGGGGCAGCCCGAGGTGTCGGTCTACACGATCAAGGACCGCGACACCTTCGTCGATTTCTGCGTGGGCCCGCACGTCCCGTCGACGAACCGGCTGAAGGGATTCAAGGTCCTGAGCGCGTCGAACGCCTACTGGAAGGGGGACGCCAGAAACCAGCCGATGCAGCGGATTTACGGCACGGCGTTCCTCAGCGAGAAGGATCTGCAGGCGCATCTGCAGCGCGTCGAGGAAGCGAAGAAGCGCGACCATCGGAAGCTGGGCCGCGAACTGGGTCTGTTCTGGTTCCATCCGTGGGCGCCGGGCGAGCCGTTCTGGCTGCCAAAGGGAACGCGTCTGGTCCACCTGCTCGGCAACTACATGCGCGACGTGCTGTTCCCGGCCGGCTACGTCGAAGTGCGGGCGCCGCTGGTGTTCAACAAGGCGTTGTGGGAGAAGTCCGGCCACTGGGCGCACTACCGGCAGAACATGTTCTTGATCGAGTCCCAGGACAACGAGGAGCAGTCCGGGCTGAAGCCGATGAACTGCCCTGGGCACATGCTGCTCTTCGGGAGCGAGGTCCGCAGCTATCGCGACCTGCCGCTCCGGATCCACGAACAGAGCGTGCTCCACCGCATGGAGGCCTCTGGCGTGCTGAGCGGACTGACGCGCGTCCGCGAATTCATCATGGACGACGCGCACATTTTCCTGCGCGAAGATCAGATCGGCGAAGAAGTCGAGCGGCTGCTGCGTCTGGTCAAACGTGTGTACGACGACTTCGGACTCCAGCCGGAGATGAAACTGGCGACGCGGCCGGACGAGTACCTCGGGGAGCGAGCCACGTGGGATCACGCCGAAAGCGAGCTGAAGAAGGCGCTCGAAGCGGCCGGCGTCGCCTACGAGATCAACGACGGGGACGGCGCCTTCTACGGACCCAAGATCGACTTCGCCGTCACCGACGCCCTCGGCCGGAAGTGGCAGTGCGCGACGATCCAGCTCGATTACCAGCTGCCGCAGCAGTTCGAGCTGAAATACATCGGCGCCGACAACGCCGAGCACCGGCCGATCGTGATCCACCGGGCGATCTTCGGCAGCTTCGAGCGCTTTATCGCGCTGCTGATCGAGCACTATGCCGGCGCGTTCCCGCTGTGGCTCGCGCCCGTGCAGGCGATCGTCCTGCCGATCGCCGATCGCCACGCGGCGTACGCGGCGTCGGTCCGCGATCGTCTGGCCGCGGCGGGGCTGCGCGCCGAGGTCGACGACCGGCAGGAGAAGATTGGATATAAGATCCGCGAGGCGCAGCTCCAGAAGGTTCCGTACATGCTGGTGGCGGGCGACCGCGAGTCGGCGGACGGGACGGTGTCGGTGCGCAGCCGCGCGGGCGGCGATCAGGGCGCGCGGCCGGTTGACGAATTCGTGCGGCTCGCGCTGAGCGAGGTCGCCGCGAAGCGCGAACCGGCGGCGGGACTGGCGGCGGCGAGTTGACGTGTCGCAGGAACGAATTCCGGGTCATTTGCTAGGAGGCGCTTATCGCTTTTGATAGAAGTCCGCGGCGCGACGATCGCACGCGGGTCAACGAACGCATCAGGGTCCGGGAAGTCCGCGTCATCGACGAGGACGGCTCGCAGCTTGGAATCATGCCGCCGCCCCAGGCGCTGGCCATCGCGCGACAGAAAGGGCTCGACCTCGTCGAGATTGCCGCGACGGCCAACCCGCCGGTCTGCCGCATCATGGATTTCGGGCGGTATCAGTACCAGGAGCAGAAGCGCGCGCGGTCCGCGAAGAAGCACCAGAAAATCATCGAGGTCAAGGAAATCAAGTTCCGGCCGAAGGTGGACGAGCACGACTACCAGTTCAAGAAGAAGCACATCGAGCGCTTCCTCGCCGACGGCGACAAGGTGAAGGCGACGATCTTCTTCCGCGGCCGCGAGATGGCGCACCCCGAGATCGGGCGCCGCATCCTCGAGCGGCTGATCGACGATCTCGCGGACGTGGCCGTGCCCGAGAACATGCCGCGGCAGGAAGGCAACCAGATGCACACGATCCTGTCGCAGAAGGTCGGCGGCAAGAAGCCGGCGGCGAAAACGGCGAAGGCGGAGCTGAGCGAGGGATAGCGCCGCGCGCGAGGATAGCGCCGCACGCGAGGGCCGGAGGGAACCCGCCGCGCAGCGGCGGCCCGAGCGACGTAAGTAAAGGAAACACGATGCCGAAACTCAAGAGTCACCGCGGCGCCGCCAAGCGCTTCAAGAAGACCAAGACGGGCAAGTTCGTTCGCGGCAGCGCCTTCAAGCAGCACATCCTGACGAGCAAGACGCGCAGCCGCAAGCGCAAGCTGAAAGGGACGACGACCGTGTCGCCTCAGGACCAGGCCAAGTTGCGACGGATGCTTCCGTATTAAGAAAGACGAAAGACGGAAGACGGAAGTCAGGAGACAGAAGCGCCTGCGGCCGCAAGCGAGCGCCGGAGGGACGTCGCCGAAGGCGACCGCGAGCAGCGAGGTGGGGAATCTACAGGGGCCCCACCGAGCGGAGATAAAAAATGCCGAGAGTAAAAAGAGGGAACGTCCGCCGCGCGAAGCGCAAGAAACTTCTGGCTCGCGCGAAAGGCTTCTACCAGACCAAGAGCAAGCTGTATCGATCCGCGAAAGAATCGGTCGACACGGCGCTCAAGTACGCCTTCGTCGGCCGCCGCCGCAAGAAGCGCGATTTCCGGCGCCTGTGGGTGATGCGGATCAACGCCGCGGCGCGCGAGAACGGGCTGACGTACGGCGAGTTCATGGCGGGGCTGAAGGCGGCGGGCAGCACGCTCGATCGCAAGAGCCTCGCGGAGCTGGCCGTGTCGTCGCCCGCCTCGTTCGCGCGCCTGGTGAAGGTCGCGTCCGATGCGCGACCGCCGCAGGCGAAGCGTCCCGCGGCCGGCGAGCACAAGGCTGCGCGGCCGAAGGCCCGCGCGGCGGCCCAGGCCTAGCAGCGCGCCCCGTCACGATCGCAGGAGGTCAGGAGATCGGGAGGCCAGGAGAGTATTTCTCCTGATCGCTTGATCGGCTGGCCTCTTTTTGTAAAGACTGCCCGAACCGCATGGACATCGCCGAACTGCAACGGACGATCGAACAGGACATCGCTTCCATCAAGAGCGAGGCAGATTTCCGTGCGGTTCGCGATCGGTATCTGGCGCGCAAGGGCGGCGTCATTTCCAATCTCCTCAAGGATCTCGCGAGCGCACCGCTCGAAGAGCGGCGCACGCGCGGTCCCGCGCTCAACTCACTGAAGCTGCACGCGGAGAGCCGGCTGGAAGCCGCGCTGCGCACGCTCGCCCGGCGTCCGCCCGGCGACGCCCTCGACGTCACGCTGCCCGGCCGGCCGCCGCTCCTCGGCCATCGCCATCCCCTGACGCTGCTGCGCGAGCGCATCGAAGCCATCTTCCTGCGTATGGGCTTCCTCATCGTCGAAGGTCCCGAGCTCGAGGACGACTATCACAACTTCGAAGCGCTCAACATGCCGCCGGAGCACCCCGCGCGCGACATGCAGGACACGCTCTATCTGGCGTCGCCGATACCCGCCGGCGAGCGTCCCGCAACGCTGCTCCGGACGCACACGTCCGGCATGCAGATCAGGTACATGGAAACCCATCGGCCGCCGATCCGCCTGATCGCGCCGGGCCGCGTCTACCGCCGCGACGGGCTCGATCTCACGCACTCCCCGATGTTCACGCAGGTCGAAGGGCTCGTGGTTGGCGAGGACGTCACGCTCGCGGATCTGAAGGGCACGCTCGTGAGCTTCGCGCGCGAGCTCTTCGGCGCGGACCGCGGGACGCGCTTCCGCCCGAGCTTCTTCCCGTACACCGAGCCGAGCGGCGAGCTCGACATCAGTTGCGTCGCGTGCAACGGCACCGGACTCGTTCCGCCGAAGGCCGGCACGACGGGGACCGGTGAGGGCGCGTGCGCCATGTGCAAGGGCACCGGCTGGATCGAGGTGCTCGGCAGCGGCATGGTTCATCCGGCGGTGTTCGAAGCGGTCGGCTACGACGCCGAGCGCTATACCGGCTTCGCCTTCGGCGTGGGGATCGAGCGGCTCGCGCTGCTCAAGTGGGGCGTCGAGGATATCCGCCTGTTCTACGAGAACGACCTGCGCTTCCTGGAGCAGTTTCCGCTGTGAGGCTGCCCTACCACTGGCTGTGCGAGCTCGTGAAGGTGCCTGGCGATCCCGAGTCGATTGCCGCGGCCCTGGCGCAGCGCGGCTTCGAGGTCGCCTCGGTCCAGCACGGGTATCAGCCGGTCATCGATTTCGAGATCACCGCGAACCGGCCCGACTGCCTGAGCGTCGTCGGCCTCGCCCGCGAAGCGTCGGCGGCCTACGGCCTCCCGTTGCAGCTCCCCGAGCGCGGCATGCCGCCGGCCGGCCAGCCGCAGCCGATCGACGTCACGATCGAGGACGCGGAGCTCTGCCCGCGCTATTGCGCGCAGGTGTTCGAGGTGAGCTCGACCGGGCGGACGCCCGAGTGGATGCGGGATCGGCTGGAGGCGTGCGGCGTGCGCAGCATCAGCCCGATCGTCGACGTCACGAACTACGTGATGCTCGAGACGGGTCAGCCGACGCACGCGTTCGACTACGAGAAGCTCGGCGGACGCGCGCTGCACATCCGCCGGGCCAGGCCGGGCGAGACGATCCGCACGCTCGACGGCGTCGATCGCGCGCTGGAACCGGACATGCTGGCGATCGCGGACGGCGAGCGGCCGCAGGCCATCGGCGGCGTCATGGGCGGCGCCTCCTCGGAGATCGGCGGCGGGACGACGCTGATGGTCCTCGAGAGCGCCTACTTCAAGCCGGCATCCGTCCGGCGGACGAGCAAGCGCCTCGGGTTGAAGACGGAGGCGTCCACGCGGTTCGAGCGCGGCGCCGACATCGACGCCGCGCCGGCGGCGATCGCGCGCGCCGCCGTGCTTCTGCAGCAGATCGGCGCCGCGCAGCCGATCGGCCCGATGGTCGATCGCTATCCGTCGCCCCGCCATCCGCGCTCGCTGACGCTGCGCGCGTCACGGATCGAGCGCGTGCTGGGGATGCGTGTGGCCGACGCGGAGATCTCGCGTCGGCTCGAGCCTCTCGGATTCGTGGTGACCTCGAACCCCGAACCTCAGGTTTCCTGGCACGTCACCGTCCCGACCTTCCGCGTCGACGTCTTGCGCGAAATCGACCTGATCGAGGAAGTCGCCCGCCACGACGGCTACGTCGGGCTCCCGGCTACGTTTCCCGCGCTGACGGCCCCCCAGCCGCCGCCGGACGCGCGGACGGTTCGGGATCGGCACCTGCGCCAGGTGTTGACCGCGTGCGGCATGTCAGAAGCGATGACCTTCGCGTTCATCGAAGCCTCGGCTGCCGCGCCGTTCGCCGCAAACGATGCGCACGCGCTCGTCTCGGTCGCGAACCCGCTCTCGGAAAAGTTCGCGGTGCTCCGGCCGTCGCTGCTGCCGGGACTGCTCGACGCGGCCGCGCACAACCGGCGCCGCGAACACCACGACGTCCGCCTGTTCGAGGTGGGCACGCGCTTCGCCGCCGATGGTGAAGTCCGGGCGGTCGCTGGCGTATGGACCGGCGCGGGATCGCCCGCGCACTGGTCGGGCGCGGCGCGCCCGGCAGACTTCTTCGACGTGAAGGGCGTGGTCGAAGCGATCGCGACGGCGTTCGGTGTCGAGGCGGAGTTCGAACCGGCATCCGTGCCGTATCTGGTACCGGGCCGCTCCGCCGAGATCGTCCACCTGAAGGCGGCCGCGGGATCTGTCGCGGAATCTGCGGGATCTGCACGTGTGGCTTCCGCCTTCAGGCGGACGATCGGCCTGGTCGGCCAGATCGCGGCGGCCGTTGCGGACGCGCGCGGCTTCCCGGCCGGCGAACCGCTCTATGCATTCGAGTTGAGCGTCGACGCGCTTGCGGCGCTCCAGCGCGGCGACGATCTCCGTGCGGCGCCTCTGCCGCGCTTTCCCTCGATCGTCCGCGATTTGTCGGTGCTCGTCGACGACACCTTGCCTGCAGCGTCGGTTCGTGGCACTATCCGGTCGGCGGCGCCCGAGACGCTGACGCAGGCGATCGAGTTCGATCGCTATCGAGGCAAGGGCGTGCCCGAAGGACGCGTGAGTCTGTCGCTGCGTCTGACGTTCCGCTCGCCGGAGCGCACGCTGACCGACGCCGAAGTCGACGCGGCCATGGATCAAATCGTTGCCGCGCTGGCGGATAGGCACGGGGCGGTGCGACGGTAGATAAGAAGGAGTTCAGAAAGATGGCGAAGGCGGCGGTGGCGACCCCCTCCATTGATTTCGAGGCGATCGATCGCCTCGAGCAGAAGCTCAAACAGCTCGTGGCAGTGCTCGACCGCACCCGGTCGGAGTACGCCCGCGCGAACGACGAAAACGCCCGGCTGCGGGGGGAGCTCGATCTGGCCCGCGCCCGGCTGAGCGACGCGGAAGGCGCGGGCACGGAGCTCGCCGCGCTCCGGACCGAGCGCGAGCAGATCCGGGGCCGCGTCGAAGACATGCTCAAGCAGATCGACGCCCTCAATCTGTAGGGAGCCGCATGGAGCCATCGCGTCTCGTGACGGTCGAAATCAGCGGGCAGCGCTATCCGATCCGGACGCAACTCGACAGCGGCTATGTCGCGGATCTCGCGGCGTACGTCGAGCAGAAGATGGCGCTGGCGGCGCGGGAGACCACCGCCGGCGACACCCTGAAGATCGCGGTGCTCGCGGCCCTCAATATCGCCGACGAATATTTCCGCGCGCGCGAGGAGGGGGACGCCCACCGCAGCGACCTCTCCGAACGCGCGCGGGAGCTCGAGCGCATGCTGGACCTGGCCCTGGGTCCCCCCCTCCCGGCGACCGCGCTCGAAACCCCGCTTGCCCGGACCGCGGGATCACACTAAGATCGTTCCGGGTTCGAGTTCCCTGCTTTGCGCGTGATGGTTTCGGAGGCTCGTCTTGAGCCAATGTTCCATCTAAGCGAATCGCGGCGCCGCGCCGTGTGCATGCCTCTGCACGAGGAAGCCTGACGCGCGGCGATTACAGCGGTTCCACCTGGTTTAACCCAGGTTCAAACGACCTCCCCACACGGCAAAGCGGGGGCCTTTTCTTCACCAGACAGCCCGGCGACCGGTCGCCGTTAGCAGATAGAAGGTACGATGAGCCTTGCCGCCGTGTACCTCGTCCTCGCGGCCACCGGGGCCGCGGCCGCCCTCTCCGCTATCGCCTGGTGGATCGCCAGCCGCAAACGCCTCGCCGCCGAGATCGTCGGCCGCGCCGAAGAGCATGCGCGGCAGCTCCGCGCCCAGGCCGGGCGCGACGCCGAAACCGTCAAGAAGGAAGCGCAGCTCGAGGCGCGCGAGACGTCGCACGCCCTGCTCGCCGAGGCCGAGAAGAAGGCGCGCGATCGCCAGCAGGAAATCATCGGGCTCGAGCAGGGGCTTGCGGATCGGACGCGCGCCCTGGCCGATCGGATCGCCGCCGCCGACACGCTCGAGCGCGAGCTCCGGAAGCGCGAGGCCGCCGTCGCGGAGCTGCAGAAGCGGGCCGAGTCCGCGGCCGTGCGCACCGAGCAGGTCCTCGCCGATCGCCAGCGCGAGCTGCAGCGCGTGGCCGGCCTGACCGCCGAGGAGGCGCGCGACCTCCTCCTCAAGCAGATCGAGACCGACGCGCGCCGCGACGCCGCCAATCTCGTCAAGCGTCTCGAAGCCGAGGCGCGCGAGAGCGCCGGCCAGCGCGCGCAGCACATCATCGCCGACGCCATCCAGCGCAGCGCCGCCGAGCACGCGATCGAAACGACCGTCTCGGTCGTGGATCTGCCGAGCGACGACATGAAGGGGCGCATCATCGGCCGCGAAGGCCGGAACATCCGGGCGCTCGAGCAGGCGACCGGCGTCGAGCTGATCGTCGACGACACCCCCGGCGCGATCATCCTGTCGTCGTTCGATCCGTTCCGCCGCGAAGTGGCGCGCCAGGCCATCGCGCGCCTGATTGCCGACGGCCGCATCCATCCCGCGCGCATCGAGGAGATCGTCGAGAAGGTGAAGGCGGAGATGGAAGACACCGTCCGCAAGGAGGGCGAGGCGGCGGCGTTCGAGCTCGGCCTCTACGATCTCCATCCGGAAGTGCTCCGGCTGATGGGACGCCTCAAATTCCGCACGAGCTACGGCCAGAACGTGCTCAATCACTCGCGCGAAGTGGCGTTCCTGGCGGGAATCATGGCGAAGGAGCTCGGCCTCAACGGCCACGTCGCCGCGCGCGCGGCGTTTCTACACGACATCGGCAAGGGGATCGATCGCGATCTCCAGGGGACGCACCTCGAGCTCGGCCTCGAGTTCCTGCGCAGGCACGGCGAAAGCGAACCGGTCCTGCAGGCCGTCGCCGCGCATCACATGGACATCGACTGGCCGTCGCTCGAGGCGATGATCGTGCAGGCGGCCGACGCGATCTCTGCCGCGCGTCCGGGCGCCCGCCGCGACATCCTCGAGTCGTACGTCAAGCGCCTCGAGAAGCTCGAAAGCATCGCCGACTCCTTCCAGGGCGTCTCGAAGGCGTTCGCCCTCCAGGCCGGCCGCGAAATCCGCATCGTCGTCGAAAGCGATCGCGTGTCGGACGAGGAGACCGTCTGGCTTTCGAAGGACATCGCGAAGCGGATCGAGAACGAGCTGGAGTATCCCGGCCAGATCAAGGTGACCGTCATCCGTGAAACCCGGGCTGTTGAAATCGCCCGCTGATCCACGGAGCGCAGGCCCCTCGACGCGGGTCGGGGCGGGCGAGCGCGAGCTGATCGCCGGCATTCGCGCGCGCGTGCCACCGGCGCCGCCATGGTTGGCGGTCGCCATCGGCGACGATGCGGCGGTCGCGAAGCCGGAGCGCGGCGCGCTGGAAGTGCTGACGACCGATTCGCTGATCGAAGGAATCCATTTCGATCGCCGCTTCAGCGCGCCGGCGGATATCGGCTGGAAGGCCCTGGCCGTGAATCTCTCGGACATCGCCGCCATGGGAGCCACGCCGCGCCTCGCGCTGCTGTCCCTCGGCCTTCCCCATCACCCGTCCGCCGACGAGGTGTACGCGCTCGTGGACGGTTTCCTCGCGCTCGCCGGCGAGGCGCGCGTGACCCTGGCCGGCGGCAACATCACGCGATCGCCCGGCCCGCTCGTCGTCGACGTGACCGTCGTCGGATTCGTGCGTCCGCGACGCGTGCTGACGCGCGCCGGCGGGCGCGTGGACGACGACCTCTACGTGACCGGCGAAGTGGGAGCGGCGGCGGCGGGACTCGCGGCACTGCGCGCCGGAGAACCCCTGGACGAGGCCGGGCTGAGGGCCTGTGCCGAGCGGCATCGGCGTCCGCATCCGCGCGTCCGCGTGGGCGCGCTCCTGGGGCGCAATCGCGCGGCCAGCGCCTGCATGGATCTGAGCGACGGCCTGGCGGATGCGGTGCGGCAGATCGCGGAGGCGTCGGCGACGGGCGCGGCGATCGACGCGGACGCGATTCCGGTGCCGGCCGCCGCGCGCGCGTGCTTCGAGCGCGCCGGTGAAGACGCCATTCTCAGCGCGGTGGCCGGCGGCGATGACTACGAGCTGCTCTTCGCCGCGCCCAGGCGCGCGCGCGGCCGCCTCGCCACGGTCGCGCGGCAGGCGCGAGGCGTGACGATTACGCGGATTGGCCGGCTGACCGGCGATCCGGCGATCGTGATGATTCGGAACGGCCGGCCGGAACCCCTGCCGGCCGGGTTCGTCCATTTCTGAGCCGATGCCCACTTCGCCGCAGACGCGCCGCTGGCTCGATCAGCTCCTGCACACGCACGATACGCCGCAACGGACGGCGGCGGCCTATGCGCTCGGCGTCTTCTTCGGCTTCTCACCGCTCCTGGGGCTGCATACGGTCCTCGGGCTCATCTGCGCCTTCGCATTCAACCTGAATCGGGTGGCGGTGCTGCTGGGGATCTATTCGAACCTGCCATGGATCCTCCCGGCCTACTACACGCTCGCGACCATGCTGGGGGCGGCCCTGCTCCGGGTGAAGGTCCACCCGCGGCTGCTGCGGGAGCTGAGCGCCGCCTTCGCCGACGCTTCGTGGGCCGACTTCCGCCGACTGGCCCATGCCCTGACCCCTCTGGCCTGGGCCTACGCCCTGGGCTCGACGATCGGGGCCATCGTCCTGGCCTCCGTCGCCTACCGTGTGGCGCTCGCCATGATCCAGGCGCACCGCCGCCGGCTCGCCGCTCATCAGCAAACTACGTCGAATCAATAACTTACAATAATCGCCCCCGGGCAGATCCGCTTTGACTGCAGGAGCGTCCGCCCCTATAGTGGTAGGTGCCCAACCGGGCCAGCATGCTGATTTCGATCTCGCGCTCGCTCGGTCGAAAGCTCGCCGCAACGGCCACGGTGGTCGCCGGCTTCGTCCTCACCTACGAGGCGACGGTGATGGACTTCCATTACGTCGCCGGCCCGGCCCAGGCCGAGGCCATGTCCATCGACGAGGCGCCCCTGCCGGCCGCGGCCGTCCACCTGAGGTTTACAGCCACCGCCTATTGCAAGGGGACCACGACCGCGTCGGGGGTCAACGTCCGGACGGGCATTGCGGCGGCGGATCCCGACCTGCTGCCGGTCGGCTCGGTCATTCAGGTCTACAAGCTGGGCGAGCGATACAACGGGATCTACACGATCATGGACACCGGCCCGGCCGTCCAGGGACGCCACATCGACATTTACATGTGGAGCTGCATCGAGGCCCTCGCGCTCGGACGGAAGGATGTCGCCATCAACGTCCTCCGGCTCGGATGGAACCCCAAGGCGAGCACGCCGAACCTGATCGAACGTCTGTTCCGGCAGCGGGAAGCCGTTCAACGGGACGCGGAGCCGGTCGCTCCTCTTCCGTCGCGGCCCATCGAAATTCGCTAGACGCACCTCCCAACTACGCAAAGCGTCAGGATCGCTGCGCCGGCATTTCGAGCGGCGCGTCCTGTGGAGTCGGGAATTGGGAGATGGGAGTTGCGTCCCTCTCCTGCTCCTTGTACTGAAGCTGGTACAGCTTGTAGTAGATGCCGCGCAGCGCGAGCAGTTCCTGGTGAGTTCCGGCTTCCCTGAGCTGGCCTTTGTGCAGGACGAGGATCTTGTCCATGTCCTGAATGGTCGAGAGACGATGGGCGATGGCGATCGTCGTGCGGCCGGACATCATCACGTGCAGTGCATCCCGGATCAGAATCTCGGTTTCCGTGTCGACGCTGGAGGTCGCCTCGTCCAGCACGAGAATGCGCGGATTGAAGGCCAGCGCGCGCGCGAACGACAGCAACTGCTTCTGACCCACCGAGAGCGTCGCGCCGCGCTCGGCGACCGGCGACGCGTAGCCGGCGGGCAGGCGCGCAATGAACGCGTCGGCGTGGACCGTGGCCGCCGCCCGCCGGACGTCGGCGTCGCTGATGTCGGACGCGCCGAGGCGGATGTTGTCGGCAATCGTGCCCGAAAAGAGGTGCACGTCCTGCAGGACGAGGCTGAAGAGCGATCGCAAGTCGTGCAGATCCATGGCGCGGACGTCCACGTCGTCCACGAGGATGCGGCCGCGCGAGACATCGTAGAACCGCAGCAGGAGGTTGATCAGCGTCGACTTCCCGGCCCCGGTGGCGCCCACGATGCCGACCCGCTGTCCGGGAGCCACCTCGAAGGAGACGTCGCGCAGCACGAAATCGGGCTCTCCCGCGTCGGTGGCGTTGTAGGCGAACCACACCCCCTCGAAAGTGATGTGCCCCGCCTTCCCGCCTTTGCGTTCCACGCTGCGGAGGACGGGACTCTGGATGGTCACCGGCTCGTCGAGGAGCTTGAAGATGCGCTCGGATGAGGCCATCGCCGCCTGCAGGATGTTGAACTTCTCCGACATGTCCGAGATCGGCCGGAAGAACCGCTGCGAGTACAGCAGAAACGCGACGAGCGATCCCAGCGTCAGGGACCCCTGCAGCACGCGCCCGCCGCCGTACCAGATCGTCAGCGCGGAGGCCAGCGCGCCGATGATCTCGACCGCCGGATAGAACACCGCGTAATAGAAGATCGATTCGATGTTGATCTGCCGGTGCTCCTGGTTGATGGCCTCGAACTGCGCATAGGCGCGCGCCTCCCGGCGGAAGAGCTGCACGGTCGACATGCCCGTGATGTGCTCCTGCAGATAGGCGTTGATGCGCGCGATCAGGCGCCGGACGGCACGATACGATTCGCGCACGTTGCGCCGGAACCACTGCGTCACGATCACGATGAGCGGCAGGACCGCGAACGCGACGAGCGCGAGCCGCCAGTTCATCGTGAGCATCACGATCATGATGCCCGCCAGGGTGAACACGTCCCCGAACACCGACACCACGCCCGACGTGAACAGATCGTTGATGACGTCGACGTCGGTGGTGACGCGCGTCATCAGCCGGCCCACGGGATTGCGATCGTAGAAGCGCAGATCCAGGCGCTGCAGGTGCTGGTAGATCTGCATCCGCATGTCGAACATGATGCGCTGGCCCGTGTTCTGGAGCAGCCAGGTCTGCGTGAACTCGAGGCAGAACGACGCGGCGATGATCGCGAGGAACGCCAGCGCGATGCTGTTCATGCCCGCGACATCGGACGCAGGAATGTAGCGGTCGATCGCGATCTTCATCAGGTACGGCTGCGCGAGCTGCAGCGCCGAATTCCCGATGATCGCCGCCAGGGCCAGCAGGGCATGGATCGAGTACGGGCGCAGATAGGCGAGCAGGCGCCGCATCAGCCGCGCATCGTAGGCCTTGCCGACTATGTCTTCGTCGATCATTTCGCGCTCGCCCGCCTCATTCGGCTCGCTCCGATCCGGTCGCTTCTCGCTGCTAACTCGCCTGCAGCTCTTCTTCGAGCAACTGCTTGCGATACATCGCGGCGTACAAACCGTCGCGGCGCACGAGATCGTCGTGCGTCCCGCGCTCCGCGACCCGGCCGTCGTGCAGGACGAAGATCTGATCCGCGCCGCGAACCGTCGAGATCCGGTGCGAGACGATGATGGAGGTCCGCTGCCGCATGACGCCGCGCAGGCGCGACAGGATCTCCTCTTCCGTATACGTGTCCACCGCAGACAGCGCATCGTCGAGGATCAGAATCCTCGGGTCCGTCATGAGCGCGCGGGCGAGCGCCGTCCGCTGTTTCTGGCCGCCCGACAGCGTGATGCCGCGCTCCCCGACGGTCGTATCGAAGCCGCGGGGAAAGTCGGCGACATCTTTGTCGAGCCGGGCCACGGACGCCGCGGAGACAACGGCCGCAGAGTACGCGGAATACGCGGAATACGCGGAACGGTTCGACTCCTTTGTGGCCGCGGAGTACGCGGAATACGCCGAACGCTTCGATTCCTGTGTGGCCGCGGAGTCCGCGGAATACGCCGAACGCTTCGATTCCTGTGTGGCCGCGGAGTACGCGGAATACGCCAAACGCTTCGATTCCCTTTCCGCGTGATCTGCGTGATCCGTGGCCTTCGCGTGATCTGCGTGATCCGCGGCGTCCGCGTGATCTGCCTGATCTGCGGCCTCCTTCGCTTCCGCGTCATTCGCGGCAACTCCCTGCTCCGCGGCCCCAAAGGCCACGTTTTCGGCAATCGTGTCCGAGAACAGAAACGGTTCCTGCGGCACGAAGCCGACGGCGCCCCGCAGCCGGGCGAGCGGAATTTCCCGAATGTCGACGCCGCCGACGGTCACCGTGCCGGACGGCGGGTCGTGCAGGCGCGGCAGCAGGCTGATGAGCGTCGACTTTCCGGAACCGGTCGGGCCGACCAGCGCGACGGTCTGTCCGGGCTCGATTCGCAGGGTGATGTGCTTCAGGACGGGCGCGGCGGTGCCCGGGTACTGGAACGTCAGATCGCGAATCTCGATCGCGCCGTCCATCGCGGCGGCACGGCCGGCTTCGGTCGCCGCTGCATCGGTGATTGCCGGCTCGTGGTCCAGAATCTCCAGCATCCGTCCCCACGAGGCGAGGCCCCGCTGCAGGATGTTCGTGACCCACCCGAAGGCAATCATCGGCCAGCTCAGCATCACGAGATAGCCGTTGAACGCGACGAACTCGCCGAGGCTGATGCGCCCGTGAATCACTTCACGTCCTCCGAGCCACAGGACGAGCAGCGATCCCAGCGCGAGAAACAGCGTCATGCTCGGATAGAACGCGCCCTGGAGCCGGATCAACACGCGATTGCGGTGGAGATACTCCTCGTTCGCCGCGTTGAACCGCGCGATCTCGTGCGACTCCTGGCGGTACGCGCGGACGACGCGGACGCCCGACAGCGCTTCCTGGACGACGGCGCTCACGTCGGCGAGCTGCGCCTGAATCGACTCGAACCGCTTGTGGATCGCGCTGCCGAAATAGCGGACCGCGAGCGAGACGAACGGCAGCGGAATGAGCGCGATCAGCGTCAGGCGCAGATCGATCGCGACCATGAGGGCGATCGTGACAACGAACACCAGCACCGTCTGCGCGGAATACATGATGGCCGGGCCGATCATCATCCTGACGGCGTTCAGATCGTTGGTCGCGCGCGACATCAGGTCGCCGGTCCGCCGCTGATGGTAGTAGCCGAGCGGCTGCTGCTCCAGCCGCGCGAAGAAGTCGTTTCGGATGTCGTACTCGATGTCGCGCGACGCCGCGATGATGATCCGGCGCATCAGGAACAGGAACGAGCCCCGCACGAGCGACACGCCGAGCAGCAGCCCGGCATACAGCAGCAGCTTCTGCCGCGTGACGCCGCGGTTCAAATCATCGATGGCGAACTTGAGAACCCACGGCCCGAGAAGCTGAAACGCCGTCGTCAGGACGACGCAGACCAGACCGATCAGGAACGCGCGGCGATAACGGCTGACATAGGGAAGGAGGCGACGAAACACTTTCTATAGCATACAAAAGACGGAAGACGGAGAACGGAAGACGAGAAGGTCTTCCGCCTTCCGCCTTCCGTCTTTCTCTATCTCTATCTAAAACTGGATTCTCGCGCCGAGCTGCAGCTTGCGCGGGGAGTAGCTGGTGCTGTACGCCGTCAGCAGCAGGTACTGCGCCGAGGTCTGGTTGCCGCTCGGATTCGCGAAGTTCGTGTGGTTCGTGATGTTGAACACGTCCGCCGCGATTTCCAGCCGGCGCTGGTGCGACAGCGGGATCCGGTAGCCGAAGCGGATGTCCGTGTCGAAGAACGTGGGGCCGCGGGCGCCGTTGCGCTCGCTCTTGTAGCCCTTCACGGTGTAGGGGTCCCTGCCGGAGGCGGGCGAATAATCGCCGGCCGGCAGCGGCTCCGCCTGGATCCCGTTCAGGTCGGCATCGAGCGCGCTGTTCGTCAGGCCGAACGGATAGCCGCTCAGATAGCGGGCCACCCAGCTCAGGTTCAATCCGTAGGTATGCGGGATCAACGCCGTGCCGCTCACCGTGAAGTTGTGGCGGATATCGTTGTCCGTCGGTCCTTCGTTCAGATCCAGGTGCATGTCCTGTCCGACCTGGAAGTTGCTGATCGGCGCGCCCGAGCCCGAGAAGTTCCCGTGCGAGTCGCCATACGTGTAGGAGACCTGCGCGCTGTAGTTGTGGCTGAAGCGCTTCTTCAGCTGCAGCATCACGCCGTTGTAGTCGATCTGGCCGGTGTTCACGAACTGGGTGACGGCGCCCGAGAAGTCCACGAACGACGCGCCGTACTTGTTGCGCAGCGCCGCCATGGCGGTCGTCAGCGTCGGGCTCCCGATCCTGGTGAGCGTCGACGCGTTCACGTTCGGATTGGAGCGCTGCTGCGGATTGAGGTTGATCGCCATGAGCAGATCGCGCCCCATCTCGTGCACGAAGTCGACCGACACCGCCAGGCTGTTCGCGAGCTGGCGCTCGTAGCCCACCGTGTACTGGTCGGTCCGGCCGTTCACCCGATCGGGGTTGTCCCACGTCGCGTTCGTGTTCCGCAGCAGTTGTCCGCCGGGGAACCGCGCATTCAGCTCCGCGGTGTTGATGACCGGCCCGGCCGTGAGGAAGGGATCGGTCGGAAACAGGCCGTTGCGCGGATTCAAGTCCGGGCCGGCCGTCGGGAACGTCGCCGTGAATGAATTCGTGAACGGCGTGCCGGTGAAGAGGCCGCCGATCAGCTCCAGGTGCGCGCGCTCGAAGAATCGCCCGTAGCCCGCGCGCGCGACGCTCTTCCCGCCGCCCAGGTCGTAGGTCAGGCCGAGGCGCGGCGCGAAGTTGTTCGTGTCCTTCGGATACTTCGTGACGAGCGGATCGTCGGTCTCGGGAATGGGGATCGCTTCGAGCTCGTAGCGAACGCCGAGGCTCAGCGTCAGGTGCGGATTGAAGCGCCACTTGTCCTGGGCGAAGCCGGCGAAATAGTGGATCTTTTCGTACACGCGGCTCTGGCCGCCCACCCGGATCGAGAAGCGGTCGGGATACGTGCGGGGATCCGCGGGGTTGAACGGACCGTTGTTCAGCGCGAACGAGAAGGTCCCGTTCAGATTGCCCTGATTCAGGTTCAGCGCGCCGGTGTACTCGTACTGCGCGCCGAACTTGATGTCGTGGTCGCCGTGCTTTCCGGGGATGAACCACGCCAGCGTCTCGTCGAACTGCAGCGCGTCGTCGATGCGCGCCTGCGCCGTGTTGTCCTGCTGATCCGTGAAGGTCTGGAACGCGAGCGTCGGCTGGCACTTCGAGAG
>Ga0310810_10003691_pt1 | contig 16784 bp, 18 predicted proteins | sample NCmetagenome_FD_207641 | JGI IMG/M metagenome (GOLD analysis project Ga0310810, IMG submission 207641) | Soil microbial communities from experimental microcosm in Duke University, North Carolina, United States - NC | ecosystem: Engineered > Artificial ecosystem > Soil microcosm > Unclassified ... | reverse complement strand
GGGCAGCCTTGGCGTCGAGGACCTTGCGCGGCGCTACGATTTGATCGGCGCGGGCGTCTTCAGGCCGAGCGTCTCGCGAATCTTGGCCTCGAGGTCGCTCAGCACGACCGGATTTTCCTGCAGCCACTTGCGCGCGTTCTCGCGGCCCTGGCCGATGCGCTCGGTCTTGTAGGTGTACCAGGTGCCGGACTTTTCGATGATCCCCTGCTCGACACCGGCGTCGAGAATCGTGCCGGACTTCGAGATGCCCTCGCCGTAGAGGACGTCGAACTCGGCCTCGCGGAACGGTGGCGCGAGCTTGTTCTTCACGACCTTCACCTTCGTCCGCACGCCGATCGACTCGGTGCCCTGCTTGATCGCATCCTGCCGGCGGATGTCCAGACGCACGGAGGCGTAGAACTTCAGCGCGCGGCCTCCCGTCGTGGTTTCAGGGTTGCCAAACATGACGCCGATCTTTTCGCGAATCTGATTGATGAAGACCACGACGCAGCCGGAGCGAGCGATGGCGGCGGTGAGCTTGCGCAGCGCCTGCGACATGAGGCGCGCCTGCAGGCCGGGCAGCGAATCGCCCATGTCGCCGTCGAGCTCGGCGCGGGGCACCAGCGCCGCGACGGAGTCGATGACGATGACGTCGACCGCGTTCGAGCGCACGAGCGTCTCGGCAATCTCCAGCGCCTGCTCCCCCGTGTCGGGCTGAGAGATCAGCAGCTCGTCGATGTTGACGCCCAGCTTCCTGGCGTAGATCGGATCGAGCGCGTGCTCGGCGTCGATGAACGCCGCGATGCCGCCGAGGCGCTGGGCTTCCGCGACCACGTGGAGAGCCAGCGTGGTCTTGCCAGATGATTCCGGGCCGTAGATCTCGACGATGCGGCCGCGCGGCAGGCCGCCGACGCCGAGCGCGACATCCAGCGACAGTGCCCCGGTGGGGATGACCGCGATCTCCTCGAGCGGCCCGCCCGCTCCCAGCCGCATGACCGAGCCCTTGCCGAACTGCCGCTCGATGGTGGAGATCGCGAGCTCGAGGGCCTGCCGCCGATCGCTCTTTGCTTCTGCCATGCGCGCGCTCCTTATGATGGCCAGGAATCGTGCCGCCGATTGACTGGCGCCATTCTAGGAGGCCCAACATGCAGCGTCAATGACCGATCTCGGATACACCCCTTAGCGGCCGCCGGCGTCGGCGGCGGCTGGGGGATTTCAGTCTTCGGCGGGCTGGACGGTGTATCCCTTGGCTTCCATGCACCGGTTGACGACGTCCCAGTCGTACCGGTTGGACGGCCAGATCGCGAAGCGATCCGGCCGGAAGCCCTGGCGCCGGCAGGCCTGCAGGTCGTGGTCCGTCTGCGCGGGCGTCCCGTGCCGGCGCTCATAGACATAGCGGGGGGCGGCGCACGCCGCCACGGTGAGCGCCAGGCCGACGATCACGAGCCGCTTCATCGGCCGTACATCGCGTCCGCGCACGCAAGCCCGTCGGCCCGGCCGCGCTCGAGCGCCCGCGCGATGCCGTTGGGCTCGAAGTCGAGCGGACGCAGCATGAGCGGTCCCGACGGCGTCAACAGCTGAATGTCGACATCGGGATACCGCAGGCGCGCCAGCTCCACATCGCGGTGGATCGAGTGAATCATCACGAGCTCGAGCGACTCCTCGAGCGTGCGGCGCAGCGTCGTCGGCGCCTTTGCGTGCTCGTCGCGCGCGTAGCTCATCACGACGATGGCGCGATTGATGGGTCGGCCGAGTGCCAGCGCCTCGAGCACCGGCGCCCGGCCGGTGAGGCCGCCGTCCACGAGCGGCACGCCATCGACGCGCACCGGCGGAAATGCCCCCGGCACCGCCGAGGCCGCCATCAAGACGTCGACGGTGACCGTCTGATTGTTGAAGACGCGCTTGTCGTAGTGCGCGAGATCGGTGGCGACCACGAGCAGCTCGGTGGGTGACGCCCGGATGCGCTCGAAATCGATGGCGCTCGTCAGAAGCGCGCGCAGCGGCGCCGGATCGAGCAGCGAGCCCGCCCGATCGAGGGCGAGCAGCGTCAACACGCCCGGCAGCAGGCCGGAGAGGAGAATCGACGGGCGCAGCGCGTAGACCTGCTCGCGGGTCACCGTGCGCCACATTTGCTCCAGCCGTTCGATGCGCCCGTCGGCCACCATCACCGCATTCAGCGCACCGGCGCTCGAGCCGGCCACGAGCCGCACCGGCACGCCGCGCTCCAGCAGTGCTGCCGCGACGCCGGCCTCCCACGCGCCCTTCGCGCCGCCGCCCGAGAGGATCAGAGCGACGGGCGCATCCGCGGGGCCGCGCATCGGCTCGCACGCGGCGACCGGCGCAGCGAGCGCGAGCAGCACTCCCGCGACGATCAGCGCAAGCTGACCACGACCACGGCGGCAAGAACCAGGCCGAAGGCGGCCACCTCGTTCCAGCGCAGACGCTCGCCCAGCCACAGCCACGCGAATCCGGCGAACACGAGGAGCGTGATCACCTCCTGCGCGATCTTCAGCTGCGCGGCGGTATAACGCCCGTAGCCCCAGCGGTTGGCCGGTACCTGAAGGCAGTACTCGAAAAATGCGAGCGCCCATGAGAGCACGATCGCCTTCCACATCGGCGCCGTCTTGAAGCGCAGGTGGCCGTACCACGCGGCGGTCATGAACACGTTGGACGCGAACAGCAGGCCGATCGTCTTCACCGGGTCGGGGTCTCCTCTCGAGAAACGCCGTCATCGCACGAGCCGCGCGACTTCGCTCACCAGGCGATCGATCTCGTCGTCGGTGTTGTAGTAATGCACCGAGGCGCGCACGACCTCGGACAGCCCCCGCGCGCGCATGTCGAGCAGCGTGCCGCGCGCCGGCGAGGTGTGCACGTTGATGCATGCGCGCCGGAGCTCTCGCTGCACGCGCGCCGCGTCGACGTCGCGGACCGTGAACGACACGATCCCGCCGCGCACAGCGCCGAGGTCGCGCACCGTCACGCCGGGCACCGCGGCCAGCCGCGTGCGCAGCGTCTCGGCCAGCATGCGCACGCGCGCCCAGATGCGCTCGAGCCCCAGCGCGCGCGCGTACTCGATGGCGGCGCCCAGCCCCAGCCGCGCGCCGACGTTCGATTCCCAGACCTCGAAGCGCTTGGCGTCGGGACGGATGACGTACCGGTCGGGCTCGACCCACTCGGCGGCGTGGCCTTCCATCAGCGGCGGCTCCAGGCGCTCGATCCACTCGCGTGCGACCCAGAGAAAGCCGACACCGCGCGGCCCGCGCAGGAACTTGCGCGACGTGCCGGCGAGCGCGTGGCAACCGATACGCCGCACGTCGAGCGGCATCTGTCCGACCGTCTGCGTGGCGTCGAGCAGAAAGAAGACCCCGGCCTCCCGCGCGACGTCGCCCACCGCCTCGGCGGGCTGGACGAGACCGCCGTTGGTCGGCATGTGCGTCATGGCGATCAGGCGCACGCGCGCGTGGAGCCGCTTGCGCAGGGCACCGACGTCCAGCTGGCCGGTGGCGTCGGGCGGCACCACCTCCACGCGCACGCCGTGGCGCGCGCGGTGCAGGTACGTGACGAACATCGAGTGGTACTCCGCCGTCGACGTCAGGATCACGTCGCCGGGCTCGAGCGGCAGCCCGTAGAGCGCCATGTCGAACGCGCGTGTCGCGTTCTCGAAGAACGCGACCTCGTCCGGCCCGCTGCCGCCGACGAGCGACGCGGTGGCCGCGTAAACGGCGTCGAGCCGCGCCTGCGCTTCCTCCTGCGCCTCGTAGCCGCCGATGAGCGCTTCACGACGGAGATGGGCCACGTAGGTATCGAGCACGGGCGCCGGCGGCAGGCTCGCGCCGGCGTTGTTGAAATGCGCCACCTCCGCGCATCCCGGTGTCTCGGCGCGGAGACGTCGGATCTCGTCGTCGGTGAAGCCGACGCTCACCCGGCTATTGTACGGCGAGCGGCACCGCGACGAGCTCGGAGTAACGGGCGCCGCGCGGAGACAGCTCGCTACGCATCAGCGAGACGCGCTCCACCCGCAGCGCGCCGAACTCCGCGGCGCGCGCGAGCGCGTCCGCGAGTCCCGGCTGGCGGTGCGGCTCGCGTACGCGGCCCAGCGTCACGTGCGCGGCGAACGAACGCGCCTCGCGCGGCACGCCGAAGCCGGCGCAGCAGTCCTCGACGCGCTCGGCAATCGCCACCAGCGAACCGCTCGCGTCCTCGACGCCCGCCCACAGCACGCGCGGCCGCGTGGCCGAGGGAAACGCGCCGAGGCCGCGCACCGTGGCGTCGAACGCGCGCGTTGTCCCCACCACGCGCGCCAGGGCGTCGGCCAGCGCGGGAACGCGATGCTCATCCAGGGGGCCGAGAAACTTCAGCGTCACGTGCAGGTTCGCGGCCGGGACCCACGCCACGTCGGTGGCGTGCGGGCGCAGACGCTCGACCGCCGCCGCGAGCTGCTGCCGGATCGGCTCCGGCAGCAGCACCGCGACGAAGAGACGAAGCTCGGCTATCGGGGCGTGTCCAGGCGTCGGATGAGATCGGCGAGCAGGGCGCGGCGGCCGGCATCGGGCTCGAGCGTCATCGCGGTCCTCAAATCCTGCATCGCGCCGGCGTGGTCGCCGTCGAGCTGCCGCGTGACAGCACGCGCCGCCAGCGCACGGGCGTCGAGCGTTTGCACGGAGGCGGACGGCTGCGGCCCCGCCGACGGCGGCGCCAACGTCAGCACCGGCGACGCCGCGGGCGGCACGGGCGGCGTGCCCACGACCGGCGACGGCTCCGACGGCAGTGGTACCCCGCCCGCCCGTGTGCCGGGAGCGGGTGCCGAAGCGACGGCGGGCTGGCGTACGTCGCTCGTCGCTGACGTCGCGACGCGCGCGCCGTCGAGGCCCGCCGCGCGCTGCATCGCCGTCTTCGCGAACGGGTCGGGCTCGAGCGCGACCGCGTGCGCCCAGTCGCTCTGCGCCGCGTCGCGCTGGCCCAGCGTCGCGTACGCGCTGCCGCGATTGAAGAACGCCTTGGCGTAATACGCGTTCAGCTCTGTGGCACGCGTGTAGTCGTGGACCGCGTCCTGGTAGAGCCCGGCGGCCATCAGCGCGTTGCCGCGGTTGTAGTAGACGTCGGCGTCGTATGGCGCGAGCTCGAGCGCGTGGTTGTAATCCGCGATCGCGCCGTTCACGTCGCCCGCGTGCAGCCGCGCGGCGGCGCGATTGTTCCAGGCCTCCACCGAGCTCGGATGCACGGCGATCACTCCGCTGAACGCATCCGCGGCCGAGACGTACTGGCCGTCGCGATACAGCGCGTTGCCGTGCTCCATCGTCGACGTCGTGGTGCATCCAACGACAGATACCGCGAGTGCCGCAAGACCGAGACTCGTCGAGCGCAAGCGCTTCATGGGCATGGCCCTCCGAGCCGCCGGCGCAGCATATCCAATGCCATCTGGGCTGATTGCCACTTCACCGCCGCACGGTCGCCGGAGAAACGAAAGTGACGCGAGCTCACTTCACCGTCGACGGCGACGCCGACGAACACCGTCCCGACCGGCTTTTGCGGCGTGCCGCCGTCCGGCCCGGCGATGCCGGTGATCGACACGCCGCAGCGTGTCCCTGCCGCCTTGCAGATGCCGCGCGCCATCGCCTCGGCACAAGGCGCGCTTACTGCGCCGTGGGCTTTCAGAACCGCCTCGGGGACGCCGAGCAGCTCTTGCTTGGCGCGGTTCGAATACACGACGACACCGCGCTCGAACCATGCCGATGACCCGGAAATGTTGGTGAGGCGATGGCCGACGAGCCCGCCCGTGCACGATTCTGCAGTGGCGACGGTCAGGCCGCGTGCGTGCAGCCGCCGCCCGACGACCAGCTCGAGGGTGTCGCCGTCGCGGCCGTAGCAGTCGTCCCCCAGCGCGGCGAGCACGCGCGACTCGACACCGTCGAGCGCCGCCGCCGCGGCCTCGGGCGTCGCCCCCCGCGCGCGCAATCGCACCCACACCTCGCCGTCGGCCGGCACGGTGTTGACCGACACCTCGCCCTCGCGTCCGAGCCATTCGGCCAACCGGTCTTCCACGTCGCCCAGGCTCACGCCGACGACGCGCAGGACGCGCACGACCGCGCGGCGCGCGCCGACGACCGCGCGCGCCAGCTCCACGAGCTGCGCGCTGAGCGCTGCCGGCGGGGTGCCGCGCGGCACCACCGCGAACGTCCCCCGCGAGGTGTCTACGGTCCATGCGGGCTCGCCCTCGCTCGTCGGTACGAGCGCCGCGCCCTGCGGCAGCAACGCCTGGCGCTCGGCGCGCCGCGGCAGCGGGCGATCTTGCAGGCGATACGCCGACTCGAGCGCGGTCAGCATCCGCTCGTTGAGCACGAGCCGGGTACCCGAAAGCCGCGCCAGGACGCGCCGCACCGTTTCACCCCCCGAGCCGCCGGCACCGGCGACGACGACCGTCAGCGCGCACTCGGGCGCGAGCGCGCGCTCGAGCGCCGATTCGTCGTCGTCCACGAGGATGCGGCCGTCGATCGGCACGCCGGCCGCGACGAGTGCGGCCTGCACGGGCGCGGTCGGATCGCCGCCGGATGCGGCGTCAGCGGCGACGCCGACCACGCGCACGCCCCCGGGGCCGGTGGCCATCACACCCACGACAGCGCGTGCAGCGTGGCGACGATCGCGAGCGCGTAGAGCCCGGCGAACAGATCGTCGACCATCACGCCGAAACCGCCCGGAAGCGCCTGCGCCTGGCGCGCGGGCGGCGGCTTCACGACGTCGAACACCCGGAACAGCACGAATGCGAGGGCGAGGATCGTCGCGGTGAGCGGCACGAGCAGCACGGACAGCGCCATGCCCGCCACCTCGTCGATGACGATCGCGCCCGGGTCCTTGGTCCCGATCGCACGCTCGGCGTGCTCGGCCGCCCACGTCCCGACGACCGTGACGACGATGAAGAAGGCGACGAGGCCCACGCGCGAGAACGGAATCAGCCAGAGCACCAGGATCGTGAGCGCGCTGGCGACCGTGCCGGGTGCGAACGGCGCCCGGCCGACGCCGCCGACCGTCGCGATGGCGACGGCCAGGCGAGTGCCGGCGCTGCTACTCGTGCTCCGCAACGAGCTCGTGGCCTTCGACTTCGACGATGCGCGCGCGCGCGAAGCGGCCCGGTGTGAACGCCGTGCGATCGCGCAGGTAGACGACGCCGTCGATTTCGGGCGCCTGGCCGGCGGTGCGACCCTCCCAGGCGAACGCGGAATCTTCGCTGGGGCCGTCGACGAGGACGTCAACGACAGAGCCGACGAGCTTGGCGTTGCGCTCGAAGGCGACCACGTCGTGTGCATCCTGCACGATGACGGCGCGCTCGGCGGCGGTCTCCGCGTCGATCTGGTCGGGAAACTCTGGCGACGGCGTGCCGCTTTCTGGCGAGTATGTGAACACGCCGAGACGATCGAACCGCGCCTCGTCCAGGAAGGTGAGCAGATTCTCGAAGGCCGCCGGCGTCTCGCCCGGAAAGCCGACGAGGACGGTGGTACGAAGCGTGACGTCGGAGATCGCGTCGCGGAACTGGCGCACGATCTCCAGCATGCGGCGCGACGTGACCGCCCGCCGCATCGCGCGCAGCACACCGTCGTCGCCGTGCTGCACCGGCATGTCGACGTAGGGCACGATGCGGGCGCGCGCGAGCTTCGCGAGCAGGCGCTCGTTGACGTGGGCGGGATGCAGATACATGGGCCGGATCCACGGCATGCGCGTGTCGTCACCGAGTGCCAGCAGCAGGTCGCCGATGTCGCCGTTGTTTGCGAGATCGCGCCCGTACGCGAGCGTGTCCTGGGAGACGAGGATCGCTTCCTGCACGCCGCGCGTGGCCAGCGCATCGACCTCCGCCACGATGTCGCGCAGCGGCCGGCTGCGATGGCGACCGCGGAACTGCGGGATCGCGCAGAACGTGCAGCCCATGTCGCAGCCCTCGGCGATCTTGACGTACGCGTACGGCACGCGGCCAGTCAGCAGTCGCGGTGCCGAGGCGTCGTAGAGATAGCCGGGCGGCGCCGACGACGCCCAGTCTTCCCGGTTTGCGGCTTGACCGACGAGGTCGACGATGCGCTCGAGCCCGGAGGTGCCGAGGATCGAATCGACCTCCGGCATCTCGCGCAGAATCTCGCCCCCGTAGCGCTGCGTGAGACAGCCGGTGACGATCAGCGCGCGGCAGCGGCCGCGCCGCTTGAGCTTGGCGAGCTCGAGGATCGTGTTCACCGATTCCTCACGGGCGCGGTCGATGAACGCGCACGTGTTCACGATCAGGCACTCGGCGTCGTCGGCCCGCTCGACGATCGCATGCCCCGCGCCGGCCAGGCGACCGAGCATCAGCTCGGAGTCGACCTGGTTCTTGGGACAGCCGAGCGTGGTGAGATGCACGTTCATCGCGCGTCAGATCGTGCGGCGATTGTCGAAGTTCAACGCGATGCCGAGATCTTTGTCCCGCACCAGCTTCATCACCGCTTGCAGGTCGTCACGGCTCTTGCCCGACACGCGGACCTTGTCCTCGTGGATCGAGGCCTGGACCTTGATCTTGCTGTCCTTGATGAGCCGCACGATCTCCTTGGCCTTCTCCATCGGAATGCCTTGCTGCAGACCGATCTTTTGCCGGAGCGCGCCGCCCGACGCCGTCTCGACAGTGCCGTAGGTGAGCGCCTTCAGCGGGACGCCGCGTTTGTGGAGCTTGGACTGCAAGATGTCGGTGACCGCCTTCAGCTTCATGTCGTCGGGGGACAGCAGGACGATGTCGGTCTTGTCGAGCGTGAGCTCGTTTTTCGTCCCCTTGAGGTCGTAGCGCGTCTCGATCTCGCGCCGAGCCTGGTCGAGCGCGTTGGTGACCTCCTGCATGTCGATCTTGCAGACGATGTCGAACGAATTTTCGGCGGCCATGGGGATATAGACTACCACCGGGGAGGGCCTTCCATGAGCGTCCGGCGTGTGGTTCCCAACGTGAGAGCGCGGCAGAGCCACGGACAGCCGCGCCTTCTATGTGGACGTCCTCGGTCTGGAGCTCGTCATGGACATGGGCTTCATCAAGACGTTCGCGTCGACGTCGAACCCGACCGCCCAGGTGAGCGTCGTCGACGCGAGCCCGACCGCGCCGCATCCCGACCTGACGATCGAGGTGGCCGCCGTGGACGCCGCGTACACCCGCGCGCGCGAGCGGGGGATCGAGATCGTCTATCCGCTCACGGACGAGCCGTGGGGCGTTCGGCGATTCTACGCGCGGGAGCCGAACGGCGCGATGGTCAACGTCATGATGCATCGAGCTGTCGAAACGGGCTCCGCTCGCGCGTCATAGGCTCGAGGTGCAGAAACAGGCTATTTCAGCGGGACGGTGGCGACGCCCTTGGGCGCGACGAACGCGAAGAGCTTGTCGTCCAGCCCGGAGTTGATCGCGAGCTTGCTGAACTGCATCGTGACCGTGTTCTCGAACTGGTCGTAGATGACGGCCTTGCGGACCTGCCAGCCGTTCGGATCGAACGACAGGATGAGGCGCTGGAGCGTCGGCAGCGGCTGCTTGGGCGTGAGATCGAGAACGACGTTACCGTCGGCGTCCTTCGGCTGCGCCGGATTCAGGAATCGTACGTTGAACTGCTCGCGCAGCTTGCCGAGGCCGCTCAGGAACGAGCCGGCGGGCCCCGCGAGCGCCTCGGGCGCGGGGCCGGTGTTGACCTGGTTGAGCTGCGGCGTGTAGATCCAGATCGTCTTGCCGTCGGACACGATCTGCTGCGGTGTCGGCTCGGTGTATTCCCAGCGAAGCTTGCCGCCTTTCTTGAGGAACACCTTGCCTGCGGCGGGGATCGTCTGGTTGAGGCTCTTGTTGAACGCGGTCTGCGTGAAATCCGCCTTGAGGTCGGTCATCTTGCCGTAGGCGCCTTCGATGCCGCGAATGGCGTCGTCCAGCGAGGTCGTGGCCGTCTGGGCGGCGGCGGACGCCGCGAGCAGGAGCACCCCGAGCAGGCTCAGCGCCAATCGCATGCTGTCACTCTACCGGTGAGACGCCCGCCGCGCCGCGAAATTCAGGATTCACCGCCGCGCGTGAAGTCCGCGTCGCGGCTCACGGCGGGAGCGAGCACGCGCAGATAGTGCTCACGCGAGATCGTCAGCGCGCCCATCGACGCCAGATGCGGCGTCGGCAGCTGCACATCGATCAGGGACACCCCGACCGCACGCGCACGCTGGGCCAGCGCGACGAGTGCAACCTTCGACGCGTCGCGAACCCGCGTGAACATCGATTCCGCCGCGAACAAACCGCCGATGGCCACGCCGTAGAGACCTCCGGCCAGCGCGCCGTCGGCCCAGACCTCCACGCTGTGCGCCCAGCCGAGCTCGTGAAGACGCACATACGCCGCCCGCAGGCCGGGGGTGATCCAGGTTTCGTCCTCGGTGCGGCGGGGTGCCGCGCATCCGGCGATGACGTCCTCGAACGCGGCATTGATGGTGACGCGAAAGCCGCCGCGACGCAGGGTGCGCGCGAGTGAGCGCGAAACGTGCACGCCGTCGGGCGGCAGCACCGCGCGGGGGTCCGGCGACCACCAGAGCAGATCGACGTCGTCGGCCGGCCACGGGAACACCCCTTGCCGATACGCGGCGAGAACCGTCGGCGGCTCGAGATCGCCGCCGGTCGCGAGAAGCCCATCGGCATCCGCCTGGCGGGGATCGGGAAATCGAAACCTGCAGGCGCCAACGGGCACCGGGCGCGTGGCCCGCGCCACGACGACGTCGAGCGACAGGTCGGTCACCCCTTCAGCGCGCCCGCCGTCAGTCCTCGGATGAGGTGCCGCTGCAGGAACGTGAACAGCACGGCCACGGGCAGCGTGCTGATGATGACACCGGCGGAGAGCTGGCCCCACTGGATCTCGTACTGCCCGACCATGAACAGCAGTCCCGCCGACAGCGTGCGCATCTCGGTCTGCGACGTGAACGTGATGGCGAACAGCAGCTCGCTCCACGACGACACGAAGGCGAAGATCGCCGTGGCCGCCACGCCCGGCGCGGCCAGCGGCAGCACCACGCGGCACAGGGCGCCGAAGCGGCCGCAGCCGTCCATCAGCGCCGATTCCTCGAGCTCGCGCGGGATCGACTCGAAATAGCCGACGAGCATCCAGACCGTGAACGGCACGGTGAACGAGAAGTTGGAGTAGATCAGCGCCTGGTACGTGTCGATCAGACCGAGCGCGTGCCACTGCGAGAGCAGCGGCGCGATCAGCAGCACGGCGGGAAACATCTGCGTCGCCAGGAACAGCATCATGAGCGTCTGGCGCCCGGCGAAGCGAAAGCGGGCGAGCGCGTAGCCGGCGAGAACCGAGATCACGGTGGTGGCGACCATGGTCACCGACGAGACCCACAGGCTGTTGGCAAAGAACCGGCTGAACGGCGTGAGCTTCGACGTCCACGCCTCCACGTAGTTCGCCAGGCTCAGCGACGACGGCAGCCAGACCAGCGGCATCGCGTAGAGCTCGGCGCGCGTCTTGAACGAGGCGAGGAGCACCCAGACGAAGGGCGCCACCGCAAACACCGTCAGCGCGGCGAGGCCGGTCCACAAGACCGGTCCGCCGAGCACCCGCTCCGCCGTATCGAGGCCGCCGCGCGTCCTCACCCCACGGGCTCCACGCCGCGCGTGACTCGTAAATACAGCGTGGTGAACGCGAGCATGATCACCAGCAGGGCCACTGACAGCGTCGCCGCATAGCCGAAATCGAGGTTCGAGTAGGCCTGCAGCAGCGTGTACGTCGAGGTGATCTGCGTCGCGTTCACGGGCCCGCCGCTCGTCATGACGAAGATGAGGTCGGCGTAGTTGAACGTCCAGATGATGCGGGTCGCCGTGGCGACGACGATGATGGGCCGCAGCATCGGCAGCGTGATGTGCCAGAACCGCTCGAGCACGCCGGCGCAGTCGACCCGCGCCGCCTCGTAGAGCTCGTCGGGAATGGCCTGCAGGCCGGCGAGCAGCATGATCGCGAAGAACGGAACACCGCGCCACACGTTCGTGGCGATGACGGCGGGCATGGCGAGGGCCGGGTCCGAGAGCCACGCGACCTTGTCGCGCATGAGCCCGACGCGCGTCAGCAGGTCGTTGAGCGCGCCGTAGTTCGGCTGATAGAGGTATTCCCAGATCAGCGCCACGACGACACCGGGAATGATCCACGGCAGCAGCGTCAGCGTACGGACGATGGCGCGGCCGCGGAACGTCTGGTGCAGGAGCAGCGCCGCCGCAAAGCCACCGAGGAATTGCAGCGACACCGAGCCGAATACCCAGAAGAACGAATTCCACAGCGAGAGCCAGAACACGTCGTCGCGGAGCAGCCGCGCGTAGTTGCCGAGCCCGATGAACCCGTACTCCTGCGGCTTGATCAGGACGTTGCGATAGAGGCTCATGCGCATCGCCTGGAGAATCGGCACGAGGACCGTCGCCCCCAGCGCCACCGCGACGGGCAAGAGGTAGCCGTAGCCCGTCAAGAGCTCGCGCGCGCGCCGCGACAGCAGCGGCCGCGCCAGCGGTCGGGCGAGCGTCGCCTCGTGGGCCATCCGCTCAGGACATGTTCTTGGTCAGCATCTCGGCGAACTTGTCGAGGAACTCTTTCGACGACAACTTGCCGACGAGCGCCTGCTGGAAGAGTGGCACGCCCTCGGAATCGAGCTTGCCGCCCCAGCCCGCATACGCGAGGTACGGGCTCACGATCGAGAACGGGAACGACTTGATGAAGCCGGCCAGCGCCGGGTCGTTCGTGAACTCCGGTCGCTCGGCCACGCTCTTGCGCGCGGGCAAGAGGCCGAGCGTCTTGCTGTACATGAAGTGCGGCTCGGACTCCATCGCCCAGCTCATGAACGTGAAGCCGCCCTGGCGCGACTTGCCCGCCTTGAACGGCGTCAGCGTCTCGGAGAAGTAGAACGACACGCGCTTCTTGGCCGGGCCGACTGGCAGCGGGACCGTCGCGAAATTTTCGGGCTTCACGAAGTCCTTCTGCTCTTCCGACGAGCCGGAGTTGTGGATGTAGGAATTCGTGACGCCTCGCCCGAAGCCTTCGACGATCTGACGCCAGCCGTCCGTCGGCACCGACGGCGGGCAGACCTTGTGCTTGCGGAAGAGGTCGAGATACCAGTCGAGCGCCTCCGCGGCTTCCTTGCTGTTGATCGCCACGCGCCCGTCCTTGCCGAGCACCTGCGCGCCGTTGGCGTACATGAACTCCGTCGCATACAGCACGGCCCACGTCCCCTGCCCGCGCATGCCGAAGCCGTACTGGTTCTTGTCGGGCTTCGTCATCGCCTTGGCCCACGCGAGAAACTCGTCGAAGCTCCAGTCATCGCGCGGTGGCGTGGCGCCGTACTGCTTCGCGCGGTCGGTGCGCCAGTAGACGGCATCGTTCGTGACGACCCACGGGAACGACAGGATCCGCTTCTTCACCGTGACCGTTTCCCACGCCAGCGGCAGCACGTCCCTGTACCCGGACCAGTCCTTGACCTTCGGCGTGAGGTCCTCGAGCGCGTTCATCCCGTCGAACTCGCCGACCCAGTTGTCCCACACCTGCGCGACGTCGGGTGGCGTGCCGGCGGCGATCGACGTGATGAGCTTCTGTCGCGCCTGCGCCTGCGGCACGAACTCGACTTTCACCTCGAAGTCTTTCTGCGATTGGTTGAAGCGCTGGACGAGCGACTCGACGAGCGCGGTGCGCTTGGGCTCCGGCACGCTGAACTGAAAGCGGACCGGGGCAGCACCCCAGGCGCGCCGCGGCGAGATCAGCGGCTCTTCCCACCACGCCAGCTCCGCTGCCGTCAGCGCGCCGGCGGCGGCCATGCCCTTGAGGATCTGCCGACGCGACAGCACCCAGCGCTCGTTCATGTCGCGGCCCTCCTGGTAAGACGGTGGAAAAGCGGCGCGAGCGTACCACGGCATCGCGGGCGCGGGCCACGCCGGGCGCGCGGCGTGGCCCGTCTGCTCCGTCTGCGATCCCCTACTTTTGCGGCGTGGGGCCCTGGCCCTGCATGCCCTGCAGCATGCGGCCGATCAACACGTCGGCCAGCCGCGTCGGCCCGCCGTCCGCACCGCTCACCGCGATGTCCGGTACGAGCTTCATCCGATGCTCACCGAGCAGCGACGTGACCTGCAGCGCGGTGTACCCGACGGCGCCGAGCGCCTCGATACCGAGTCGATACGCCTCGGCCTTCGCTGCACCGACCGCGCGCACCGACATGGCCTCGGCGTCCGCCGACACGCGGACGGCGTCCGCCTGGCCTTCGGCGCGGGCGCGCGTCGCGGCCGCCTCACCCTTGGCGGCCTCGGCCACGGCCAGCGCGTTGCGCTCGGCGATGCGTACCATCTGCTCGGAGCGCACGACCTCCGCCTGCATGTTCGCGACGGCCGTCTCGCGCTCGAGCTCCTGGCGCTGCACCTGCGCCTGACGCTCGGCCTGGTACGTGCGCTCCATCTCCTCCGCGATCTTGCGATCCGTCTGCGTCTTCATCAGCTCCGCCGGCGGCACGATGTCGCCGATGAGCGTGTCGATGCACTCGACGTCGTACGACTCGACGGCGCGGCGAATGTTCTCGAATGCTTCCCGCTGCCGCTCCGCGCGGTTGGACAAGAACTCCAGCACCGTCACCTGCTGCGCCGAGTTGCGGAAATAGTTCCCCACCGTCGGCTGCAGCACGTGGTCGACGAGGTTCTGCATCGAGCCCACGCGCGAGATGACCCGCGGCGCGTTCTTCATCCCGACGTGGATGATCTGCGACACGTCGAGGCTGAAGCCGAAGCCGTCTTTGCTGCGCACCAGGATCGAGTTCAGCCGCTCGTCGTAGCGATGCGCCTCCGTGCGCTGCGCCCAGTTGAGCACGATGTTCGTCGTGGGCACGAGCTCGACCTTCATCACGCGCGTGTTGATCGGGTGCTTGCCCGGCAACAGCGGCTCGACCCACACGCCCTTGCGCCCGCGCTCGACGAGGTCGCCGTGCGTGAACGCATCGCCCGTCACGTCGATGTGCTCGTCGCCGACGTAGCTGACCACGACGCCGACGTAGCCAATCGGAATCTCCGTCAGCGCGACCTGCTCCACCTCCACGAACCACGGGTTCAGGTTCCACGAGCCGGCGAGCAGAACCTCTTCCTGCAGACCGCGGCAGCCGCCGGCATCGATGAACGCCTGCCCGCGCTGGAAGTTGTCGTGCCCGGGTACGAGCGGGCCCGCGAGGTCGCCGGCGGCAATCGCGCGGCCGTCGAGCGTCGTCACGATGCCCTGGCGGTCGGGCGCGACGTGATACACGCGCAGCTGCGACGCCATCATCCCGTGCTTCGCCGCGTTCGCCGCGGTGACGACCTCGAACGCCGCGGGATTGATCCGATACGTCCCCGCCGTCATGAACGCGAGCTGGCGTCCTCGCTCGCCGCCGTTGCGGAGAAACGCGGCCGCGTCCTGGAACGAGTCACACGCCACCTCGCGGCCGAGCACCCGGCCCGCGGGAATGGCGCGCCCGTCCGCCGCGACGACCAGCGCGATGTCACCGGGGCTCACGACGAGCACCGGCACGCGCACGACCCGATACCTCCAGCGCCACACGGGAAAGTGCCAGCCGGGGCCGAGCATCTGAGCCTGATAGCCGGCCTCGCCGTTCAGCGCGATCACGTGGCCGGCCGGCAGCTCAGGACCATAGCGCTTGATCAGCAAGCCGGACTCGTTCGGGCCGATGACGCGCAGTCCGAGGCGCACCACCAGCACGATCGCGCCGATGACGGCCGCGACCATGATCCACTGCTCGAGCGTCAGCATTCTCAGCAGCCACCACATGGCGTCTCCTCCCGGCGGGCCGTTGCCCGCGCATCGCGAGACTCCACGCATCGACTGCGCCACACCGAAATCCGCGATTCTCCACGCCCCCGAGATATAGGAAGGAGCCGTTTCGCGATTTGAATCGTGTTATGATCATGATTCAATACACGTTATGGTTCGGCTGGACTGGCTCGGCCCCGCACCGCCCCGCGCCGTGGTTGTCGCGCTGGCCGCGCGCCATGTGCGCGTCCACCACGCGCGGGCTGCGGGCGAGTCGCCGTGCGCGGTGATGTCGTCGGGGGGCCGGCGCCCGCGCGTGCCGAGCGCGCCCGCATGGATCTGGGTCTGCGACGGGCGTGTGGACGACAGCGTCGCGACGGCCGCCGTGCTCGACGGCGCTTACGACGTCGTGTCCCTCGACGCCGCGGATGCCGTTGAGAAGCTTGCGGCGCGGGCGCACGAGCTGGCTGCGACGCCGCCCGCGCCCGCGTTGCCGCCCGACGTCGTCGCGCGCAGCGCCGTCGCCCGGCGGATGTTCGTCCAGGCGGCGCGCGCGGCGCGCACCTCGATGGCGGTACTGTTGACGGGCGAGACCGGCGCGGGGAAAGAGCTCGTCGCGCGGCTCGTACACCAATGGTCGGCGCGCCGCGACCACCGTCTGGTGGCCATCAACTGCGCCGCGATTCCGAACGATCTGATGGAGGCCGAGCTGTTCGGCTACGCGCGCGGGGCGTTCACGGGCGCGTCGCACGAGTACGACGGACAGCTGGCGGCGGCCGCCGGCGGCACGGTCTTCCTCGACGAGATCGACGACACGCCGCCGGCGCTGCAGGTGAAGCTGCTGCGCGTCCTGGAGGACCGCGTGGTCAATCGCCTGGGGGAGAACACGTGGCGGGCGGTCGACTTTCGCATCATTGCGGCGACGAACCGCGATCTGCGCGCGCTCGTCGAGGCCGGGGACTTCGGCGCCGACCTCTACGAGCGCCTGGCGATCGTCACGATCGCGCTACCGCCCCTGCGTGAGCGCCTGGAGGATCTGCCGGA
>Ga0310810_10003690_pt1 | contig 16789 bp, 16 predicted proteins | sample NCmetagenome_FD_207641 | JGI IMG/M metagenome (GOLD analysis project Ga0310810, IMG submission 207641) | Soil microbial communities from experimental microcosm in Duke University, North Carolina, United States - NC | ecosystem: Engineered > Artificial ecosystem > Soil microcosm > Unclassified ... | reverse complement strand
GAGCCGTTCATGCTCGAATACGGAACGGTGAACCCGATTCAGTATCTCACGCCGAAGTTCGACGTGCCGGTCATTCCGGTTTCGTGCTGCCTCCTCGCCGATATCGCCGAATGCCTGCGCTTCGGCGAGGCGGTCGGCGAGGCGGTGCGCGAAAGCTCGCGGCGCGCGGTCGTCATCGCGAGCGGCGCGCTCTCGCACAAGCTCGTCCGCGGGCCGGAGACGTGGCCCAAGGACGAGGACCAGAAGCTCGATCAGCAATTCATTGACATGGTGACGCAGGGCCGCGCGGAAGAGATCAAAAAGTTTTTCCCCTCTTTTTGCAAAACGACGCAGGCCGAGATGGGCGGCCGCCACGTCGCGATGCTCCTCGGCGCCACCGGCGGCACCTTCAAGGGAAAACTACACGCCTACGGCCCGTCATCGGGGACGGGGAATCCGGTGGTGAGTTTGCTGCCGGCGTGACGTTTAAGCTCGTGATGCGCGCCTCGATTCTAGCGCTCCTTGCCATTCTCATCTGTGTTGGATGCGCCGCGCACCGGGATGAGGCGGATCCGGAGTTGACCGCTTCGGTGCGTAAGCGTTTCGGTTCGGACCTGATGGCAAAAATCGATTCAGGGAAGATCCGCTTCGAAGGCGGGGATGGATCTTCGGTCGAGCGCGCCGTCCGGATCATCGGCGCCGCGAACGACAAGCAAGGCGTTTCGGCGGAGTATTATTTTATCAGCGGCCGGCACGGCGTGCCAGGAGCCGATTGGCAAGCGGCCGGACAACGAACATTCAATGACAACAAAGGAAGACAATTCGACGCCGTCGTCGTGCAAGTCAGCGGCGAATATACCCCGCAGACGTATTATTTCGATATTACGGAATTCAGGCTGAGTGAGCAGCGCTGAAATGAAATTCGATATTTATGGCCGCTTCGAGCTGGAAGTGCTGCGCGAAAACGACAGATGGATTATCTATCGCGTTGGCTTTGGGGTCCGTTCGCGCGATGACGGCGTAATAATTCCTCCGTCTTTGCAACCAGAAGAAATCGCGATTTATCTCGACGATCTATTTCATGAACTTGCAGGTCGCGGACAAGCAGTTCGTTTGTTAGCTTGAGTCCAGCAGATCGCTCACCTTGACACAGGTACTTCGGGACTTTACAACACTTCAATGATCTACCCTGAAATCCGCAACATCTTGAGCCCCGATCTGGAGCCGCCGAATCTGCCGGAGGATCCGACCGACTGCGAGGTCGCGTTTCAGGTGCTCGTCGGGCCGAAGGACGGTAGCGAGGAAGAACTATTCAGCTTCACGGTCGTGACGCCGGTCCGGCTCGCGCAGGCCGTCGAGCCGCGCTGGGGCCACGGCCAACTCGTCGTGTTGAAGTTCGACTGGCAGCTCGTCGCGCACGCGATCGCGCAGCTCTTCGCGCACTGCGGTCGGCCGACGTGGAACGAAGTGAGAGCGGCCCTGAGTAAGGAACTGATCGGCGGAGAGAACGGCGGCGGGACGGTGGTTAACTAACCTTCGGTCTACAACCCCATCTTCTTGAGCGTATCTTTCGCCGACGTGCGGCCCGCGGGCGCGTCTTCGGGCAGATAGATCATCACGCCGCCGCGCACGGGGCGGATGACGATCACGCCGTCGTTCGCGAGCTGGGTCGTCCACTTGATGGGGTCGTCGTTGAAGTAGGAGCGGAACGCGTCGTTGAAGCCCGAATAGATCGTGTGGATGCCCTTGTAAGGGTCCTTCCGCAGCGTGACGATCGCCTTCTTGACGAATTCCGCCTGCGTGAGTTTCTCGCCTTGATCTTCTTCTGCCATGTGAAAACCCCCTAGCTTTTTTTGCCGGTGATTTTCCGAACCAGGCGCGCGAGCGGATCGTAGAACTCGTCGACGACGCGCTCTTTCAGCGGAATGATGGCGTTGTCGGTGATGTGGATGTGCTCGGGGCAGACCTCGGTGCAGCATTTGGTGATGTTGCAGAAGCCGAGTCCCATTCTTTCCTTCAAGAGCTCGCGCCGGTCGTTGGTATCGAGCGGATGCATCTCGAGCGCCGCGTAGCGAACAAACAGGCGCGGCCCGGCGAAATAGCGCTTGTTCTCGTCGTGGTCCCGGATGACGTGGCAGACGTTCTGGCAGAGGAAGCACTCGATGCATTTGTGAAACTCTTGAACGCGGTCGATGTCCTCCTGCTGCATGCGGTAGGTGCCGTCCGCCTCTTTCGGGCGCGGTTTGAACGCCGGAACGCGCTTGGCCATCTCGAAATTGAAGCTCACGTCGGTCACCAGATCGCGGATCAGCGGGAAAGTCTTCATCGGCGCGACCGTGATCGGCTCGCTGGTATCGAGGCTGTTCATCCGTGTCATGCACATGAGCCGGGGCTTGCCGTTGATCTCCGCGCTGCACGAGCCGCATTTGCCCGCTTTGCAATTCCAGCGCACGGCCAAGTCGCTCGCGTGGCGCGCCTGGATCGCGTGGATGACGTCCAGCACGACCATGCCTTCGCCGGCGGGGACGCGGTATTCCTTGAACGCGCCGCCGGCGGCGTCGCCGCGCCAGACCTGCATGACGAATTCCTCAGCCGCCATTATTTCTGCTCCTCGAGAAGCTGCTTCAGATCGTCCGGCATCTCCGGACGCGCTTCTTGCGTAAGTGTCAGCTCGCCGTTGCGTTTGCGTATGACGACATTGACTTTGCCGAGGTTGGGGTCGGTCTTCGGGTAATCGTCGCGGGTGTGGCCGCCGCGGCTCTCCTTGCGCTCGAGCGCCGACCGCGTGCACGCCTCGGAGATGGCCAGCATCGTTCTGAGATCGAGCGCCAGGTGCCAGCCGGGATTGTACTGCCGGTTGCCTTCGACCGCGATGCGCTTGGTCCGCTCCTTGAACCGGTCGATCTCCCCGAGCGCCTTTTTGAGCTCGCTCTCGGTGCGAATGATACCGACGAGCGACTGCATGCAGTCCTGCAGCTCCATGTGAATCGAATAAGGGTTCTCGCCGCCCTCGCCATGGAATGGCGCGAGCAGCTCCTGGCTGACCGCGGCGATCTGATCTTCTCCGACCGCGGCGCGGCCGGTGAGTTTTTTCGCGTATTCCGCCGCGTGGTGGCCGGCGCGCCGGCCGAACACCAGCAGGTCCGACAGCGAATTGCCGCCGAGGCGGTTCGCGCCGTGGAGCCCCGCCGCCACCTCGCCGGCGGCGAACAGACCGGGCACGGTCGTCGCGGTCGTGTCGCCGTCCACGCGCACGCCGCCCATGATGTAATGGCAGGTCGGGCCGACTTCCATCGCTTCCTTCGTGATATCGACACCCGCCAGTTCTTTAAACTGGTGGTACATCGAGGGCAGCCGCTTCTGGATGTAGTCGGCGCTGCGGCGCGACGCGATGTCCAAAAAGACGCCACCGTGCGCGGTTCCGCGGCCCGCCTTGACCTCCGCGTTGATCGCGCGCGCGACTTCATCGCGCGGCAGGAGGTCGGGCGTGCGGCGGTTCTTTTTGTCCTCGTACCAAGCGTCGGCCTCCTTCTCCGTCTCGGCGGTCTCGGCGCGGAAAAACTCCGGGATGTAGTTGAACATGAAGCGCTTGTTTTCGGAGTTCTTGAGCGTGCCGCCGTCGCCGCGAACGCCCTCAGTGACGAGAATGCCGCGGACACTCGGCGGCCAGACCATGCCGGTCGGATGGAACTGGACCATCTCCATGTCGATCAGGTCGGCGCCCGCATCCATCGCCATGGCGATGCCGTCGCCGGTGTATTCCCAAGAGTTGGAGGTGATCTTCCACGCCTTGCCGACGCCGCCGGTGGCGAGCACGACCGCTTTGGAGCGAAAGGCGATGAAGCGGCCGCTCTCGCGCCAGTAGCCGAACGCGCCGCAAACCTTATCGCCGTCCTTCAAGAGCCGCGCGATGGTGCATTCCATGAACACATCGATACCCTTGTGCACGGCATGCTGCTGGAGGGTACGGATCATCTCCAGTCCGGTGCGGTCGCCCACGTGCGCCAAGCGCGCGTAGCGATGGCCGCCGAAATCGCGCTGGAGGATGCGGCCGTCCTTGGTGCGGTCGAAGAGCGCGCCCCATTCTTCCAATTCGAGCACGCGCGCGGGCGCCTCCTGCGCGTGGATCTGCGCCATGCGCCAGTTGTTGAGGAGCTTGCCGCCGCGCATCGTGTCGCGGAAATGGACCTTCCAGTTGTCTTCGGGATAGATATTGCCCATAGCGGCGGCGATGCCGCCTTCGGCCATGACGGTGTGCGCCTTGCCGAGAAGCGATTTGCAGATGAGTGCCGTTTTGGCGCCTTGCGCCGACGCTTCGATCGCGGCGCGGAGGCCGGCGCCGCCGGCGCCGATGACGATGACATCGTATTCGTGCGATTCGTATTTTCCGTCGGTAGCCATTTAAATGATCCGTATGTCGTGAATCACGCCGGTCGCCAACAGCCGCACGTAAACGTCGCTGAGGGCAACCCAGATGAGGCTCACCCAGGCGAACTGCATGTGGCGCTCGTTGAGCTTGGTGAAAATCTTCCAGAGATTATACTGCGTCGGCGCCTTGGAAAAACTGTCCAAGTGACCGCCGCATAGATGCCTGCAGGAGTGGCAGGAGAGGCTATAGAGCGACAACAAGAGCGCATTCAGCGTGAGCACCAGCGTTCCGACGCCGACACCGTAGCCGTCGGGGAAATGGATCGCCTCGAAGGCGTCCCACCAGAGGAAGGCGAGAACAACTAGAGATAGGTAAAAAAAATAACGGTGGATATTCATCACGATCAGAGGAAAGCGCGTCTCGCCCCAGTAGCTCTTCGGCCTATCGCGCACGGCACAGCCGTAGGGGAGGCCGAAGAACGAGCGATAATAGGCTTTGCGATAATAATAGCAAGTCAGACGGAAGCCGCCTGGAATCCAGAGAATCAACAAGGCCGGTGAAAGTACCCACCATTTGCCCAAGAGGCCGTAGCTCACGTGCGCGCAGGTGTCCACTAAACACGGAGAGTAAAAAGGGGACAAGTAGGGTTCGTAATAATAATTGCCTTGCTGGAATGCCGCCCAGGTGGCGTAAACGACGAAGCTCCCGAGGACGAGAAAAACCGTCAGTGGCTCGACCCACCAGGCGTCTTTTCTCAGGGTTTTGACGTTCTGCAAAGTTGTCGCGCCGTTGCTCACTTACCGCTCCTCTTGCTCTTCAGGCGAACGTTCACCCGACATTCGGTCGAATGCAGACGTAGAACTGCCTCACGTACGGCTGGTGCCTTTTGATCATGAATTTTTCCTGAGGGATGACTCGTTAATTCTATAGCAGAAAGACTAGCGGTTTGCACGTCCCGGGAAGACGCGCCGCGAAGCCTATGGGAGTCCGTCCCTCAAGATTTTTTTAACGAGTCGGCATTGAATAGGCAAACCGTTCGGTTCGCGAATGGAATGTGAGGAAAAAAGTGAAAATGGAGCAGCGCGGCCGCCGTTTGCGGCGTCCGTTAAAAGATTAGCTTTACGTCGCGTATGGTATGGTCACGGTGAACGTCGAACCACGTCCGGGTTCACTCGCCACAACGACTTTGCCGCCGAGAAACTCGGCGAAGTGTTTGACTATGTATAGTCCTAAACCCACGCCGCCATAGAGGCGCGTCTCGGAGCTGTCGACCTGATAGAATTTCTGGAAGATCGCGTCGAATTGCTCCTTCGGAATGCCGACGCCGGTATCCGCCACCGCGAGCTGGACCCATTTTTTCCGATGATCTCCCTGTACGCTCATCGCGACGGTCACCGTCCCTTGAGGCGTGAATTTGATGGCGTTATTGATGAGGTTCGCCAAAATCTCCTTCAATTTCCCGCCGTCGGTGACGATTACCACCGGGTCGGCGGGAATTTCCCACTGGAGCGCCACCTCCTTTTTCGTATGCGTGAGGGCGTAGTCGGCCTTTAAATGAGCGAGCATTTCGGTGAGGTTCACGAGATGGCGTTCAAGGACCAGCGAGCGGGACTCAAGCTGCGTGATCTGCATGATCGCATTGATCATATTGAGCTGGTCATTGGCGCGCGTCAGCAGCTTTTGCAGCGCATCGTCCTGTTGCGGATTGATTTCTCCCAGCATCCGTTCCTTAATCATGCCTGCGTACCCCATGACGACGCTGAGCGGCGTCCTGAGTTCATGGGACATAACGGCCAGAAACTCGCCCTTGATTTTGCTCGCCCTTTCGATCTCGTCGCGGGAGTTTTTCAAACGCTCGAATAGCTCCCGGTTCTCCATGGAAATGCCGATTTGTTGCGCGATGGCGATCAGGAGGTCTTTGCTCCCGACGTCGATCCGGCCCACCTGCCGGCTCGCTAGGTACAGAACGCCGCGTACGTCGTTGTGCATCCTGAGCGGCAGCACCGCCGAGGAGTGAAATCCCAATTGCTGTTGAACTTTCGTCGCAAAATGAGGCTCGGCATCGATGTCGGGCGCTACGATTTCGACGCCGTTTTGGACGACCCATTCGAGGGCGCCTTTCAGCAGTCCGATCTCCATCTGCTTGGCGTGGTCATCCGGTATCCCGCGCTGGCCGGCGATGAGCGAGGCGCCGGTTTCCTTTTTCCACATGCGGATGAGGGCGGCATCCACGCCGGTCGCGTCGACGACTTTTTCGAGGACGCCGTTGATCGTTTCAGTTATTGATTCGCTCTCATTCAGAGGGGCGAGCGCCGCATAGACGTCGGGAAGGAGTTGAAAACCGTTCAAGGTCTGCTCGGCGGACGGCGCGTCGTCGTCGCTTTTGGCGTTCGTCGAAGCCGGAGCGCCCGCGGGAGCCGACAGTACCGCGGCGGCCTCCGCAGCAAGAGCGGTCAGACAGTTGGCCTCATCGAGGCTGAAGGCATGCTCCTGTTTCGTATACACACCGAGGATGCCGAGCACATCGCCCCGAGCGAACAAAGGAACGCCTAAATAAGATACCCAGCCTTGCTTCCGATAAACTTGATTGGATACTTGTCCGTCGGTTTGGAGATTGCGGACGATGACCGGTTCTTTGGTGGACAAGACCTTCAGCGCGCGACCGCCGAGCGCCTGGCTTTCGTCGATCGTCCATTCCGTTCCGTCCCGGGTTCGCGTTGCAACCGGCTCGAGCTCTCCAGATCCTGCGCTCACCAGCCGTAGGGTCGTTGCATAGGCGAATGGGAATAAAACCCCGGTCTTCTCCAACAGCAGCTCGCGTACGGAATTTGAGTCGGAAACGGCGCCGATCTCGATGACGCTGTCGCGCAAAATGCGCAATGCTTCGAGCTCACTGACGCCGCGCTGCTCCATCGGCCGGCTACGCACCGCGCCGGCCTGGCTCCACGGCATTTTCATGAGCGGGCCGCTCCCGGAATGTTGAAACAATGCGTAAAGACAACCGGCGAGAAAACGCCTGGCGCAAAAGCGCCCGTCGGTTTTTTGGGGCGGCCTGGCTTCGCGAACAGCGCGCGCGCGACGCCCGGCGCTGGGAACATGGCGGCGATTGTTAAACGCATCCTAGCGGTTCCATCGGCAGGTGGACAGAAATCTTTAGTGCTCGAAGCGAATGAATCGGCCTCGACGATAATGGCCAACGAAACTCCGTCATTCCGACAAATACGCCGAAACTGCTATACGCGTGCGATTTTACGACGAATGTCTCATCGATTGCAATAAAAAAGTCGAGCGCTCGAGCCGCGGCTTCTCTTTGATTCGCGGTTGTGTTAGCAGGGAAATTCCATGAATCCCCTCGAAACACTCAATCATGCCATCGTCGGCTGCCGCCGCTGCCCGCGGCTGGTCCGGTGGCGCGAAGCCGTGGCGAAAAAACCGCCGCTGAGGTATCGGGGACAAAGTTATTGGGCGCGGCCTCTGCCCGGATTCGGCGATCCGAAGGCGCGGCTATTGATCGTCGGCCTCGCTCCGGCCGCCCACGGCGGCAATCGCACGGGGCGGATTTTCACCGGCGACCGCAGCGGCGACTGGCTGTACGGCACGCTCCATCGGTTTGGTTTTTCGAGCCTGCCGGGATCGCTCGATCGCGACGATGGATTGAAGCTCACCGACTGTTACATCTCCGCCGCCGTGCGCTGCGCGCCGCCGGACAATAAGCCGCTCCCCGACGAATTCGAACGCTGCCGGCCGTATCTCGTGCGCGAGCTTCAATTGTTGCAGCAGACCCGGGTCGTTATCGCCCTGGGAAAAATCGGCTTCGATGCGTTTCTCAAAGCCTATGTGGAGAATGGCGGGACGATGCCGAAGCCGCGGCCTCAGTTCGGCCACGGCTCGCTCGCCCGCCTAGGCGCCGTCACTCTGCTCGGCTGCTATCACCCGAGTCAGCAGAACACGTTTACTGGCAAGCTCACGCGCGAGATGTTTCACGATGTTTTTAACCAAGCCAAAAAGGTTCTCGAGGGCCGCGAAGCGTTTGCGAAGACGAGCGCGGCCAAATAAGATTTAAGATCATTCATGGACGATTACCGGGAACTGGAAGCCGCCCTTAAGCGGCGCGTCGAAGGCGAGGTGCGCTTCGACAAATATTCGCGGCTGCTCTACTCGACCGACGCCTCGATGTATGAGATCGAGCCGATCGGCGTCGTCGTGCCGCGCCACGAGGGCGATGTGCAGGCGGCGGTCGAAGTCGCCAACCAATTCAACGTCCCGGTGCTGCCGCGCGGCGGCGGCACGGCGCTGGCGGGCCAGACGGTCGGCCACGCGATCGTGCTCGATTTTACCAAGTATATGAATCGCGTGCTCGAGGTGAACCGCGAGGAGCTCTGGTGCCGCGTCCAGCCGGGCGTGGTGCAGGACGAGCTCAACGCCCACGTCCGCGGGCAGGGGCTCCTTTTCGGCCCCGATACCTCAACCTCCAACCGGGCGACGATCGGCGGGATGATCGGCAACAACTCCGCCGGCGCCCACTCGCTCACCTACGGCAAAACCATCGATCACGTTCTCGAGCTCACCGTCTGTCTCTCCGACGGAACTCTGGCGACCCTAAAAAACGTCTCTGCGGACGAGCTTGAGCACAAGGCGAATGCGCACGACGGTATCGAAGGACGGGCGTATCACGAAGTTCGTGCAATGGCGGAAAAGCATCGCGATGAAATCCTCGCGCGCTATCCGAAAATTTTGCGCCGCGTCTCGGGCTATAATCTGGACGAATTCGTCAAGCCGCAGCCGTTCAATCTCTCGCGCATGGTCGTCGGCTCCGAAGGGACGCTCGCGTGCGTGGTCGAGGCGAAGATGCGCCTCGTCCCCAAGCCCAAGTGGACGGCGCTCGACGTGATTCATTTCCATGACGACATCGAAGCGCTCCGGGCTTCCTACGCGATTCTCGACACGCATCCCTATGCGCTCGAATCGACGGACCGGCTCGTTCTCGATCTCGCGCGCGGCAATATCGTGCAATCCAAGCGCCTGGGCTTTGTTCAGGGAAATCCAAGCTCGCTGCTGATGGTTGAATACGCCGGCGAGACCGAACAAGAGGTCAAAGACCAGGTGATGAAGCTCGAAGCCGTGCGCAAGGCGCAGGGCATCGGCTACGCCGCGACTCAGGCATTGAAACCCGAGGAGGTGCGCGCGGTATGGGGCGTGCGCAAGGCCGGCCTAGGGCTTCTCCTCGGCATCAAAGGCGACAAAAAGCCGATCGCCTTCATCGAAGACACCGCCGTCGAGCCGGCGCAGCTGCCGGAATTCATCCGGCGATTTCGCGAAATCCTGCACAAGCACGACGCTGTCGCCGGCTATTACGGCCACTGCTCGGTCGGCTGCATGCACATCCGGCCGTTGATCAACTTAAAACAGGCGAGCGAAGTTAAAAAAATGACGGTGATCGCCGACGAGATCACCGATCTCGTCATGGAATTCCACGGCGCGCTCTCCGGCGAGCACGGCGACGGCCTCGCGCGCAGCCACTTCAACGAGAAGCTCTACGGCCGCGTTCTCTACGACGCCTTTCGCCGCGTGAAAAAAGCGTTCGATCCGAAGAACCTGATGAATCCAGGAAAGATCGTCGAAGCGCCGCCGATGACCGAGTCGCTGCGCATCAGCCCCGAGTACAAGGCGTGGCAGCCGGAGACGATGCTCGATTTCGGCTCGCAGGGCGGCTTCGCCGCGGCGGTCGAGATGTGCAGCGGCATGGGCGAGTGCCGGAAAAAGCTCGACGGCACGATGTGCCCGTCCTACATGGCGACGCTCGAAGAGGAGCATTCAACGCGCGGGCGCGCCAATGCGCTGCGCGCCGTGCTCTCGGGGAAAGTGCCGAAGGAAGAGTTCACCGGCGAGCGGCTGCATCAAGTGCTCGATCTCTGCCTCGAATGCAAGGCCTGCAAGGCGGAATGTCCGTCGAACGTCGACATGGCGAAGCTCAAGTACGAGTTTCTTCACCACTACCACGAGGCGAACGGCCTGCCACTCAGAAACCGCCTCTTTGGCCGCATCGAACAATTAAATCGCTGGGGGTCCCGCTTCGCGCCGGTTGCGAACCGGATCGCGAGCTCGCGCCTAAACCGCTGGCTGATGGAGCGGCTCGCCGGCATCGACGCGCGGCGGCCTCTGCCGGCTTTCGCCGAAACCACTTTTGAAAAATGGTTTCGCGGCCATGCGGTCGAAGGAAAAGGAGAGAACGGCACGGTTGTGCTCTTTCACGACACCTTCAACACTTACAATACGCCAAATGTTGCGATCGCCGCGACGCGCTTTCTCGAGCGCACGGGCTACCGCGTGAGATTGGCGGACAAGCGCTGCTGCGGCCGGCCGATGATCTCCAAAGGCATGCTCGTCGAAGCGCGCGAGAACGCCGCCTGGAACGTGGAGCGACTCTACCCACACGTCGAAAAAGGAGAGGCCATCGTCGGTCTCGAGCCGTCGTGCCTGCTCACGCTGCGCGACGAGTATCCCGATCTGCTCCGCAGCGAAAAAGCGCGGGCGGTCGCGGGAAAGAGTTTTCTGTTTGACGAATTCATCTCCGCCGAGCGCAAAGCCGGAAGACTGGCTTTAAAATTCGCCGGCAACGGGAAAAAAGCGCTGCTCCACGGCCACTGTCATCAGAAAGCGCTCGTCGGCACGGCGCCGACGGTCGAGATGCTGAAGTGGGCGGGGTACGACGTGACGGAAGTAGATTCCGGCTGCTGCGGTATGGCCGGGTCGTTCGGCTTCGAGAAAGAGCATTACGACGTCTCACTCGCGATCGCCGAGCGCCGTCTCGCTCCGGCGGTCCGCGCCGCCGCCGCCGATGTCGAGATCGTCGCCGCCGGCATCTCCTGCCGCCAGCAGATCGACCACACCGCCGGACGGAAGGCGAAACACCCGGCGGAAGTGCTGTGGGAGAAGCTGAATACTCCTAACTCAGCACTCAGCACTCAGGACTGATTCATCCCGCCAGCGTGTACTTCTGCTCGATCGCCTCGCGGATGATTTTGCGGCTTTCTTCGGGCGAGACGCCGTTTTCGCGCTCCATGTTTTCCGCGACGCCGGCGAGATCTTCGTCTTTAATCGCGCTGCGAAACCAGCGCGAATAATCGCCCTTTTTTAAATGATATTCCCAGGTGTCGTCGTCGACCCCTTCGCCCAGCTGCATGAAGGTGATGAGGTTCTGCGCCTTCAGCTTGAGCTTGCCTTGCGGGCCCTTGAAGTAAAAGCTCCGGTCGGGTCCCAGATCGCCTTCGGCATACTTGCGGAAGTGCCGGCGGCGCTCGGTATGGCCGGGCAGAACGCGCAGCTTGAACGGCGGAGTTTCGTCTTCTCGCATCCATAGTAAACCTTCGCCCTGATCGAGCTTAACCGGCGACATCGCCGGCGGCGTCTGGTCGACGAGTTTCCCGATATTGGCGAGCGTTTCCTCGGCTTTCTCGCCGACCGCGATGACCGTATTCACCGAAGCCAAAGCTTGCGGCGCGACGGAATGCGGATGGATCGTGATGAAGGCGAAGCGGTCGAATTCTTTGGGCAGCGCCTGTGGCGCGGCCTCCCACGACGCCGGCAGCACGTGGTGCATTTCGTCGATGACAATCCAGTGCGGATGGCCGACTTGCGTGCGGAGGTCTTGCAGGCGCGGCAGCAGCGCCAGAAAAAAACGCGGCCGATCTTTCAACCTGATGCCGGTCAAATTGACGACGGCGTTCTCCTGGGGGTTCCTCAAAAGCCGCATCACTTCGTCGATATTCGGCGGCTGCTTTTCCGTGCCCACGGCCACGGCGCCTTCGAACGATTCGTAATCGCCTTCAGGATCGATCACGCAGAATTGATAGCCCTGATCTTTCAAGCGCTCGAGAAACGCGGTCGTCACCGTCGATTTTCCCGAGCCGGATGGGCCGGTGATGAGCAGATTGACTCCGTACGGGCAAAGCCGGACATCGTCGCCGGATTCGCGATGGCCGAGAAGGATTTCATGGCGCTTCAGGCGATCGATTCGCGACTTTAGATCCTCATTGACGATCTCATCGATCAGCTCGACGACGCCGCGGCCGTTCTCGGCTTCGGTCACCAAATCCGCGCGATCTTTGAGGGTCGGCAGCGCGTTGGCGACAGCCGCCGCGCATTCGGCGAGTTTCAGCAGCGCGTGATCGTTCTCGGCATCGCCGACGGCGACCACGTTGTGCGGCGAGATGCAGACGTCCTGCAGCGCAAGCGCGAGGCCGGTCGCCTTGTTGACCCCGGCGGGAAGGATCATGACGGCGCCTTTATTGAAAATGACCTGCATTTCGAGGCCCAAATCCCGGATGACGCTCAGCACAGTCGTCTCGTGCGGCTGCACCGTCGCGACGATGACGTGCCCTATGGCGAGCGGCTCGATTTTCTTTTGTTCGAGCGCGCGGATGAATTTATCCGGCGGCGAATCGCCGTTGTATTTTTTCTCGCGCGTCGCGGGATTATAGATCAGCGCGCCGTTCTCGGCGACGATCCGTGCGCAAAGCTTCGCCTCGGGAAAGATGCGCAGCAGGTCGTCGAGCTCGCGGCCGCTCACGAGCATCAACTTACGCCCGGAGGCGATCAGACGCTCAAGGGCGCCGATCGTCTCGGGCGCTACGCGGCCGCCGCGCGCCAGCGTTTCGTCGAAATCACAGGCTAAAACGAGATAGCGCATTATCGACCGCTCCTCTTTACAGGATAGGGAACGGTACGGGTTTTTCAATAAAGCGTTTACCTGATTGTGGAATCGCAACCCTCGAAGTATGCTTTATTGCCATGACGGCGGATATCGCCCTGGCGAAGGCCAAGGTTCGCGATTGGGCGGAAAAGCATTCCCGCGCGGCGCTTTATGACGATGAAAGCGCGGCGCTGCTCGATGTCGCGTCGGGGAAATCGATCCGATTTCCATGGCGCGACTTTCAGGCGTTCGAGGAAAAAATCCACCCCGAAACCAAGGAGCCTTATCTCGTTTTCTTGTTCGACGACGGGCGGCAAATCGCGCTGGTCGATCCCGGCGGCGTAGCTTTCGAGCCGTCCAGCGCGAACACCGGGCCGCTCAAGGATCCGCCGCCGGTCGTCTGCCTGAGGGATTTTTTAACCCTCAAACAGCGTATCGATCACTATCTCTACGAGCACCGAGACGAGCCGCCCCCGAAAGAGGCGCTCGACCTCGTGATGCTTTGTATCGCGATCCTCGATGGCGCGCGCGCCGCCGGCTTCGACGTCGGCGATCTCGAGGGCGACCTGGAAAAATCATTGAACGAACTTGAGCGCAGGACCTCAAAGCACTGAAGAAATAAAGATGGACGGCGAGACCTTCGTGCGCGAACTCCTGGAGGCGATCGAGGCCTTTTGCCTTTCGCTCGACGGCGCACCGCCCGCCTACAGCTATATTCCGCTCAAGACCGACGCCGAGCGCATCCGCGTGATGAAAAGCCGGCTTTACAACGAGCTCCGCGCGGCCGATCTTTTCGGCATGTGGCTGAAGACGACACCGGAGATCGATGTCAAAACGGTGATGGCGGAGTCGGCGCACGAGGAGATGACGCATGCCGGGCTGCTCGCCAAGCGCATCGGCGACTTAGGAGCTGACCCTTTCGATTACAAGCCGCTGCCGGCGCAGACGGCGATGTTCAACGCGATCGAAGGTTTGTCGGATACGTGCGAGCGCATCGCCGGTTTCTCGCTCGCGGGAGAGACCGTCGCCAATTATTTAATCCAGATGTGCCTCAAATCGCCTTCGGTGCCCGATTGGATCAAAGAGCCCTACCGGCGCATCACCGAGGACGAAGAGGGGCACGGCAGCGTCCCGCAAATCTTCCTCAAGCGCTATGCGACGACCGCCGAGCGGCAGGAGCGCGCGCGCCGCGCCGTGGCGATGCGCATGGTACTCTTCCGCGAATACCTCGCGAGCCTCGACCGCTGGGCGATGGGCACGGCGGAGTGGTAGGGATCAAGTGGGAAAAATCAAGGCGCTCCGCTGCGCCAAATGCGGACGGGAGTCTTCTTCTTGGACGGTCTTCCATTGCGCATCCTGCGACGCTGTCTTGGAAGTTCAAGTCGATCTCGGAAATCTGACGGACTCATATTTTTCAGAGATTCGCGAAAGAAAAGACCGGACCATCTGGCGTTGGTTCGAATTTTTTCCGGTTGAATCGCGCGCGTCGATCGTTTCTTTAGGCGAAGGCTACACGCCGCTCGTCGAATCCCCCAGGCTCGCGGAAAAGTTGGGACTTCCCCGGCTCCGACTGAAAAACGATTCGCTTCTGCCGACGGGCTCGCTCAAAGATCGCAGCAACAGCGTCGGCCTGTCACGGGCGAAAGAACTCGGCTTCTCGACCGCGGCAGTCATTTCGACCGGCAATGCCGCGGCTTCGGTCGCCGCTTATGCGGCGGCTGCCGGCCTGAAGAGCGTCGTCATGGTTCCGGACGGGACATCCTCTGCCAAAGTGCTGCAAGCCGTTGCCTACGGCGCCACTGTCGCGGTGGTTCAAGGAAGTTTCGACGGTGATGTCGCGCGCCTCTACAAGGACGCGCTCAAGGAATTCGGCTGGTACGATTGCCTGTCGAGCAACCCGTATCGCGACGAGGGGAAAAAATCATATGCGTATGAAATGCTTGAGCAACTGGATGGGGAAATCCCAGACTGGGTGATCCATCCGACGGCTGGCGGGACTGGTCTTTATGCCATGTGGAAGGGATACAACGAGCTTTTGCAATTCGGCTGGATCAATAAACTGCCGCGCTTGATCGCCGCTCAAAGCGCCGCCGCCGCTCCACTTGTGCGCTCTTTTGAGAAAGGACTGGTGGATGTTGAGCCGGTAGAAGCGCGAGATACGATCGCCGAAAGCATCCAGGTTGGAAATCCTATTTCCGTAGGGTGGCGCGCACTGGAGGCAATCCGCGCCTCCAAGGGGACCGCTGTCGCGCTGAGCGAGGATGACATCATCGAAGCGCAATCCGATGTCGCCCGCTATGCGGGGATTTTCGCCGAGCCCGCGGGATCAATCTCAATTGCGGCCGCGAAAAAGCTCAGAGCCGATGGAGTGATCCGGAGAGACGAATCCGTCGTGTGCAATATTACAGGTCACGGCCTCAAGCAGCCCGAGGCGGGTCGCTTCCCGGGGGCGGCGCTCAAGCCGATCGCGCCGACTCTGGAAGCTCTCAAGCGGCGGGTGGATAACGCGTAGGGGCGGTTCGCGAACCGCCCCGATATCAAGTTTTGAACCCGTGCTCTTTGTACCAGCGCTCCGCGCCGGGGTGGAGCGGCACATCGCGCGGTGTCGCGGCAGTGTCCTGCCCGAGCTGGCCGATGCCGGTGAAGGAATCCTCCCAGAAGATCTCATCCTTGCGCGCGGCGATCGCATCGCAGATTTTGTACGCGTCCTCGTCCGCCAGCGATGCGCGCGTGTAGAGCGGCCAGCCGCCGTAATCGAGACATTCGTGATCCGATTTCAGATGGGGAAAACGCCCCGCCGGAATCTTGACGCGGCGCCAGCCGATCGCCTGCAGATCCTCGAACGCCGGCTCGTCGAGTGGAATCGGCTTCATGCCGGCGGCGAGCGCCTGCTCGAACCAAAGAATCAATCCTTCATCGAAGATGGCGTCGATTGAACCGGCGGCGAGAGCGTCCAGGCGCCTTTTGTCCCCCGGCCCGCCGTTCAACTGCAAGCTGCCGCCCCAGGATTGCAAATCCTCCAGCGTAAAGCCGTAAGCCGCGAGCGTTTGATCGACCAACACGCGCGTCGAGTGCGCTTTGTCTTCGCGGATCGAGAGGCGCAGCGGATAGCGCTTCTCCTTGATCTCCGCGAGCGAATTGAGGCCGGTCCGAGGATGAACGACGTAAACGAAACGGTCCCATGACGGATAGATCGCGAGCACGCGCACCGGCAGAGGCTCGGGAAATAGGCCGGTGCCGCGATAGGCCTGGGTTAAAAAGCCCGAGGGGTTCACCATCGACATCTCGAGCTCGCCGCCGCAAACCGCGTGCGCGAGATGTGGCGCGCCGGTCGCCATGCGAAGCCACGGCCGATAGTTGTCGGCCGAGCCGCTGCCCACCGCGATCATCATGTCGCGGTTGCCGTAATAGGGCGTCGTGGGATCGCCGGCGATGTGCAGGCCGATCTCCCACATGAGTTTACAGCGTTGAAAGTTCGCGCCGCGCGGCAGCGGTTCCATCAAAATAACCTCCAAGTTTCAGGTTTCAAATTTCGAGTCTGAGCGTCATGGAAGCACGAGACCTCTCTACTTGAAACCTGAAACCTTAAACTAAACTTTTTTATGGCGCGACCGTGCCGGGTCGCTGCGGCTCCTTGCCTTCGAGTTCCGCGGTGATATCGCCATAGAGGCCGTAGGGATTTTTCACTGTCTTTTTGTATTCGTCGGGCGGAACATTGCAGTAAACCTCAAGCATATTGCCGTCGGGAT
>Ga0310810_10003689_pt1 | contig 16789 bp, 20 predicted proteins | sample NCmetagenome_FD_207641 | JGI IMG/M metagenome (GOLD analysis project Ga0310810, IMG submission 207641) | Soil microbial communities from experimental microcosm in Duke University, North Carolina, United States - NC | ecosystem: Engineered > Artificial ecosystem > Soil microcosm > Unclassified ... | reverse complement strand
CGTCGTGTCCAGTTGGATCTCTTCTACGACTACCGCACAAACGTTGCGCTCTACCCCGCATGGCAGCAGTTCCTGCGCACACGCCAGCCAAAGACGCTCATCTTCTGGGGTCAACGCGACATCTTCTTCACGCCGGAAGGCGGCGAGGCCTATCTACGAGATCTGCCGCAGGCCGAGCTCCATCGCCTCGACTCTGGACACTTCGCCGTCGAAGATTCACTCGACGCGATCGCCCAGAACATCCGTCGCTTCTACGACGAACAGGTCGCCGCGCGAGTGGCCGCACGCCGGACGGCATAGAACCAATGCTTACGGCCGCGGCTTGCGGCGGGTGTCGTTCGAAACGGCACTCGCCGCGTGATCGCGGATTCGAGAGGAGACGGCCATGTACGTGGCGGAGCTCTGGCGATACCCAGTGAAGTCGATGGCCGGCGAGCGGCTGCGGAAGGTGAACCTCACCCCGCTCGGTCTCGATGGCGACCGAATCGTCCATGTCGAGAACGCCCGTGGACGCGTGGTCACCGCGCGAACCCATCCGAAGCTGCTCGGTCACCGCGCCGTACTCGACGCTCAAGGCGAGCCGCTCGTGGACAGCCGCCCCTGGACGGATCCGAGTGTCACCGCCGACATCGAGCGCATCGCCGGTGGCGGCGCACGACTGGTCCTGGACGATGGCGCCGCGCGGTTCGACATGTTGCCTCTCCTCGTCGCGACCGACGGCGCCATCGCGGCATTCGGCTACAACGGCCGCCGGCTTCGCCCAAATCTCGTGATCGGAGGAGTGCAGGGCCTGGCCGAGCGGACGTGGGAGGGCAAGAGCCTTCGCATCGGCGATGTGCTCATCGCACTGGCGGATCTGCGAGGACGATGCGTGATGACGACGTACGATCCGGACACGCTCGCGCAGGACCACCGCGTGCTTCAGAGCATCGTCCGTCGGTTTGACGGCCGGCTCGCGCTGAACGCTGCGGTCGTGCGTGCGGGGCATGTCAGCGAGGGCGACCGCGTCGAGCTGATCGAGGCGCCCGACGGCGCAGGTGTCTCGGCGCCGTGGTGAGGGGGGAGAGGACGTGGGAGCAGCGCCTGCGACGGCGATAGCGCCACGTCTCAAGGACGCTCGGTATCGACGTCTCAGTTAACCGCCTCACTTTTGAGCCACATCAGTAATTTCGCCGCAGGTCCATTCCGGTGTACAACGACTGCACTTGGTCTGCGTAGCCGTTGAACATCAGCGTCTTGCGCCGGAAGAACTCGCCGATGCGTCGTTCGGTCGCTTGGCTCCAGCGGGGATGATCGACGGCCGGATTCACGTTGGCATAGAAGCCATACTCGTTTGGTGCGTATTGCTGCCAGCTGTTGAGCGGCTGCTGCTCGACGAATCGAATTCTCACTATCGACTTCGCGTGTTTGAATCCGTACTTCCACGGAACGGCGAGTCGAAGCGGCGCGCCGTCCGATGCCGGGAGCACTTCGCCGTACAGACCAACCACGATCAGCGTCAGCGGGTGCATCGCTTCATCCATCCGCAACCCCTCGCGATACGGCCACCTCAGAATCGGGTTGCGGACCCCGGGCATCGTCTTGGGGTCGGCGGCGGACGTGAACTCGACGAACTTCGCCTTGGACGTTGGCTGGACCTTCTTGATCAGATTCACGAGCGGGAAACCGACCCACGGAATCACCAACGACCACCCCTCGACACAGCGGTGACGATAGACGCGCTCTTCAAGCGTTTCACTCTTGAGAACGTCCTCGAGATCCATCACGCCCGGCTTTTCACATTCGCCCTCGATGCTGATCTTCCAGGGCGAGGTGACGAACTTTCCGGAATTCGTCACGGCGTCATTCTTGTCGATGCCGAACTCGTAAAAGTTGTTGTAGCTCGTGATGTCGTTCCACGAGTTGATCCTGTCGCCGCTCCCGCTGAACGCGCCCTTAGCGACGTTTGCGAGCTTCTTCCCATGTGCGGCGCCGTTCGAGGCCGCTAGCGTCTCGCTCGATAGCGATCCCGCGGCAGTGGCAGCGGTCGCCATCGCCACCGCGTTCAGGAACTGTCGACGGTTCAGGTAATGCGACTTGTCAGTGATCTCCGATGCTCGGATATCTGATGACCGTTTGATCAGCATGATCGTCAACTCCGTATCTACGCGGCGGCACGCCTCATCGTCGGCACGCTCGCGGCTCGTGCCCACCGCCATACGCGGAACGCGAGCAAACACCCCACGATCACTGCGTACATCGCGGGCCGACGCACATCCGCTTTGACCAGCCACCAGTAGTGCAGCACGCCCGTGCTCGCCGCCACGTATGTGAGTCGGTGCAGGGCCTGCCATCGACGACCGCCGAGGCGACGAATCATTGCAGCCGTCGAGGTGATCGCCAGCGGCAGCAGACACAACCACGCGATGAAGCCGATCGTGATGAACGGCCGCTTCACGACATCTGATGCGACCGTGGCGACCAGATCACGCGCAGTTGTCCACGCCACAATGCCGTTTTGAAACTCCAGGCCCGCAAGCCGGTCGGCCACCACATACGTCAACAGGTGCAGACTGCCGTAGTAAAAGGCGAACAATCCAAGCATGCGGCGAAAACGAATCGCGTCATTCCATCCGGCCAGCCGTCGAACGGGCGTGACGCACAACGTGAGAGACAGGAAGCGCAAGGTCCACAGACCCGTTTCATTCGTGACGTCCGCCAAGGGATTGGCACTGAGCTGACCGTGCAGCGCCGCCCATACGAGCCAGGCGCTCGGGGCGACTGACGCAAGGAACACCGCCGGCTTGACGAGCCAGCGGATCTGCTGATTGCGGGTCATCGTCAAGCAAATAGCGCCCGATGGCGGATTTATTCCCGTCGGAATACGGAAGCCTGGGAATAAACGCGTGTACCCCAGACATATTGCCCGTGGATCGGCGCGTTGCTGGGATGCCCCATCGTCGGCAGATCAGCCAGCGACCGAACGATATAGCGCGATTTGAAGATGACAACACTTCGCACAACCGTCGCTGTCCTTGGGTTCGCGGCGCTGTTGCTGCCGACGTCCGGACGCGCTCAGTCCGACCGTGTGGTGCGAGCGGCTGCCGCCGACCCGATCGCGATCCCGATGACGGCCGATCGTTGGGAGGCGAAAGAGAATGCCGAGTTCCTTCGGCAGCTGGGCTTCTATCACGGCTTGATGCGACTGAACTCCGGCAACGCGGTGCTCAAAGGCACCACGTTCACCGATGGAACGATTGAGTTCGACGTCAATACGATCGGACGGGGCTCACCTGGAATCGCATTTCGGCAACGGGACGACGAGAACTTCGAGCTGTTGTATCTCAGGCCCGATCCGGCATGTCCGGCGTTCCGGGCGTGCATGCAGTATGCGCCCAAACGCATGGCGTCCTGCTGTGGGATCTCTTTCCGCAGTACCAAACGCGGGCGCCGATCCGGGAGAACGGATGGAACCATATCAAGATGGTCGTATCCGGCCGAAGGATGAACGTGTTCGTGAACGATGCTCCGTCCCCGACGCTGGAGGTCGGCAGGCTCGAGGGAGATACGGTGTCAGGCGCCCTGCGACTGCAGGGTCCAGGCACCTTCGCGAACATGGTGATCACTCCCGGTGCGGTCGACGGCCTTTCGCCGGAACCGGCCAGCGATCCGCTGAGCACGGACGGCCGTCTCGTGCGCCGGTGGCTCCTCTCTGATTCTTCCGCGCTCCCGAACGGCAAGGACGCCACGTACGACGACATGCCCGGCCGGTCGGCGCAATGGACGACGCTGAGCACGGAGCGCAACGGGCTGGTCAACATCAGTCGTTTGTACGGCCGACCCGTACCGCCGCCGGACCGCGCCGTCGCCTGGTTGAAGACGACAATCACGTCGGACAGGAAACGGACGAAGAAAGTTGATATCGGCTGGACGCGCGAGCTATGGCTGTTCGTGAACGGAAAACTCGTGTTCGCCGACAGGAACCTGTTTGAGGTGGAGGGATCCCGCAAATTTCCCGACGCGCGGTGTTCGTTGGACAACGGCGTCGCGACGCTACCTCTGGAGCCTGGCGAGAACGAAATTGCGATCGCGCTCGCGAACAACTTCTTCGGATGGGGACTGATGCTGCGCGTGGCGGATCCGGACGGGATTCGCCTAGCAGCCAGATGAGCCAGGAGAGCCTTAATATGTCTCCTTGTCTGAGAAAGGTTGTGTTCGACCGCCTCTTGATCGCGACGGTCCTTGTTGCCGCGCTCGCGGCCGTGTTGCCGTTGGTTGCCGCAGGCGGCCCCGGAAAGGCGCCGAAGCTCGGCGAAAAAGCTCCACCCTTCTCCCTGCTGGATCTTGACGGCCAGCGCGTCACGCTCGACGGTGAGTTGACGCGTGGACCGGTCGTGCTCGTTCTCCTGAGGGGCTGGCCTGGCTATCAATGCCCATTCTGCACACGCCAGTTCGCCGATTTTCTGGGGCACGCGTCAGCGTTCAAGGCCGCTGGGGCGCGCGTCGTTTGGGTCTATCCTGGTCCGTCCGACTCAGTGCAGCAACACGCGAGAGAGTTCCTGGCGACTCGAGCACTGCCTTCGGCGTTCCGTATCACCACTGATCCCGATTACGTCTTCACGAACGCCTATGGACTGCGTTGGGATACCCCGGAGGAAACAGCGTATCCCGCCACATTCGTCATCGATCGTGGCGCGACCGTCCGTTTCGCCCAGATCAGCATCGGGCACGACGGCAGGGCGCTTGCGACCGATGTTCTAAAGGCTCTGGAGAGACTGCCGCAGTAAATACCGTCGCGCGGGAATAAATATTTGCAGTCTCGACATATCTAGGGTGCATCGCGGCGACGGATGCTGATTAAGAGGCGAAACGACGGCGAACAGGCATGGGCGGCCTTTGAGGCCGAGGTATTGCCGCATGCCGATCGCCTCTTCCGGCTGGCGATGTGGCTCGAACGGGATCGCGCGGAAGCAGAAGACCTGGTGCAGGAGACCTTGATGCAGGCGCTGCAGTCCTTCGATCGGTACACACCGGGTACCAACTGTCGCGCGTGGCTTGTCACGATCCTGCATCACGTGCGCAGCAACCGCCGCCGCGCCCGCGGCCGACTTGCACTTGTGCCGGACGTCGACGATCGCATCGCCTCGACGACTGCATTCGTCCCGCCTATTCCGGAGAAGCTGACTGACGACGATCTCCTGGTTGCCCTGCGGACCATTCCCGACCAGTACCAGCAGGTTATCGTGTTGTGCGACGTGGAGGAGATGACCTACAAGGAGATCTCCCAGGCCCTCGACATTCCTCTGGGAACAGTCATGTCGAGGCTGCACCGCGGCCGTACGCTGCTCAGGGCCCAGCTGACGCACGGAGAGCAGCAGCGAGGACGGAGCCACCATGGAATGCCGTGACGTCAGGGAGCTCGCTGACTCGTTTTTGAGCGAGCAGCTCCTGGTCGAGACCACGCACGACATTTTGCGGCATCTCTCGGAGTGTCCGTCGTGCCGTGCCGAAATAGAGTCGCGGCGCAGACTGCGCACCGCGCTTCGTGGAGCATTCGAGCGGTCACCAGAGTTGCGCGCCGCCCCCGAGTTCCTTGCGTCCGTCGGGCGGCATGTTCGCGAACGTCAATCCTCACGATCCGTACGCACGGCGCGCTGGTCCTTGCGACCCATGATGGCCAGCGCCGCGAGCTTGCTGCTGGTATCGGCCGTCGCCTTCGGCGGCCGCGAATGGCTCGGCGCCTCTCTCCTGCACGCGGTGTTGGGCGATCATCAGAATTGCGCGATTCGATTTCGTTTGAACGAGAAGCCGATCTCCCTGGAGGAGGCGGCCCAACGGTTCGAACCCGCGTACCGCTCACTCCTCGCCGTCGCGCCGTCGCCCGCGCGGCTCTCGAACGGCGACCTGACGGTGCTTGAACGCCACTCGTGCGTCTACGACGGCCGCCGGTTTGCGCACATCGTCCTTCGCTACCGGGGGACCCTTGTGTCGGTGCTTGTCACGCCGGACCGTCTCGCCAGAGTCCCCTCGGAGTTGGCAGTCGACGGTACACGAGTGTCGTCGTTCCGCGCCGGCCGATTCGCCGCGTTCGTTGTCTCGTCCGCGAGCGATAGAGAGACGCGCGAGATCGCGGGCGCAGTTGCCGGGCCGGTGAAGAGCGCGCTGGCCGGCGCGTAGGGAATATTTCGGCGCCGCCGCGCCATTAGTATTGGCATGAGCACGTCGGCCCGCCTGATTCTCGGCCTCGCGATGTCCTTGATCGCGCCAGCCACGAGTCCCGGCTCACCCTCATCGACCGTCGTCATCGCTGAACTGTTCACGTCCGAAGGTTGCTCGAGCTGTCCGCCGGCGGACACCCTCCTGCGTCAGCTCGCGAACGCGCAGCCGTTCGATGGTGCACACCTGATCGCCCTCGAGGAGCACGTGGACTACTGGGACCGGCTCGGTTCGCGTGACCCGTTCTCATCGCCGCAGTTTACCAGCCGGCAAACGGAATACGACGACCGCGTGTTTCGATCGAATGCCGTCTATACGCCGCAGCTAGTCGTTGACGGCGTACGTGAGTGCGTCGGCAGCGATCGGAGCGCCATTCGCGCGATCGTGGCGGACTCGATTCGCAGGCCGCGCGCGGCGGTGAGCGTGCAATCGGTCGCGGTCGCGTCGCATCTGAGCGTGACGGTCAGCGTGGATGTGCCAGCGGCCGTCGAACGCCGCGGCGACGCCGAAATATTCGTGGTCGTCGCCGAGCGGGGCTTGGTTTCAGTTGTTCGCCGCGGCGAGACCGGAGGTCGCACGCGGATCCATGGCGCCGTCGCCCGATCACTGGTTCCCCTCGGCGAATTGTCCGAACGTGATCGGACGTTCGCCGGAACAGTGGACGTCGCAGTTGCGCCGAACTGGAATTCTCGGAATCTGCAGATCGTGGGTGTCATTCAGGAACGCGTCAGTCGCCGCATTCTCGGGGCTGGCGCAGCGGAGCCTTCATTCAGACCAGGGAGCGATCAATGAAGAACGTGATGTGTGGTGGGTTCGTGGCGGTGGTCCTCGCGGTGTCGGCTGTTGCCGGTGCGCAAGATCACAAGATGGACGACAAAATGAACAAGATGAAGTCCGAGATGAGTTACACGGGCTGCATCGAGCGGTCGCCGGACGGTGGGTTCACGCTGGGCCACGCAATGGCCTCGAGCGCCACGACGAAGAAGTCGATGGCCAGGGATTCCATGGCAAAGGAGTCGATGGGGAAGGACGCCATGGCGAAGGACTCGATGGCGCACGACTCGATGATGAAGGATGCGATGGCGTCGACGCTCGGTCTGGCGAGCACGTCGGTCGATCTTGCCAAGCACGTCGGCCACAAGGTGACCGTCAAGGGCGTCGCGGGCGACACGATGGGCGGAATGGCAGCGTTCAATGTGAAGTCAATCAAGATGGTGGCGGCGTCGTGCTCGTAGGTGGTCGCGCGGTCGCCGTCGGGTTGCTCGTTCGCCTCGAGGCGAAGCTCGGGAAGGAAGACGAGGTTGCCCAACTGCTCAGAGACGGATTATCGCTTGTGCTCGAAGAGCCAGCGACTCCCGCGTGGTTTGCAATCCGCATCGCGCCGCGGACCTTCGGGATCTTCGACGCGTTTCCCGACGAGGGCGGGCGCCAGGCGCATCTGGCGGGGAGACTCGCGGCCGCGCTCATGGACCGCGCCGCGGAGCTACTGGCCCAGCCTCCGTCCATCGAACAGGTCGACGTGTTGGCCGCGAAGTTGCCGAACTGACACGTCCACAGGCCGTTACAGGGTGCAACATGACGAACAGAATCAACGGTCTTTATTGGGTCGTCACAGGTCTGATGGCCGCGTTCATGCTGATGGCGTCCATTCCGGATGTCCTGAGACAGCCCCAAGCCATCGAAGTCTTCGGACATCTCGGATATCCAGCTTATCTACTCCTCTTCTTGGGCACCGCCAAGATCCTTGGCGTCATTGCGGTGCTCGTGCCGGGCGCTGGCAGGCTGAAGGAGTGGGCCTACGCGGGCCTGGTCTTCGACATCATCGGCGCGCTCTACTCGCACCTGTCGGTGGGCGATCCCGTGAGCGTGTGGGGCTTCGCTGTCGTCGGTCTGGTTCTGGTGGGCGGCTCCTATGTATTTGGCCGACTCCGCACGCAGGACCGCACCGTCATCCACGGTGAACGCGCCGCCGCATAGCGGGTTCGATGTCACGCACGCGCATCGTTGCGTCGGCCCTCGGGATATGGATCGCGCTCCAACTGTCCTCGTCTCCGGCCGCGGTCGAACGTGTGGAAGGTGCAGCACCACGCTTCAAGGCTGTCGCTTTCGATTACTTCGTGCTATTCGATCCGGACTCCGTCGTCTCCCAGGCTGAGCAGCTGTTCCCAGGGAAAGGTCGCCAACTGACGACGCTGTGGCGCAACCGTCAGTTCGAGTACACATGGCTGCGATCGACCGCTCACCGTTACGCTGATTTTTCTGCGGTGACGAGAGACGCGCTTACCTACTCAGCAAATGCGATGAACCTCGAGCTGACGCCGGACGATGAACGGCGTCTGTTCGACGCGTATCTGCATCTCACACTGTGGCCGGACACCGTCGGAGCCCTACAGACGCTGAAGCAATCGGGCGTTCGCGTGATCGCACTCTCGAACTTCAGCCCGGCGATGCTCCGCGCGAACGCCGAGTACGCACACATCGCCGATCTCGTCGATGCGTTCGTTAGCACCGATGAGAGTCGCACTTACAAACCGGACCCGCGCGCATACCAGCTGGGCGTGGACCACTTGCATCTGGCGAAATCGGCGATCGTGTTCGCCGCATTTGCCGGCTGGGATGCTGTTGGCGCGAAGTCGTTCGGCTATCCAACCTTCTGGGTGAATCGCGCCGATCAGCCGACCGAGCAGTTGGGTGTTGCTCCGGACGCGACGTCGCCCAGCCTCGCCGGTCTCGTCGAATTCGTACTGCCTCGGGCAACCGAACGTTCAGCCCGTTAGCGCAGCTGACGGACCAGTTCGCGCTCGGCCTGTCTGGGTTCGTGCGGAATATCTGCGAGGCTGACCAACATTACGAATCTGAGGTCATTTCATGGCATTGGTAGGTCACAGAGCTACGATCCGACAATGGGCGGCACTCCCGTTGCGATTGATTGTGGGTTACGGCTTCATCGCCCACGGCTATGCGAAGGTGATGAACGGACCGGAGCGCTTCGCCGCGTCGCTTCATGCATTGGGGGTTCCCGCGTCACATTCGATGGCTTGGGTCACGATCGTTTGTGAGCTGCTCGGAGGCCTGGCTGTCCTTGTTGGCGCCTGGATCCCAGTCGTCAGCGTCCCGCTGTCGGCGATTCTGCTCGTTGCGGCGATTACGGTGCATCTTCCGTACGGCTTCAGCTCGATCAAGCTCCGCGAGGTGACGAGTGCCGGACCGCAATTCGGCCCCCCCGGTTACGAAACCGACCTCCTGTACATCGCGGCGCTTGCCACGCTGGTGCTCGGGGGATCAGGGCCGCTCGCACTCGATCAATTGCGAGCTCAAAACAGCGGCCACATATCAGACGCTGACGAGGAGACCTGATGATCACGCCCGTCGATCGCCTCTTTGAGGCTCACCTGACCGCTTCCGATCTCGACGCCTCCATTGCGTTCTATCGCGACCAAGTCGGGCTCGAACTGGCTCACGTGGTTCCGGCCCGACAAGCCGCGTTTTTCTGGGTCGGCTCACGCGGCAGCACGATGCTGGGACTGTGGGCGGGCGGGTCCGCGCCGCAGAAGACGACGACCCACATGCGTTCGTGGCCACGCGCGATGATGTGGTCTCTGCGCCACGCGTGCTGCAGTCAGCCGGCATCACGCCGCTCGACTTCGACGGTCGTCCGACGGACGAGCCGGTCGTCCTCGCGTGGATGCCGGCGGCGTCGATCTACTTTCACGATCCCGATGGGCACCTGTTGGAGTACATCGCCATGCTGGCTGAAGACCGCGCCCCGATGGCGGGGTCCTGAGGTGGCATGAGTGGACACAGCGTTGAGCCTGAGCACCGGAATATTTTGCTCGCACGCGGGTATTCCTGATGTTTGAGGAGAACGTCATGTTGAAATTCAAAGTATTGAGTGCGGCGCTTGTGTTCCTCGGGATCGCGGCGGCCACGGCGGGAGTTCACGCGAGCGGTCATCGCCGCACGCTCGTCGTAACGATGACAAACGACCAGGACTCAAACGAGATCGAGGTCTACGACGCGGAGAGCCATGCGCTGCTCCAGACGCTGTCGACGCACGGCAAAGGTGGGGTCGGAGGCAACGCGCGAGGAATCAAACAGTACAACGGCGGACTCGTGGCGGCCGTCAACAACGGATCGGGCACCGTCGCGGTGTTCAGGCGAGACGGGGACGCGCTGAAACTCGATCAGGTCATCCAGACGACCAGCGCACCCGTCAGCGTGGATTTCGGCAACGACCATCTGTATGTCGCAGGGGCGACGACCGTCGATTCGTTCGTGCTTCGCGAAAACTCGGTCGAATCGCTCGACGGCACGACGGATCTCGCGGTGGCGGGTGGTGGAAGTCCGGCCGCAGGCGAGACCTCGCAGGTTGGTGTCATCAGCGCGGAGCAATTGCTGGTCACGATCAAGACAGACCCGACCCCCGGCACGGTTGATGTCGTCGCCCTCCATCGGGGCAGGGTTACGGGTGTGGCCCCCACCGCTGTATCCGCGCCTCAGGGGTCGTTGGCACCATTCGGGTTCTCGATCTACCCAGATGGCACCGCGCTCATCACGCTGGCGCACTCGAACCAGGATGGATTGTTCCGGGACGGGGCGTTCGCGTCGGTCGTCGGAGCCGGGCAGGCAGCCTCGTGCTGGACGACACGCGTCGGCAAGTACGTCTTCGTTGCCAACACCGCGAGTCGGACCATCAGCCGCCTGATCGGGACCGGGAGCAACATCTTCGTCGATGCGCAGATTGCTGCGCAGGTCCCGACGGGATCGCCGGCGGACATGGACGCGGATTCCGGCGTGCTCGGCGTCATCGATCATGGTGCCGGCCAGTCGCACCTTTCGATTTTTTCTTACAACGCGTTTGGCGAGCTGGTGCCCGCGGGTGCCACCATTACTGTCGGCGTCTCCAACGCGAACGGCGTGGCGATTCTCTCGGCACGTGATCGCGAAACGAACTGAAAGGCCGGTCGCAGCGTTGGGGTTCGGGAACGGCACTGTGCGGCCGTTCCCGGTGTTGTATGCAGACACAAGGCACCGCATCGACGGAACCAGAGGACCACTTGGAAACCGTGGGCGTGATTCGCGTGCTCGCGATTTCCGGGAGCCTGCGAGACGCCTCCACAAACAGCGCGTTGGTCAGGGCGGCTGCGCAACTCGCGCCGCCCGGAGTTCAGGTCGCGATCTACGGGGAGCTGGATCAGCTGCCGCCGTTCAACCCCGACCTGGATACCGATACACCGCCTATGCCGGTCGCCGCATTCCGAACGGCGCTGAAATCGGCGGATGCGGTCTTGCTCTCCAGCCCTGAATACGCACATGGCGTTCCCGGCGTCCTGAAAAACGGGCTCGACTGGGTGGTCGGAAGCGGAGAACTCGTTGAGAAGCCGATCGCTCTCCTGAACGCCTCGAGCCGAGCGACGCGCGCCTGGAGCTCGCTCGTCGAGACGCTGTCAGTCATGTCTGCGCGGGTGATCCGCGAGGCGTCCGTCACCGTGGCTCTGAATGGAACGGGACTGGATGCGGAAGGCATCGCATCGGATCCGCAAATGGCGGCGGTGCTGAAGTCCGCGCTGCGGCGTCTCGCCCGTCAGTCGGCGCGCATGGGCGGTTACTCGATCGTCCTCGCGCGGCCAGAGCATCTCAGTGAGATCCCGAACATCGAGTTGGCCGCCGCGCGGCTGCTTTCTGGCCACGCGCCTGAATCTGTTCTGAGGGAAACGACAAGCGAGGCCGTCCTTCAGGCGGCCGTACGCCAGGAGCGCCTCTGGGTTGCGCTGGCGGGGAACGCGCCCGTCGGCTTTGCGCACGTCGAGATCATCGACGCCGGAACTGCACATCTCGAGGAGATCGATGTGCTCCCGGCGCATGGCCGTCGAGGGCTTGGAACGAGGCTCGTGACAGAAGTCTGTGAGTGGGCCGCCTCAGCAGGGTACCACTCAGTGACGTTGACGACGTTCCGCGATGTGCGATGGAACCGGCCGTTCTACGAGAGGCTCGGATTCCGAGTGATACCGGACGCTGAACTGTCGGCCGCGCTGCGCGCGATCGTTGAAGACGAAACGCGCCGTGCCCTGGATCCGTCGCGTCGGGTGGTTATGGAGCGGCCCTGCGGCCAGACCCTCGAGGTGTGTGACGAGCTGCCGCCCGAAGATCTGCAGTTCCTGGAGGAGCGGATCAACGAGTTCAACTTCGCGACCACTCGAATTCGGGACGCACGCGGCCTGATGATTATTCTTCGAGATACAGACCGCCGAATCTATGCGGGCCTCACCGGTCACACGTGGGGCGGCGTCGCCGAAGTTCGTTTCCTTTGGGTGGATGAGCCGAAGCGCCACACTGGCATCGGCAGCCGACTGCTCTCCGCGGCCGAGAACGAAGCGCGGGTGCGAGGCTGCGGCAAAATCGTCCTGTCCACCCACAGCTTCCAGGCGCCGGACTTCTACGCCAAGCGGGGTTACAGCGTCGCGGGCGAGTTCTCAGAGTATCCGCGCGGGCACCGGTCGATCTTTCTCGAGAAGATCACGTTGCGAAGCTTGCCGGCCGATGGGCAGCCCGCTTCCTGCATGTCATCGGCAACCCTCACGCGGAAGGGTTCTACGTCTCCTGCGGCTTCCGCGTCACCGGCACCGTCACAACCCAGTTTGGCATCGGGCTCGCCATGAGAAAGGCGCTCTAGGCGTTCGGGCCGCTTTCGGCAGATTTGCTACGCGTTGTTGGCGAGCGGGATCGAGCAGATGCTGCACGTGACAGCGCCGCGCGCAGTGCCCAAGACCCTCGAGCCATTTGGTAAGGTTCTCTCGTTCAGCTTTCCAGTGTTCGACTACATCGGCGGCTGCCGTCATGCCGCCGACGCGAAGATGGGCAGGAAGGGTCGAACGATTCTGCATCAGCACCTTCGCCGCGTCTTACGGAACCGGATCCGGGACGACGTGCGCCAGGCTCTCGAGGCCGGCAGCGCGCTGACGTCGGCGTCTGGGCGCGCTGAAGGGCGGCGACGGTGACATGGCGGACCCATCCCCTCATCACGAGCACGAACACGACGCAGGAGTACCGCAAACCGACACACACGGTTCGCATTCGAATGTCCGGCACGCTCCGGCACCGAGCGCCGACGCCACGGGTCACACCCACCATGCCCACGACGCGGCCGGCGCTGACCACGGCGTAAGCGGCCACGACAAACACGCTGGCCATTCCGTCGACGTGTTCCGCCAGAAGTTTTGGGGAACGCTACTGCTCTCGATCCCCACCGTGATCTGGGCTCCGATGATTCAGCACTGGTTCGGATACGAAGCGCCGGGCGGACCAGTGGCATCGCGGTGGATCCCCGCTGTGTTTGGCACGCTCGTGTTCGGGTACGGCGGCTGGGTATTCATCCAGGGGGCCGTGAACGAAATTCGGGATCGCCTGCCCGGGATGATGACGCTCATCTCGCTCGCGATCAGCGTTGCATTCGGCTTCAGCCTGGCTGTGACGTTCGGCTTCCCGGGCTCGAATCTCTGGTGGGAGCTCGCGACGTTGGTAACGATTATGGTGCTCGGCCACTGGGTCGAGATGCGATCGATCTCCCAGGCGCAGGGCGCGCTCAAGGAACTTGCGAAACTGCTCCCGGATACCGCCATTCGAATCGTCGGCGATCGGATCGAGACCGTGGCCGTCTCCGATCTGAGCGCCGGCGACGTTGTTCTCGTTCGTCCCGGTGCCGGCGTTCCCGCCGACGGCGTCGTCCGGGACGGCTCGAGCGACGTGAACGAATCGATGATTACGGGTGAATCGCGCCCCGTCCGCAAAGAGGTCGGCACACGTGTCATCGCCGGAACCGTCAACGGCTCCGGATCGTTGCGAGTCGAAGTGACGGGCACCGGTGACAAGACGGCGCTTGCAGGGATCATGCGACTCGTCGCACAGGCGCAGAGTTCACGATCCCGGGCGCAGGCGCTCGCCGACCGCGCGGCATTGCTTCTGACCGTGGTTGCGATTGTCGCTGCGGTGATCACGCTCGTTGGGTGGTCGGCCGCCGGGAAGGATGCCTCGTTCGTCATCGAACGTGTCGTGACGGTGCTCGTGATTGCGTGCCCCCACGCGCTGGGCCTCGCCATTCCACTTGTGGTCGCGATCTCCACGACGCTGGGCGCGCGCAGCGGACTGCTGATTCGGGACCGGCGCGGGCTCGAGGAGGCGCGCAACGTGACGGCCGTATTCTTCGACAAGACCGGCACGCTGACGCGAGGCGAATTCCGGGTCGTTGAGATCACGGCGCGCCACGGCCTGTCACCGGACGATGCCCTCACCACCGCGGCGGCGGTCGAACGCGACTCCGAACATACGATTGCGCAGGGTATCGTCAAGAGTGCCGAAGAACGTGGACTGCGCTTGCCGAAAGCAGACCGCTTCGAGGCGCTGCCCGGTCGTGGCGTCCAGGCCATCGTCGACGGTCGGACGATTCTCGTCGGCGGCCCCGCGCTGTTGCGCGAACACGGCGTTCAGGTCGATCCAGCGCTTCAAGCCGCGATCGAGCGCGCGGCGGCGAGAGGTCAGGCGGCGATCACGATGATCGAAGGCGCGTCGGCAATGGCCGTTTTCGCGGTGGCCGACGCGGTTCGTCCCGAATCGCGGGATGCCGTCCAGCGCCTCCATGCACAGCACATCGAGGTCATCATGATGACCGGCGACGCTCGGTCGGTCGCGCAGTCAGTCGCCCAGGAACTCGGGATCGATACGGTCTTCGCCGAGGTGCTGCCCGACCAGAAGGCCTCCAAGGTCAAAGAAGTGCAGCAGCGCGGCAAGCGCGTCGCGATGGTCGGCGATGGCGTCAACGATGCCCCCGCGCTGTTGACCGCGGACGTCGGGATTGCCATCGGCGCCGGAACGGACGTCGCCGTAGAAGCGGGCGATGTTGTTCTCGTGCGAAGCGATCCGAGGGACGTGCCACGCATGATCGCCCTCAGCATAGCGACATACCGGAAGATGATTCAGAACTTGTGGTGGGCGGCTGGGTACAACATCTTCGCGATCCCATTGGCGGCCGGAGCGCTGGCGCCTTGGGGCATCGTTCTCCCTGCCGCGATGGGCGCCGTCCTGATGTCGCTGAGCACGATCGTCGTCGCGGTGAATGCTCAATTGTTACGGCAAACCGATCTCTGAACTCGAATCCACTGTTGTCTCTACATGCCGCGCTCGGCTGGACGCAGTGTGACGAACACCGCGAGCCCGACGTTGACTCGACTCCCGTAGAACGGCTTGAGAGAATCGGGAACCAAGCCCGCCGACACACCGGCACCGACACCCGGCTTCAGACCATTCCAGGCGTCGAAATATCGGGTGTACCCGGCCTGCAGTTTCGCGACGGTAAAGACGTCGGGCGACTCGATCGCGAGGTCGTGGCCCGACTTGCCTGAGAGTTCGAAACGCCCGAACCACGAGTCGCGCTCGTCGCGCGTGAGGTTGGTCTCGGCCAGCAACGCATTCGTCGCATCGTTTCCCGGCTCCTGGTTGCGACCCCATCCGACCGTGCTCGCCCAAATGCTGCCCTGACGAACGATTCGATGGTAGGTCGCGGACGCAGTCACGCGATCCACGTCGACTCTGGGACCGCCGTCGTGACCGGCTTCAGCTTCCGTCAGATGGCCAGCTGAGACCTGGAGCGCCCAGCGATTCGTCGGGAGGAACCACACGCGGCCCGACCACGAATCGAGCATCCCGAAATCGAAATTGGTCCGGTCCTCGTCCGGCTCGCGGCCGTTGAACACGGAGGTCTCGGCCTTCCACCGTTTGCCGTACACGCCGCCAGTGATCACGCCGTACGTGATATGGGTCGAGTCGAGCCAGTGGTGACTGATGGGAGCGAGTGGGCTCGGCATCGCCGAGATGCGGTGCGGGAACGCGGTGGGTCCAAGCGCGGGCTCCCCGACCGGTCCGCCATACAGCTGCAGCCGGATGTCCCCGCCGATCGGCCTGTCGTAGGTCGCCGCGAGCTCCATGAAGAGGTCGTGCGGGTGCTGTCGATCGTGAATCGTCTCTCCCTGGCACGTCTCGCCGCTCGCCAGCAAATCGGGATATCCGCACCCGCGAATCGTCCAGGGTTCGAGGCTGATCATTCCGCGCAAGCCGAGATGCCCGGTACCGACAGTTCGATTCGCCATTCCCATGAACCAGTTGACGCTGCCGCCCTGGTCGCCGCCCCGGTCACCACCCTCGTGCAGATACTGCAGAAAGGCACTTCCGTGAACCATCAGCGTCCATGTGCCGGCCTGGCCGTGGATGGCGTACATCGGCGTCTCGTCGGGCAGCCAGGACGTGCCCGATCCTTCGCGTGTCGGCGGCATGGTCATGTCCTGTTCGTCGCCCATGTGCATGTGCTGCATGTCTTGCCGCTGCGCGGGGTCGCTGTCCGCTGGTGAACTCTGCGGCTCATGTTGATGTTGCGGCGGCGCGGGCGGCGGCTGCGCCGCGGCACGAATCGCTGTGACACCGCAGATGGAAAACGCCAACGCTCCCACGAGAATCGATGAAGGTACACGTGCGGACATACACCCCTGCTCTCCAAGGTTGAAAGGTGAACGATTGATTGGAGGGCGGGGGATTAAACGCGGAGGGG
>Ga0310810_10003688_pt1 | contig 16790 bp, 12 predicted proteins | sample NCmetagenome_FD_207641 | JGI IMG/M metagenome (GOLD analysis project Ga0310810, IMG submission 207641) | Soil microbial communities from experimental microcosm in Duke University, North Carolina, United States - NC | ecosystem: Engineered > Artificial ecosystem > Soil microcosm > Unclassified ... | reverse complement strand
GTTTCTCGAATGCGCTGCGCGCGGCATTGCGCGAAGACCCCGACATCGTGCTCATCGGCGAGATGCGCGATCTCGAAACGGTGGAATCGGCCCTGAAGATCGCGGAAACCGGGCACTTGACGTTCGGCACGCTGCACACCAATTCGGCGGCGCAGACGATCAACCGCATCATCGACATCTTCCCGTCGGGTCAGCAGTCGCAGATCCGCACGCAGCTGTCGCTCGTGCTCGAAGGGATTGTCTGTCAGGCGCTGCTGCCGCGCGCCGACGGCAAGGGCCGCGTCGTGTCGCTCGAGATCCTGGTACCCAACTCCGCGATCCGGAACCTGATTCGCGACGACAAGGTTCACCAGATTTACGGCGCGATGCAGGCCGGTCAGGAAAAACTGGGGATGCAGACCGCGAACCAGTCGTTGGCGAGTTTGTACATGAAAAGGCTGATCACGATGGAGACCGCCTTGATGACGTCGTCGAACAAGGACGAGCTGCAGGACATGATCAACCGCGGTGTCGGCGTCGTCGCCGGCGCGGGATTGGGACGGACACCGGGCGCGGGGCCGCGGCCGGGGGCTACGAGGACTTAGAAGTTAGAAGTTGGAAGTTGGAAGTTGGAAGTTGGAAGTGGCCTAGCGCCTGAGAGCCAGAGGAAAAGCAGTTATGGCGACAACATTCGCATACTCCGGACGCACGCGCGCAGGCGAAAACGTCACCGGCGAGCGCAGCGCCGATTCGATGGACGCCGCGGTGGCCGCGCTCAAGCGCGATCAGATCATGGTGACGCGGATCGCGCCGTCCAAAGCCAAAGATGAGGCGGCGAAGAAGAAGACAGGAAAAGCCGGCAAGAAGGTCAGCGCAAAGAACCTCGCCGTCTTCACCCGTCAGTTCTCCGTCATGATCGACGCGGGCCTTCCGCTCGTCCAGTGTCTCGATATTCTCGGGTCGCAGGAAGAGGACAAGAATTTCGCCGCCTCCATCCTCCAGACGCGCACCGACGTCGAGTCGGGTGCGTCGCTCGCGGACGCGATGCGCAAGCATCCGAAGACGTTCGATCCGCTGTTCACGAACATGGTGGCGGCGGGCGAGGCGGGCGGCATCCTGGACACGATTCTCAAGCGGCTCGCGACCTACATCGAAAAGGCCGTCAAGCTGCAGGGCCAGGTGAAGTCGGCGATGATTTATCCGATCGCCGTCATCGTGATCGCCGGCCTCGTCGTCGGCCTCATTCTGTGGAAGGTCATCCCGACCTTCGCGTCGCTGTTTTCGGGGCTCGGCGCCCAGCTGCCGCTGCCGACGCGTGTCGTCATCGCGATGAGCGACAATCTGGTCCGCTTCTTCCCCTTCATGGCTGTCGGCGCCGGCCTGATCGCGTGGGCCTTCAAGTCGTACTACGCGACGCCCAAGGGCCGCCGGACGATCGACGCCATCACGCTGAAAATGCCGATCCTCGGCAACATTCTCCGGAAGATTGCGGTCGCGCGCTTCTGCCGGACGCTCTCGACCCTGATCGCCTCGGGTGTGCCGATTCTCGACGGGCTCGAGATCACGGCAAAAACCGCCGGGAACGCCATCGTCGAGGACGCCGTCATGGCCACGCGCAAGAGCATCGAGCGCGGCGAGACGATCTCGGCGCCGCTCAAGGAGACCAGGGTCTTCCCGCCGATGGTGACGCAGATGATCGGCGTCGGCGAAGCGACCGGAGCACTCGATACCATGCTCTCGAAGATCGCCGACTTCTACGAGGAGGAGGTCGACACGGCCGTGGCCGGGTTGTTGACGCTCCTCGAACCGGTCATGATCGCGCTCCTCGGCGTCGTCGTCGGCGGCATCGTCATCGCGATGTATCTGCCGATCTTCGATTTGATCAGTAAGCTGACATAAGGCTACGAAAGCACTATCACGCTATGAAAAGCGCTACCACCCTATGAAAAGCGCTACCACGGAGGGCACGGTGAAAAACAGAGGACACGGAATGGGTTGTGTACAGAACGTCTCCGTGACCTCTGTTTGTTTCCGTGATCTCCGTGGTAGCGCTTTTATTCCTTGATGGATACCGAGCTTCGCCGCAAGGTCGCCTGGCTCATCGCCGTTCGCGCCGTGATCAGCACGGTTCTGCTGGGCTCGGCGACCTTTGCGCGCATCACGGCGTCCAGTACGTTTGCCGTCGATCCGTTCTTCTTTCTGATCGGCGTCACGTACGCCCTGACGATTATGTGGGCGCTGACGCTGCGGTTCGTCGAGCGGCATCGGTGGCTGCTCGATCTCCAGCTTGCCGGCGACGCGCTGATCGTCTCGGCGTTCATTTACGTCACCGGGGGCGTCACGAGCTACTTCTCGTCGCTGTACGTGCTGCCGATCGTGGCCGCCAGCACGATCCAGTTTCGCCGCGGCGGCCTGATGATCGCCGCGCTCAGCTCCATCTTTTATGTCGGTCTCGTCGTGGCGCAGTATCTGACGGTATCGGGGTTCCTGGACTATCCGTCGCTCGTGAACACGTCGATCGTCCTTCCGCAGCGGTCGGTGGCGCAGTATACGATTGCGCTCAACCTGTTCGGGTTTTTTGCCGCCGCGCTCCTCAGCGGGTCGCTGGCGAACAGCCTCCGGTCGGCCGGCGTGCAGCTCGATCAGCAGTCCACCGAGATTGCGGACCTGCAGGCGTTCAATCAGCACGTCATCGACAGCCTGCCGAGCGGTCTGGCGACGACGGATCCGCAACAGCGCATCCTGACGTTCAACCACGCGGCCCAAACGATTACGGGCGTGCCGTTCCAGGCGGCCGTGGGGCGCCGGATCAGCGACGTGCTGCAGTTGCCGTCTCAGCTCCTGTCGCCGTTGAACGGTACAATCGAGACCGTTCCGAGCCGCATCGACGTCCGCTATCGTCCCGCCGACGGGCGCGGCGCGCTCGAGATCGGCCTGGCGGCGGCCCACCTCGAGACGCCGGGCGGCCGTGCCGGCCTGCTCGTCACGTTTCAGGACGTGACCACCATCAAGAAGCTCCAGCGCGACGCCGCGATTCAGTCGCGCCTGGCGGCGGTCGGGGAGATGGCTGCCGGGATTGCGCACGAGATCCGGAATCCGCTGGCGTCGATGTCCGGATCCATTCAGATCCTCCGTCAGGAGCTGCCGCTCAGCAGCGAGCAGGAACAGCTGATGGACATCGTGCTCCGCGAGTCGGAGCGCCTCAACACGACGATCCGGTCGTTTCTGGCGTACGCGCGCCCGCAGCATTTCCAGATCGCGCGGTTCGACGTGCGCCGCGCCCTGAACGACACGGCGCTGCTGTTGCGCAACGGCGCGGAGGTCTGCGAGGAGCATCAGATTGAGGTCGACGTGCCCGCCGAGGAGCTCTGGTACGAAGCCGACGAAGGGCAGATCAAGCAGATCGTGTGGAACCTGGCGACGAACGGCCTTCGGGCGATGCCGCAGGGCGGCCGCCTGCGCCTCGCCGCCGCTCTCGACGCGGCGAGCGACGGCGTCGTGCTGACCGTCCAGGATGAGGGTACCGGGATCGACGCCGAGGAGCTCGACGACCTCTTCCAGCCGTTCCACGGACGCTTCGCCAAGGGCAGCGGCCTCGGGCTCGCGATCGTGCATCGTATCGTGAGCGACTACAACGGCCAGATTCAGGTCAAATCGAACGCCGGTCAGGGGACGACGGTGTCGGTGCGCCTGCCGGCACGCGCTGCAGTCGCCCAATGAGCACGGCTGTGCAGGCTCTCGAACCGGTCAACGCCGAGCGCCCGCCGCGGATCCTCGTGGTCGACGATGAGCGGTCGATGAGGGAGCTGCTCGCGATCGTGCTGAGGCGTGAAGGGTACGAAGTGCTGCTGGCAGACAACGGCCGGACAGCGATCGGCCTCCTCGAGCGCGAGCCGGTGGATCTGCTCATCTCGGACATCAAGATGCCGGACATGAGCGGCGTCGAGGTGCTGCGCGCGGCCAAGAAGATCGATCCGGACATCCTCGGCATCATGATCACCGCCTTCGCCTCCACCGAGACTGCCGTCGAAGCGATGCGGCTGGGCGCGTGCGACTACCTGAGCAAGCCGTTCGACATCGATCTGCTCAAGATGAAGGTTCGCGAGAAGATCGAGAACCGGCAGCTCCGCCAGGAAAACGTCCTCTTGAAGCGGACGCTCGGGTTGTCGCATCAGTTCGCCCACATCATCGGCCGCAGCAACTCGATGCTCGACGTCTTCAAGATGATCGAGACCGTCGCGCGCACCAACAGCACCATTCTCCTCACCGGCGAATCCGGGACCGGCAAAGGGCTCGTCGCGCAGGCCATCCACTTCCACTCGCTGCGGCGCGAGAAGCCGCTGGTCTCCCTCAATTGCGGGGCGATGCCGGAAAACCTTCTCGAATCCGAGCTCTTCGGGCACATGCGCGGCTCGTTCACCGGTGCCGACGCGAACAAGAAGGGGTTGCTCGAGGTCGCGGAGAAGGGCACCGTGTTCCTCGACGAGATCGGCGAGATGAGCGCGGTGATGCAGGTGAAGCTGCTGCGCGTCCTGCAGGAGCGGCGCTTCCGGCGCGTCGGCGGGCTCGAAGAGCTCACGGCCGACATCCGCGTCGTCGCGGCCACGAACCAGGATCTGTCGAAAGCCGTCGCGGAAGGGCGGTTCCGCGAGGATCTGTTTTACCGCATCAACGTCATCGGGATTGCGCTGCCGCCGCTCCGTGATCGGCGCGAGGACATCCCGCTGCTGGCGGAGCACTTCCTCGCCAAGTACAGCGAGCAGATGGAAAAGGCCATCACGGGCGTCTCACGCGAAGCGATGGATCTGCTGGTCAATTACGACTGGCCCGGCAATATCCGGGAGCTCGAAAACGCCCTGGAGCGCGCGGTTGCGCTCGAGGCGACCCCCACGATCCTGCCCGACAGCCTGCCGGCCGGGGTCCGGGGCGAATTCACGAAGCCGGCGGCGGCTCCAACCGACGCGCTGCCTGAATCCGGCTTCGATCTCGAGGCCCACGTGCAGCAGGTCGAGCGCGATTACATCGCGGAAGCGCTGCGGCGGGCAGGCGGAGTCCAGGTGAAGGCGGCAGACCTTCTCGGGATGAGCTTTCGATCGTTCCGCTATTACGTGAAAAAATACAACCTGAGATAGCTGAAATTGGTGTCGCGCGTCTCCCTCGTCATCCTTCGTCTGGGTGCGGCGCTCGCACTGCTGCTGGTAGCCACCTTCTACCTCCTCGCCTCCATTCCGTTCGCCTACTACCACTTCCTGCAGTTCCCGCATTTCTGGTGGATGCCCGCGTTTATCCGGTTCCATCCGCTTGTGCTGGCGGCTGCCGTGGCGGTTCTCATCCCGACGTTTCGCGGCGTTCCCGATTCCATTCGACCGTGGGTGCGCTACGTGGAGATTGTGGGGGCCGTGACTGCACTCGTCATGGCGTCGACGATCGTGTGGCCCGTGCTGGGAACGTATGAGATAGCGGCGACGCTCTATTTCCTGCCGATCATCATCATGGGGATGGCCGGTGCGATCGAGATCGCGGCGCACCGGGGCGCGGTATCGGCTGCCGGCCGCCGGCACGACAGCCGCAGCCTGATCATCTCCGTCGCCCTCGCAAGCCTGCTTTCGGCGGCGGTGTACTTGCTGCACGCGGGATTACAAGGCCCCGGAGGGCGAATCCCGCTTCAACCACAGGAGATTGTCGCCGTCGTTGCCGCGTCGCTCCTGGGCCATCTGGCTCTGTTCATGGCGGCGGCGCTGGCGATTCTCCTCCCGCGACTCGGCGCCGCTCCGCGTCGCTCGTCCGCCTGGCTCGAGTACCTTGGCGCCCTCGGCGGAGCCGCGCTCGTGGTAACCGTGCTGATCAGGCGCGTGCTGCTGGCGTCCTTGATCCTTGGGGAGGTCCGGGCCATCGCCATGGCCGCTGCGTCGGCGATCGCGCTTGTTTTGTACGGCGGCGCGCTGATTCTGCGCGCTACTGTTCCGACCGGCCAGCGCGATGCGGTGGCGGCATCGCAGCCTCCGTTGACGCGTCGAGGCGAACCCCGCTACGCCGTCGTGATTGTGAGCGCGATCGTCATGCTGATCTGCGTCGCGATTGCGCCCCGGCTGTTGCTGCGAGCCGACTGGGGAACGACGCTGCAGCAACTGGTCGTGTGTATGACGTGGGTCGCCTCGATTGCGCTGCTGGTGCAGGTGCGGGCCAGTCGTTTGAGACGGTTCGCGGCGGCTGGAATCTGGCTGATCGTCGCGGTTGCCGTGGGCGCCGTGACCGTTGCCGCTCGACAGCCGGGCGCCGAGCCGGGTGTCATCGGGCGGCCGCTCGACGTCGAGCTCGCGATCGAGCGCTATGCCACGGTCGATCTGTCGCTGCAAGTCGTTCTGGATCTTGTTCGGACAGTGGGCGCCGACAACAAGTTCTTCTACGAGCTGGAGCGTGTCGGCGATGTCACCGACGATGGTGCGCTCCATGCGGTCCCGTTACGTGTCGTCGAGCATCCGGGCTCCGGCTCGACATATCGGCCGAACATTTTCATCATCGTCGTCGACAGCCTCCGGCCTGACTATCTGTCGGCGTACAACCGCGATGTGACCTTCACCCCGGCGATTGGCGCATTCGCTGACGACAGCATCGTGATGCGTCAGGCGTTTGCGGCGTACACCGGCACGGCGCTTTCCGAGCCGTCCCTGTGGGCGGGCGGGCTGATCCCGCGACGCATGTACGTCCAGCCGTTTTCGGCCGTCAACAACCTCGAACGGCTCACGCACATGGGCGGGTATCGCCGATACATCAGCGTCGACGAGATTCTCGGCGTGATTCTCGGCGATCGATCGAACATCGTACGCCTCGACGCTCAGCTGGCGCACCCGGAACAGCGGGACGAGATGTTCAAGTTCGATATCTGCTCGACGTTGACCGAGCTCGGCGACCGCCTGGACCACGATAAACAGTCCCCGGCGCCGATCTTTTTCTTCTCGCAGCCGCAGACCCTGCACATTCGAGTGCTGTCGGGCGATCAGTATCCCCAATACGATGTGCTTCGCAGCGGCGGGAGCGTGTTCTTCAAACCAGCCGTGGCCGCGCTTCGTCGAATAGACACGTGCTTCGGTTCGTTCATCGCGTACCTCAAAGCTAGGCAAATGTACGATGACAGCATCGTCATCCTGACGTCCGATCATGGGGACTTCCACGGGGAAGACGGCCGGTGGGGCCATGCATTCTACCTGGCGCCCGAGACGATCAAAATCCCCCTGGTCATGCATATCCCGCAGAAGCTGCGGGCTGGACGCGTCTGGGATCCGGACGCGATCGCCATGCTCACTGACGTGACTCCCACGCTGTACGAATTACTCGGGTATGGACCGGTGTCGGCGAACGAGCTCCTCGGCCGTCCGCTTCTCCGAACCGCAGCGGAGCCGGAACCTCCCCAGCGAGACATGTATCTGATGCAATCGAGCTACAGCCGTATCTACGGATTGCTCGACGGCCGCGGCGAATGGCTTTACAGCGCCAGCGCCAATCAGGTGAAAGAGGAGTTTTTTGATTTGCGCGGCGACCGGCCGATCGTCCGATCCCTCAGCCCGGCCGAACGGCTCCAGTATCGGAAATGGCTGCTCGAGCGGATTGGGAGAGTGAACGCGTATTACCGGCCGAACTGACTCCTGGTCTCTTTGACATTCTTCGTCAACCGGGGGTGACACCAATTGTCATCGTGCCGTTTTTTAGCCCCACGGACTTGTAAGTCATTTGTGTAAGTCTTATGATATCAACAGGTTGACACCTCGTTTTAATTGAAAACAGTCTGGCATTGCGGTTGCTGAAGTGACGGCGACAGTAACGCAATACTGGTCGAAACGTTCTCTTAAGGAGAGACACATGAAGATTCGTGAATCCAAGGGCTTTACGCTGATCGAGTTGCTGATCGTCGTCGCGATTATCGGAATCATCGCGGCCATCGCGATTCCCGGGTTGCTGCGCGCCCGCATGGCCGGCAACGAGGCGTCAGGCATCGGCTCGCTTCGCGCGATCAACAGCGGCCAGGCCGCGTTCTCTTCGAGCTGCGCCGCGGGCGGCTATGCCGCGTCACTGGAGCAGTTGTTCGCGGTCCCAACGACGGGCGGCACTGGCTTCATCAGTCCCGACCTCGCCGTTACCGCTGTGGTGAAGAGCGGCTACACGATCACTCTTGCCGCGGGATCGGGTTCGGCGCCAGTCACGACACAAGCCTCGACGTGCAACAACATCGCCGACGCAGTAAGCATCTATTTCGCCTCTGCTGATCCGGTGACCATCAACAGCTCGGGCACGCGATACTTCGCGACTGACACGCGCGGCACGATCTTCCAGGACACGGCCATGGCGCTCGCGGAGCCGCTGGCCACCGCCGGGACGGTTCAGCCGGTTCAGTAAGATTCGATCGTCGGCTTTGGGCTTCGGGCTTCGGGCTTTGGCTTCCGCCAGGGCCGAGAAGCCTGAGGCCCAGAGCCTTTTCTGCCGCTTGACGTCGCCGGTCGCGTCGGTTACAACTCGTACCATCCATGTCGAAGACTTCGGCTCGGCTTGCTCTCGCGTTCGCGCTGGTTGGTCTGGGCGCTTCGGTCACCGCCGCATACGTCCACTACCAGGTGCTTCACAACCCCCTCTACACGAGCTTCTGTGACATCAACGCCACCGTCAGCTGTACGCAGGTGTACCAGAGCCGATTCGGCACCCTGTGGGGCGTGCCCGTGTCGATTTTCGGAGGCATCTGGTTCGTCTGCGCGGCGCTCCTCTCTGTGGGAGGGATGACCGCAAGGCCGCAGGTCCGTGAAAGCATTCCCGGTTACCTCTTCGCGCTCTCCACGCTCGCCCTGGCGGCGGCTCTGTACTTGCTCTACGCGTCGGTATTCATCCTCAAAGCGTACTGTCCGATGTGCCTGCTGACGGACGCCGCCATCCTCGGGCTGTTCATCGTCTCAGGTGCCGCTACGTCGATTCCGATGACAACGCTGCCCGGCCGCCTGACGCGGGATCTGCGGGTGCTCATGACCAACCCGCTGGCGATTGCGGTGACGGTGCTGTTCGTAGCCGGCGCGGCCACCACATTGGCCTTCTTTCCACGCGAAGGCTCCGGCGAGCCCGGCGCGGCGGCGCCGGCGGCCACGGCGGATCAGCGCAACGAGCTCGAACAGTTCATGGCGCAGGCGTCGCGGATTCCGCTCGTCATTCCCCGCGACGGTGCCAAGGTGCTGATCGTCAAGTTCAACGACTTCCAGTGCCCGGCATGCGGCCATTCGTACCTTTCGTATAAACCGATCCTTGCGAAGTACGAATCGCAGGCGCCTGGCGCCGTGCGCATGGTGCTGAAGGATTACCCGCTCAACCCGAACTGCAACGTGAACAGCTCGATGGTGCACCCGGCGGCATGTGACGCCGCGGTTGCGGTTCGGCTCGCCCGCGAGCACAATCGCGGCGAGCAGATGGAAGACTGGTTGTACACGCACCAGACCGGGATGACTCCCGAATCCGTGAAGCAGGCGGCGCGCGAGGTTGGACAGGTTACGGACTTCGATGCGAAATATGCTGCCACGCTCGACCTCGTCAAAGCCGACGTCGCTCTCGGCACGCAGCTCGACATCCATTCGACACCGACGTTCTTTATCAACGGGATCAAGGTCGAAGGGGAGTGGGCGACTCAGTACTTCGATGAGGCGATCGCGTACGAGTTGATGCATCCTCCCGCCCAGTGATTACACGTTCACCGCTGAGCACGGCGAGGGCGCAGAGAGATCGACTCCTCTGCGCGCTTTGCGCGCTCGGCGGTTGACGTTTCGCGATGTCCGCCGCTCTCGCCACCTTCGATCTGACCAAGGACTACAGCATCGGCTTCTGGCGGAAGCGCCCGTATCGGGCGCTCGACCGCCTGACGCTCGAGGTTCGCCAGGGCGAAGTCTTCGGATTTCTCGGCCCGAATGGCGCGGGGAAGACGACGACGATGAAGCTGCTGATGCAGCTGGTCTTTCCGACGGGCGGCCGCGCCGAGATTCTGGGGCGGCCGCTCGGCGACCTGGCGGTCAAGCGGCGCATCGGCTATCTCCCCGAAAACCCGTACTTTTACGACTACCTGACCGCCGAAGAGCTCCTCATGTACTTCGGCGCGCTGTTCGGGTACGACGCCGCCGACCGGCGCAGACGTGCGGGTCGCCTGCTCGACCAGCTCGGGATTGCGGGCGAGCGGCGGCTGCAGCTGCGCAAGTTTTCGAAAGGGATGCTGCAGCGCGTCGGCATCGCGCAGGCGCTGCTCAACGATCCCGACGTCGTGATTTTCGACGAGCCGATGTCGGGCCTCGATCCCCTTGGCCGCCGCGACGTGCGCGCCCTCATCCTCGGCCTTCGGGACCGCGGATGCACCGTCTTTTTCAGCTCGCACGTATTGAGCGACGCCGAGGCGTTGTGCAGCCGCGTCGCGATCCTGGCGCGCGGCCGGCTGGTCGCCAGCGGCGGACTCGATGAGATGCTGGCGTTCGAGGCGAGCGGATGGGAACTGGTCGTCGCCATGGCGCGCGGGACGCCCTCGGTGGGACCGGGCATCCGTCGAATCGTGCCGATCGGCGGGGGGCGATACTCCCTCGAGCTGCCGCTCGATCCCCCACCGGAGCGGCTGCTCGGCGAGCTCGCCGCAGCCGGAGCGAAGTTGATCTCGCTCAATCCGATCCGTCCCACGCTCGAGGATCTCTTCGTCGAGCAGGTGACGTCGCAGGCGGCACAAGCGGGGCGTTTATGAAAGCGACCGCGGCGATCGCGATCAACGTGTTCCGCGAATCGGTCCGCGACAAGGTCCTCTACAACCTCGTCCTGTTCGCCATCCTGATGATCGGCGCGTCGTACATCCTCGGTCAGCTCACCGCCGGACAGGACGTCAAGATCATCAAGGACCTGGGACTTTCGGCGATGTCGGTGTTCGGCCTGTTCATCGCCGTGTTCATCGGCATCGGCCTCGTCTCGAAGGAAGTCGAGCGCCGGAGCGTTTACAGCCTCCTTCCCAAGCCGATCCACCGCTATCAGCTGGTGCTCGGCAAATACGCCGGGCTTGCGCTGACGCTGTTCGTCAATATGACGATCATGACGCTGGCGTTTTACGCGGTCCTCTTCTACACGGCGTGGGGAATCGATCCGGTGGTTCAACGCGCGTGGGATGCGCCCGCGCTCGACCCCGCACTCCTCAAAGCCGTGGGGCTCATCCTGATCGAGCTGCTGCTCGTGACCGCGATCGCGCTCTTCTTTTCGACCTTCTCGACCCCCATCCTGTCGGCGGCGATGGCGTTCGGTCTGTTCATCGTGGGCCACTTCAGCACGGACCTCAGAAATTTTGATCAGGTCGTCGATTCGCCTGCGGCGATCCGGCTGGCGCGAGGGTTGTACTGGGTCCTCCCCAATCTTGGCCAGTTCGACGTCAAGACGCAGGTCGTTCACGGACAGCCGGTCCCGGCCGGCTACGTGGCGCTGACTGCAGGCTATGCCGCGCTGTACACCGCCATGCTGTTGACGCTGGCGGTCGTGGTGTTTTCGCGGCGGGACTTCAAGTAAATGGCAGAGAGACGCCTCGCCGGCCTGTTCGGTGCGCTCGCCTTCGCCGGAGCGCTCCTCGCGGGCGCCATCGAAGTACAAGCCGCCCGCGAGCGCGCCTACCCGGCGCCTGAGGTTCCGGGGGGCGAGGATGCCGTGTACATCACATCGGGGACGGCCGTTCGGCGCCTGACCGGTGCGTACAATGCGCTTGCGGCCGATATCTACTGGATTCGCGCCATTCAATATTACGGCGGCGCCAGGCGCCGTCTCGCCGGTTCGCCGGCCGGGCCGGCGCCTCCGCCGGGGCTCGCGGCGGTCGAGCCGAAAGAGTTCGGTCAGCTTTACACCCTGCTCGACATCACGACGTCGCTCGATCCCGCTTTCACCATCGCTTACCGGTTTGGCGCGGTATTTCTCGGCGAGGCCTATCCAGCCGGCGCCGGCCGGGTGGATCTGGCGGTCAAGCTCCTTGAAAAGGGGATAGCCGCCCGACCCGATAAGTGGGAGTACATGGAAGACGCCGGCTTCGTCTACTACTGGTACGCCCACGACCTTCGCCAGGCGGCTGCGTGGTTCGACAAGGCGGCGGCCGTGCCGGGGGCGCCGGTCTGGTTGAAGGCACTGGCCGCGACCACGCTCGTCCGGGGCGGCGATCGTCAATCGTCGCGCACGATGTGGGCGGCCATCCTTCAGAGCTCAGAGATCCCCTGGCTGCGCAGCACGGCGGAGCGGTCCCTCATGCAATTGAGAGCGCTGGATGAGATGGAGGCCATTCAATCCAGGCTCGACGCCTTCGCCCGGCAGACGGGTACGCCCCTCGACGATTGGACGGGCGTCGTTCGCGCGCGCGTGTTTCCCGGCACCCCGGTCGATCCGGGCGGCACGCCGTACGAGTTGACGCGGGACGGCCAGGTTCGCCTGTCCCAATCCTCAAAACTGTTTCCGTTGCCCGTTGAACCGGAGCGGTCCGCGGCGTCGCGATGACGGAGAGGTTTGCGCTGACGTTCGCGGCACTCTTCGGCGCCGTGATTGGCAGCTTCCTCAACGTCTGTATCCACCGCCAGCCGCGCGGCACCTCGATTGTGTGGCCGGCCTCCGCATGTCCGAACTGCGGCCGCGCCCTGGCGTGGTTCGAGAACATTCCGATCTTCAGCTACGCGTTTCTGCGCGGGCGCTGCCGGACGTGCCGCGCACCCATCTCCGCGCGGTATCCCATCATCGAGGCGCTGACGGCGGCGATGTTCGCGCTGGCCTGGTGGTACTACGGGCCGGGTCCGCTGCTGGCGTCGCGGCTCGTATTCGGCTGCGCGCTCATCGTGCTGTTCGCGATCGATCTGGAGCACCATCTGCTGCCCAATGTGATCACGGTTCCAGGCATCGTGATCGGATTTCTGCTGAGCGTGATTAATCCTCCGGGATGGAAGTCGTCGCTCATCGGCATCGTGGCCGGCGGCGGCGTGCTCTTTCTCATCGCTGAAAGCTATTACCGGCTGCGCCATGAAGAAGGCCTGGGCATGGGCGACGTCAAGATGCTGGCGATGATCGGCGCGTTCCTCGGATGGCCGCTCATGCTCCTCTCGCTGATGATCGCGTCGCTGGCCGGTTCGATCGTCGGCGTCGCCCTGATCCTGACGGGGCGCGGCACCTTGAAATACGCGCTGCCGTTCGGCACCTTTCTGGCCATCGGCGCTGCTGCGTCGGCCGCTGTCGGGCAACCGGTTCTCGACTGGTATTTCAGGTTCTGGTGACCATCCAAGGGCAGGACGGACAGAACGGACAGGAAGGCCTGGCGCACTTATGAATGTGTCTCCGTCCGCCTACGCGCTGATCGGCCTGACGGGCATCGTCGGGTGTCTGCTCGCGATCCTGACGTTTGCCGTGATCCGCATGATGGCGGCGACGCGAGACAGCCGCCGTTCGCGGTCGAGCGGCGTTGAAACGGCGCTCCTTTCGGCCGCATTGCAGGAGGCGGTCGCCAAGCTCAAGACCCAGGAGCGCGCGATGGCGGCGCGCGCCGAAGCGTCCGAACGTCTCAGCGGGGAGATTATCGCGAGTCTTACAGCCGGTGCTGTCGTGGTCGGCCTGGAGGGCAACGTCACGACGCTCAATCCCGCGGGCCGCCGGATTCTCCAGGTGCCCGATGCCGCTTCCTACGCGCCGTCGCCGTGCGAACAGCCACTGCACGACGTCATCGCCGAGTGTCTGAAGACCGGGATCGCCGTCGTCCGGCGAGGGGTGACGCTGCCCGACGTGGGGCGCGGCGTCCATCTCGGCATCACCGTGTCGCCGTTGTTCGGCGCCGAAGGGGAGCTCGATGGCGCCATTTGTCTGTTCACCGACTTGACGAAGGTCAAGGACCTCGAGGAGCAGCTCCTGCTGAAAGAGAGCCTTGCCACTGTCGGAGAACTGACGGCGGGCATCGCGCACGAATTCCGCAACGGCCTGGCGACGATCCACGGATACAGCAAGCTGCTGGATTTGAACGGGCTCCCCGCGGCGTACCGCCCCTACGTCGAGGGGATTCGAGCGGAAACCGAGTCGCTCAGCCAGGTGGTGACGAACTTCCTCAACTTCGCACGGCCCGCCCAGCTGACGTTGACTCGCGTGAACCTTGGCGCCATCTGCGAGCGCGCGGCCGAAGAGATCCGGCCCGACGCGGTCGCCCTTGGAGGCGACGTGGTCGTCTCGGGCGAGTTCGGGGCGGTCGAGGGCGACGAAGTGCTCCTGCGCCAGGCGTTCAGCAACCTGCTGCGGAATGCCGTCGAAGCCTGCGCGGGCGCGTCCGTCCGGGCCGCGGTCGCGATTCGATCGGACATCGATCCGGCGCAGAAACTGTCGCGCATCATCGTGAGCGATAACGGGCCCGGCATTCCCGCGGCGTCGCGCGAACGGATCTTTCAGCCGTTCTTCACCTCGAAGCGCAACGGCACCGGCCTCGGTCTCGCCCTCGTTCAGAAAATCATTGTCTTCCACAACGGACGCGTCGTCGCCGGCACGTCGCCGGCCGGAGGGGCCAGCCTTCAGGTCACGCTGCCGCTCGCCTGAATGCGAATCCTTCACGCGATTCACGACTTCCTGCCCCGCCATCAGGCCGGCTCGGAAATCTACGCATTCGAGCTTGGTCGCGCGCAGGCGGCGGGGCACCATGTCAGCGTCCTCTGCGGCGAATACGACCCGCTGCGCCGGCACGGCCAGGTCACGTGGCGCGTGCACAAGGGGCTGCCGGTCGTCGAGGTCGTGAACAACTGGGTGTGCGGCTCTTTTGAGGATACGTACCGCTCGCCGATCATCGGCAATCGCATCGCGCACGTGCTGCAGGCGACGCAGCCCGACGTCGTCCACGTTCACAACCTGCTCAATCTCTCGTTCGATCTGCCGGCGATCGCGCAGGCACGCGGCATTCCCGTCGTCGCGACGCTGCACGACTACACACTGGTCTGCCCGACGGACGGGAAGCGGATCCATCGCGCCGAGCAGCATGTGTGCCACGTCATCGACACCGACCGATGCGTGCGCTGTTTTCGCGAGTCGCCGCTTCATGCCCACATCTCATTCGGGAAAATGACCTCTCTGGTCTCCCCGATGACCCTGGGAGCGGTATCGCGAGCGCCTGGCGCGATGCATCGCGCCGCTGTCGCCTTGCGGCGCCGGTTCCCCGGACTGACCTCACACGTCGCCCGCGCGATGCCTACCGTGGCGACGACGAAGCGGGATCTAGATGAGCGGATGGCAGCTGCGCGACGTGTGTTCAACGAGATCGATCTATTCGTCGCGCCGTCACGGTCGATCGGAGAGGAGTTCGAACGGCTGGGCGTGGACGCAGCGAAAATTCGAATCTCCGACTACGGCTTCGTGCCTCTGCGCCGCAACGCCGGGAACGGCAATGGCCGGGCGCGAGGACCGATCAGGATCGGGTACGTGGGCACGATCGTCTGGCACAAGGGAGTGCATGTTCTCGTCGACGCTGTCCGCGGGCTTCCGTCGAATGCCTACGACCTGAAGATCTTCGGCAACCCCGACGTCTTTCCTGACTACGCCGCCGGCCTGCGCGCGGCCGCGGCTGGCCTGCCAATCCGATTCATGGGCGCGTTCGACCGCGATCGGATCGCCGAGGCCTATGCGCAGATCGATGTCCTCGTCGTGCCGTCGTTGTGGCTCGAAAACTCGCCCCTCGTCATTCACGAAGCCCTCATGGCAGGAATTCCCGTCGTGGGCGCGCGCATCGGCGGCATCGCCGATCTCGTCGAGGAGGGCCGGACAGGGCTGCTTTACGATCCGGCTTCGCCGTCCGCGCTGCAGGCGGCGATCCGTGCGCTGATTGAGAATCCCGGCCGCCTGAACGATCTCGCCGAATTCGCGCGGACGCTTCCGCGCGTCAAATCGATCGTCGAGGATGCGCGGGAGTGGGAGCGAACGTATGCAGACGTGCTCCAGCACCGCGCGGCAGTCGGGCTCGCGACCTTATGAGGATTCTCGAGATCGTGCACGGGTTTCCACCTGTCGGCCGGGGCGGCACCGAGCTGTACGCGCATGCGCACGCTAGCGCGCTGCGAGACGGCGGCGACGACGTTCTCGTCTTCACGCGGGAGCACGATCCGGATCGGCCTGATTATGCGGTTCGCACCGAGCGGCGAGACGGCCTGCGAATCGTCTCGGTCAACAACACGTTCCGCCACACGGTGAGCTTCGAGGAGAGCTATCGGAACGAGGCGATCGGTGCGATCACCGGCAGAGTGATCGACGAGTTCAGGCCCGACGCGGCGCACATCCATCACCTGACCGGCCTCTCGACCACCATCGTTCGATCGCTTGCCGAGCGCCATGTTCCCAGCGTGTTCACGCTGCACGACTACTGGCTGATGTGCCATCGCGGTCAGCTCCTTGACGTGCGCTACTGTGTGTGCGACGGGCCGGGAGTTGAAGGATGCCACGCGTGTCTGCCGGCGGCCGGCGGCGCCGGTTCCGTCGGCTTCGCCGGGGCGGTCACGGTGCGCGCGCTGGAACGGCGGCTGCCGGAGGCGTCCGCGCGTCGGCTGCGCCGTGTGGCGGAGGCATTCGCCGGGATGATTTCCAGCTCCGTCGAGGCCGCGGAACAGGAGCGCCGGCGGATCGCGCATATGCGCGAGGTCTGCGGGCAGGTCACGCACTTTCTTGCGCCGTCGCACTATATCCGCGACCGGTTCGTGCAGTTCGGCGTCGCGCCCGACCGCATTACGGTGTCGGGGAACGGTGTCCCAATCCGGCTGAAGCCGGATCCCACGCGTCACGATCACTTGCGACTC
>Ga0310810_10003686_pt1 | contig 16790 bp, 17 predicted proteins | sample NCmetagenome_FD_207641 | JGI IMG/M metagenome (GOLD analysis project Ga0310810, IMG submission 207641) | Soil microbial communities from experimental microcosm in Duke University, North Carolina, United States - NC | ecosystem: Engineered > Artificial ecosystem > Soil microcosm > Unclassified ... | reverse complement strand
ATCTGGGCGCTGGTTTTGCTGCGCGGGCGCAAGCAAGACGGCCAGCAGCCCAATGGAAACCGCAAGAGACACTCTATGATCGCGCCAGCGCAAAGGGGGACCTCAAACGATAGACTCCCGAAGCAGGAGTCCCGTTCCACAAACCCGTCAGCGGCCCAGCAAGCCTTCCAGAGCCGCAATCAGTATACAAATCGTGGTGTGGGCCAAAAAACCGTAATGAATCCAGTGCCGGGTAAACCGGACCACTAGATGGACGTCGCGCATTCCGGTAGTGTGGACCCCTGTCCGCTCGTGGGACCAATAGTTCCAGCCCGGCTTCGCCACTTGGGCCCGGTCGAAAAGTTCTAGTACCTGGCCGAGAGGAAAGGGTGGGTCTATACACCGGGGAATAAGCGGGTTATGCTGGTAGCGTTAGAAAAACCGCATCGGAAGCGGTGCTGCGAGGTGTGTTGCTTACCGTTTCCGATGCGGCTCGCCCGTTTCGGGCGTGGATCCCGGCGTCCGTCCGATCCAACCCCACTGAGGCCCGCGTCCAATCAAGTTCCTCAACAAGGCGGTCCCGACTGAGACCTGTGACCCAGGAAGATCGTTAAAAGGGGCTCAATGCCCACAAAAAACCCCTCTGATTGCAACTTGCGCCAACGAAAGAAGGAGCGGTTGCAAACTTCAACACCGTCTCCCGCAAGCACGCTAAATCTAGCCACTCGCTTCTTCCGCTCGAGCATGTTGCAAACAGAGGGCAGGTTTTCAAAGGTACTTCATCAATTCACGGAGAATAGAAGCACGCTCCCTGCCAAGTGTTTCATGCTTTTTTTCAGGTAGATACAGCATCCTGGCGGCTTCGGAGTGCGGGGTCCTGCCTCGCGGCTGTGTCGGTGTGACACAATTGGTTCCGTGCGGCGCTTGGCCTTCATCCTTCTGCTGACGGCGGGTCTGCTGGGGGCACAAAATCCCGTTGGAAACCGGCCCGATGACGAGGATTTCCACGTCTATCGCGATGCGCCCCGGCTCCTGCTGAACCAGCAACGGCTCCGGCTCCTGCAGCGCGAACATGAGCGGCAGTCGGCCCGCTGGGAGCAGTTCGACGGGCTGATGTCGGGTGGAGCGCCCATGGCCGAACCCGGCTTCGCGTGGGCTTTGTATTACCAGGTCACCCGCCAGGCCGCAGCCGCAACCAAAGCCATAGAGTGGGCGCTGGGCGAAGGCGCCGACCTCCGGCAGCTCGCGCTAGTGTTCGACTGGTGCGGACCGGCGCTCACCCCGGCGCAATCCGACCGCCTGGCGGCTAAAATCCAGTCGGCGCTCGCGAAACCAGCGAACACATCTGTCAACGACGTGCGCGCACAGAACGCCCGGGTATTGGCCGCAATCGCTCTCGCCGACCGACTGCCCGACCAGGGCAATGCCGTCCTGACCGAAGTCGTCCAGAAATGGTGGCGGGGGCAGATTGTGCCCCAGCTCGCGGCAGGGGGCCGCCCCGCCCTTCCCCGCGAGCAACGCTACTACCTCTATGAGACGCTGCACGCCCTGCGCGATAACGTTCGGGTTGACCTGCGCGAGTCGGCTGCCGGCTATTTCAAGGATCTTCCGCTCGCGCATCTGACCGGACACTATCCCGCTCCCTTCGCCGGACCGGAAAACGAATTCCTGATTCCGGCGTATCTGCACGATGGAAATCCGGACCCGTCGGAGGCTACCATGTCTCGGGCCGCGGGCCTGGCGATGGTGGCCTATGATACCAATGCTCTGGGCAGCCAGCTTCTGCAGGGCTGGTTGGTGCGCGACCGTTTCCTCATGCGCGGCAGCCTCGGCGCGGTCTACGAGTTCTTGTGGGCCAACCCGTATCAGCCAGGATTGAACTACGACCAGGTTCCGCTCGTATTTCACGAACCCTATACTGGCGAGGTATTCGCCCGCACCAGCTGGGATGAGGATGCCACCTGGATCGGTTATTTTGACGGGCGCCTCCAACTTTTCCAGAACGGACGCCTGCAAACTTTGCGTGAAGGCGCGGCGGTCAAGCCGGTCCAGGTAGGCACGGCGACTATCACCAGCTCACCTGCGCGGGACGCCGCCAAGTTCCGCCTGGAGAACCAGACCCTGTTCGTGCTGGGCTTGGCCCCCCGGTCCGAATACGCCGTGGAAATCGACGACCAGGAGATGGAACTGCTCGATACGGACGCGGGTGGCACGCTGCGGGTCGCTACTTCCGGCGGCCCCGATATAGGCGTCCGGATCCGGCTGCGGGGGCCCAGTCCGGAGGCGGCAAGTCCGGATGCGATAAAATGATTGTGTGAGCGATAGTCCCGGCGCGACCTTCCCCGTTACACCCACACCTTCCACTGCTCCGGCAGTTCCCTCCTCTTCCCGATGGTTTTCGGCCATCGTGCTGGCGTGGCTGGTCCCGGGCGCCGGACACCTGCTGCTCAAGCGGCCGGGCCGGGGGGCCCTGATCGCCGCCTCCGTAACCTCCATGTACCTGCTGGGCCTGATGATGCGTGGCGCGCTGTTCTCGCCTCAATCCGGGGACCTGCTCACCACCGTCATTTACACGGGCGGCTTCATTGGGAATCTGCTGTCTGGGATCCTGTATTTCCTGACCACTTGGCTGGGATACGCGCAGCCGGATGTCGCCGGACATGTCCATGACTACGGCACGAAGTTCCTGGTCGCCGCAGGGTTGCTGAACCTGCTGGCGATGGTGGACGCCTTCGAAATCGCGACCAACAGGAAAGATTAGGGAGAAACGACAGGTGCCCAAGGTAAACCTCTCACATTTCGAGGCTTCCGTCCTTTTTGCCCTGGTGACCTCGGTGGTCCTGGGCATTGTGACCAAGCGCACGGACCGCGAGCGGGTCCGTTATGCAGCGTACTGTTTCGTCTGCTTCCTGGGAGCTCTGTTCGGCCTGAGCTGGCTGATGTATTTAGGTCACGGATAGCCGGATTTCTTGAAACCCGTGCCGCGTATCCGCGTCACATTAAAGAGAGTATACTCGTAGCATGAAAGGAGTCCGTTCCATGCGCCGTTTGCTAGGACTCGCCATTATCGTCGGTTTCTCCTTAACTTCTTCCGTCATAAGCTTCGCCGCCGACACCAAGTCGACGGATCAACCCACCAAGACCGAGCCGAAGAAGGAAGAGAAGAAGAAGAACAAGAAGAAAGATCCCGACGAGATCGGCAACCGCGACGTCGCCAAGGGCGCGAACTTCTATTCGCTGGAGAAGGAGATTGCGCTCGGCAAACAGCTGGCGCAGGAGGTCGAACGGCAGGCCAAGATCATCGACGATCCCATCGTGGCCGAGTACGTCAATCGCGTGGGGCAGAATATCGTCCGCAACTCCGACGCCAAGGTTCCTTTCACCATCAAAGTTGTGGAAGACGAATCGGTGAACGCGTTCGCGTTGCCGGGCGGCTTCTTCTTCGTGAACACCGGCCTGATTCTGAACGCTTCCAATGAAGCCGAGCTGGCCGGCGTGATGGCGCACGAAATCGCTCACGTGGCGGCTCGCCACGGGACCCGCCAGGCCACCAAAGCCGAACTGGCGAACTACATGTCGATTCCCCTGATCTTCATGGGCGGCTGGGCCGGATATGGCATCCGCCAGGCGGCCGGTTTCCTGGTTCCCATGAGTCTGCTGAAGTTCTCACGCGGCTACGAATCCGAAGCCGATATGCTGGGTCTCCAGTACATGTACAAGACCGGCTATGATCCGGCCTCGTTTGTGGATTTCTTCGAGAAGATCCAGGCGCTCGAAAAGAAAAAGCATGGAGCCGTGGCCGAGCTGTTCTCCAGCCATCCCATGACTGACGATCGCATCCAGGCGGCGCAGAAGAACATCCAGGAGAACCTGGAAGCGCGTCCGGAATACGTGGTGAACACTTCGGAGTTCAACGAGGTGAAAGCCCGGCTGGGCATGATCGAGAACCGCCGCAAGGTGGACGACAAGGATCCCAACAAGCCGCAGCTTCGCAAGAAACCGGGCAGCGGCGGCGACGATAAGGACAGCAAGGGCGACGAAGACGAGCGTCCTACGCTCAAGCGCCGCTAAGACTAGTTCTCCTTGGCGAAGAAGCCCGCAGGCACCTGCGGGCTTCTTCTTTTTAGTGGGGCAGGTTTTTAACCTGCGCGCCGATTTCTAATCGGCGCCACGCACAATCCCGCTCCACCTACAGTGTCGACGTGCACGCCGGGCAGCGCTTGGCCGCCAGGGGAATGCTGGTGCAGCACTGCGGGCACTCCTTGACCGCGGTCGGCGGGGGCGGCGGTGGAGGTGGCAGCAGGCGGTTCACCTGCTTCACGACCAAAAAGATCACAAATGCCACGATCAGAAACCCAATCACCGTGTTGATGAATATCCCGTAGTTCAGTGTCGGGGCTCCGGCGGCTTTGGCCGCGGCCACCGTGGGATAACTCTGGCCGTTCAGGCTGACGAAGAAATTCGAAAAATCCATTTTGCCCGCCGCCAGCCCGATCACCGGCATCAGGATGTCCTCGACCAGGGAAGTCACGATCTTGCCAAACGCGGCGCCGATGATGACGCCAATCGCCAGGTCCAGCACGTTGCCGCGCATGATGAACTTCTTGAATTCCGAAATCATATCGAATTCTCCTGTTCCCGATCAGAGTACCTTGATACCATAGATTCGGTATGGCGAAGCCCGCCCTCATTACGGTGATCTGCCCGTGCTGCCAGGGGGAGTTGCACATCGACCCGGCCACCTCGGCCGTCATCCGGCACAAGGCACACGAGAAACCCGCCACCTTCTCCGACATGGAAGCCGCGGTCAGCCGCTTCAAAACCGAAGCCGACCGGCGCGAGGACGCCTTCAAGAAGTCCGTCGCGGACCACAAAGCGCACCACGACGTGCTTAGCAAGAAGTTCGACGAGATGCTGAAGCTCGCCAAGGAGAATCCGGACGAGCCGCCGCCCAAGCGGGATATCGATTTTGACTAGCCCCCGCGCAGCGCCCAACCAGAAGCCGGCGGCGAAACCCAAAACCGCGGCCGAGCGGAAGGCCCGCGTCAAGAAGATCCTGGCGGTGCTGGATCAGATGTATCCCGGCGTCACCTGCGCTCTCCATCACTCCAACGCCTGGGAGCTGCTGGTCGCGACCATCCTCTCGGCCCAGTGCACCGACAAACGCGTCAACATGGTCACACCCGGCCTGTTCCGGAAATACCCCACCATTCGGGATTTCGCAGCCGTCCCGCAGGAAGAACTGGCGAAGGATATCCGCTCCACCGGATTCTTCAACAACAAGTCCAAATCCTTGATTGGCGCCGCGCGCAAGATCCTCACGGACTTCGGGGGCGAGATCCCGCGCGATATCGATCAGCTTCTAACGGTGCCCGGGGCGGCGCGAAAAACCGCCAACGTGGTGCTGGGCACCGCCTTTGGAATTGCGTCCGGAGTGGTGGTAGATACGCATGTCCAGCGCATCGCGCGGCGGCTGGACTTGACCAGGCAGACCGATCCGGTCAAGATCGAAAAGGATCTGGTCAAGATTCTGCCGAAAGAGAAATGGATTCTTTTCTCGCACCAGATCATCCACCACGGACGGGCGCTGTGCGTCGCCAGAAATCCGCGCTGCGCGGAGTGCCGGCTGGAGCCGCTGTGCTACTCGAAAGATAAGACGGTCTGACCCTTACCGACGCGTTACTGCGCCGGCGGATTGTCTCCATTGAGATGCAAGCCCTTGTGGATGGCATAGAGCGCCAGCTCTAGGCGGTCGGAAACGCCCAGCTTGTCGAAGATGTTATGCAGATGGTTTTTGACCGTCTGCTCACTGATGAACATCTTCTCGGCCATTTCCTTGTTCTTGTAACCCTGCGCCACCAGCGCGACGATTTCCCGCTCGCGCGTCGAGAGAGGACTGCGCTCGCGGCCCTTGCCGCCGCCCTGCCCGCCCGCGCCCTCGAGACCGGTGGAGAACTGCCGCATCACCGCGGCCGTGGTGAGCGAATCGAGCCAGATTTCGCCGGAATGCACTTTGCGGATGCTCTTGACGATCAGGTCCGGAGCCGTCTGCTTGAGCACGATACCGCTGCAGCCCAGCTTCATGGCCTGCACGAACTCGTTCTTGTCCTCGGAAGCCGTCAGGATGATGACGCGGGTGCGCTTGTTGGTCTGTTGCAACGCCTGCAGGGCCGACAGTCCGTCCAGGTTGGGCATGCGAAGATCCAGCAGCAGCACGTCGGGATCGAGCTCGTGGCATTTGTCCAGAACTTCGCGCCCGTCTCCGGCCTCACCCACCACTTCGAAGTCATCTTCCAGCTGGAGCAGCTTCTTCAACCCATCGCGAACAATCGGATGGTCGTCCGCCAGAAGGATCCGCACCGTGGTCTTTTTCTTTTCTTTAACCTCTGGGGTTTCGTTCACTGGCTCCGTCACCGTTTCCGTTTCCATGTTGCTCCCTCTTGCTCTCCGTCCCGATCATAAGCGGTTCTAGTACTCTGGACAATTGAGAGGCCCATAAAGATCGGGGCCGAGATCTTACCTAATTCCGTGCTAAGGTCACCTTACAACCAGAGGTAGACACGCACGAAAACAGCAGCCCAAATGGATGGGAAACGACAAGACAATCGCGCAAGTCTTTGATTCCATTGGCAGCCGGTGCTCCCCCGAAGAAGCAAGGCCTAATTGTGTGGTCTGAGCCGACTCCTCCTCCAAGAAGGGGCGCGGACTTCGTAAGCATAGCATAGCCAGGATCTCTTTGAATCCGAGCCCTCCGCTATTTCTTATCGGCCAGAAAGCCGTGACGTGAGAGGAAACCGGTGTCGATCCGGCCGGCGATAAAGTCGGGGTGCTGGAGAATGCGCTGGTGGAACGGAATGGAGGTGTAGATCCCCTCCACCACGAACATGCCCAGCGCGCGCCGCATCCGGGCGATGGCTTCGGCGCGGTCCGAGCCGGTGGCGATCAGCTTGGCCACCAGCGAATCGTAGTACGGCGAGATCACGCCATCCTGATACGCAGCGGTATCCACGCGGATGCCGGCTCCTCCCGGGAGGTTCAAGCCGGTGATCGTCCCGGGTGACGGGACGAACGTATCGGGATGCTCGGCGTTGATGCGGCACTCGATGGCGTGCCCCCGCAGCTGAACCGGACGCGTCAGGATCTCTTCCAGCTTCTTGCCGCCGGCAATCAGAATCTGGCTCTTCACCAGGTCGACGCCGGTGACCATTTCCGTGACCGGATGCTCCACCTGGATGCGGGCGTTCACTTCGATGAAATAGAGCTTGCCCGCGGCGTCCATCAGGAATTCGACGGTACCGGCGTTGGCATACCCCACGGCCTTAAGCGCCGCGCGCAGGCGATCGGCCGTGCACTGGCGCAATTCCGGCGTCATGGCCGTCGAAGGCGATTCTTCGATCAGCTTCTGATGCCGCCTCTGGATGGAGCATTCGCGCTCGCCCAGAATCTCGACCTCGCCATGCTGGTCGGCTAAAACCTGGAATTCGATGTGGCGCGGATTTTCGACCAGCTTTTCCATGTACAGGTCGCCGCAGGAAAACGCCGCGGCGGCTTCGGCCTGCGCCTGGGCCATCAGGGGCCCCAGTTCTTCCTGTTGGCGAACGATGCGCATGCCCCGCCCGCCGCCTCCCGCCGAGGCCTTGAGCATCACCGGATATCCGATGCGCTCCGCGGTTTCGACGGCTTCTTCCAGGCTCTTGAGGATGCCCGTGGAGCCGGGCAGAATCGGCACGCCGTTTTCTTCCATCGCGGCACGGGCGATTTGCTTGAGCCCCATGCGGCGGATCACGTCGGCGGGCGGGCCGATGAACTTCAGGCCGCTGGTCTCGCACACTTCCGCGAAATCGGCGTTCTCCGAAAGAAACCCGTAGCCCGGATGTACCGCGTCGCAGTTGGTGATTTCGGCCGCGCTCATCACCGCGTGAATATCCAGGTAGCTGCGCGCGCTCCTGGCTGGACCGACACAAATCGCTTCATCGGCGAAGCGCGTGTGCAGACTATGGCGGTCGGCTTCCGAGTAGATCGCCACCGTGCGAATACCCAGGTCCTTGCAGGCGCACAGGATCCGCACAGCGATTTCGCCACGGTTGGCGATCAGGATTTTTTCAAACATAAGGACTAGCTAGCGCGGCCGGATGGCGAACAGCGCTTCTCCATACTCCACCGGACGGCCGTTCTCCACCAGCTTGGCGGCGACCACTCCAGCGGTTTCCGCCTCGATTTCGTTCATCAGCTTCATGGATTCGATGATGCAGAGGACCTGGCCGGGCTCGACTGCGTCGCCCACGGTGACGAAGGGCGCGGCTCCCGGCGACGGCGCGTCGTAGTAGGTGCCCACGATGGGCGACTTCACCAGGATCTGGCCGGAATCCGCTTCTCCGGCGGCTGGGGCGGCTGCCGGAGGCGCAGCCGTTTCCTGCGGCGGGGTGTTTTGAGGCGAAACTACATATTCCGGCGTCTGACCGGCCTTGCGGATGCGAATCCGCACGCCCTCACGCTCGATCTCCAACTCGCCGACGCCGCTCTCGTTGAACAGCACCAGCAGCTCCCGGATTTCGTCTATGGTCATTACGCCGGTCATTACAGGTGAACAAACTCCTTGGTCGTGGGTGTCAGGACTTCGCAGCCGTTGGCAGTGACCAGCACGGTGTCTTCAATACGAACACCTCCAAAGCGGTCGATATAGGCGCCGGGCTCGATGGTAATCACCATCCCTGCCTGCAGCTTGGTCTGGTCCTTTTTCCCGATTCGGGGACCCTCATGGATCTCGAGGCCAAGGCCGTGACCGGTGGAATGGACGAACTGGCGGTCCAGTCCATGCCGTTTTAACACTTCCCGGGCAGCCCCGTCCACTTGCGCCGCCGTGACTCCCGGCCGCACCGCGTCGATGCCCGCCATTTGCGCCTCCAGCACCGCGCCGTAAAGCTCCCGCACGCGCTTGGTGGGAATGCCCAGGAAGGAGACCCGGGTCATGTCGCTCATGTAGCCGTCCAGGCAGGCTCCCATGTCGATCAGCAGCAGCTCGTTTTCCTCTAGCCTGCGGCCGCCGGGCTGGGCATGCGGAAGCGCCGAGCGCACCCCCGCCGCAACGATGGTGTCGAAGGCCGGCTTTTCTGCGCCATGGAGCCGCATCTGGTAATCCAGCTCCGCGGCGATGTCCCGCTCGCGCATCCCCAAACGAACTCTTCTAAGTGTGCGCGCGTAAGCTTCGGAATTGACCCGCACGCTCTTGCGGATCTGATCGATCTCCGCCGGGGACTTGGTCATCCTGAAGTTTTCCACAACTGTGGGAAACGGCTGGAGTGAGGCACCCAAGGGCAGCAGATCTTTCAGTTTTTTGTGCTGCTCCAGGTTCAGCCAGGCAGGCTCGAATCCGATCTTCTTGAGTTTCTTGCGCTTCACAATGGCGGCGACAGCCTCAATCAGGGCGCGCTTGGCGATGTGCAGCTTGCAGGTGATGCTCTGGGAGGCTTCGAGTGCGTAGCGCGGATCGGTAAAGAAATGCGTCTCGGTCGGAGTTACCAGCACCAGCCCGTTCGAGCCGGCGTAGCCCGTCAGATACCGGACGTTGGCGAGGGAGCTGACCAGCAGGGCGTCGGATTTAGACCCGGCCAGCGCCGTCTGGACGGCTCGGCGCCGCTGTTCGAGTTCGGTCAAGCTACTAGTTTAGCAAGCGGTTCGTTCGCCGTACATTTGCGTTCATTCGCGTTCATTTGCGGCCATCAACTGAATTAGCTGCGGCGATCCATTCCGAATCGCCTGCCACGGCAGCGACCGGTCGAAACTCACGACGCGTTGTTTGCGCCGCGCGGCCAGTCCGAGCAGATACGCATCGGTCACCTGCCGCGAGCCAATGATGTAGGCGGGATCAAAGAGCGATTCATCGGAGAGAGAAACATCGTCCGTCCAAAACTCATGAATCTGTTTATAAGCGGCCTTCAAGGCGCGCAGCACTTGAATTGCTTCTGCGGGCGAGCGTTGCCCGCTGGGATAAGCCGGCTGTGAGAGCACCCGGACCATCCCGTTTTCCGTGACGGGGCACGTGGCCCAGCCTTTCCTGGCGTGAGCCGCGAACCAGTGGTGCATCGGATCGTGGCCCACATGGTCGCGATCGACCAGCGCGATCAGAGCATTCACATCCAGCAAGGCAGCCACGTCAATCGGATTCCAAAAGATCCTTCACGGTCTGCGAAGTGACCGGGCGTGCTCCCGGCTTGCGGGGGAGAAGAGGGACTCCATTGCGGGCATCCAGCGGCTGTGGGAAAGGTTGAAGGCCCTTGCGGGCCAATTCGGAAAGAACGCGCCCCAGGCTCTGGGAACGCTCCTCTGCCAGATCCTTCGCGGCGCGGAGGATGTCTTCGTCCAAATCCACTGTAGTTCTCACAATTCCATTCTACATTCTAGATGATGTGATGCTGTGATGACAGGATGAGAACTATTGACACTACCTCGCCACGGGCATAGCCTGGATAGGCGAACAAAAGGCGAATTTGTATGGCTGCTGCTTTCCCTCTCGGCTGGCGTCATGTTGAGGCTCTGGATACACTTTCCGCGGGGAGCCGCGATTTCCCGCGCGGCAGGATTTCTGAAATCATCGGCACGCGGTCCAGCGGGCGCACTTCGGTGCTGCACGCGCTTCTCGCCGCTTCCACCGGCCGGGGCGAGTACGCGGCGCTGGTCGACACCAAGGACTCCTTCGATGCCTGCTCGGCTGCGGCCGTCGGAGTGGAGTTATCGAGGCTGATCTGGGTCCGCTGCGGCGGCAACGCCGAGCACGCCCTGCGCGCGGCTGACCTGCTGATTCAGGCGGGCGGATTCGGCGTGGTCGCGCTGGATCTGGCTGAGGTCGCACCGTCTGCGCTGAACCGCATTCCTTCCACCGCGTGGTTCCGCTTCCGGCGAGCAGTGGAATCGACGCCCACCATCCTGACAGTGGTTGCGGATCATCCTCTGGCGAAATCGTGCTCTTCTCTGACCGTTAAAATGCCGCAGCGCCCCGCGGTCTTCACCGGGCACGCGCCATTTCTCTTGTTGAGCGCACAGGCCGCGGCGACTTCCTTGGAGTCCAAGAGTGCCGACGCCGCGGTCCGTTGTGCGCGATTACAAAAATGCGACGCGGGATGAATTATGTTCGCGTGCATTCATGGGCCGGACGCGGCCCGGCTGGCGGATTCCTTTTCTCCTTTCGTCGAAATGGTGGACCAGAACACCGCAGTCTTCTCGATCACGGCTCGGCAGCTCGGGAGATTGAAGGGTGCTCGAGCGGCTGTGGCTGCCACGGTCGAGGCCGCGATCCTGGCGGCGCGGAATCTGCCCGGCTACACCTTCATCCCGCCGGGCGAAGAAGCGCGCGTGCTGGGCGCGCTGCCGATCGATACACTTCCCCCCGATCCTGAACTTTTCGAAACATTCCTGCTGTGGGGGATTCGCTCGCTGGAAGATCTGGCGCGCCTTCCGAGCGACGCTTTAGCGTCGCGTTTAGGTGCCCGCGGCATGTGGCTGCAACGCCTGGCCCGTGGGGCATTTGAGCGGCCTTTACGGCCGCAACTTCCGGCGGCGGTCTATGAAGAATCGGCCGATCTGGAGCATCCCATCAAGCTGCGCGAGCCTCTGCTGTTCCTCATCGCGCGATTTCTGCAGGATCTGACGGCGCGGCTGAAATCGCAGTCCCTGGCGGCGGCTTCTTTATATCTCACCCTCAACGGCAGCCAAAGGAGGCATAGCCTCCCTTTCCCGACGCGAGACGTGAAGCTGCTGCTGAAGCTGGTGGAGCATTCGCTGGAGCGCCAGCCGCCCGAGGCGCCGGTCACCAGGATCCGTCTGGAGCTGATCCCGACCGAGCCGCGCCGCGTCCAGCACGGATTGTTCACTCCCGCCGCGCCGGAACCCGAAAAACTCGAGCTGACGCTGGGCAAGATTCGTGGATTGGTGGGGGAGAAGAACGTCGGATATCCGGAGTTGTTCGATACGCACCGGCCGGGTTTTTCTCGACCGGCTAAAAGCCGATCCTACCTGGCTTTTCGTTATTTTCGGCCGCCGCTGGAAGCTCGGATTACTGCAGAGCGCCTGTGGACGCGGATGTTTCAGGGCAAGATCCTGCAAATCGCCGGGCCGTGGCGATCGAGCGGAGATTGGTGGAGACCCGATTCTTGGAATCGGGATGAATACGACCTGGCGCTCAGCGACGGCGCGCTGTACCGGCTGTATCTGGACCGGCCATCGAAGAACTGGTTCGTGGAAGGAGTTTATGACTGACTTTGTCGACTTCCACACCCGTTCGGCGTTCAGTTTCCTCGAAGCCGCTTCCCTGCCCGAAGATTTAGTGCAGCGCGCGGCCGACCTGGGCCATTCTGCCATGGCGCTGATGGATCGCGACAATCTGTGCGGCGCGCCGCGCTTCTACATGGCGGCCAAGAAGATCGGCGCCAAGGCGCATATTGGTGCCGAAATCACCGGCGAGGACGGCGACCTCTACCCTCTGCTGGTCGAAAATCGCACCGGCTACCAGAATCTGTGCCGGCTGATCACTTCCATGAAGCTGCGCGCGCCCAAAGGTCAAGCGGCCGCCTCCCAGGAAGAGCTGCATCGGTTCTCGAGCGGCCTGGTGTGCCTGACCGGCGAAGGCCTCCCTACTCGCCAACGCTTCGAGAAACTCATCAGCCTGTTCGGACGCAACAACGTCTACGCCGAGCTTCAGCGTCACTTTCATCGCGATCAGGAAGCGCGCAATCAGGCCGTGATCGAGCTGGCGCGATCCATGCAACTGCCGCTGCTGGCGACCAACGGCGTGCGCCACGCCACTCCCCAGGAACGCGAGCTGGCCGATGTCCTCACCGCGGTCCGCCACAAGACCACTGTCATGGCGGCGGGGCAACTGCTGGCGCGCAATGCCGAGCGCTATCTCAAATCGCCGCGAGTGATGGAAAAGCTGTTCTCTGACGTCCCGGAGGCCATCGCCGAAACCGCCGAGCTGTCGGCGCGCCTCGATTTCACGCTGGCCGGTCTGGGCTACGAATTCCCCAAATATCCTGTTGGTTTTGGAGAAACGATGTCATCGTTTCTCCGCCAACGAGTGGACGAAGGCGCGCGCCAGCGCTTCCGTCCGTATCACGAAAAAGCTCGCCGTCAAATCGAGCGCGAGCTGGCGCTGATCGAGAAACTCGACCTGGCCGGGTACTTCCTAATCGTCTGGGATCTGGTGGATTTCTGCCGCCGGGAGAAAATCCTGGTGCAAGGGCGCGGCTCGGCCGCCAACAGTGCGGTGTGTTATTCGCTGGGGATCACGGCTGTGGATCCGGTGGCGATGGAGCTGCTGTTCGAGCGGTTCCTCTCTGAAGAACGCGGCGAGTGGCCCGATATCGATCTCGATCTGCCTTCGGGCGATCAGCGCGAGCGCGTGATCCAGTACGTGTACCAGCGCTATGGAGCTCGCGGCGCGGCCATGACGGCGAACGTGATCACGTATCGCGGCCGATCCGCCGCGCGCGACGTCGGCAAGGCTCTGGGCTTCCCGCCGGAGTCGCTCGAGAAACTCTCATCGCTGGTTGCCACCTGGGGCTGGCGCGATCCCAGCGATACCGCGCAGAAGCAGTTCACGCAGGCCGGGTTCGATCTGAAAGACCCGCGTATCCAGAAATATCTATCGCTCTACATCGCTGCGCAAAACTTGCCGCGACACCTGGGCCAGCATTCCGGCGGCATGGTGATCTGCCAGGGCCAGCTCGACGCCGTCGTCCCGCTGGAGCCCGCGACGATGCCGGGACGCGTCGTCATCGAATGGGATAAAGAGGATTGCGCCGATCTCGGTTTGATCAAAGTCGATCTGCTGGGGCTGGGGATGATGGCGGTGCTGGAGGAATCGCTCGACCTAATTCGTGACCACTACTCTGAACCTGTCGATTTAGCTCATTTGCCGCAAGACGACTCGAAAGTGTACGCCGCGCTGCAAAAGGCCGACACCATCGGGCTGTTCCAGGTGGAAAGCCGCGCGCAGATGTCGTGCCTGCCGCGCCTCAAGCCCAAAAAGTTTTACGACATCGTGGTGCAGGTGGCCATCATCCGTCCCGGACCGATCGTAGGCAAGATGCTGCATCCATATTTGAACCGGCGGCAGGGATTTGAAGAGGCCGCCTGCCTGCATCCGTCGCTCGAACAGGTATTGAAGCGAACTCTCGGCGTCCCGCTGTTCCAGGAACAACTGCTCAAGATCGCCATGATCGCGTCGAACTTCACCGGAGGCGAGGCTGAGGAACTGCGCCGTGCGATGGGTTTCAAGCGTAGCGAGGCCCGCATGCGCGACATCGAAACCAGACTGCGCAGCGGCATGACCACCAACGGCATCCTGGGCGAGACACAGGATCGCATCGTGCAATCGATCACTTCTTTCGCACTGTACGGGTTTCCCGAATCGCACGCGGCCAGCTTTGCGCTCATCGCCTATGCCAGCGCGTATTTGAAGTGCCACTATCTGGCGGCGTTTATGGCGGCCATGCTGAACAACCAGCCCATGGGGTTCTATCATCCGGCGACGCTGGTGAAAGACGCGCAGCGGCACGGGCTGCACTTCCGGCCGGTGGACGTGCAGCAATCCCAGTGGAAATGCACCATTGAGGACGACACAGTCCGTTTGGGGCTCAACTACGTCCGGGGGCTGCGCAAAGAGACTGCCGAGGCAATCGTCTCCGCCCGGTGTGTCCGGCCGTTTTCTTCGATCATCGATCTGGTGCGGCGGGTGCGCGGTTTACATAAGGACGAATTGCGGATGCTGGCCGAGGTGGGTGCTCTCAATTCCATGGGCGGACATCGTCGCGACGCGCTGTGGGAAGCGGAGCGCGCGCTGCGTCCCGCGGGGCCACTTTTTGAAGCCGCGGAGACATCGGAACAGCTGTCGCCGTTGTCCGCCATGACTACGCCCGAACGCATCCGCGCCGATTTCTACGGCACCGGCGTGACCATCGGACCGCACCCCATGAAGCTGTATCGCGAAGGCTTGCGCGCACGTGGAGTTGTGGCCGCGGAAGATCTGCAGTACGAAAAGCACGGCCGCCTGGTGCGGGTGGCCGGATGCGTCATCTGCCGCCAGCGCCCGGGAACGGCCAAAGGATTTATGTTCCTGAGTCTGGAGGACGAGACCGGCATCGCCAACGCCATCGTCGAGCCGGATTTGTTCGATGCCTTCCGCGAGACGCTGGTCACCGCACCATATTTACTAGTGGAGGGAATTCTGCAAAACCAGCAGGGAGCGATTTCGGTAAAGCTGAATCGTGCCGAGCCGCTTAACTTCGAAGTGGCCGAAGTGCCCTCACACGACTTTCGATAGCCGCAAATAAACGCGAATGAACGCAAATCCCCGAGGGGATTGCGTCATTAATGCACTGGTGTGGCCTAACCCTAGCGGTCGTGTGTGCTTATGCACCGTTCATTCTCTGGCTGTTTTTACTTCGCAGCACTCACAAACGGTGTCTGATTTCTTCAAGATCTTCCATTTCCGTTCATTCGCGTTCATTTGCGGCCATACTGGATTTAGTGTCCCCCGCCCGCGAAATCGCTTTCCGAGTACTCCAGCGTGTCCACGGCGGTGGGTACGCCACCGATCTTCTGCGGCGGGAGACCGGCGCTGCGCGCGATCTCGCCCTCGCCGAAAGCATCGTTCTAGGCTGCCTCCGATATCAATCCCAACTGGATTACCTCATAGAGCACTTCTCCGGCCGAAAACAGCTCAAGCTCGACGACGTCGTGCGCATCGCGCTCCGCATGGGCATCTTCCAGCTGCGTTATCTCGACCGGATCCCGGCGCACGCCGCGGTGACCGAAAGCGTCGACCTGGTCAAGCAGGCTCACAAGCGTTCAGCCGCCGGATTCGTTAACGCGGTGCTGCGCAAAGTGAATCGCAAGCCGGTCGCCTGGCCCGATCGCGCGACCGAGTTAAGTATCCCCGCGTGGATGCTGGAACGCTGGCAACATCAATACGGCGAGCCGGCCGCGGCCGCAATCGCGCGGGCCGCGCTCGAACAGCCCGAAGCCGCGATCAATCCCGCCACCGGCCGCCAGCAGGATCCCGGAGCGCAATCGATTGTGCCCTTGCTCGACATACAACCGGGAATGACCGTGCTCGATCTGTGCGCGGCGCCCGGAAACAAAACCGCCCAGATTCTCACGCTTGTGAATAACGTGGGCGCGCGCGTGGTCGCCTGCGACCGGTATCTGAAGCGCCTGGTAGATGTTCCAGCGGAAGCCCAGCGGGTGGTGCTGGACGCCGCCACAACGCTGCCCTTCAACACGAAGTTCGACCGGATCCTGGTGGACGCGCCGTGCTCGGGGACCGGAACGCTGGCGCGCAATCCCGAGATCAAGTGGCGGCTGCGTCCCAACGACCTGGCGCGGTTCGCCGGCTTGCAGCGCAAGATCCTCGAACACGCGCTCCCGCACCTGAAACCGGGAGGGAAGCTGGTCTATTCCACCTGCTCACTCGAAAAGGATGAAAACGAAGACGTCATCGCCCAGGTGATGGCGGGGCTTCCAGGAGCTCTCTCCACGCACCTTCGGCTGCCTGGCCGGGATCCCGGGGATGGCTTCTTCGCCACGGCTTTTTCTTCCTAACGACAACCGTTTGCTAACATTGAGGATGGTCGCTCATGGTTGAAATCCTGCCATCGATTCTCTCGGCCGATTTCGCGCGCCTGGGCGAGCAAATTGGCGCGCTCGAGGCGGCCGGTTGCCGCATGCTGCACGTGGATATCATGGACGGCCACTTCGTGCCCAATCTCACCATCGGGCCGCCGGTGTTCGAATCGCTGCGGAAATGCACCCGTGCG
>Ga0310810_10003685_pt1 | contig 16792 bp, 17 predicted proteins | sample NCmetagenome_FD_207641 | JGI IMG/M metagenome (GOLD analysis project Ga0310810, IMG submission 207641) | Soil microbial communities from experimental microcosm in Duke University, North Carolina, United States - NC | ecosystem: Engineered > Artificial ecosystem > Soil microcosm > Unclassified ... | reverse complement strand
AGAGCACGGCTTCGGTGGCGGTTACACGATCGTAAAGGATTACGTGCGGGAGGCGCGCTTGCGGCACAAGGAAGTGTTTGTGCCGCTGGCGCATCCGCCAGGAGACGCCCAGGTGGATTTCGGCGAGGCGCTGGTGGCGATCGGCGGCGTCGAGCGGCATATGTCGAAGGCAAGGTTCACACCAATGGCCTTGAAAACTTTTGGAGCCTGTTGAAGCGCGGCCTTCATGGTACCTACGTGAGCGTGGAACCATTTCACTTGTTCCGATACATCGATGAACAAGCTTGCCGATACAATAATCGGAAAATGGATGATGCCGCGCGGTTCGATCTGGCAGTCCGTCAAGTTATGGGCAAGCGCTTGACCTACGCCGAACTTATCGGCAAGGTGGGAGAAACGGAACTCCCCTTCTAAACGGCAGGGTCGGGGGAAGCGGAAGGCCTAACCTTTCGCTTTGGCCCGCGCCGATTGGGGTTCGCATCCACCTTCTTGCGATAGGCTCGTTCTCGCCGCACAAGTGTGGTATGTGGGACGGAAAGAATCTGCCTCATACCTTCGTCGAAACGGCGAAACGCCTCCGGTCCTTCGATGCACTCTGGTAACGGCGTGGCGGGATCGGTCTTCATATTCTCCACCCATTAAATTCTATACCTCTCAGGCTCTAGCGGCGAAGCCATTCAATCCTGTTACTCATACAATCAACGAGTCCCTTACGGGCAAGCCATTCTCGATAGGCTGGGTTATCCCTTTACCGGCAAAAGTACCGACAGCTGCTTCTTTCTTTTTGCGCTCAAAATCGGGACGGCGGTAGTATTCAAAATGAAAGCGCTTAGTCGCTGCCAGGGTCTTCATTGAACGACGTGTATCCCGCTTGATCGGCCCAACTTGGTTATCGAGATTTTTCATACCCTCACGCGCGATGAGATCAGCGGCTTGAATGCCGACCGTCTTCCTGCACGCAAACGAAACTTTATCTGCTAACAAATCTTTAGCCATCCATGCCGAGTCATTGATGATCCAGTTGTAAAAAGCCCCAGCGTTGTATTCTCGATACTTGTTTTGATCGAAAGTGAACTCCACTATATCCCGTGGAACGTGCAGATAGGCCATTTCACCCATTGCTTTGATCACGTCGCTAAAGCACCAGTAGTAGGGCTCGTCGGGCAGGTCAGAACGAAAGGCCGCGCGATATTCCTGGAGATCCACGACCGCCGTATGGCCCATGAAGTTGCTTTTGGCTATTAGCCTCGTAAGATCCGCATACAACTTTTTGTTTGCTTTCATGCCCGGTATTTTTATAATCGCCTTCGTCGATATCGCACTCATTGGCGTGAAAGATCTTTCCTCCAGTCCGCCGCGCGGGTCGATCACCGAGCGGGATCGGTACGCCGCCGTACCAGACTGGCGGCAGACCCAGGACTGACCACGGATAGCAGGAGCACAGAGCGCAGACGACCAGGTTGTGGACCTTTGGCGTGTTCTCTACGGCCAGCATGACGTCCACACCGTGAAAGCCCAGTTCCCTGACCGCGGCAGTGGCCTCGTCGAGGAAGCGCTTCTTATAGCCGGGATCGACCCATCACAGACGCACCCGAGGTGAAGACCGGGCCAGCAGGTGGGCGCTGTGCATTTTGGGAGAGTGTTGGACATGGCAATCACTTCGGATACTCCGGCCACTACGACACTTCTTAACAGTGAGAACGGGTCAGAAAGCCCCCATGCGGAATGCGGGAAATCGCCGCGTCTTGCCACGCAAAATAAGATCGCAGCGTGGCGAAGCCACAGTACTTTAGCTTGAACCCTCGGAAGGCATTCCCCGCGACCGCGAGATAATTAGAATATGGCCCGCGATGAACAGGGTTCTCCGATCGTCGCCCACGAGGTGGCATTGCGGCACACTGAACACGTTTCCTGGATCGCCGGCCATCGAAGCCTTTATCTGTTCCGAGTGCTGCGCAGGCCTTGTGAACAGGTCCGAGCAGCAGCAGGAGCAACGCTCTGTTAGGACACACCCGCTCCCACAGCCAATGCTGAATCCGGGCCGGCCGCTAGGCGATACCGCCGCCGTTTTCCCAACACCCGTCGAAGCGGTAAACTGGTCGGAACTCCCGGAGGGGTTGTGCCGCTCTCGTGATACTCGGCCGTGGTACCCGGTGTACCATCGATTCAGCCGCCGTACTAAACCGGCACCAGTCATGATCCCGGAGGATGAACTTCGATTGCGAAAGTTGGCCGGTGCGCTCGCGCTGATGCTGCTGTTTGTGGCGGCGGCAGCGGGGATGGGACCGGATATCACACCTGCGTCGCTACCGAACGGTGATGTGAGCAGCTTTTACAGCCAGACTCTCATCGCAAGCGAAACAGTTTTGCCGCCGACATGTTGTACATGGAAGGTCTCAAAAGGAGCATTGCCGAGTGGTTTGTCACTCAGTAGTGGCACCGGCGCCTCCACGACTGCCACGATCAGTGGAACACCTACAACGGCCGGAAAGTTCAGCTTCTCCATCATCGCCAACGACGGTCTGGTCGACGGTCCCGCTCGAGCATACACAATCACGATCAAGCCGGCCTTGGGCATCGGCCCAGCTTCTTTGCCCTCCGGAGAGGAGGGCGTGTCCTACGCACCGAAGCTGACCGCAACTGGCGGTACGCCCGGCTACACGTGGTCGCTGACCGGAGCGCTGCCCAGCGGCGTGTCGTTCAGCAACGGCGCGTTCAGTGGTAAGCCCGGACCGGGCACCGCCGGCAGCTACCCCATCACGGTGCAAGTCACCGATTCGGTTGGTGGCACTTTCGGTCAGGGCTACACCGTGGTGATTGTCCCACCGCCCTCGGTAACCACAGCCTTGCTGCCCGTAGGAGAAGTCGGGGTTCCATATCCGTCGACCGCACTATCGGCTACAGGAGGAACCGCTCCTTACAACTGGGCGATCACTTCAGGCGCCCTGCCGGCCGGAATGACATTCTCCGGCGGCACACTCGGTGGAACGCCGACCGCTGCGGCGAGTGGCAGTATTACTTTTCAAGTAACTGATGCGAAGGGCCAAACCGGGAGTGCGAGTCTGACCTTGACCGTGACCGCCGGCCCCACCATCACCACCCCCGCAACTTTGCCCAACGGCGAAGCCACAGCACCTTATTCGAAAAGCGTGACCGCGTCCGGTGGTACTCCGCCGTACACCTGGACTGTTACTAGCGGACCACTGCCCGCGGGCCTGTCGCTCAACCCAGGCGGCGTGATCAGCGGCGTGCCGACCACGGCCGGCGGATACAATTTCACCGTCCAGGTCGCCGACAGCGTCAACCTTAAGGCGACGCAGAACTTCTCGCTTACCATCATCGCGGCCCCCACGATCACAACCAGTGCGACTCTGCCCCAGGCGGAAGTCGGTGCGGCTTACTCGCAAACGCTGATCGCCACGGGTGGTTCGAATGCTGGCTTTAAGTGGTCGATGATTGGCGGATCACTACCCGCGGGCCTCTCGCTGAGCACGGGCGGAGTCTTAAGCGGCATACCTACGGTGGCCGCTCTGGGAGTCTCGGATTTCACCGTGCAAGTCACAGACGGAGCCCACGGAACGGCGACGCTGGTAATGTCGATCACGATCATCGCCGGACCCACGATCACCACCGCACCCACGTTGTCGAGTGGCACGCTCGGTGTGGCGTACGGCACCGTAACTCTGGCCGCTTCGGGCGGCACTCCTCCTTACAATTGGTCAATCACCACGGGGTCACTGCCGGCGGGACTATCGTTGAGCGGGGGTACAGGGGCCATTAGCGGGACACCCACGGTCAGCGGAACGCCAACGTTCACCGTTCAAGTTACCGATGCCAAAGGGGTCATCGCGAGCAAACAGTTCAGCATCACCATCGCCGCGGGTCTGATCATTACGACCCCTCCCGGATTGCCGGATGCCGCGGGCGGCGTTGCCTACACGGTGACTGTCTCGGCCGCCGGCGGAACTCTACCCTACATCTGGAGCATCAGCAACGGTTCGCTTCCTGGTGGCATGACGCTCAACTCGGCGACAGGCGTGATTAGCGGCACGCCCGCCAGCTCCGGGATTTTCCAGTTTACAGTGCAGGTCACCGACAGCGCGTCGGTGAGTGCTGCGAAGCAGTTCACGCTGAATGTAATTCAGCCCTTGAGCTTGACCACAGGTCCAACGCTGCCTGCAGGCGGGCCAGCTACCCCTTACGTCGCAGCATTGAGTGCGTTGGGCGGTACCCCGCCGTACACTTGGACGATCACAGGAGGGGCACTGCCCAACGGCCTGGGTCTCAATGCTTCCACCGGCCTGATATCCGGGACGCCGGACGTCACCGGCACTTTCACCTTCACGGTGCAGGTGACGGACAACGCCCAGACAAAGGCCGCTAAGGCATTTACCATTTCCATCATCCCGCACGCCCTGCCCCAGGTGAACATTGTCGGCGTGCCGCAGACATCCCGCGCCGCACAGCAGATCAGTTTCAGCGTCACGCTGGCTTCGGGTTATCCGCTGGACATCACTGGCAAGATCACGTTGTCTTTCCAGCCAGATGCCGTCGTACCTGCGGATGACGCGGCGATCCAGTTCTCCACCGGTGGCAGGAACGCCAGCTTCACAATCCCTGCCAATACCACCACCGCCGTATTCTCAGTGCCCCAGATTTCGCTGCAGACCGGCACCATCTCCGGGACAATTACCATGGCCTTTGCCCTCCAAGCGGGCGGAGCCGAGTTGCCCGCAACCGGCCTTGACCGGACCATCACGATTCCACGCGCCGTGCCGGCCATTCAGAGCGTAAAAATGGTAAAGAACTCGACCGGTTTTGAAATCCACTTGGTGTGCATCTCCACGTCGCGCGACCTGGCGGAAGTCGATCTGACCTTCGCGGGGGCGCCTGGCGCCAATCTCCAGACGACCAGCGTCACCGAAAACCTCGTCAGCGTGGCTGCCCAGTGGTATCGAACCGCCGGCTCTGCGCAATACGGCAGCGGTCTAATGCTGGTCCTGCCCTTCACAGCTTCGCAAGGCAGCGTCGATGCCGTAAGATCTGTCTCGGTCGTGCTAAAGAACGCGCAAGGAAGCTCAGAATCATCTAGCGGAAGTTTCTAGCTCCAAGCGGCCAACGCAGGCGGTTCGTGGCGCCCTTGCTTGGAGCCCGGATCGCGGCAGGACTCGTGCTGACCTTGCTTGCGAACCGTCTGCTAAGTTCCGTACTTTTTCGGCGTGAGTCCAACCGACGCGATGACGCTTGCGGGCACGGTCGTGACACTCGCGGTCGTTTCGGCGGTGGCCACATTTGTGCCGGCCCGGCGAGCCTCGGCTCGTGCCGATCTCGGCGCCATATTCGATCGTGTAACCCGCCGGAACCAGCCTGGTACAGGGAGTCCTGGAGTCCACGTCGAAGGTGCCGAAACGCACCATTGACTTGACGGCAAGGACGACCTGTGTAAAGTTGGCACGGCATCAGGAAAAAGTTCGTATGTGTTAACTCTTATTTTCACATGGTTGGCAAATCTGGCCAGCAAGCTGCGCCACAGTGGACGGGACGTCTTGCGAGGCTATGTCACACGAGGTGAAGTCCGCATGTTCTGCAAGGCCTTGTTCAATAGTGCATGCGGAGGGAGACATCAATTGGATGACATCCCCCGACGTGCGCGCCGCCATTCTGGAGCTATTCGAAAGAGGCTCTGAGAAACGGGTGATCGTAGACCTCAAAGGCGCGGAACACATCGACAGCATAGGCGCTTCCGTTCTGTTGGAAGGGTTTGATGCGGCGGAAAAGAGAAACATGGATTTCATCCTGATGGGGTTACACTGATCCTGCGGTTGGTCGTCGAACGCTGGGTGACGTCAAGACGTTAAGAAATTCGAGCATCGCTGCGGCAGGGATCTCGACGACAATGAGGCGCTTTATGGCAAGCGATTCAAAAACCGGAAGTCGTCACCGAAGAGCGTTGCTCCGCCGGCCACAGCCAGCAAGCCAAATGTCCCAGTTGAACAAGCACTCTCCGACGGAGAGGTGTCTGGAGAAATCAAAGGTGTCACACACATGAATAAATACTGTACGCTCGGCTTTTTGAGTGGCCTCGGCGTCGGCGTAGGAATTGCGCTGCTGTTCGCCCCCAAGTCCGGTGACGAGACGCGGTCACTGATCGCAAACAGAACACGAGAGGGAACGGATCATCTCAAGCATCAAGCCACAGCGTTTTGCGACTCCGCCACCCATGTCATCGAAAAGGGCCGCGAAGAGGTGGCGCGCCATAAAGAGGGCCTGAAGCACGCAGTAGAGGCTGGCAAGCAGGCCTATCACGAGTCCGTCACTTAAGGGGAGAATCCGATGCAGTGGTTGTTTTCTTGACTCGTCTAATCTAAGGCCGAAGGGTCCTCTAGGGTCTGCTGAGTCAGAGGTTGCAGACAAAAGCGCGGCCCGTCACCGCAACCATCAAAGCGACGCTGTGGCAGAAACTGCCGTGAATCTGGTTCACCTGATGGAGCGGGAAGCCGAGAAAACGCAGGAGGAGGCCGCAAGTCAGTTTGAATGCTCTTGGTGAGGTCGTGGCCGACAACGGGTAGCACAGCAACGACGATATCGGTAGTGCAACCTGCCGAGCCCGGAAAGATTCGACCTTTCAGGGCCCGCAACTGCCGTAATCGCATTTCGCAGGGTTACGCCGTCCGAAGGTGGCTCCCGCCGAACGAGTCGTATTGACAATGCTGGAAACGAGTAGGCTTGTCCAACCCTTACTTGGCGCTCCGAACTCCAAGAGTGTGCTCAATTGAATGCATAAGCTTCGGAGCGGTAAACGGTTTTTCAAGGAAGCTTATTCGCTTTGATGGAAATTTGTGAAGGTCCAGCAACCCCTCGCCGCGCAAGTCATCGAGCGACGTTCCAGATACGAAGATGATACCAACATCGGGATAAAACGCCATCAACTCTCGCGCGACTTCTGCTCCACTGCGGGAGCCGCGAAGCTTTACATCAACGATCAGCACATCGAGCGCAGCATATCGTTCGCAGTATTGGCAGGCATCTTCTTCACAACGAGCAGTGATTACCTCGTGTCCCCAGTTCCGGATGATATTCGCAAGCGCATCGAGGCTCTCGGCATAATCATCGATCACAAGAATAATTGCCATCCCCCATGCCCATCCGAATTCTCAAGAAGCACGTTGCGAGCCACTTCCAAAGTGCGTTTGGGACCCATTTCGACTGGTGCGAGTTTGCCGGACTCGCGCGTTATTTGAAAGCGAAGATCACAACCCGCGCGGTGCCGAATCGGGAAACCTATACTGCCGGCGAAAGTCTTTGTGCGTACGGAGTGGCAAGGGGATTGCTCTGTTTTCGTTCGGTTGGGCGCGATTGATCAAGTCGGATAACCGGCTGCACGGGCACGCCCATTTGCTATCCCGTGGGCTTCCGTTCGTCCTTTTCGCTCCCCTTCTCGAAGGCTTTTGGATCGTGCGCCGGCTAGTAGTTATGGGATTTCTCTTGGCGGCACCAGTGATGTATGTAGCCGCACGCCGATGATGCGTTATCGCGCTCGCCCGTACATCGGTTCAAAAGCTTTCCGATCGGCCCCATGGCGTTCGCGATGTGCTGAACGCCCAGACCGGACGATGACTAGGAGGTCACATGCGCAGTTGTGTCGTATGCTTGCTTTGACCCCATTGTTGGCCAAAGAACCAGAGCCCGTGAAACGGCTGGAGGAATCCGCTATGGTATTTTCAGAAATCATGGCTACGCCAGACAAAGGCATCCCCCAGGACCTGCTGGCAAAAGCGCACTGCATCGTGATTGTTCCTGGTCTGAAAAAGGGTGCCTTCATTGTCGGAGGCAAGTACGGCAAAGGATACTTATCCTGTCGAAAGAAAAGCGGGGTGGGCTGGTCTGCTCCGGGTACCGTTCGCATTGAGGGCGGCAGTGTTGGTTTTCAGATCGGTGGCTCCGAGACCGATGTCATCCTCCTCGTGAGGAATGAATGCCGAGCGGATCGACTCCTTTCCAGTAAATTCACACTCGGAGGAGAAGGCGAAGTGGCCGGCGGACCAGTCGGTCGTTCGGCCACGGCTCAAACCGACGCTTACATGCGGGCGGAGATTCTTTCCTGGTGTCGCTCCCGTGGCGTTTTTGCTGGGATCTCTCTGCAGGGAGCGACACTGAGGCAGGACCTCGATGATAATGCCATATTGTATGGCAAGAAACTGGAAAACCGCGAAATCGTCACCCAGGGAACAAAACCGCCCCGGGTAGCTTTGAAACTGCTGTCGCTGCTGAACAAATATTCCACTCGAGAAAGCAAAGACAGCCGCTGAAGTTGCCGTAATGGCAACGAGAGAGGATTAAACCAGATGAGAATGCTCAGCTTATGCATAGCATTGGGTAGTCTGCTCGCGGCGCAAGCTCCGCAAGCGCCCAACCCAACGCTGCAGGCGAATCCCACCCAGCCCAGCAATCCGATGCCGGTTTATCGTGTCACCGTGGTTGCGCGCACAACCAAAGCCATCAACTACCGCCACCGCAGCGGCTCAACCAAGATCGATTTCCGAGGGACGGCGCTGATGCCGGAAGCCCGCGGCGAGGCGCAGGTGGAGAGCAAACAAGGTGTGATCAAGATTGACGCTAAGATGGACAAGCTCCAGCCGGCTACGAGATTTGGGCCGGAGTATCTAACGTACGTGATGTGGGCCATCACACCCGAGGGCCGGGCCACGAACATCGGTGAAGTGCTATTGAGTGGGGACAACAGTAAGCTGAATGCCACCACTGAGCTCCAATCGTTCGGTTTGATTGTCACCGCCGAACCATACTTTGCAGTAACCCAGCCTAGCGACGTCGTGGTAATGGAGAACTTCGTCCGCCACGATACGACTGGAACGATTGAAGAAGTGGATGCCAAATATGAGCTTTTGCAACGGGGCCAGTATACCCTGAACGTCAACCCGTCGGATCTCAAGCCCATGCGATTGGATTCTAGGGTTCCATTGGAATTATTTGAAGCGCGAAACGCGGTCCAGATTGCGCGATGGACTGGGGCCGAAAAGTACGCCGGAGATACGTTCCTGAAAGCGGTCCAAGGGCTTCAGAACGCTGAGGGCTACTTGCACAGTAAAGCGGGAAAGAAGCCCATTGGGACGGTTGCTCGCGAAGCCGTTCAAATGGCCGAGGATGCCCGTATCATTACGATAAAGAAGATGGATGAAGAACGCCTGGCGAATGAACGCCAGGCAGCGGCGGAGCGAGAGGCGCGAGCGAGAGCTGAGACCGAAGCCGAAACGCAGCGAAGGGCGCAGGCCGAGGCCGAACGAGCCGCCGCCCAGTCTGAAACAGAGCGAACTAAGCGAGAAGCGGAAGCGACCCAGGCAGCTGCCCGCGCCGAAGCCGAACGCTTGAAACGGGAGACCGATGCGCAGCGAGCTGCCGCCCAATCCGAAATAGAGCGCGCTGGCAAGGAGAAGGCGGAAGCAGAAGCCGCGCGCGCGGCTGCTGTGGTGCAGCAACAGGCGGCGCAGGCCGACGCGGAAAAGGCGCGGCTCGCTGTCGAAGAAGCAAACCGGCTCCGAGAAAATGCAGAGAACGAAAAAACGGAACTACGCGCGCAACTTTTGCGCCAATTGAATCTGATTCTTGAAACGCGCGACTCGGCCCGCGGGTTAATCGTCAACATGTCAGATGTTTTATTTGACACGGGTAAGTATTCACTCCGGCCAGGGGCGCGCGAGAAGCTGGCCAAAGTCGCTGGGATTATCTTGGGACACCCGGGATTGCGGTTGGAAGTCGAAGGCCATACTGACAGCGTGGGTGGCGATGAATACAACCAACGACTCTCGGAGCAACGCGCCTCATCGGTTCGCGATTATCTTACTCAACAAGGGATTGCAATGAACTCCCTTTCAGCCAAAGGATTCGGAAAAACACAGCCGGTGGCCTCAAACGATACGGCGGCCGGACGCCAGCGGAATCGACGCGTGGAACTCGTTGTGTCCGGCGAGGTGATCGGGGTGCAGATTGGTTCCCCAGCGTCGCCACGTTGAACTACCCACGGCCGAAGAATCAGGCACCGGGGAGTCGGTGCCGCCTTCGTTAGGGGGCCGTTTGTCTGGAGGACGCGCTATCGATAGCACAGGGCCACGGGTTAATGGCCCAATTATTTCAATAGCGACAGCGCGACGACACATCGGCAAGATTAATTCCAATCTGGCAGGAAAAAATCGTCAGTAATGAAAGGAACACAACCATGGCAGAAAAGAACATCGCAGTATTTGGGATCTATCGCGACCGCGATACTGTCGAGCGGGCGCTGGCCATTCTGCAGGGCAGCGGGGTTCCGCAACACCGACATTTCCGTGCTGTTCCCCGAGAACGAAGGCACGAAAGATTTCGCTGTCGAGAAGGGCACTAAAGCGCCAGAAGCCACAGCGGCGGGAGCAGGCACAGGCGCCATGGTCGGCGGCACCCTGGGGTGGCTCGCCGGCATCGGCGCGCTGGCCATTCCTGGCCTGGGCCCGTTCCTCGCCGCCGGGCCAATTGTCGGCGCGTTGGCCGGCGTGGGGGCGGGCGGGGTGGTGGGTGGGGTTGTCGGTGCGCTAATCGGGCTGGGTGTGCCTGAGTATGAAGCCAAGCGTTACGAAGGTCAGATTCGCCGTGGCGCCATCCTAATGTCGGTGCATTGCGACAATTCAGATTGGGTAAGACGGGCCAAAGATATCCTCGAAGAGACCGGCGCGGAAGATATCGCGTTGCAGGCGAAGCCCGCGCCGATTTCGCGAAGAGCGACAAGCCCATGCCGCGCCGCGCCGGCCACCGGGAATTCGAAAATCGCGCCGAGGAAATCAATCGCGACCTGCCACCAAGACCCCGTATCCTTGAGGAGAAGCTCGACGAGACGGCCGAACTCGCTCATGAAGAACCACTGATGAGGCGTACGACGGGCCAATCATAAAACGGGGAACTTGATAACGGGTACAGTGTATCGCGGTATGCGGCACGCATCTTCTTCTGTGTTGAGGTGCCCTACCGCGGTGCACACCGTGATTAGAATGATTCAGGGGCGCCGGCCCTCCAGCTGAGAACAGAATGGAGCCAAGCATCCGGAGTGGGGGTGCCATCATGTCAAGACAGTCAGCCTTAGCGACGCCAAGCGCTGCTCATGAAATCTTGTGCTACGTCATAGGCTCTCGCACCTTCGTTTCGAGGACCTTCTGGACACATTCAAACAGGCAGTGAGCCAACGAATAGAACGAGGATAAAGGTCCGCGGCTCGGTTCGATCCAAAGAGCTTCGAGCGGAAGCGCCTTTGCGTGCGACAAGCCCATAGCGCGGCCTCACCGCCGCGCTTCAGCCGATAAGAGCTGTCGGCGGAGTTTCCAGGCTATAATCTCCACATCATGCTAGCAGCCCGTGTCTAACTCAAAAAACGTCTGGCGCTAAAAATGTTTTGACCTTAAGATTGACCTAATGGCGATGGGCACGTGGTAGAAGAGAAAGCGGCAAGAAGGATTGTGGTACGGCGGGGGGTTGCCGGCGGCTCCGGGTCATCCTTTTTACCAACGGCTGAACGAAGTTCTGGACCAAGACGGTTTCGATGGCTTTTGCGAGAGCCACTGCGCCAGTTCTATCACGACAAGCTCGGTCGGCAGTCGCTGGCTCCAGGCCTGTACTTCCGCATCATGATGATCGGTTTCTTGGAAGGACTCGACAGCGAGCTCGGCATTGCGTGGCGTCTGGCGGATTCCCTACCTTGCGGCAGTTTCTGTCGATCGGCCTGGACGAAAAGACTCCAGACCAGGTAACGATCTCGCGAACCAGGCGCCTGATCGACGGGGAAACGCATCAGCGAATCTTCACCTGGGTGCTCGAACGTCTGGCGCAAGGTGGGCGGATCAAGGGCAAGACCATCGGGGTGGATTCGACGACTCTGGAAGCCAACGCGGCGATGAAATCGATTGTGCGGCGCGACACGGGCGAGAACTACACCGCGTACTTGAAGCGTCTGGCTGAAGCCGAAGGAGTGGATCCAGTCTTCGTTGGAAGTCTTCTTTGCGCGCTTGCGGTCCATGCGCCGCAATGCCGCCGCATCGGTGGCGTCCACAGCCCGAGCGACGCCGCAACCGAGATCACGAAATTGAAGGACGGGCGCACGGCGCTGGCCTATCAAGCCGAGAACGCGGTGGACATGGAGACCGGAGCCATCGTGGCGGTGACCACGCACGGCGGAGCCTCCTCCGACCCGGCAACCGTGAAGGACACGGTGATTGAGGCAGGCTTGGCGGTGGCGGCCTGATCGCGGAAACGACGCTGGAAGGTAAATATGAAGTGCATCCTGGCGGCGTCGAAGAAGTGGTGGCGGACAAGGGATACCACAGCCACGATGTCGCTGTTGGCTTGGCCGGGTTAGGGATGCGAAGTTACATCGCCGAACCGGAACGGGGTGCGCGCCACTGGGAAGGTAGTTCCCTTGAAGTCCAGATACAAGAGTGTGCCGCCTTGAGACGACGTAGACGCGCAGAAAAGCGACTACCCACAGCTTCCTGCCGCACAAGCTTTAGCTGAACTCAATAGCGCACGCCGATGATCGGGCACGTGCATGCCGATTCTGTACTTCAACCCGTTCGGCGTGCAGTAGCGGACGCACGCATTGCCAAGCATAACTGAGTTGGTCTCCACGGAAACGACAGTTCCGGGTTCAAGCGCCCTTTCAGCTTCCACGAGTATCCCGAAATTGCTCAAGTCCATAGCCTGTGCGCAGAGGACATGGTTTCCTTGACGGTCCTGCCAACAGAGGCGAACTTGACAGTCGATTGAAACGCGTTCGTGCAGTCGTCGGTTGCTACGCTCGCTCCTAGCAGTACCACGTGTTTCTAACGGAGCCGATTGCGGTGCGTCCATGGACAACTCCTGCCATCAGTACTGCGAGCCGTCACGCAAGGTGATTTCGCTCTTACAAATCTTAATCGCCCAGAGGCGGTATTCCCACAGGATCTTTTTGTACGGCAAGGGTATCTTTAGATAGTGATCCACCAACCCTACTAAGGACGGTTTTGGAGGGTGCGAGCCAGCTAAGAACTGCCAGTCTGCCGCGCAACCAAGATCAAGCGGTGGACACGCGCTCGGCCTTCCGAAGCAAGTCCCTCGGGTACACCGAGTAGTGTCGCCCATTCCAATAGACGCCGACCATCCCGAGGAGGGTTGTTGAGCGTTGCGAAGTATTCTTCAACACGGCGCCTGCCGGAAGCATTACGGAGACTCTCTCACCTCCAGCCTTGTCCCACACAGCGGGCATCGGAGCGGTAAGACGGTATCGGTCCGCCGATACCCTTCCTCCTCCCGAAGAACTTGGTGCGGTGGCGACCCTTGTCAGATTGGCCCCAATGACCCGCGTTAACACGTCGCTTAACTCAGCCAGCGTGTATGGTTTACGGATCACATCGTCAAAGCCGTATTTCTTAAATTCGGACAAGATTGGTGCGTCGGAATAACCGCTGGAGACAATTAACTTCACCGAAGGATCGATTTTCCGTAGCTCTGTGGCTGCTTCCTTGCCACCCATGCGGCCAGGAACCGTCAGATCAAGCAGCACGCCGACGAAACCGCGTCCCGAGACCGCGGCTCTCGCAAACCGTTCGACCGCTTCGGCTCCGTCGCTGGCGCACTCCACTTCGTATCCCAACTGTTGCATCATCAGCCCCAGTAGCGTGCGGATCGCCTCTTCGTCATCCATCACCAGAATGCGGCCCGTGCCCCTCCGAACTACGGTCGCCGGTTGTGTCACGGGAGACATTTCTGACGCCGGCAGATGGATGCAAAATGTGCTCCCCTTGCCTGCAGAGTCGGCGCTGATATGACCATGGTGTTTGGTGACTATGGAATAAGCAGTGGCCAGCCCCAGCCCGCTCCCAGTCTCTTTGGTGGTGAAGTACGGATCGAAAATCTTCGGGAGAATTTCTGCCGGGATGCCGCAACCGTTATCTCGAATTACGATCCTGACATACTTCCCCGCGCTGATGAACTGAACAGCTTCGTCGATCGCCACGTTTTCCGCACGCACATCAACTACTCCGCCTTCCGGCACTGCCTGCCGGGCATTAAGCAACACGTTGTGGAAGACCTGACTGATCTGTCCGACGTCAATGTCGGCCGGCCACAGATCGTCAGGGACTGCAAGATCGAACCTGACTTGCGATCCGGCTCGCGCGAGGTCCACCGAAGCCGCAAGCAGTTGTGCGACCGAAGTGGTGCGAACGATCGGTGCTCCTCCCTTGCCGAAGGTTAGCAGCTGCGAAGCCAATGAGGCGGCGCGCTTGCAGGCTGTGTCGGTTTGCTGAAGGATGTCGAATACTGGGTCCCCAGGCCGCATGTGGATCTTTGCTAGGTCTGTATTTCCCTGGACAATCGTCAGGAAGTTGTTAAAGTCATGCGCGATTCCGCCGGCTAACACGGCTAGGGCTTCCAGCTTGTGTGCCCGCAGCAGTTCGTCCTCAGCCTGCTTGCGTTGCGCGACTTCGGCCGCCAGCCGCTCATTAGCCTGCTGTAGTTCTGCCGTGCGCTCGGCAACGCGTAGCGCGAGTTCGTCACGAGCCTTTGCCAAGTCTTTCTGGCTTTGCTTGAGCGCACGCTCGGTAAGCATCCGGTCGGTGATGTCCAGGGCGTGACCTAATACGCGAGCCGGCGATCCAGGTTCCTCATACCGCAGGTTTCGATAGAGCCAGATGCGTTCCGCGCCATCCTTGGCTTGCAAACGCATGAGACCACTGTCCACGGGATTCGTCCGGATGCGTTGCAGGTAATTATCGAACATAGGTCGAACCGAGGGAGAAAGAAATTCCTTGAGATTTCTGCCGAGGCCGTCCTCCATGCGATACCCGAGCGATTCCGCAACAGCCGGGTTAATCACAAGCAGCACGCCGTCCAGATCGTGGATGCACATCAGGCCCAGGCTGTGCTCCACCAGCAGACGATACAGCTTCAACTGCTCTGTGGCCTCGTGCATCCCAGCCCTCTACATGGCACGACGCAGTCTTGAAATGAGCGATAAAGATTATACATATTTGTGCATACAAATGGAAGGCAATTTGCCCATTGTTAGGCAAAATCAATCGATTTTTCGCGAATTCGGGGTAGGACAATGCTCAAGGCTCAGACCGCCCACAACCAGAGCACGACGGATAATCCCTGCCAAAATCCGCTGATCCGAGACCGCCGCTTTAGGTTTGAATCCCGAGTCGGGTTTAAAGAAATAGTGGCTCTGAGCAGGAATGTGAAAGAATGGGTTAAACTTTGCGGGATTGACCGAGAGCGAGTTTACAAAGATTCTGGACTGGCCGGGGTATCGGGTTTACCGGCATGAGATCGACGAGCGCACGCGACGGCTGCGGCTGTGGGTGCGGCGGAAGCGAGGCAACCGGGTGCTGATCTGCTCGGGATGTGGCGGGAAAGCTTCCAAGATCGAAGAAGTGCGTCAGCGCGAAGTGCGAGACCTGCCCTGGCGCCAGTTGTCAAGGGCGGAATGACAGGAAACCACCGGGGTCGAGGAAAAGGGGACCAGTGAGGCTGCGCGGGAGCGCGTGGTTTTTTGTTCTTGAGAGAGTGAAACCGGGGCGGTGGGAAAGTGGGAAACCTGCTTTTGGTTTTCCACTTTTCCATCCGCCTTCGTGGCCGAAGCTGTGGGAATGTGGAAATCTCGCCTGCTGTTGGCGAGATTTCCAAGGGGCTCGTGGAAAGAGTGGGAAGCTGGCCTTTGGCTTTCCATGCTTTCCCCAGCCCCGGCATTTCCACAGCTCTCTCGTCTTCCGGTTTTCGCGGTGGCTACCGGCAAGGCGGCGCGGCTGTGAGGAACTATTGTTGTTCGGGGTCTTTCTTTCTCTGGCTGTTCTTCAACCGGTAACTCTCCCCGTTCATCTCCAAGATGTGGACGGGGTGCGGCAAGCGGTCCAGCAACGCGCCGGTCAGCCGCTCGGAGCCCAACACTTCAGTCCACTCGGCAAACGGCAGGTTGCCGGTCACCAGCGTTGAAGTCCGTTCATACCGCTGGCTGAAGATTGCGAACAGCATCTCTGCGCCGGTTTTGGACAGCGGCACGAACCCGAGCTCGTCCACGATCAGGAGTTCCTGCCTGGCCAGGTGTTTCTGATACCGCAGCAGGCGCTTCTCATCCCGCGCCTCGATCAGTTCGTGTACAAGCGCCGCCGCAGTCGTAAACCGCACACGAAGACCTTGCTGGCATGCCGCCAGTCCCAGCGCTAAGCTGATGTGAGTTTTGCCCGTCCCCGAGTTTCCTAAAGCCAGAACATTTTCCCGCCGCCCGATCCACTCACACCGCGCTAGCTCTACCCCCAGCTTCTTGTTCAACGAGGGGATGACCAGAAAGTTGTAAGTCTCCAGGCTCTTGGTCACCGGAAACTTTGCCACCTTGATCCGCCGCTCCGTGGCACGACGCTCCCGGTCCATCATTTCCAATTCCACCAGTCGCAGCAGAAACTGTTCGAAGGTGGCTGCCTCTTTGGCACACTGCTCGGCCAGTTTCGGGTACTCGCGGACCATGGTCGGCAACCGGAGTTGCTTCAGATAAGGCTCCAGAAGTACTTGGGGAGTGTCCATTACTGGGCCTCCTGCGTCAGCAGCACCTGGTAATCGGCTGCCCGGATCTGCCTACCGCGGAAGTGGCGTTGACACTCTGGTCGATGATGCCCAGCCACGGCCCAAGCTTCGGACGCAGTACCGGTTTCTTCCTCTCGTAGCCTGGCGGCACCGAATACGCCAGCATCTTTCGGATCGTCTTGCGCGACAGCCCGAACTCGCG
>Ga0310810_10003684_pt1 | contig 16795 bp, 16 predicted proteins | sample NCmetagenome_FD_207641 | JGI IMG/M metagenome (GOLD analysis project Ga0310810, IMG submission 207641) | Soil microbial communities from experimental microcosm in Duke University, North Carolina, United States - NC | ecosystem: Engineered > Artificial ecosystem > Soil microcosm > Unclassified ... | reverse complement strand
GAAGCAAGCAAACGGGATACATGACAAGAGACCGCCTCCGCGTCCTGGCCTGGCAGGTGCTGATCCTGGCAGTGGTGCTGGTCGGCTGGCAGTACCTGACCGGGATCAAGGCGATCTCGAAGACGCTGGGGCTATACTGGATCGATCCGTTCTTCATCAGCCGGCCGTCCGCGATCGCGGAGCGCTTCGTCTACCTGATGTCGCCCCGGGTGCGGCTCACCATCTGGCAGATGGCGCTGTCCACCGTGCAGTCCACCATCTGGGGGTTCCTGGCCGGCGTGTCTACCGGCTTCGTGGCGGGCCTCGTGCTCGGGCGGAGCGACCGGCTGGCCCGCGTGTTCCAGCCCTACATCGTGGCCTTCAACTCGCTGCCGCGCATCGCGCTCGTGCCGCTCATCACCATGATCTTCGGCTTCGGCCTGCTCGCCAAGATCGTGCTGGCCTGGAGCATCGTGTTCTTCATCGTGTTCTTCAACACCTTCCAGGGCGCGCGCAGCGTCGACGCCGACCTCATCCACTCCGCGCGCTTCCTGGGGGCCTCCGAGCGCCAGATCATGACCAGCGTGATCGTGCCCTCCGCGCTCGCCTGGACCTTCGCCTCGCTCACGCCCTCGATCTCGTTCGCCCTCATCGGGGTGGTGGTGGGCGAGTTCATCGGGGGTGAATCGGGGGGCGGGCTCGGCTACCTGATCATCCAGTCGCTCGGCACGCTCAACGCGGCCGACATGATGGTGGCGCTCTTCGTGCTGGGCGCGATCGGCATCGTGATGGCGCTGGGGATCAAGCAGATCGAGGCGCGGCTGCTGCGATGGCGCCCGGAGAACCGGCAGCGCTGAGGCTCAGCGCGCGGTGTAGGCGGTGAGCTCTTCCTCGTAGTTGCCGTCCGCGGTGTTGGTCCCGCGAATCTTGATCCAGCCCTTGGCCTGGGGGCTGTACCAGAAGTCCTGGGAGGCGCCGCTCTCGACCTCGCGGCGGGAGACCTTGAAGGCCTTGAACGTCCCGGCCGGGACCTTGACCTCCTCGTAGGCCTCCACCATCCAGACCCCGGTGAGGACGTAGGTCCGGTCCTGCTCGCCGCTGTCGGTCCAGGTCACGGTCGCCGACCACTGCTTGCCGACCTGCAGGGGCCACTGCCAGTCCTCGGGCGGCGAGGCGATCCGCACCGTCTTCTCCCCGCTCGTCCGGGCCAAGTAGCCGAGCTGCTTCGTGTACCAGTAGCGGGCGTCACCCGCCTCGATCTGATAGCAGTCACGGGCCGCGAAGACCCCCTCGCGCAGCACCTTGCGGGTGACGGTATACGCGCCGGCGGGGCCGCGCCCCCGGTACGTCCAGGAGTCGCCCGTCGTCCACTCCGGACGCTCCGCGATCTGGACGGTGCGGGAGACGCCGCTGCTCTCGCAGCCGGCGACCGCGAGCGAGAAGGTGAGCGCGGCCAGGAGCCCGGCCGCCGCGAGGACTCGTCGTGGGAGCTTCACCAGGAAAGCATACCCCAAGTGGGATAAAGCGCCCGACACCTGCGGACGGGGCTCTAGGCGAGGCGGGCGATGTGGGGCAGGTTGCGGTAGCGCTCGTCCCGGTCGAGACCGTAGCCCACCACGAACACGTCGGGGATCTCCCGGCCCACGTAGTGCAGGGTGAGCTCCTGGGAGCGGGGGCACTGCTTGGCCAGCAGCGTGCAGACCCGGATCGAGGCCGGGTTCCGGGTCTGGAAGTTGCGCAGCAGGTAGGCCAGGGTGCGCCCGCTCGCGCAGATGCCCTCCACCACCACGATGTCGCGGCCCTCGATCGGCTCGTCCAGGTCCTTGCGGATGCGCACCACGCCCGACGCGGTGATCGTGGGACCGTAGGCGCCGACCGAGATGAAGTCCACCGTGACCGGGACGGTGATCGCCCGCATGAGGTCGGACAGGAAGACCGCCGAGCCCTTGAGCACCCCGATCAGGTGAACCGGCCGGCCCTGGTAGTCGGCCGAGATCTGGGCCGCCAGCCGGGCGACGTCGGCCGCGACCGCCTCGCGCTCGACGAGGATCTCGCCCGGTCCGTCGCTCGCGGCCGGCATCAGGCGAACCGGGTCGCCTTGAGGAACTCCCGCGACCGGCGGATCAGGTCTACCGGGGCCAGTCCGGCCCGCTCTCCCTCGTCGAAGCACTGGGAGATGGTCAGCACCGCGTGCAGCGTGTAGCCGCGCGCGGCGAGGAGCTCCCGGCCGCCCTGCTCGCGGTCCACCAGGATGACGAGGTCCCGCACCACCAGGCCCGCCTCCTCGAGCGGGGCGATCGCCTCGAGCTTGCTCGCCCCGTCGGTGATGATGTCGTCGATGAGCACCACGCGCTCCCCGGGCTTGAACTGTCCCTCGATGCGCTTGCGGGTGCCGTAGCCCTTCTCCTCCCGTCGCGGATAGATGAGCGGCACGCGGCCGGCCAGGCTGGCCGCGACCGCCAGGGGCAGGCCCGCGTACGGAATGCCGCCGACCCGGTCGCCCCCGCACCGGCTCACGAGGGCGGCCATGAGCGCGCCGATCTGCTCGAGGACGTCGGGGAAGGAGATGACCACGCGCAGATCGATGTAGAACGGCGACACGATGCCGGACTTGAGCGTGAACTCGCCGAAGCGGATCGCGCCGATCTCGAAGAGCCGCCGGATCAGGGTCGCGTGGCCGGTGTCCGCGCTCATGCGCCCATCTCCCGCAGCACCGCCTCCGCGGCGCGGGCCGGGTCCGGGGCGACGGTGATCGGCCGGCCGACGACCAGGTAGTGCGCGCCGGCGGTGACCGCGGCTGCGGGCGTGGCGATGCGGGACTGATCGCCGACCGCGCTGCCCGCGGGGCGCACTCCCGGCGTGACGATCACCCAGCCCGGCCCCCGGCTGGTCCGGAGCGCGCCGATCTCGTGGGGGGAGGCCACGCAGCCGTCGAGTCCCGCCGCGGCGGCGAGGGCGGCCAGGTGGAGCACGTGGCCCTCGACCGAGTCGGCCACCCCCAGCTCGCGCCCGAGCGCGGCCCGGTCGAGGCTCGTGAGCACGGTGACCGCGAGAACGATCGGGCGGCGGACGCCCAGCTCCCGGGCCGCCGTCGCGGCGCCCTCGGACGCCGCCGCCATCATGGCGCGGCCGCCGGAGGCGTGGACGTTGAAGATCAGCACGCCCATCCGGGTCGCCTCGCGCGCGGCGCCCGCCACCGTGTTGGGGATGTCGTGGAACTTGAGGTCGAGGAAGACCTCCGCGCCCCGCTTCTGGATGGTCTCCACCGCGCCGGGCCCGGCGGCGGTGAAGAGCTGCGAGCCGATCTTGAAGCGGGTGACCAGCCCCTCGAGGCGGCCGGCCATCCGCTCGGCCTCGGCGAGAGTCTCGACGTCGAGCGCGACGATCAGGCGGTCCTTGACGTTGGTGGGCGGATGCATGGATCCCTCAGCCGGCCCGCTCCCGGGAGGGGGGCGGCGCCGGGTGGTAGTACTCCTGGAGCGGCTTGACGGAGATCTCGCCCTTGAGCAGCGCCTCGATGCCGCCGATCGCCGCCTGCGCTCCGTCCACGGTGGTGTAGTAGGGGATGTTCTGGGTGACCGCGGTCCGGCGGATCAGGTAGGAGTCGCGGCGGGCCCGCCCGTCCTCGGGGGTGTTGAACACGAGCGCGATCTCTCCGCGCTTCATGAGGTCGACGATGTTGGGCCGGTAGTTCTCGTTGACCTTGTGCACGACCTCCACCGTCATGCCCTGCCGCTGCAGGAGCTTGGCGGTGCCGATGGTGGCCACCAGGCTGAAGCCCATCTCGGCGAGCCGCTTGGCGATCTGCAGCACCGCGCGCTTGTCGCGGTTCTTCACCGAGAGGAAGACCTTGCCCGAGGTGGGCAGCGGCGAGCCGGCCGAGAGCTGCGACTTCACGTAGGCCTTCCGGAAGTCGTAGTCGATGCCCATGACCTCGCCGGTCGACTTCATCTCCGGCCCCAGGATCGTGTCGACCCCCGGGAACTTGATGAAGGGGAACACCGCCTCCTTCACCGCGATGTGCGAGACCTCGCGCTCCTCGGCGAAGCCCTGCGAGGCGAGCGTCCTACCGAGCATCACGTGGGTGGCGAGCTTGGCCAGCGGCACCCCGATGGCCTTGGAGACGAAGGGCACGGTGCGGGAGGCGCGCGGGTTGACCTCGAGGACGAAGACCTCCTCGTTCTTGATCGCGAACTGGATGTTGAGGAGGCCGATCACGCCCAGCTCGCGGGCCAGCGCGCGGGTCTGGGCCTGGATGCGCTCGATCTGGTCGTCGCCCAGAGAGTAGGGCGGCAGCGCGCACGCCGAGTCGCCCGAGTGCACGCCCGCCTTCTCCACGTGCTCCATGACCCCGCCCACCACCACCCGCTCCCCGTCCGCGATGGCGTCGACGTCGATCTCGAGGGCGTCCTCCAGGAACTTGTCGACCAGGATCGGGTGCTCCGGGCTCACCCGCACCGCCTCGGTCATGTAGCTCTTGAGGTCGGTCTCGTCGTACACGATCTGCATCGCGCGGCCGCCCAGCACGTAGGAGGGCCGCACCAGCACCGGGTAGCCGATGTTGGCCGCGATGCGCGCCGCCTCCTCGAAGGAGCGCGCGGTGGAGCCGGGGGCCTGGGCGAGCCCCAGCCGGTCGAGGAGATCGGAGAAGCGACGGCGGTCCTCCGCGCGGTCGATGGCGTCGGGCGGCGTGCCGAGGATCGGCACCCCCGCCTGCTCGAGCGGGACCACCAGCTTGAGCGGGGTCTGCCCGCCGAACTGCACGATGACGCCGCGGGGTCGCTCGCGCTCGACGATGCTCATCACGTCCTCGAACGTGAGCGGCTCGAAGTAGAGGCGGTCGGAGGTGTCGTAGTCGGTCGACACCGTCTCCGGGTTGCAGTTGACCATGATCGCCTCCACCCCCGCGTCCTTCAGGGCGAAGGCGGCGTGCACGCACGCGTAGTCGAACTCGATGCCCTGACCGATGCGGTTGGGCCCGCTGCCGAGGATGATCACCTTCTCGCGCGGCGTCGGTGGCGCCTCGTCCTCCTCCTCGTAGGTCGAGTAGAGGTACGGGGTGTGGGCCACGAACTCGGCCGCGCAGGTGTCGACCATTTTATAGACGGGTCTGATGCCGGCTCGAGCCCGGGCGTGCCGGACCTCACCCTCCGTGGCTCCGGTCAGCTGGGCGAGGCGGACGTCGGAAAATCCCATCTGCTTGGCGCGGCGCAGGACCGCGGGATCGGTCAGGCCGGCCGCCGCGATGTCGGTCTCGTACTCCACGATCTGGCGGATGTTGTCGAGGAACCACGGGTCGATGGCGCTGAGCTCGTGGAGCTCGCGCGTGCCGAGCCCGCGACGGTAGGCCTCGCCGATGGCGAAGCAGCGGTCCGCGTTCGGGATGCGGATCTTCTGGCGCAGCTCGTCCAGGTCCGCCAGGGGCCGGTCGAGGGTGAGGCCCCAGCGGTCCTGCTCGAGGGAGCGGACCGCCTTCTGGAGCGCCTCCTTGAAGGTGCGCCCGATCGCCATGACCTCGCCCACCGACTTCATCTGGGTGGTCAGGGTCTGGTCCGCCTCCGGGAACTTCTCGAAGGCCCACCGCGGGAACTTCACCACGCAGTAGTCGATGGCGGGCTCGAACGAGGCGGGGGTCTCGCGGGTGATGTCGTTGCGCAGCTCGTCGAGCGTGTAGCCCACCGCGAGCTTGGCCGCGATCTTGGCGATGGGGAAGCCGGTGGCCTTGGACGCGAGCGCGGAGGAGCGCGACACCCGCGGGTTCATCTCGATCACCACCATGCGCCCGTCGGCGGGATTGATCCCGAACTGGATGTTGGAGCCGCCGGTCTCGACGCCGATCTCGCGGATGATCGCGAGGGAGGCGTCGCGCATGAGTTGGTACTCTTTGTCGGTCAGGGTCTGGGCCGGGGCCACCGTGATCGAGTCGCCGGTGTGCACGCCCATCGGGTCGAAGTTCTCGATCGAGCAGATGATGACCACGTTGTCCTTCAGGTCGCGCATCACCTCGAGCTCGAACTCCTTCCAGCCGATCACCGACTCCTCGACCAGCACCTGCTGGAGCGGGCTCTGCTGGAGCCCCCACTTGATCGCGGCCTCCAGCTCCTCGGGGTGGTAGGCGATGGAGCCGCCGGTGCCGCCGAGGGTGAAGGAGGGCCGGATGATCAGGGGAAACTGCATGCGGCGCTGCCGCATGCCGGCGAGCGCCTCCTCCGGGCTCGCCGCGTAGAAGCCCTTCGGCATCGCGAGCCCGAGCCGCTCCATCGCCGCGCCGAAGAGGTTGCGGTCCTCCGCGGTCTTGATCGCGGGCAGCTTGGCCCCGATCAGCTCGACCCCGTAGCGCTCCAGCGTGCCGTCCTCGGCGAGGGCGACCGCGAGGTTGAGCCCGGTCTGGCCGCCCACGGTGGGCAGCATCGCGTCGGGCCGCTCCCGCTCGATCACCTTGGCCACGAACTCGGGGGTGAGCGGCTCGACGTAGGTGCGGTCGGCCATCTCGGGGTCGGTCATGATGGTGGCCGGGTTGCTGTTCACCAGCACCACCTCGAACCCCTCTTCTCGGAGCGCCTTGCAGGCCTGGGTGCCCGAGTAGTCGAACTCGCACGCCTGGCCGATGACGATCGGCCCGGAGCCGATGAGGAGGATCTTGCGCAGGTCGGTCCGCTTGGGCACGGCCGGGACTCCTAGGCGTCGATCGACCCGTACACGATCGAGATCTCCGGCGCGGCCTCGTCCCGCCGGTAGAGGACGTCGTCGAGGCGGCCGTTGCCGATCCACAGGACCTCGCCGTTGCCCCAGAGCTTCTCGCCGAGCACGCTCATGCGCTTCTCGACGCGCTCCTTGACCGCGTGCGCCTCGAGGCTCAGATCGCTGTCGGTGGTGAAGACCGCCCAGTCTGGCTTCTGGCCCGATTCCTCGGTCTTGCGATAGGCGATGAGGTACTTGGGCATGGCTCAGGCTCCCTTCGTCATGAGGTCGACGAAACGGCGGAACAGGTAGTGCGCGTCGTGCGGACCCGGCGAGGCCTCCGGATGGTACTGCACGGAGAAGATCGGCAGCTCGCGATGCCGCATCCCCTCGGACGTGCCGTCGTTGAGGTTGACGTGGGTCTCGATCAGCCCGGCCTTCTCGACGGAGCGCGGATCGACCGCGAAGCCGTGATTCTGCGCCGTGATCTCGACCCGCCCGGTGGAGAGATCCTTCACCGGGTGATTGCCCCCGTGGTGGCCGAACTTGAGCTTGTAGGTGCTGCCCCCGAACGCGAGCCCGAGGATCTGGTTGCCCAGGCAGATGCCGAAGATCGGGGCGCGGCCGATGAGCCCGCGCACCGCCTCGACGAGGTAGAGCACCGCCTCCGGATCCCCCGGCCCGTTGGAGAGGAAGACGCCGTCGGGCTTCCGCTCCAGCACCGCGGCCGCGCCGGTGTCCGCCGGGACCACCTCGACGTCGCACCCGAGGCCGGCCATGCAGCGCAGGATGTTCTGCTTGATCCCCGAGTCGAAGGCGACCACCTTGAACCGCGTCGGCGCGGGCGCGGTGTAGCCCCGCGCCAGGTCCCACGGGCCCTCGGTCCAGCGGTGGGGCGCCTCCACGCTCACCTCGGTGACGAGATCGCGCCCGATCAGGCCGGGCCGGGCGCGGGCCCGCTCGGCGAGGCGCGCCCCGTCGGGCTCCTCGGTGGAGATGATCCCCTCCTGCGCGCCGTGATCGCGCAGGTGACGGGTCAGCGCGCGGGTGTCGATCCCCTGGATGCCCACGATCCGATGCTGGCGCAGGTAGTCGTCGAGCGGGAGTGTCGAGCGCCAGCTCGAGGGGAACGGGCACGCCTCCTTGACGATGAAGCCGTCGACCCATGGGCGGCGCGACTCGACGTCCTCCGGGTTGACGCCGTAGTTGCCGATGAGGGGATAGGTCATGCAGACCATCTGCCCGCGGTACGACGGATCGGTGAGGATCTCCTGGTAGCCGGTCATCGAGGTGTTGAACACCACCTCGCCCTGGGCCTCGCCGGTGGCCCCGAGGGCCTCACCGCGGAAGACCCGCCCGTCCGCGAGCGCGAGCAGCGCCGGGCGCGTCACGGCGTTACCTTGACGCCGCCCACCAGCGTCATCCACGGCCCGCCCCGTCCGGTGAAGCCGGCGAAGGGGGTGTTCCGGCTCCGCGACTGGAACGTGGCCGGGTCCACCGTGAAGGCCCGCTCGAGGTCGAGGATGGTGATGTCGGCGGCCGCGCCGGGCGCGAGGCTGCCGCCGGGCAGGTTCAGCAGGCGGGCCGGCGCGGTGCTGAGCCGGGTGACCAGCGTGGGCAGGTCGATCACCCCGGGGCGCACCAGGCGGTCGAGCAGCACGGCGACCGCGGTCTCGAGCCCGACGACGCCGTTGGCCGCCTCCGCGAACTCGCTCTCCTTCTCGGCGAGGGCGTGCGGGGCGTGGTCGGTGGCCACGCAGTCGATGGTGCCGTCGACCAGGGCCTCGAGGCACGCCTCCACGTCGCGCTTCGTCCGCAGCGGCGGAGCCATCTTGCAGTTGGGATCGTAGCTGCGCACCGCCTCGTCGGTGAGCACGAGGTGGTGCGGGGTGACCTCCGCGGTGACCCGGACCCCGCGCGCCTTGGCCTCGCGCACCAGCCGCACCGCGCCCGCGGTCGAGATGTGGGCGACGTGCAGGTGCGCGCCGGTCAGCTCGGCGAGGATGATGTCGCGCGCCACCATCACGTCCTCCGCCGCCCCGGGCTGGCCGGAGAGGCCGAGCTCGGTGGCGACGAGACCCTCGTTCATCGGCGCCCCGTGGGCCAGGTGGCAGTCCTCCGCGTGGCTGACGATCGGCGTGCCGAAGGGCAGGGCGTACTCCATGGCCCGGCGGTAGAGCTCCGCGTTCATCACGCACTTGCCGTCGTCGGAGAAGGCCACGCAGCCGGCCTCCGCCTGCTCGGCCATCTCGGCGAGCTGGGTACCCTCGAGATTGCGGGTGACCGCGCCGATGGGATACACGCGCACCACGCCCTCGACCTTCGCGCGGGCCAGGATGTAGTCGGTGACCGCCCGGTTGTCGTTGACCGGGAAGGTGTTGGCCATGCAGGCCACCGCGGTGAATCCGCCCGCGGCGGCGGCGCGCGTCCCGGACGCGATGGTCTCCTTGTACTCGAAGCCCGGCTCCCGGAGGTGCACGTGGATGTCGATGAAGCCCGGGCAGACCACCTTGCCGGTCGCGTCGACGATCTCGGCGCCCGCGGGCGCCTTGAGCCCGCGCCCGAGCTTGTGGATGCGCCCGTCCGCGACCCAGACGTCGGTGATCGCGTCGGTGCCCCCGGCCGGATCCACCACGCGCCCGTTCCGGATCAGGAGGCTCATGCGCCCTTGCTCCCGGCGAGCAGGTAGAGCACCGCCATGCGCACCGCGACCCCGTTGGCGACCTGGTCGAGGATCACCGAGAAGGGGCTGTCCGCCACCTCGGGGGAGAGCTCCACCCCGCGGTTCACCGGTCCGGGGTGCATGATCAGCACGTCGGGCCGGCAGGGCTTGAGCTTGGCGAGCGAGAGGCCCCATACCCGGGAGTACTCGCGGATCGACGGGATGAAGCCCCCCTCCATCCGCTCGTGCTGCAGCCGCAGCATCATGATCACGTCGGCGCTCGCGATCGCCTCCTCGAGGCGATGGCTCACCTTCACGCCCAGCTCCTGGCACTGGGGCGGGATCAAGGTGGGCGGGCCCGCCACCGTGACCGTGATGCCCATCTTGCGCATCCCGAAGATGTTCGAGCGGGCCACCCGGCTGTGGGTGACGTCGCCCACGATCGTGACGTTGAGCCCCTCGAGATGGCCTTTCTTCTCTCGGATCGTCATGAGGTCGAGGAGGGCCTGGGTCGGATGCTCGTGGGACCCGTCGCCCGCGTTGACCACCCCGCAGCGCAGGTGGCGGGCCAGCAGCGCGGGGGCGCCGGAGGCCTTGTGGCGCACCACCACCACGTCGGGGCTCATGGCCTCGATGTTCCGCGCGGTGTCGAGCAGGCTCTCGCCCTTGTCCGCGCTCGACCCGGAGGCCGAGAAGTTGATGACGTCGGCGGAGAGCCACTTGCCCGCGATCTCGAACGAGGTGCGGGTCCGCGTCGAGGACTCGTAGAACAGGTTCACGACCGTCTTGCCCCGCAGGGTCGGGACCTTCTTGATCTCGCGCGCCGCGTTCTCCTTCATGGAGATCGCGGTGTCGAGGACGTCGGTGATCTCCGACGGCTCCAGGTCCTGCATGCCCAGCAGATCCTTGCGCTTCCAGCCCATGGGCTCACTCCTCCTGGATGACGACGCGGTCCACGCCGTCGTGCTCGCGGAGCAGCACGGCCACCGTCTCCCGGCGGCTCGTGGGCAGATTCTTGCCGATGTAGTCGGGGCGGATCGGCAGCTCGCGGTGGCCGCGGTCCACCAGCACCGCGAGGCGGATGATGTGCGGCCGCCCCAGGTCCATGAGCGCGTCCATCGCGGCGCGAATCGTCCGCCCGGTGAAGAGCACGTCGTCGACCAGGACCACCGTGCGCCCCTTGATCGGGAAGCCGATCTCGGTGGTGCGGACGATGGGCTGCTCGGCCTTGAGCCCCAGGTCGTCGCGGTAGAGCGTGATGTCGAGCGCGCCCACCGACGGCTTGGTGCCCTCGATGGCCGCGATCTTGGCCGCGATGCGCTCGGCCAGGGTGACCCCGCGGGTCTTGATGCCGACCAGGGCCACGTCCTCGCCCCCTCCGGCCTGCTCGACGATCTCGTGGGCGATGCGGGTGAGGGCCCGGTCGAGCCCGGTCTCGTCGAGGACCTGGGCCTTCTCGCGCGCGCTCACGGGGCCCCCGGGCAAAAAAATTGCCCCGGACGGGGCGGGGGGCCAAACCTGATCTTCGCGTGCCGCATCGTGCGCTCCTTGCCGGCCTCGCAGGGCCTGCTTAAAGGAGTGATTCGTGATGTGCCCGTACTCTACGACGTGGGCCGCGCGCTGTCAAGGCGGAGGGCCGCTCCGCGACGACGATGAGCCGACCGGTCGCGCCCGGACGATAGCGCCGCCCGTCGTAGCCCGAGTACGCGCGGCGCAGCCGGAGCCCCGCGCGCCGGAGCATGCGCCGCCACTCGGCGAGCGTGAACTCCTGGAAGCGCAGGCTCCGCTGCCGGATCCAGCGCGGCCCGGTGGCGATGACGAGCTGGGTGCTCTCGGTGATCCGGGTGCGACGGTCGAACTGGCGATCTTCCAGGATGAGGCGCTTCGCGCCCGCGCGGTACCACGGCCGGCGCGGCAGCGTCGCGTCGTAGGCCGGGTCCCGGTGATCGACCAGCAGCGCGCCGCCGGGTCGCAGCGCGCGCGCCATCCGTCGCAGCACCGCCTGGTTCTGGGCGGGCGTGAAGTAGCCGAAGCTGGTGTAGAGGTTGATCACCGCATCGAACTCGTCCCGGAAGGCGATCCGCCGCATGTCGCGCCGCACGAAGGCGAGTCGCGGCCCCGGCGCGAACCGGCGGCGCGCCTCCGCGATCATCGCGGGGGAGAGGTCCACGCCCACCACCCGGAAGCCGCGCCGGGCCAGGGCGGCGGCGTGGCGGCCGTAGCCGCAGGGGACGTCGAGGATCCGCGCGCCGGGGGCCGGGCGCAGCGCGCGCAGGAGGAAATCCACCTCGCGGCGGGTCTGGGCGGCGGGCTTCTCCTCGCGGAGCTGGGCGACGTAGGCCGCGTCGAAGAAGCTCGTGAACCACTCGTTCCTCACCACGCGCCTGCGGCGCTTCATCGCGGCGAGCCCCGGCCCATCGCGGCGTAGTATACTCCGCCCTGGCCATGAGCCGGCTTCACGACGCATCGCGCACCGCCGCTCCGACCGTCGCCGTGACCGTCATCCTGTCCGCCGCCCTCCGGCGCCGGCGACCGGGGGCCGGGGACGGCCCCCAGCGGCACGTGCTCGCGGCCGGCGCGACCGTGGCCGACCTGCTCGCGGCCCTCGGGATCGACGGCTCGACCGACCTGACCGCGGCAGTGGACGGCGAGCTCGCCGAGCGCGACACTCCCCTGAGGGACGGAGCCGAGGTGATGCTCCTGGCGGCCATGGAAGGGGGAGCCGCAGCCAAAGGCAAGGCGACCATGAGAGAGGCTTTTTAAAGGTATTTAGCAGTAAACCAAGGAGTGCAAAGCAGTTAAACCAACGAGTGCAAGGCAGGAAGCAGGCGCGGTAGAAGAGCGGCAGCAGACGGAAGCCCCAAACCCATCACTCTCACCGAAGCGAGGACGACATGGCTCAGCTGACGATTCCCCTCGACGCGAAGCGCTTTGCCACCGGGCTGACCTGGAAGGACTACATGGCCCAGATGGGTGACACCCGGGCCCGCACCGAGCAGAACTACGCCAACTCCAAGCTCACCGACGAGGAGCAGAAGTTCTTCGCCGGCGTGACCGGCGTCAAGTTCGTCATGATGCTCGCCGAGAACTGGTGCGGCGACGTGCACCGCAACTCGCCCCTGATCGCCCACATCGTCGAGGCGATGCCCGGCGCCGAGCTGCGCGTGTTCTTCCGCGACCAGGTCCCGGACCTGCGCGACACCTTCCTCAACAACGGCTACCAGTCCATCCCGGTGGTGGTGTTCTTCGACAAGGACTGGAACGAGATCGGCCGCTGGATGGAGCGCGCGCACGGCGCGACCGGCGCGGCCACCGGAATCCGGGCTCGCACGCTGGGCGCGGTGCCCCAGGGCGCGTCCAAGGAGCAGCAGGACGCGGCGATGAACGAGTTCCGCAAGCAGGTCCAGGCCGAGTACGACAAGCCGGGTGGGGCGCTCTGGCGCGCCGCCGCCGCCGAGGTGAAGCTCCTGCTCGAAGCCCGCGCCAAGAAGTAGCGGGCGGATCCATGCGTCCACGGAGGCCTCGATGACGGTCAAGCTCGGCATGTTCACCATGCCGTTCCACCACCCGGATCGCGACTACGCCGCCATCCTCGAGGAGGACCAGGAGGCCATCGTCCTGGCCGACCGGCTCGGCTTCACCGAGGCCTTCGTGGGCGAGCATTTCTCGTCCTGGAGCGAGCGCATCACCTCGCCCCTCATCTTCTTCGCCACCCTGATCCCGCGCACCACCCAGATCCGCTTCGGGACCGGGGTCATCAACCTGCCCCAGCTGCATCCGGCCACCGTGGCCGCCCACGCGGCCATGTTCGACCAGCTCTGCCGCGGCCGCTTCATCATGGGCATCGGCCCGGGCGGCCTGGTCAGCGACCTCGAGATGTTCGACGTGGGCCAGGCCGAGCTGCGCCCGCAGATGGTCATCGAGTCCATCGAGACGGTGCTCAAGCTGTGGAGCCAGGACCCGCCCTACGAGATCGACGGGCGCTTCTGGAAGATCTCGCTCACCAACGGCATCTGGCCCGAGTTCAAGGTGGGCTACGTGCCACGGCCGTACCAGCGGCCGCACCCGCCCATCGCGCTGTCGCTGCTCACCCCCAACTCCAACAGCGCGGCCACCGCGGGGGAGCGCGGCTGGATCCCGATCTCCGGCCAGTTCTTCCACCGCCGCTACCTGAAGGGACACTGGGAGAAGTACGTCGAGGGCTGCGAGCGGGCCGGCCGCCGGCCGGACCCGAGCATCTGGCGCGTCTCGCGCAGCGTGCTCGTGACCGAGAGCGACGCGGAGGCGGAGGAGTACCTCGCGGACCCGGGCAACGGGCTCTCGTTCTACTACCACTTCTTCCACCACAGCTTCTCCAAGGGCCGCAAGGCCCTCTTCATGCTGAAGCCAGATCTATTGATCCCCGACGAGGACGTGACCGAGGACATGATCAAGCGCGCCCTCGTCATCGCGGGCAGCCCCCGCCGCGTGCTCGAGCAGCTGGTGGCCCTCCGCGAGGAGACCGGCCACTTCGGCACCCTGCTCATGGGCGGGCACGACTGGGACCGCCCGGCGCTCTGGCGGCGCTCGATGGAGCTGCTCGCGACCGAGGTGATGCCGAAGTTCTCGCAGCACGCGACCACGCCCCGGACGTGAAGGTCGCCACCTGGCGGGGGGGACTCCGTTTCACTATAGATGAAGCGCCGGACCCGGTCGCCGGTCCGGGCCAGGTGGTGGTGGGCGTGACCGCGGCCGGCATCTGCGGCACCGACGTGCACGCCACCCAGGGCCTCTTCCCGTGGACGCCGCCGATGGTGATGGGCCACGAGTACTCGGGCGTGGTGCGGGAGGTCGGCCGCGGCGTCAGCCGGCGACTCGTCGGCCGGGCCGTCGCCTGCGAGCCCTCCTACGGATGCGGAGCGTGCCTACCCTGCGAGCAGGGCCGGACCAGCCAGTGCGCGAAGGCCACCCGCGTGGGCGGCTTCGCGGAGCGGGCCATGCTTCCCGCCCACTGCGTGCATCCGCTGCCGAAAGGGCTCGATGCGGTCACCGCCGCGCTCGCCGAGCCGGCCTCGTGCTGCCTCTCCGGGCTCGAGATGTTCACGATGCCGCGCGGCGCCACCGTGGTGGTGATGGGCGGCGGCATCATGGGGCTCCTCACCATGGTGCTGGCCCGCCGCCGGGGTGCCGCGCGTCTGATCCTCTCCGATCCGCTCGAGGAGCGGCGGGCACTCGCCCGGAAGCTCGGCGCGCGCGTGGTCGTCGATCCCACCCGTGAGAGCCTGCCCGAGCGCGTGATGGCGCTCACCGGCGGCCGCGGCGCGGAGGTCGTGTGCGAGGCGGTGGGCAAGCCCGAGCTGGTCGCGGAGGCGTTCGCGATGGTGAGGCCCACCGGCGTGCTGCAGCTGGTCGGGGTGAACCCCAAGGGCAGCCGGATGCCCATCGACCTCTTCGACGCGCACTTCCGGGAGATCCGCATCCACGGCGCCTATGGCCGCGGCACCGCCTTCCGCCGGGCGCTGGCGCTGCTGCCGAAGCTCGGGGTGAAGCCTCTGGTCGGCGCGAAGTTCCCGCTCGCGCGCATCGAGGAGGCCTTCGCCCACGCCTCGGCCGGCCGCGGGGCGAAGACGGTGATCGTCCCCGGCGCCGCGTAGCGGCCCGACCCGGCTCGTCCGTCCGAGCGAAGAGCGGTGCCGGAACGTCCCTCGCGCATCACGGCGCTCGACGCGCTCCGCGGGGTGGGCGTGCTCGGCATCCTCCCGGTGCACATGCAGTCGTTCGCCATGGTCGTGGCGGCCCGGGTGAACCCGTCCGTCTCCGGCGACCTGCACGGGCCGAACGGATGGGTCTGGCTCGCGACCGCGGTCCTGGCCGACGGCAAGTTCCTCTCGATCTTCGCCATGCTGTTCGGGGCCGGCCTCCTGCTGCTCTCCGGACGCGGGGCCGTCGAGGCCGAGCGCCTGCACCGGTGGCGCATGGCCCTGCTCCTCGGCATCGGGCTGCTGCACGCCTACCTCCTGTGGTACGGGGACATGCTCGTCACGTTCGCCCTGTGCGGCGTGGTGGTGTTCGAGCTTCGCGCGCTCCCCCCCCGCGGGCTGCTCGCCCGCGGCGGGCTGGCGCTGGCGTGCGCGTCGCTGATCGCGCTGGGCGTCGGCCTGTCGCTGCCGTGGTGGTCCGCGGACACGAAGGCGCCGTTCGTCCAGGTCTGGGCCCCCTCGCGGGAGATGGTCGACCGCGAGATCGCGGCGTACCGGGGCGGCTGGCGCGGGCAGCAAGCGTATCGGGCCCCCGAGGCCTTCCAGATCGAGACGTCGCAGCTCCTGCTGCGCGGCTTCTGGCAGACCAGCGGCCTGATGCTGGTGGGAATGGGCCTGTTCAAGCTGGGCGTGCTGAGCGGCACCCGGTCGGCGCGCATCTACCTGGCGATGACCGGGCTCGGGTTCGGGCTGGGCCTGCCGATCGCGTGGTACGGCGCGGAGCGCGCCCGGGCGCTCGACTGGGATCTCGCCGACTTCATGCTCGCGGGCACCCAGCTCTCGTACTGGAGCGACCTCGCGGTGGGCCTGGGCTGGATCGGGCTCGTGATGCTCCTGTGCCGCGCCGGCTGGCAAGCGCGCGCCGTCGCCGCGGTCGGCCGCACCGCGCTCAGCAACTACCTCCTCCAGACGATCCTCTGCACCACGATCTTCTACGGGCACGGCCTCGGGCTCTTCGCGCGCGTGGACCGCGTGGGCCAGCTGCTGATCGTGCTCGGAATCTGGATCGTCCAGCTCGCGTGGTCGAGGTGGTGGACGCGGCGGTTCGCGGTCGGCCCGGTCGAGTGGGCGTGGCGCCGCGCGGCCCGCGCCGCCGCCCGTTGACCCGGCCCGTGCCGCGCCGTATGGTAACTTGGTGAATTGTCCGCGCTGCAACACCGAGAACCGTCAGGAGCGTCGCTTCTGCGGTGAATGCGGATTCTCCTTCGTGTCGCGGTGCCCGGCCTGCGGGTTCTCGAACGAGGCCTCGGAGCGGTTCTGCGGGGGCTGCGGCACCGCGCTGACGCTCCCGCCGCCGGGCGGGCCGCGCTTCGGCCCGCCGCAGTCCTACACCCCGAAGCACCTCGCCGAGCGCATCCTCGACTCGAAGGCGGCGCTCGAGGGCGAGCGGAAGCTCGTGACCGTGCTGTTCGCCGATCTCCAGAGCTCGATGGAGCTCCTCGTCGATCGCGACCCGGAGGAGGCTCGCCGCGTCCTCGATCCGGTGCTGCAGCTCATGATGGAGGCGGTCCATCGCTACGAGGGCACCGTCAACCAGGTCATGGGCGACGGCATCATGGCCCTCTTCGGCGCGCCGCTCGCCCACGAGGATCACGCCACGCGCGGCTGCTACGCGGCGCTGCGGATGCAGGAGTCCATCAAGCGCTACGCCGAGGAGGTCCGGCACTCCCTGGGGGTGGCGGTGAGGATCCGGGTCGGCCTGAACTCCGGCGAGGTGATCGTCCGGACGATCCGC
>Ga0310810_10003683_pt1 | contig 16797 bp, 13 predicted proteins | sample NCmetagenome_FD_207641 | JGI IMG/M metagenome (GOLD analysis project Ga0310810, IMG submission 207641) | Soil microbial communities from experimental microcosm in Duke University, North Carolina, United States - NC | ecosystem: Engineered > Artificial ecosystem > Soil microcosm > Unclassified ... | reverse complement strand
GACCGGATTGTCGACGTTACGGGCCTCTACCACCTCGATCCGGCGCTCGTGTTGGGCCATGTCGCGGCGCACGAAATCGGCCATCGGCTGCTGGGCAAGGGACACGCACGAGAGGGACTCATGCGCTCGCCCTGGAGCGCGAGGGACTTCGAGCGCGCCACGCTTGGTCTGTTGTTGTTCACCGCACCTGACGTCGAGACGATCCGAGGGGAGGCGGCGGCGTGCGAACGGATCAGCAGTAGCGAGCCGAGCGTCGTTATTCGACGGTGACCTGCGCCTCGCAGTCGCTCACGCGATCGAGCCGGATCGGCCACCAGCGGCTGAAGTCGGTGTCGGTCGTGGCGATCGGCAGGACGGGCGTCAGCGCGCCGGGGTCGTAGACGCCGATGCCGGCGTGCTCGGGAAAATCGGGCTGGAGCTCCATGCGCAGCGCGTCGAACGCGGGCGAGTTGACGGCGAGGAAGAAGAGCTCTTCCGATCCCGAGCCCTGCGAATCACCCGCCTTCGCCGAGGCTCCGGCGGGCAGGACGCGATGCCCGATGCAGACGGGCTCGAACGTCGATTCGCCCGCGATCGCCTGCTTCGCGATCCGCTCGATGTCCATCGCGCCGTACACGCCCTGCAGCGCATCGGTGTGCTCCGGCCGGACGACGAGCGGCAGAGCCGCATGGCGCGGCGGCACGAGCGGCCGCTCGATCTTGGCCGACACCTGCTGAAAGAGACTTTCGGTGAGCGACGCGGGCGGCTGGAGGGCGACGACCCAGGGATCCTCAGGCGCCCCGAGCACGACCGTCCAGCCGGAAAGCGCCGCGCGGTCGACGTGGTACGGCCGCGAGCGCCGATCGCGAACGAGTCCCCAAAGGAGCGTCAGCTCGACGCCGGCGGCCAGCACCAGGACGACGGCAAACTTCCGCGTCGGCCTCACTGATTGATCCACTGAAGTACAGGACGCAGCCACTCCTCGCGCGGCCGATAGAACGTCCCATGGTGTTCGCCGACGTGGATCTCGGTTTCGGAAGGCGGCGCTTTCGATGTCGATTTCGCGAACAGCCCCTTGCACGAGCGCCCGACCTCGTCGGACTCCTCGAAGATCGACAGAATCCGCCCCGAGACGTTGAGCGTGGAGCGGCTGAAGTCGCCGTCGCCGCACGCGGCCATGAAGACGAAATTGACGCGCGGATCGTGCAGCAGCGAGGACGCGCGAATCGCGATTGCGCCGCCTTTCGAAAACCCGACGACCGAAACCCGTTCGGGCAGCGCGCCGCCGCGCAGCAGCTGATGGACCTGCTCGACGACGTGGCTCGCAAACTGATCCATGTCGGTGTTGGGTTGTCGCTGTTCGCTGATGACCACCGCGCCGTCGCGCGCGAGCGCCTCCAGCACCTTGTCGTATTCGTACACGCCCCAATTCGAGTCGGTCGGACGCCGCCCTTTGTCCTCGATGATCCGGCCGTGCAGGTAGATCACGTAGCGGGCGTGTGGATCGACGTGCTCGGGCAGTCTATCCCGCACGCGTGGCGGGGACTGCGCGGACAGTGGTATGGCGACCGCCGCCGCGACCGCCAGCAGCGTCGTATCGATGAGGCTATGCATGGCTCCCCCCGGAGACAACGCGATTGTAGCGGCAGACTTCCGCTTGCTCCTATAGGATCTGAGCGATGATTTTTCCGCGTCTTCGCACCCGCCTTCGCGCGACACGCTCGTTCGCCGTCCTCGTCTCGCTCGCCGCCGCCAGCGTCGGCCTCATCGCCCAGACGGCTCCACCCGGGCAGGAGACGTCCGCGTCGTCGGTGCTCGCGTACGCGCTTTCGCAGCAGATGCCGGTGGACCCGGAAGTGGTCGTCGGCACACTTCCCAACGGCTTGAAGTACTACGTGCGCGCCAACGCGAAACCCGCGCACCGCGCCGAGCTCCGCCTCGTCGTCAAGGCCGGATCGGTGCTCGAAGACGACGACCAGAAAGGCGTCGCGCATTTCGTCGAGCACGTCGAATTCGAGGGCACGCGCCACTTTCCGGGCCGGGGGATCTCCGATTTTCTCGCGTCGCTGGGGCTGAGTCTCGGCGCGGACGCCAACGCGGCCACCGGCTTCGACGACACGCAGTACACGCTACGTGTCCCGACCGACGTGCCCGGCGTCCTCGATCGCGCGCTGCTGGTGCTCGAGGACTGGGCCGGCGGCGCCGCCTTCGAGCAGGCCGGCATCGATCGCGAGCGCGGCATCGTGCTGGCTGAGTGGCGGATGCACCTCGGCGCCGGCGAGCGCACGCAGGACAAGATCCGCCAGGTCCAGCTCGAAGGATCGCGGTACGCGACGCGGCCGCCGATCGGCGATCCCGCGATCATCGAGCGCGTGCCGCGCGAGCAGCTCACGCGGTTTTACCGCGACTGGTACCGGCCGGATCTGATGGCCGTCGTCGTCGTCGGCGATGTCGATCGAGAGGCCGTCACCGCGATGATCCGGTCGCATTTCTCGTCGCTGTCGTCGCCGGCCCCCAGGCGGGAGCGGCCGGTCTTCGATGTGACCGAGCGGCCCGGCACGCGCTACGCCGTCGTCACCGACAAGGAGACGACCGCGACGGCCGTCCGCCTGAGCGATCTCCGTCCGGCGCGCAATCAGGGATCGGTCGGCGGCTATCGCGATCTGATGCTCGACCAGTTGTTCGCCGACATGCTCGGCGATCGGCTGGACGAGCTCGCGCAGGGCGCAAGCCCGCCGTTCCTGCGCGCCGCGGCCGGCCGCGGACTGTTTCCGGCGCCGCGCACGCGCGATGAGGCGATTCTCCAGGCGCTCGTCGCCAACGATGGCATCCCGCGGGGCCTCGACGCGCTCGTCACCGAGCTGCAACGCGTCGCCCGCTTCGGCTTCACCGCCACCGAGCTGGCGCGCGCGAAGCAGACGATGATGAACCAGTACGAGCGGGTGGTGACGGAGAGTCCCGACCGCGAGTCCGAGAGCCGCGCCGACGAGTACACCCGAAATTTCCTGCAGAGCGAGGCGCTGCCGACGATCTGGCAGGAGCTCGCGTTCCACCGCCGGTTCCTGCCGGAAATCACGCTCAACGAAATCAACGCGCTCACGCGGGACTGGTTTCCCGATCAGAATCGGCTCGTTGTCGTGACCGCGCCCGAGGCATCTGGCGTCACCCTGCCGGACCAGGCGCGGCTGGCGGCGGTCGTGCGAACCGCGATGGAGAAGCGCCTGGAGGCGTATGTCGACTCCGCCTCCGGCCAGAAGCTGATCGACACGCCGCCCGCGCGCGGCTCGATCGCGAAGACGACGGCCCGCGAAGGCGGCATCACCGAGTGGACGCTCTCGAACGGCGCGACTGTCGTGCTGAAACCGACGACGCTGAAGGAGGATCAGATCCTGTTTCGCGCGGTCGCGCCCGGCGGGACGTCGCTAGCGAGCGATGCCGACTTCATTTCCGCCCGTATCGCTGACGACGTCGCCCGTGCGGGAGGCGCCGGACGATTCAGCGCCGTGATGCTCGACAAGATGCTCGCCGGAAAGGCGGTTGTCGTCCGGCCCTACGTCGGCGAGTCGGACCAGGGCATGGCCGGCGGCAGCACGCCGCAGGATCTCGAGACGCTGTTCCAGCTGCTCTATCTCCGCTTCACGCAGCCGCGCGCCGACTCGACCGCCTTTGCCGCCATGGTGTCGCAGGCGCGCGCGCTCGTGGCGAACCAGATGGCGAGCCCCGACGTCGTGTTCGAGCAGACGATCGACGCCGCGCTCAGCGGAAACAGCCCAAGGCGGCAGCCCGAGACGCCCGCGACCGTGGACCAGTGGAACCTCGAGAAGGCGATGGCCTTCTACAAGGCGCGCTTCGCCGACGCGAGCAACTACACCTTCGTCTTCGTCGGCAGCTTCAGCCCGGACGCGATCAAGCCGCTCGTCGAAACCTACGTCGCGAGCCTGCCGGCGACGCGCGCCCACGAAACCTGGCGGGACCTCGGCATCACGCCGCCGTCGAGCGTCGTCGAGAAGACGGTCCAGAAAGGCATCGCGCCGAAGAGCCAGGTGGCGATCGTGCTGTCGGGTCCGTTCGACTACGACGAGCCGCACAAGCTGGCGTTTCGCACCGCAACGCTGCTGCTGCAGTCGCGTCTGGTGGACACGATCCGGCAGGAGCTCGGCGGCACCTACAGCATCACCGTCTCGCCGGACGCCGACAAGGTTCCGCGGCCCACCTTCAGCGTGCGGATCGAATGGACCTGCGACCCGGCACGCACCACGACGCTCGTGCAGCGCGTCTTCGACGAGATCGCGTTCGTCAGGAACACCGTGATCGGTCCGCGGCAGGAGGCCGCGATCCACGACGGGCTGCTGAGGGAGTTCGAGCGGAACCGCGAGGACAACCGCTATTTCCTCGAGCAGATCGTGCGGGCCTACCAGGATGGCAACGTCGAGCAGGCCGCGGCCGTCGAGAAGCAGCCCGAGCGGATCGCCGCGCTGACGGGCGCCGCGATCCAGCAGGCGGCGCAGAGATACTTCGATACGCGGATCTACGTGAAAGTGACGCTCATGCCCGAAACGAAGTAGGCCGCCGCATGCCGCTCGTGCACGTCGACAGTCTGTCGGACACGGTCAATGCGGTCAACGACGCGTTTTTCTTCGGTCGACCGATCACGCGCGAGACGCGCCGCAACGCCGCCGGCTGGATCGCGTCGCGCCAGGGCCTGCCGGGCGCCTATGGGGCCATGTTCGCCGGGTTCCCTGCGGAGCGCGCGTCCGGCATCCACCTCTTCACCGGCGAACACGTCGCCTCCGCGTCTGCGCGACACATCCTCGGCGAAGAATCCTGCCGCGCACTGCTGTTGCTGAACAGCCGCGAGCCGACGACGACCGCCGCGCTCGACCGCGCGATGCGCTGGATCGTCGAGCGTGTGCGGCTGGCCGCCGCGTACTCGCCGCGGAACAATGCGGGCGTGTTCTGCTGCGGCAAGTGCACTGTCGGGCTGTGGCGGAACATTCTCGCCGGCGGCCTCGACCGCCCCGACGATCGCCTGCGGCTCGGCCTCGGCCGGCTGCGCGAACAGCGCAACGCGAACGGCGAGTGGTGTGCCTTCCCGTTCTGGTACACGGTGCTGGCGCTGACCGAGATGACCAGCGGCGCGGCGCGCACGGAATTGAAGCACGCCGCACGGCGCATCGAGGCGGAGGCAAAGCGTCCGCCGAAGGCCACGCCGTACGCTGCGCGCCGCAATGCGCTCGCCCGCCGGGCGCTCGAACGCTGTTCGTAGTTTCATCCCCCCGAGACCGCCACGCCCGCGCCCGCCTCGAGCGCGCTGGTGGCGGCGACGCCGATCCGCAGCGCCTCCAGGCCGTCGGCGATGGTGATCGGCGGCGTCCGCTCGTGCAGCACGTTCTGCGCGAAGTTCTGCAGCTGCGCCGTGTAGGCGTCGCGGAAGCGCTCCATGAAGTACGGCACGGTGTCGTGCGCGACGGAGTTCTTCGTCATCAGCATCACCGGCGTCCCGCGCAGGTAGCCGATCCGCACCGTGCCTTCCGATCCCAGAATCTCGGTCGCGATGTCGTACCCGTAGATGCCGCTCCGGCTCAAATCCACGGCGCCGATCTTGCCGCTCGCGAAGGTGAGCGTGACCACGGCATTGTCGATGTCGCCGACCGTGGCCAGCTCCGGGTATGCGATCGTGGCGCCGACGACCGAGACCCGCGCGACGTCGCCCATGAACCAGCGCGCGAGATCGAAGTCGTGGATCCCCATGTCGATGAGCATCCCGCCGCTGCTCGCCGGGTTCGCATACTCCAGGCTCGGCCTGAATGGATCGCGCGAGGTCGACTTGAACACGAGCGGGGTGCCGATCCTCCCCTGCTCGATCTGCGCCTTGGCCGCGGCGTAGCCGGCGTCAAACCGCCGCATGAACCCCATCTGGAAGAAGAGACCGTGGCGGTCGATGGCGGCGCGCATCTCGTCGACTTCGTTCAGCGAGAGCGCGGGCGGCTTCTCGCAGAACGTCGGCTTGCCGCGCTGAGCGGCAGCGATGACGAGGTCGCGATGCGTGTGCGTCGGGGACACGATGACGATGGCGTCGACGCCGGGATCATCGACGAGCGCCTCGGGCTCGGCGTAGTGCCGCGTCACGTCGAACTCCGCCGCGACCTCGGCCGCCAGGGCGCCGACCGTGTCCGCCACGGCGACGAGCCGCGTCTCCGCAATGCGCGACGCGAGGTCGCGCGCGTACACCCGGCCCAGGCGACCGAGCCCGATCAAACCAACCGCGAGACGTGTCCGTCCTGTGCTCATTTCACGTTGTCCTTCGTCACGAGCTCGAGCCGGACCCCGATGTCCGGCGGCACCGTTTCGCCGCGCAGCACCTTCACCGCGCTCTCGACCGCAATGCGACCCATCTCCGATGGAAACTGCGCGATCGACGCGGCCATCGTCCCCGCCGCGATCGCCTTCTTCGCGTCGTCGAGCGCGTCGAAACCGACGACGCGGATGCGTCCCGTCCGTCCCGCCGCCGCGATGGCTTCCACGGCGCCGAGCGCCATCAGGTCGCTCGCGGCGAAGACGTGGTCGATGTCGGCGTGCGCCTGCAGCATGTTCTGGAAGACGTTGAAGCCCAGGTCGCGCTCCCAGTTCGCCGGCTGCGAGGCCACGATCGAGATACCGGGCGAGGACGCGACCGCGTCTTTGAACCCGCGCAGCCGCGAATCGCCGGTCTCGTGCCCTGGAATCCCCTCGAGGATCGCGACGCGCGCACGGCCGCCGGAGGCCTTCACCAGGTACTCCCCCGCGAGCTTGCCGCCCGCGTAGTTGTCCGATCCGACGAACGTCGCGGTGTGAACGCCGGCCGCGTCAGCCGCGGCGCGATCGAGGCGCGTGTCGACGACGACTATCGGTACGCGCGCATCTCTCGCTTTCACGAGCGCCGAGACGATCTCGCGTGATCCGCTCGGCGTGATGCAGAGCGCCTGAATGCCCGTCTGGATCACGTTCTCGACAATCTGCATCTGCTTTTCGACGTCGATCTCGCGCTCGGCCGCCTGTACCTGGAGCGTGACGCCGAGCCGGTCGGCCGCCTCCTGCGCGCCGCGCCGCATGTCGACGAAGAAGGGGTGATTCAACGTCTTCAGCACGAGCGCCACGACCGGCTTGCCGCCGCCGGCGGGCGCGCCGCGGTTGCACGAGGCCGCCGCGGCGATCACGGCGAAGAGGAACGCGATTCGTTTCATCTCAGTCCCTGTGCTTCAGGATCCGATCGAGCAGCACGGCGCCGACGATCACGGCGCCGATGACGATCTGCTGCAGGAACGACGACACGCCGAGCAGGTTCAATCCGTTGCGCAGCACGCCCATGATCAGCGCGCCGACGAGCGTGCCGCCGAGCGTACCCTCGCCGCCGGTGAGGCTCGTACCGCCGATCACGGTCGCCGCAATGGCGTCGAGCTCGTACATCATGCCCGCGATTGGCTGCGCCGAGTTGAGCCGCGCGGTCAGGATGATAGCCGCAAGCGCGCTCGCCAGGCCCGACACGCCGTACACCATCGTCTTGTGCAGCCGCACCGGCACGCCGGACAGCCGAGTCGCCTCCTCGTTGCCGCCAATCGCGTACACGTAGCGGCCGAAGGTGGTTCGCGTGAGCGCGACGTAGGCGACGAGATAGATCACGATCGTCGCAAGGACCGGCGCCGGCACGAAGCCGATGCGGCCGGTGGCGATCATGCGGAACGACGCATCGAATCCCGAGACGGGACGGCCTTCCGTATAGAGGAGCGCCGCGCCGCGAGCCACGCTCATCGTGCCGAGTGTCACGATGAACGGCGGCAGCCGGCCCCAGCTGATGAGAGCGCCGTTCGCGACGCCGCAGGCGGCGCCGACCGCGAGCGACTCCGCCACGGCGAGACCGATCGAGTGGCCCGCCTGGAGCGCGGTGCCGAGCACCACGCCGGACAGCGCGACGATCGAGCCGACCGACAGGTCGATGCCGGCCGAGAGGATGACGAACGTCATTCCCACCGCCACAACAGCATTGGTGCTGGTCTGCTCGGCGACGTTGAGCAGGTTCGAAACGGTCAGGAAATGCGGCGTGAGGATCCACAGCGCCACCGACAGCGCTGCCAGACCGATTACCGTGCCGAACCGCCGCGCCGAGAGGATCCGCGGCGACCGCGCAAGCGGCTGCGGTGGTGCCTGGATCTGCGGCGCGTCTTCGCGGGCGGCCGTCGTCGCCATCATCCGGCCAGCCCGAGCGCCGCCGTCAGAACGCGCTCCTCGTTGGCGTCGGCGCGCGCGAATTCCGCGCGAAGGCGGCCGCGGTGCATGACGAGAATGCGGTCGCTCATGCCGAGCAGCTCCGGCAGCTCCGACGAGATCATGACGACGCCCGCACCGCGCGCGGTCAGCCGATTCATCAACTGATAGATCTCGACCTTCGACGCGACGTCGATTCCGCGCGTCGGCTCGTCGAAGATAAAGATGCGGACGCCGCCCGCCAGCCATTTGCCGAGCACGACCTTCTGCTGGTTCCCGCCGCTCAGCAGGCGGACGGGCTGCGTGGCGGTAGCCTTGATTCGCAGCTCGCTCGCAATTGGTGCAGCCAGGGAGTGGTCGGCACTTCCGCCGAGCAGACCGAAGCGTGCGAGCCGGCGCGCGTGCGGCAGCGCGATATTGCGCGTCGTCGTCAGCCCCGACACGAGGCCGTCAGCCTTGCGGTCTTCCGGCAGCAGGCCGATCCCGTGTCCGATCGCGTCGGCAGGGCTGGCGAAGCGGACCATCTGTCCGCCCACGATCACGCGGCCATCGTCCAGCCGATCTGCGCCGAAGATCGCGCGCGCCAGCTCCGTGCGTCCAGCGCCGAGCAGCCCGGCGATCCCGACGACCTCGCCGGCGCGCACGGCAAAGCTCACGTCCGCCAATGCGCCGCGACGCGTCAGGTGCTCGACGCGCAGCAGCTCTTCGCCGAGCGGCGCCGCCACTTTCGGGAAGTGATCGGTCAGCTCCCGATTGGCCATCAGCCGCACGAGCTCGCCCACCGACACGTCCTCGATCGGCTGCGTCGTCACATGGCGGCCGTCCCGCAGCACCGTGATGCGTCGCCCGATCCGGAACACTTCGTCCAGCCGGTGCGTGATGTAGACGATGGAGACGCCGCGCGAGGCCAGGCGTTCCACGAGCGTGAAGAGCTGCGCGACCTCGCGGCTCGTCAGCGCGGACGTGGGCTCGTCCATGACGAGAACCGCCGTCTGCGCCGCCGCCGTCGAGGCGAGCGCCCGTGCGATCTCCACCATCTGCCGCAGCGCGACCCCGAGCCGTGAGACAGGCGTTCGTGGATCGAGAGCGACGTCCAAGTCGGCGAGCACGCGCGCGGCGTCGGCGTGCAGACGCGCTCTATCGACGAAGCCGGGACCGCGTGCCGGCAGCGACCCGAGAAAGATGTTTTCGGCGACCGACAATTGCGGAACGAGGCTGAGCTCCTGGTAGATGACGCGGATGCCGAGCGCGAGCGCGTCGCGCGGGCTTGCGATATCCACCGCCTGGCCGCGCATCCGGATCTCGCCGCGGTCGGCGCGGTACGCGCCGCTGAGAATCTTCATCAGCGTCGACTTGCCGGCGCCGTTCTCGCCGAGGAGCATGTGCACCTCGCCGGCGCGCAGCGTCAGGTCGACGCCGTCGAGCGCGACAACGCCGGGGAACGTCTTGCAGATCCCGCGCATCTCGAGGATCGGCGGCGTCATGGTTACTCGTGGGCCGTATCCGCTGAAGTGGTACTACCACCCATGCGGATCGGCCGCGGTTTCGAGGCCGCGACAACGGAGCGGCCGGTAGTGATTCTCAAGAGACACGCCACTGACTAGACCCGCACCTGCCCCGACGCCATCAGCGCCTCGATCTCGTGGAGCGTCGGAATGCCACCGAGGGCGCCGAGGCGCGTGCAGCTCACCGCGGCCGCGGCGTTCGCGAAGCGGAGAATGTCGGCGGCGGGCGCGCCGCGCAGCAGCGCATGGATGAACCCTGCGCGAAAGACGTCGCCGGCGCCGGTCGTATCCACCGCGTGGACCTGAAACGCCGGCACGTAGTGCAGGGCGTCGCCGTCGAGCGCCATCGCTCCGCGCTCGCCGAGCGTGACGCACACTAGACCGTCGTGCGACTGGCGCAGCCGGCGCAGCGCACGCTCCGGATCGTCGATGCCGGTGACGCTGGACGGCACGTGCTCGGCGACGATGGGGATGGTCACCGCGGCGATGAGCTCGCCCGTGCGATCGGTGATCCGGTCGATGTCGCTCGTGACGGGCACGCCGGCCGCGCGCGCGATCCGGGCCGCCGTGATCGCCGCGCCCTGATCGACGTCGTCCACGTGCAGCACGCGCGCGGACGCGATCGACTCCGCCGGAATCTCCCGCTCGCGCATCACGAGCTTCTCGTCGCGGTCCCAGAGAACGATGCGGTCGCCCGTCGTCTCGTCGACGAGAATCACGGCGAACTGGTTCCGAGCGTCGCGGATGATGACGTCCGACAGGTCGATGCCGCGGCGGTCGAGCTCGCGACGAACGCGGTGGCCGTTGTCGTCGGTGCCGGTTACGCCGGCGTATTTCGCGCGAAGGCCCAGCGCCGCGCAGGCGCACATGGCCGTTGCCGTCTGGCCGCCGCAGAGCACCTCCTGCTTCGCGATGCGCATCTTCGCGAAGCGGCCGAACGGCTGCGGATAGCCCGGCAGCTGGTGGACGAAATCAACCGAGTTGGCGCCCAGGCCGACGACGTCCCAGGCCGCGCGTTCCCGCATCGTGGCGCACAGCGTATCATCGCGGCGGCGACGCGGGTCAACGACGCTCTCGCCGCGCCACCAGTGCCGCCGCCGCGAGGTCGCCGCTCGCGTTCAGTACGGTCGCGAACAAATCCGGCAGCGCGTCGACGGCGATCAGGATCCCGATCCCCTCGACGGGCAGGCCGATTGCCAAGAACAGCGGCGCGAGCATCAGGAAGGCGCCGCGCGGCACACCGGGCGCGACGAAGCAGAGAAAAACGCAGGCGAAGGCGATCGTCGCGTACTGCGCCGCGTGCAGATCGACACGATAGAACCACGCCACGAAGAGCGCGCCGAACGGCCACGACACGGCCGCCGCGAACTTGAACGTCGAGACCGCCAGCGGCAGCACGAACCCGGTCACGTCGTCGGGCAGCCGCAGCGTCTGCTCCGCGCCTTCGACCAGCGCCGGCAGCGACGCGATCGACGAGCTCGACGAAAACGCGATCAGCTGACCGGGGAGCGCGGCGCGCGCAAACTGGCGCGGCGGAACGCGGGCGACGAGCGAAACAACCGGATACAAGAGCAGCGTAAACACGACGCTCGCGATCGAGTAGGCGACGATGTAGAAACCGAGCGCCCCTGCGAGACCCGCCCCACCCTGCGCGCCGAGCGGCAGCATCAGCGCGAAGACGCCAAGCGGCGCGAACCAAACGACCCACCGCACCAGCACGAGCATCGCCTCGCTCAGCGCCCGGAAGAAGCCGAGCAGCGTATCGCGCGCGGCGGGCGGCGTGCGGGTGATGGCGAGGGCAAGGAAGAGCGTGAAGAGAACCAACGGCAGCATCGCGCCGTTTGCAGCGGCGGCGACCGGGTTGGTCGGGATGAGCGAGGTCAGCCACGTCGCGAAGCCGACGTCGGACGCGCCCGCCGCCACGGAACTCGCCGCTTCCGCGGCGCCCGGCGGGAGCGGCGGCCTGACCGCCACCAACTGCGAGAGTCCGGAAAACGTCACGATGGCGAGCGGGACGGCCAGCGCCGTGGCGCCGGCGAGCATGGCGACGAACACCGCCAGCGTGCGTCCGCCGATGCGTCCGATCGCCGAGATGTCCGACGCCGAGGCCACACCGGTGATCAGCAGCGACACGACGAGCGGGATCACCGTCATCCGGATCGCGTTCACCCAGAGCGTGCCAATCGGCGCGACGGCGTTCGCGGCCGCGATCAGCGTCGCGCTCTGCGAAAACGAGACGGCGATGCCAATCGCGAGACCGGCGGCGAGGGCGGCGACAACGCGAGTGCCTTCTTTCAGAGAACCGCCCTACATCATGAGATCGCCGCCGTTGATGTCCAGCGACGCGCCGGTGATGTAGCCGGCGCGATCGGATGCGGCGAAGCAGATCAAATCGGCGACTTCGAGCGCCGTGCCGAGGCGGGGAACCGGATAACCCTGCGCCAGCTGGTCGAGCAGTTGCGTGGAGGCGCTCTCGCGCGTGAGCTCGGTGTCGATCATGCCCGGGCAGACGGCATTCACGGTGATCCCGTATTTTCCGAGCTCTTTGGCAGCGGCGCGCGTGAGGCCGAGGAGCCCGGTCTTCGAGGTCGTGTAATGGGCGCCGCCGAGCGTGCTGACCATCCGGCCGGCGGTCGACGAGATGTTGATGATGCGGCCGTACTGCTGCCGCTTCATCGCCGGCACGACCGCCTGCATCAGGAGAAACGGCGCCGTCAGGTTGACTTCCAGCGCCTGCCGCCATTCCTCGGCGGAGATCTGTTCGAAGCGGGTCGTCAATGGCAGCGCCGCATTGTTGATCAGAATGTCGATGCGGCCGAACCGATCGAGCGTCTGCCGGACGATCGTTTCCGGAACGCCGGCGATCGCGCGACGGCGTCGGCGCGGTCGGCGCCGCGGACATTGACGGCGACCGAGGCGCCGCGTTCGTGCAGCCGCGCGGCCGCCGCGCGCCCGAGTCCGCGGGCCGCACCGGTGACGAGCGCCACGCGCCCGTTGAAGTCTCGAAGCGTGTCGTCGGGCAAGGCGATCGTGACGCTACTGTTTCGCGCTCGACGACATGCTGGTCGTCGGCACGCCGTTGCGGACGTTCCGCTCGAAGAACTCCTCCGCGCGCTTCCAGGCGTCGCGCAACACGATGTCGCGGCGGAAGAAGTGGATTTCGCCGGGATAGATCTGCGACTCGAAGGGCTTACCCAGCTTGATCAACACGTCGAACAGCCGCAGCGAGTCCGCGAACGACACGTTGCGGTCGTTCGTGCCGTGCAGCACCAGCAGCGGGCGCACGAGCTTGTCCATGTGCAGAATCGGCGCCGACACGCTGTAGATCTCCGGATTCTGCACGGGTGTGCCGAGCCGCGGCGTCGTGTAGCCCGCACCGTAGGTCGCCCAGTCGACCACGCCGGCGACGTCGATGCCCGCGCGCCAGAGCGTGGGATCCACGGTCATCGCCTGCAGCGTGAGGAACCCGCCGTAGCTCAATCCGAACACGCCGATGCGATCGGGATCGACGTAGTTGAGCGTCTTCAGATAGTCGGCGCCCGACGCAACGTCGGCGGTGTCGTTGACGCCGACGCCCATGTAGACGCCGGTGGACCAGTCGCGGCTGTAGCCGGAACTGCCGCGATAGTCCGGCGTCAGGATCACGTAACCCTGCTGTGCGAAGTACTGGCAGAGCGAGTAGTACATCCGGTAGCTGCCGGGATGCCAGCCGAGGAAATTCTGATCGGACCCGGATCCGTGAATCCACACGAGCGCCGGATGCTTGCGGCTCCGATCGATCGTCTTCGCCACCATCAGCGTGGCCGGCACCGGCTTGCCGTCGAGACGGCTCGGAAACGACACCGCGACCGGCGGCGTGAGGTCCGCCTTGTCGAGCCCCGCTGGCATCGAGTCGCTCAACCGGACGAACTTCGACTGCGAACGCGCGGCCACCGTGTAGAGATCGAGCGAGTTCTCGACGTCGGTGCGGTGGAACACGAGGCTCGCGCCGTCGGGTGAAAAGGCCGGATCGTAGTTGACGCCGTGGTCGGTGACGATCGCCGAATTCCTGCCCGACGCGACCTCGACGATGTCGACGAAGCGCTCCATCTGGTTGCCGGCCGCGCTGCGGTGATACGCGATGCGCGCGCTGTCCGGCGACCAGGCGCCAAGACCCGCCAGATGATTCCCTGTCGTCAGCTGCTTCGCCTGCGATTCGGACGTCGCGTCCACCGGCAACACGTAGACGTGAAGCCAGCCGGTGCGATCGCTGACGAACGCCACCGACTTGCCGTCGGGCGACACGATCACCCTCGAGTCTCGGCCGGTCGGCGAGAACCATCGCTCGTCGGCATCCTTCCACAGCGTGCGCGCGGCGCCCGCGCGCCACACCTTGATCTCCCGCGTCTTGCCGTTCGCGGACCCCTCGGCCCACAGGACCGATCCGTCGGCGGCAAACTGCACCGATGACGGGTTTCCGATCGTCGGAATCCACGAGATGTCGCCGCCGGCAACCGACACGACGCCCAGCCGCCGCTCGACGGCGCCGCCCGCGACGACGCCGTTGCTGTTGCCGACGATGCGCATCCGGTCGCCGTTGAAGGCGAGCAAGCCCGGATCAGCGGCCTGCCCGCCGCCGCTCGAGACGAACGCGATCCACTGGCCGTCGCGCGAGAAGACCGGATTCGATGCGTTCGACGGGTTGAGCCCCGTGACGGGCCGCTGCGTCTTGCGATCGAGCGACGCCACCCAGATCTGACCGCCGCGCGTGAACGCGATCTGCCGGCGATCGTTCGAGAGCGTGAAGTTCGCCGCGTCCGCGAGCCCGCCCGACATCCGCGCCGGCTTCGCCATGGCCGGCGACACCGTCCAGAGCGATCCGTTCATCGAGAACAGAAGCTCGTTCGGCGACACCCACGCGAACGACGCGATGTCCGACGTCCGGATGTCGGGGTCGACGGGAAAATCAGTCAGCGCCTTCGGCTTCTCGCCTGGCGAGACGACGAACAGATCCTGCTTGCCCCACGCGTCCCACAGAAAGGCAATCGACTTGCCGTCCGGCGACCACGCGGGCGCCGAGGGATACCTGATCTGTGAGATGCGATCGATGGTGATGCTGCCGCGCGGCGGCTCGGCCCCGGCGGTGGCGGCGAGCACCGTGCACAGCAACAGGGTTGCGGACGTCTGAAGGCGGATCATAGTGGCCCCAGTGTAGCCTCAGGGGCGAGCGGCGAAGCCTTTCATCAGCACGACGTCGCGCGTGTCGTCGCCAGAGGCCAGCGCCATCCGCGTGCCGTCCCTCGACCAGTCGTAATAATAGATCCGTCGGCGGAGGTGTTCGACGACGAGACCGGGCGAACGCCGTTGAATCCGGCGGCGCCGGGATCGGCGCATTCTCACAGAGCCCCGCGTAGATCCAATAGCCACCGCCGAACCGTCCGCGCATCGCCGCGGCTAGCGCACGCTGACGTCGAGCATCACGCGGCTGGTCCGCGCCCGGCCCTCGTCCGCGAGCGGCATCCGGCTTCCGTAGCCTTCCGCGCGAATTCGCTCGGCGTCCACGCCCGCCGCGATCAGGCTGTCGGCCACCGCCTTCGCGCGCGCGGTCGACAGGGACTGGTTGGCCTCCTCGTCGTCCATGATGTTGGTGTGGCCCGAGACCGTGACTTTCGCTCTGGGATATGCCCACAGGATGGTGACGATGTTGTTGAGTTGCTCGCGCGATTCCGGCGTCAGCGTCGCCGACTGTCCGTCGAACCCGATGCGCTCGCACGTGACCAATGTCGCCCCGCCGACCGCCGACGCCAGGTACGCCGACACCCGATCCTCGGCGCTCCCGGTGGGAAACGTGATCGTCGCGTTGCGCGGGAGCCTGCGCGTAAACGGTTCGAAGAACGACCCGCGCGAGCCGACCGGCGGCGCGTGGAACGACCCGCTCGTCCCGACGGGCTTGAACTCCTCGGAGACTTCCACGCGGGCGTGAGCCGCCGGTATGTCGTGGGCGGCCCACCAGCGCGCGCCGCCGATCGCCGCAAGCACCGCCGCGGACGCGACGGCTGCGGTCACGAGCGTCCGGCTGGGCCGCGGCCTGGACACGAGGGGCAGCTCGATGCCGTCAGGCAGGGCCGCCGAGAAGGCCGCGCGTTCGTCGCGCAGCCGATCCGCGAGATCGGAGACGGTGAGATCGTTGTCCCGCCTGAACCGGCCGAGATATCCGAGCACGAGTGTCGCCGCCGCGCCAATGAGCGACGCCGACGATGACTCGCGAATCCCGGCCCCTCGTGCGATGCCGGCGGTAACAGCCGACAGGTTCGACCCGAGAAGAGCCGGGAGCCGCGCGCCGACCGCGGCTGATGCGCTCGCCGGATCCGTCGCGATCGATGTTTTGGTGGCCAAACCGGCCAGGTCGCTCATGAACGAACGATCGTCCGCGCGGTTGGCGATCGCCGCCGCGATCGTGGGAATGGCTGCGGTCAGACCGTTCGACACGGCGGATTCCGACTCGCCGGTCTCGGCCGTGAGGGTGGAGAGCATCTCCGGAGAGACAAGCTCGCGCAGCTGGTCGAGCATCGAAGCCATAGCAGTCCTCTGTGCGGCGTGGGTTGTCGAGCGCGGGTCGCCGCGGTACCGCGGTCACCTGCACGAGGGGCAAGCGGCATTCCCCGCATGGACGCGCCGCCACGCCCGGAGCGGCGCCGCGGGCGCGGGCTGCGCCCTCAACGGCCTGTGGGCTGATGGATGTTTCGTAGTGACTGGGAGAGAACGGCCGACCTGATCGCGACGAGCAGGCGGCTAGACGGCCGAAGGTCTCGATCGCAAGGCGACGATCGGATCGATGCGGGAAGCACGGCGGGCGGGTAGATACGTCGCCACGAGCGCGACCGCGGCGAGACCAGCCGAGGCCGTGACGTAGGTCGCCGGGTCCGTCGGCGCGACGCCAAACAGCAGTGCCGTCATGACGCGAGTCAACAGCACCGCCGCCCCAACCCCTACCGCGACGCCGCAACCCGTGAGCACGACACCGTGGCGGAGGAACAAACGACGTACGTCCGCGGTCTGCGCCCCGAGCGCCACGCGGATGCCGATCTCACGC
>Ga0310810_10003682_pt1 | contig 16800 bp, 11 predicted proteins | sample NCmetagenome_FD_207641 | JGI IMG/M metagenome (GOLD analysis project Ga0310810, IMG submission 207641) | Soil microbial communities from experimental microcosm in Duke University, North Carolina, United States - NC | ecosystem: Engineered > Artificial ecosystem > Soil microcosm > Unclassified ... | reverse complement strand
CTCCGGAGCCGGCGCGTACCACCGATGGCTTGATAAACGGGTATTCCTTCTGAAACTCGTCCGCCATCGGTTTGGAGTCCTGCAGCCCCGCGGTCGTATACCAGATCAGCTCGCCTTCTTTCTTGGCGCCCTCCAACAGCGCGCGACGGTCGGTGTCCTGAGCCGAGGCTGGCGCGGCGAACGCAAGAATCGTAACGAGAGCGGGCAAGAATTTTATCAGTGCAAGCGCGCGCATGGCAGTGGGATATTCGTGTTACACCGCATCAACTCGCTAAGTCAAATTTGTTTTCTGCAGCCTGAGCTTTAGGCAGCCAGCTGAGCGAAAAATGAGCAGCGGCGCGGTCGTCAAGCGTTCCTGAGACAATTCCACTTGGATTGTGGATGGCATGGGCGTTCCCTGAGGTGCATGCCAATTTTGCACGCGCAGTGCGCTTTGTGTTATAGGGCAGGGGCTTTGGCGGCCCTCGGCGATCGCGGGAGCCAAGCTTTCTTTCTGCAAAGATGAGCTTTAAATTTTTGGCGAACCACCCAACTCAGGAGGCGTCATGATCCAGCAAGCTTCATCCAGATTATTTCGGCCGGCGATGATCGCGTTGATCTTGTGCCTGTGCGCGGCCAACGCGCGCGCCGCCGAATCCATGGACCAGATTTACGAAAAGGCAAAAAAGGAAGGCGGCAAGATTACCCTCTACGCGCCGCTTTCCAATCGAGCCATGGAAGTCATTCCACAGGCCTTCATGAAGAAATTTCCGGGGATGACGGTCAATCATATCGATGCCACGCCGGACGAGTTGCTCGCGCGCGCCAGCGCCGAAGCGCGCGGCGGTCGGACCATCGCGGATGTGATGGGTGGGTCGTTGTCTTATATCAATCAGGCCGTCGATCAGAAACTGCTGACGCCGCTGGATTTGCCGGAAGCCGCGGCTTACCCGGCGGCTCTCAAGAGCGAATTCTGGGTTGCTACCGACACCCAGTTTTACATCGGTGGTTGGAATACCAATCTCGTCAAAAAAGGCGACGAGCCCAAGAGCTTCGAGGATTTTGCCAATCCGAAGTGGAAGGATCTCATCATGGGCGAGCCTCGTGATTTTCAAATGCTCATCGGCTTCGCCAAGCGCAAGTACAAGAGCGATGAAAAGGCTGTGGAATTACTCAAGCGCATCGCCGCCAATCAAGTTGAATTTCACAAGGGTCATTCGCAGCTCATTGAATTTCTGGTCGCGGGACAACGCGCAGTGTGCTTCACCTGTTTCTCACATCATTTTCCGCCGCGGGTAAAAAAGGGCGCGCCCATTGAAGCGATGTTGGCCGAAGGAGTCGGCGAAGTCGGCGGCACGATCTCCGTTATGAAAGGCGCGCCGCATCCTAACGCGGGTTTGCTGTGGGCGCGTTGGGCGATCAGCGAAGAAGGGCAGCGGGTTTGGGCTCAAGGCGGTGAGACGCCGGCTCATCCTAAGGTGGAACCTTTGGACAAAGTGCGGCCGGCGACGATCTACATGCTCACCAGCGACGACATCAAGGAGTTTCCGAAGTACGAGAAACAGTGGAAGGAGATTTTTCAGATCCGATAGCAGCCGAGCGGCTCGAGCGAATTGGCACTGCCGCGCCGGTCCCGTGCTGTTGTGAATCGTTTTCATATCCGCCCCTTCCGATAATTGCGCGGCTGTTCTTCAAGCAATATCGGAGGACCGGAACGAACATCCCGCCTTCTGGAAGTTCCTAGTTTCGGAGAGCCAAGAGAAGTCGCAGGGTTCAGCCTCATTTTTTCCAAGGAATGGTTTGCTGCCAAAGCCATCGACTTGTGATAGCTCTCTGACGTTGCGGTGGTCAGCGCGACTAGACAAAGATGGAAAGGCGATGATTTGTGTCAAGAAATGTCGTTTGGCTTTTGCTGTGCCTTGTGGTGCTCGGCAGCGGTCTCGGATCTCCGTGGCGCGCTGACGCGCAGGAATTGCGGCATGTCTACTACGGAACTTCGGCCTCGATAGCTCACTTGCCGGTGTGGGTCGGCAAAGATGCGGGCCTATTTGCCAAGAAGGGCTTGAACGTCGATCCCGTGCAGATCCGCGGCGGCGCGCTGATCACCATGGGCATCATGAGCGGGCAACTGCAGTTCTCTGGCGCCGGCGCGGAGTCGGTGATCGCCGCGCGTATCGAGGGAGGCGACGTGGTTTTACTCGCCTGTCCGACCAACCTGGAGCCGAATTATCTTATCGCTCGGCCTGAGATAAAGTCGGCGGCAGATCTCAAGGGAAAGTCGAGTGCGGTGACCCGGCTCGGTTCTTCGACCCATTTCTATCTGCGTGCGGCGTTGCGCTCTGTCGGATTGGATCCGGAAAAAGACATGACCATCTTGCAGCTGGGCGCAGGTCCTGAGATCGCAATCGCTCTCGACAGCGGAAAAATTGCCGCGGCTACGCTGAACATCCGCTACGCGATCCCGTTTTTACAGCGCAAGTGGCCGATGCTCGTCGATCTGACCAAGACCGATCTGGTTTATCCGTCTGCCTGTGTGACCGGCAGTCGAGCGCTTATCAAGTCCGAGCCCAAGACCGTTGAGAATTTTCTCGCCGGCTACACCGAAGCGATCCAGCTTATCAAGAAGGATCAAGGCTTCGCCGAGCGCGCGCTGATCAAGTGGACTCGCGAAAAAGATATGACGGTGGTGACGCAATCGATCGAATCGCATCGACGCATCTTGAAGGTCCCTCCTACGGTGCCGGACAAAGGGATCGAGAACGTCGTGAACGACCTGGCTAGCCGCCGCAAGGTGCCCAAGGAATTTATCGGCCGCCCGGAACTTTTTCGTGATAATGGCCCGTTGGAGCGGGCGGTAGCGCGATAGCCGCTTGGCTTCTGCCTACACAGTCATCGCATACAACTGGAGTGAGCATGTAAGGTCTGTGATCCCGCGCCTTTTAAGGCGCGGGATCACAGAGAAAAAGAATTACCAGTGATTGCGCCGGTCGTAGACACAAACAACGGCGGCGTGCTTGCCGACGAATGATTGCGACTCACAAAGACTGAGCGTACATTTAGGGTCCTTGCTGGATTGTCGACCAGTTGTTTAGCGGAGCAAAGGACTGCTGACTTATGAAAGACGCTGTACGAAGACTGAATGACGAATACGGGTTTAATCTCACGGATAAGGAGATCGATATCGTCGCGCAACAGGCAGAGGAGGCGGCGTTGTTATTTCAGCCGCTCTTTGAAACAGATATCGCCGGAATCGCGCCATTGACCAAGATTGACAAGAAAAGCATCAAGGCGGTTGCTGCCAAGGGCGCAAAATGAACGGATTCGAGATCGAAGGACTGACGATCAGCGCGATCGAGCCGTTGATCAAAAAGAAGCAAGTCTCACCGGTAGACCTCACGAAGGCTTATCTCGAAAGAATCGAAAAACTCAATCCGCGATTGAATGCTTATCTCGCGATGGTGCAGGGAGAGGCGCTTGCCGCCGCCAAGAAAGCCGAGCGGGAAATCGCCAAAGGCAAATATCGTGGTCCTTTGCACGGTATTCCATTTTCGATCAAGGACAACATCGCCACCAAGGGAGTGACAACCACCGCTGGATCGAAAATTCTGGCGGATTGGGTACCTGACTATGACGCGACCGTGGTCGAAAAACTTCGTTCGGCGGGAGCGATTATTCTCGGCAAAACCAACATGCACGAATGGGCCAAGGGAAGTAACAGCATCAATCCCTTTTATGGCACACCGCTTAACCCGTGGGACACGACGAGAATTCCGGGCGGATCGAGCAGCGGATCGGCTGTCGCGGTCGCCGCCGGCCTTTGCATGGGCTCCATCGGCACCGACAGCGCCGGCTCCGTGAGGAATCCTGCCTCGCTTTGCGGCACTGTTGGACTCAAGCCGACCTTCGGCAGAATCAGTTCCTTCGGCGGCGTTGCCGGGACCGGCGGGTATACCGTCAACCACTTCGGCATCTTCACCCGCCGGGTGAAGGACTGTGCGTTCGTACTCAACCAAACCGCCGGATACGATCCCAGGGATCCGTTGAGCTCGGACGAGCCTGTGTCGAATTACACGAAAACGCTCGGTACTTCGGTGCGAGGCATGAAAATCGGCGTGATCAAAGGCTACTTCGACCAGTGTATCGTTAGCGAAGTACGCCAGGCTTTCGAGGAGGCGTTGAAAACCTTCACAGCTCTCGGCATGAAAATTCAGGAGGTGGTGATTCCTCACATCGACTTGGTTCCAGCGGCGCAGGCCGGTAGCACACGCCCCGAAGCCAATTCCGACCATGACTGCTACCTGCGAACGCGGCCGAGAGACTATAGTCCCGGGCTTTTGTACAGCCTGATCGCCGGGCTACTGACGCCGGCTCCCGTGTACGTCACGGCACAACGCGTCAGACGCCTGATCTGCGAGGAATTCGACGAAGCCTTCAAGTCCGTGCAGGTCATCGTCGCTCCGACGATTTTCAGTCCGGCGCCGACCATCGATGAATGCAACCGCGGCTACATCGAGGCTGACGGCAAAAAAATCAATCTAGCCGACCGCGCGGGAAATTTCCTGACCCGCTATACGATTCCCTTCAACGTTACCGGCCTTCCCGATATGAGCATTTGTTGCGGCTTCTCATCTTCGGGATTACCCATCGGCATGCAAGTCGTTGCGGCACCGTTCCGGGAAGACATCGTCTTTCAGGTTGCGGACGCGTATGAGAGCAACACGGAATGGCATACGAGAAATCCGCCGTTGCAGTGATCGCCGGCTCATTGCCTGATCACGCGCAGATCTTCAACGCGACCAGAGCGTACATCTTCGCCGCATCTACGATGTCCTGAATCTCAACGAACCTTTCCGGGGTGTCGGGGGCGCTTTTGCGCGGCATGCCGAAAGTGGCGGCGGGGATGCCGACTTCGTTAAAAATATTGATATCGCGCCACATGCTGGTTTCCGGCGTATCCACCGGGGGTGGCTGATTTCCGCGAACGGCCACATGAGCCCCAGAGATCGCATCCACCAGCGGCTCGACATTCTTCCCCTCGTAGCCTTTGCGGGCCATGAAGCACTCGACAGTTCCACCGAGCCCGACTGCGTGGACGACTTGCTTCAACTCCTTTTCCACTTGTGAGAACGAGATCGGCGGCGGTACCCGGACATCCACGTAGATACTGCAACTTCTGGGCGTCGTGCTTGGCTTGTACGGCGCGCCGGCGCGGATCGCGCCGATGCTGACTTTAGGAACCATCTTTCCCACCGGATAGTCGATCGAATATTTGTGCTCGTATTCCACCGCCCATTTTTCGATCGCTTCGATGACCGGCAGCATCTTGATCAGAGCATTGGGATTATCCTTGACCGGCCCGCGAGGCGGAATTCGCGGCGTGTAAAAGCCCCGTCCCTCCAAGGTAATTTTGAAGTACGCGGCGCCAGCCTCGATCCACGTCACACCGAAATCGGTGGTCTCGGCGATCAAGGCGAAGTCGCCGTTGACCCCATGAGTCACTGCGTGTCGGCTGCCGAAGCCTTTGCCGATATATTTTGCTCCTTTAAATTCATCGACCGGTCCCATGCCGATCTCGCCGACCACCATCGTCATGATGACATCGCCACGCAGCTGAATGCCGCTGTTCCTAATCGCTTTGGTGGCGATCATGAACGCCGCCATCGGCCCACGATCGTTCTGTACCGCCAGTCCAAAGATACGCTTCTTGTCGGCGTCGACCCGCGCCGTCGGCCCCGGTGGCGGTGGCTCGTCCAGGCGCATCGGCATTCCTTGCTCGGAGTCCATGTGGCTGTTGAAGATCAGCGTTTTCCCATCACCGCGGCCGTTGAGAATGCCGATGGCATTGGATCGGCCATCGCAAATCGGCTGCTGAAATGATCTTTCAAAACCGTTCTCTTTCAACCATTGAAGAACGAAGTCCGCCATCGGTTGTTCATACCCGGACGGCGCCGTGATGTTGCCCATCGCCACGGCCAGCTCGACCAGCTCTTTCTCATTGATCAGTTTCAGCACCGATTGTTCTTCGGACGTCATTGTCCATCTCCGTTCAAAATCACCAAGTCATGGTTTTGTTTGGAAGCTACTCCGCATCTCAAAAGACACGTGCCGCGAGTGCAACATCGCTCTCCGCTATTTTGCATGCATTCCAATCTGTTGAAAAAAGCCGGTTTCCTCGAGGGTTCTGACTACGCTCGCATCGATGAAGTCGTCGGCATTCGCGGTTTTCGCCTTGGGGTGATTGGTTTGTTTCAGGCCTTCCAAGATGCCCGCGCGACTTGGGTGCGGCGGCCGCACGACGTAGTCGACTGCGTATTGATAGGTCGTTTCTAGAATTTCATCGTCGGTGTCGCGAGTATAGCGCTGGATCGTTCGCTTTGCGGCCAGCTTATCTGAAAGCATTCGTTGAATACCTTCGGAATATCCTTTGACAAAATTTAGCGTGGTGTCCCGGCGCGAAGCCAAAAAAGGGCGCGTCGTGACGATCGCGGAATGCGGAAAAGCTACACCCGACTTGGCAACATCCACGAGCACCACAGCTCCGGCTTTTTTCGCGCGCAAGTTCGTCGGGGAAGAGAACGGCGCGGCGACAATGGTTCGCTTAGACAACGCTACGGCTAACTCCGGCATGCCGCCAAGCTGGAGCAGCGTTGTGTCCTTGTCCGGTTCGAGCCCATGGGTTTTCAAAACATGGCGAATTGTAAAATCCGTCGAAGAACCGAACCGCGTTACGCCGACGGTTTTTCCTTTCAGATCCTCTACGCGCCTGATGTCGGGCAGGGACATCAGGTAAAACGCGGGCACATTGGCTGCTCCCCCAATAAACACGAGGTCCGCGCCGCCGAGGTTGGCATTGATCACCGGCGCGCCTCCAGTGAGAGCGATCGGCGCGTCGCCGGCCAGCATGACGCGCACAACTTGGGGAGCGGAAGGGATATAGACGAGCGTGACGTCGAGTCCGTATTTCCGAAAAATTCCGGCATCGGCAGCCAACCAGAGCGGAGCTTGGATGCCCGTTATCGCAGCGTAGACTACGTTCAGCTTGGTCAATGATTGGGACCAAGCAGGCTGCGTCATCAGGCATAACAAAATGAAAATGGCAGCTACATTGCGCCTGCGATCCGCAGCTAACCTACGCATGTGTGGTGGAGCAGAAACGACTGATGGATTACCAAACACAGATGCCTCTGAACCGGATGGATGAGCGCCGAAACCTGATAGGTTACGCAGGGACGGACTGATCCGCAGTCAAAGATCTCAGCGCCCCCATCGATGCTCTATTTCCGATATAACTGAGCGATAAATCCGGACGCTTCGAGATCCTTCAGAAATCGCGTATCAACGAACTTGGCGGAATCGACATTTCGCGCTTTGGGATTCCTCTTTCCCATATCGTCCAAGATCGCCTCAATTCCCTTCGTCGAGGGATACGGAGCCTGAGGCAGGAGCTTGAGACCGTAGGTATTGTACGCTTCGTCCAACACCGTGCGATCGGTAAGCTTGGTGAACTTGGCGAGCGATCGTAGACTCGCCTCCTTGTTTGTTTTCAAGTAAGCGATCCCTTCAAGAAAAGATTTGACGATGCGTTGAACGAATTCGGGTCTTTTTTGAATCAAGCTTTGAGTAGCGACGACGCTGGTTCCGAGATAGTCGAAACCGAGATCGCCCAGGAACGCAAGATCTTTCATCCCCGCTGCTCTTGCATGAGCGGTCGTCGGCAGCTGAAACAGCGACCCATCGATACGTCCCGCCTGCATCGCGGAGAAGCGAGTCGGTTGGCCGCCCACTGTAAGCAAGGAAACATCCTTGTCGGGATTCAGGTTCCACTTCTGCAGTAGAATGCGCACGCCGTAATCATCGGCAGAGCCGGGGCGTGAAATGCCGATTCGTTTGTTTCTAAGGTCGGCAGGGTTTTTGACGGCGGGGATGGCAAAAAAAGTATGGTCCATCGTGTTTAGAAAACTCATAAGTACTCGCACGTCGGCGCCTTCCACTGTGGCCGCGACCGAAGCCGGTCCGGCAAAAATAGTAGCGTCTAAATCTCCTGACAGAAGCGCTGCAATGTTCGGCGGAGCTCCGGCGATGTACAAGACTTGCGGCTCTAGGTTGTACTTATGAAAAATCCCGGCGTCCTGCACCACCCACAGCAATCCCTGCGAGACGCTGATCGCACTGTGAGAGATTCTAAAACGATCTTTGCCCCAGGCGTCGGCCATGAAGGCGCCAACCAGAACGATGACTAGCGTCAAAAAAGAACGACCGAGCGACATTCGAAATCTCCAAGCAGTGAACATCAAGGTGAATCTTTCGAAAGAGTCTTTGTGCGCGGATTACAACGGCCACCCTTCTTCGGATAGATCAACGCAATTGCCGTCAGGGTCGCGTAGATAGCATTCCTTGAACGGACCGGGTCTAGGTCTTCGAAGGATTTCCACGACGGGTTCCCCTTCGTAAAGGAAAGGCGGGCAGGTTTTCAGTCTTTCCTCTATCGCTTTGATGCTCTCCACCTGAATTCCGATCAGCTGGATTCCGAACGAATCGACCGGCGCATTCTTGATCAACGAGAGACTAAAGGCACCATCCGACATATAAATGACCGTTGAATCCGGGTCCTGGGTAAGCGTCTTGCCCACTTCCTTCATCGAAAAGACCGACTTGTAGAAGTCGGCGAGTCGTTCGGGGTCCTTGGCGTGAATCGCGATATGGCGAATGCCAGGCGCCCTTTTGGTCCCCTCTGTTCCCCAGGGGTTCGTAGCGATCTCCAGCCGATTCCCCTCGGGATCGTGAAAGCGTTTGTCCTCGTAGCGCCCGTCGCGCGGACTTTCCTCAATTTTTGCCGAAGGTTTAAACGCAACGATTTTCTTTGCGGTTTCGTCCAAGTCGTTTACGAAAAAACCGAAGTGCTCCAGGCCCACACCCGGATTTCGCTTCATCCCCGGATGAACGAGCAGGCAGTTCAAATTGATGAAGCCGTCGCTGATGTAGAAAGAATAGGGACTGTTCTGTCGATCGTTCCAGAGTTCGTCGATACCGAATACCAGACGATAAAATCGCGCTATGCGACGGTTGTTGTTCGTACAGGTTGCTAGGTGTCTTATGGCGTTCATTTTTCCCTCCGGTCATTGATGGCTGAGTGCCGCGTTTGCCACTGTATTCTGTTGGCAAGTCGCTTCAGACAGTCGCCGCGAGGACACAAAAATTTCGCTGCGGCGTTGAGGATTGGCCGTCATTCACCGCTCAGAAATCTGTATTAATGCCAGTCGCGAAAGGCTTAGGCAATGGATAGGGTGCTCTTGATCGACATGTCCCGTAACGGGGGCCCCCTACGCCTGGGGAGGCGCAGGGGGGCACTTCTGTCTAACCGTGGTTTCTGCGGTCGCAGATGGCGTCGATCAATGCGGGCTTGCCTTGCTTGACCTGCTCGATGGCGCGCTTGATCGCGGGGCCAAGGTCGTCGGCGTTTTCGAACGGGCCTTCGGCGTACCAGCCCATGGATTTCGCCAGTCCGGCGAAGTCCGGGTCGGGGCCGTAGAGATCCATGCCGATGTGCGCGCGGGTGGGATCGGTGCCGCGGGTGCGCGCCAGCACGAGCTGATGATTCCAGTCGTTGTAGTAGGCGCGGTTGTTGAACATGACGACCAGCATAGGGATTTGATACTTCGCCGCGACCCACAATGCGCCGGCATCGAACATCAGATCGCCATCAGGCTGCAAGTCGACCACCAAACGGCCGGTGCCTTTGTGCGCCAGTGCGACGCCTAGCGACAGACCGATCTGCGTGCCGGTGCCGAGTTCACGGCCACCATGGCAGTAGGGCCGGTCGAAGTTCCAGAGTTTCTTGCCCCAGCTTCCCAAGTCGCCGGCGGTGAGCACCCAGTCTTCGCCTTTGATCTGATTCCATACTTCCATCGCGAGACGAGGCACCGTCATCGGCTTCTGATCCCAGTGCTCCTGCGCCTGCTTGCTCCACTTGGCGCGGGTTTCCGCGTGGCGCTTGCCGATCGCTTCTTTCCGTTGCGCGATCTTTTCCGCCAAGCCGGAAGTTTTGGCGATGCGCTCTTTGAGCAGTTTGGTCAGCTGCGGCACGGTGGTCATCGGGTCGGCGGTCATGCGCTGTTGAGCGTAGTAGGGACGAGCGTAGTCCATCGACCATTTGCTGGTCTCGATGTCGGTAAATCCAATATCGATCCAAGTCGCGTTCGCCTGTACTTTGCTGACGACCGTGCGGGTCGCTATGTCGCGCACGTGGGTATGCTTTTCGAAATCGGCGACATCGAGGGTGAGCACGACGTCGACGCCTTCGTAGCAGCCGTCCGGGTCCGAGGTGAGATTGAGCGGATGGTCGGTGGGAAAATTCAATCGCGAGCCGACGTCCCACACCGAAGCGCCCAGCGTTTCCGCCAGCTCGACGATGTGATTCCAGCCGTGGGGCGGGCGCGCCGCGAAATCGGAGATGATCGCAACCCGCTTCGCTGCTGCAAGAGTGTCGGCTGCCTTTGCTAATGCTTCCGGGTCCGCCGCGGGCGCGGTCGGCACCTTGATCGCATCGGCCGGCGGCATCTCCACGTCGTGATCGAGCTGCGCTTCTTGGAGGCCGGCGTCGTAGCACATATAAACCGGTCCCTGGCGCGCGCTCATCATGATCGAATAAGCGCGCGCGAACGCGCCGGGCACACCGTCGACGGTGGCCGGCTGATAGTCCCATTTAATGAAGTTGCGGATCGCTTCGCCCTGGACGTTGGCGGTGTGAATCCAGTCGATGAACGGACGGCGCTTCGGTTCGGCGAGCGGACCGGTAGCGCCGATGATGAAGACCGGCGCGCGATCGAGATAGGAATAGTAAATCCCCATCGGCGCGTGCAGCAGGCCGACCAGATTGTGCACGATGGCGATCATCGGCTTGCCGGTGGCGCGCGCATAGCCGTGGGCGATCTGCACCGCGATCTTCTCGTGCTGGCAGAGCAGCATGGGCGGATCGTTTTCGCCGTAATTGACCAACGAGTCGTGCAGGCCGCGGTAGCTCGCGCCCGGGTTGAGGGCGATGTACTCGAAGTCGTAGCGCTTGATCATGTCGACGATCACGTCGGACTGCCAGCGCCGGTCGGATTTCTTTATCGTCTCCGTTTTGGGAGCAGGTTTTGCCACAAGTCTTTTCCTCCTGGAGGGCTTTTTAAGGTCGTAGTATTCTCGTATCCGGGCTCCAAGGTCAAGCCACGCAGGGAGCTTCGCCCGGCATGGACTTAAGTGAATAGCTCGACAATTGAAACTCCGCTGGCGGGATATAGTTTCGCCGTGAACGCTGACTTATTCTGCGATCAAGCGTTGTACGAGGGCGAACAAGTCGTTTTGACTGTAGGGCTTGTGCAGGAGCTTGACGTGAGCAGAATCGATCTCTGACTTGAGCCCCGGCTCGATATAGCCGCTGGTCACGATGATTTTCGCATTGGGGTCCTCGAGTCTGATTTTTTTCAGCACTTCGCGTCCGGATACTTGCGGCAGGCCCATATCGAGTAAGACTACGTCGATTTCTTTTTTGTGCTGGTGATAAAGCTCGAGCGCGCTTTGCCCGGTATCCGCCGTCAAAATTCGATAGCCGCGGCGCGAAAAAGTTTTTTCCAGGAGCCGACGCATGTTTTCTTCGTCCTCTACAAGAAGCAGGGTCGCCTTCTCCGCGAAGGGCGCAAGCGACTCGTCGCGTTTCGTGGCTGCTTCGTTGTCCGCGGTTTCACGCGACGCAACCGGAAAATACAACCGGAACGTCGTACCGCTGCCGAGTTCGCTCGCCACTTCGACGAAACCAGTATGATTCTTCACGATGCCAAAAACGACAGACAGTCCCAGTCCGGTTCCTTGTCCAATGTCTTTGGTGGTGAAGAATGGTTCGAAAATTCGTTTCCGAATGGCTTCGTCGATGCCGGTTCCGTTATCCGTCACCTCGATGCAAACGTAGGTTCCCTGGCTATCGCCTGGGAATTGCAAGGCTGTGCCGTCCACGGAATGGGTTCGAAGGGTGAGGACGCCGCCGTCAGGCATGGCGTCACGCGCGTTCACACAGAGATTCAATAACGCCTGTTCGATTTGATTCTGATCGGCTGTGATCCGTGGAAGATGCGGCTCCGCTGAATAATTTATCGCGATCGTTTTCGGAAAGGTCTCTTTGATCAACGGCAGGAATTTTTCTATGAGGTCGTGCGCGTCGATGGATCGGAATTCCGTGCCGCTGTCCTTTCGCGCGGCGGTCAAAAGCTGTTGAACAACGGCGGTGCCGCGTTTAATGGTCTGGCTGATGACCGCGACGCTCTCCTGAATTTCCTTATCCGTGCCGCTGTGTTGGGACATAAGCGAGTTGTAGGCCTGAATGATGTTGAGAATGTTGTTGAAGTCATGAGCGACGCCGCCGGCCAGCGCGGCGATGCTTTCCATTTTTTGCGACTGGAGAAGCTGTTCTTCGAGCTTTTTTCGCTCGGCCATATCGCGCACGAGGGCTGCGTTGGCTTGCTGCAAATCACGAGTCCGCTCGGCTACAATCAGTTCGAGTCGAGCCTCGCTTTGCCTCAAAGCCTCATTGGTGTTGCGCAGTTGTTCTTCCGCTTGCGTGCGAGCGCGAGCGATTTCGAGATGAGCTTTCGCCCGCGTCAAAAGCTCGCGAGCGCTGAACGGTTTGATCAGGTAGTCGTCGGCTCCCGCCTCCATGCCCTCGATCCGTGACTCTTCGCCGGCACGCGCCGAAAGCAAGATAATCGGCGTCCTATTCAAGTGGGTATCGGCGCGCAACTGCTTGAGCAATTCGAAACCGTCGAGTTCCGGCATCATCACATCGGCCAAAATCAGGTCCGGTTTTCGCTCCCGCGCCGCCTTCAGGGCCAGTGCCCCGTTACTCACGGTGGTCACTTCGTAAAGTGGGCTCAGAAGCCGCTTTACGTAAGTGCGCATGTCGGCGTTATCGTCGGCAAAAATGATGAACGCCGGTGTCGAGTCCTCGATGCGCGCGGCCAAGTTACGGAGCTCGAGTGCATCGGTAATCTCCGCGCTCGACCGCGGCAGCTTTATGTCCCAATCTTCTCCGGGCAACCAGCGCATGGCTTCTTCGACGAAGGCTTCACCGCGGATGCCGGAAGATTCCAGTGTTTGGCTGGCTTGGATGCGCTCGGCGGGTAGGTGGCTTTTTCCCGCGGGAATGGAAACCGTAAAACGAGTTCCACGGCCCATCGCGCTATCGACTTCGACCGTGCCGCCGTGAAGCTTCACTAGTTCCTGTACCAAGGCCAGGCCGATGCCGCTACCCTCAAAACTCCGGCCGCGCGCGTTTTTGACGCGATAGAAGCGTTTAAAAATGTGGGGCAGTTCTGCGCCAGGAATTCCCGTTCCCGTGTCACATACTTTTAGAATCACATGGTTCAAGCGGCGCTCGAGGCCAATTTCGATTTCGCCCTCGAAGGTAAACTTCAAAGCGTTCGAGAGCAGGTTCAACACAATCTTTTCCCACATCTCACGGTCGACGTAGACCGGTTCATCCAACGGCGCGCAATCCACGACCAGTCTCAAGCCCGCTTTTTCAATCGCGGAACGAAAAACGCTGGCCAGATCCGCCGTAAAAGAGGCGAGATCGATGGGCTGATAGCTGGCCTCGACGCGGCCGGCCTCGATACGTGAAAAATCCAACAACGTATTGACGAGTTTCAGCAGGCGCAAAGAATTGCGCCGGGCGATTTCGATGCGTTCACGATCTGCGCTGCTCAGCAGGTTTGGCTGAGCGAGGCTTTCCTCGAGCGGACCCACCATTAGAGTGAGCGGTGTGCGAAATTCATGGCTGACATTGGAGAAAAATGCCGTCTTGGCCCGGTCGAGCTCGGCCAAGGCTTCGGCGCGCTTGCGCTCTTCTTCGTAAGCTCGCGCGTTGGCAATGGCGCCCGCGATCTGGCCCGCTGCGACCTCTAAAAAATCTCGGTAATTATTGTCAAAGGCGAGCCGGGGGCTGATACCGGCGACAAGGAATCCGGCGAGTGCTGTTTGTCCCTGTTTGGTCATGGGCAATACGAACGCTTGTCGCGCAGGCTCGGGCCATGCGCCGCCCGGCATCGAACCAAACTTTTGTGTCAGATAGCTAATAAGTTGGCCGCGACTTGTTTCAGCAATGGAACAGAACGGCCAAGCTCCATCCTCGTCATGGAGATCGATCGATATAGGACTTGCTTGAGTGCCCGGCAGTAGTCGTGAGGTACCGGCCAGCATTGCCCGCGTACCTTGAGCGTCGAGAAGGTATAAAAGCGCAAATGGCAGGTCCATCTGATTGTTACCCAAGATTTCGGCTGCGATCGTGCAGGCGTGCTCGGCATTCTTATTCTCGTCGGCGGTTCTTGAACTGAGCTCTCGAAGTGTCTTGAGTCGCCGCTGTCCAAGCACCCGCTGGGTATCTTCGGTGACAGCGCAGAAAACTCCTCCCGGTCTGTTGTCATCGTTCATCACCGGACTGTAGGAGAATGTAAAATAGGCCTCTTCAACGTATGCGTTGCGCTCCATGACGAGAAGCAATTCCTCGTTCCAGGACGATTTCCCTTCGTTCAGCACCGCTTCCGCTTGAGGGCCAACGACTGGCCATATCTCGGACCACACGTCGAACGCGGAATGCCCCAATGCGTCCGGATGCCGTTTCCCGAGCATGGGCGCATACGAATCGTTGTAGAAGTTGGTCATCGCCTGGCCCCACCAGACGAACATGGGAAAGCGGGATCCGAGGATAATCCGGACGGCGGTCTTTAGACTTTCCGGCCATGTTTCAAAAGGGCCAACAGAGGTTTTAGACCAATCCAATGAGCGGATGAGATTTCCCATCTCCCCGCCGCCGGGAAACATACTCGCTACGGAGCCGTATTTGGCGTCGTGCTGTTGATTGGTCATGCCGATGTCTGCCCATTTAGCCTGGAAAGGCCAAACGAAGGATCAAAAAAATGATGACTTTTGCCTGCGAGTGGATCAAGAGGTGGGCCATTCAAGATGCGAATAACCCACCTCTCTTGGGTGTTGTTGAGGAAGGCGGTTCTTTATGCGTTTTCGCCCCGGCGCCAGACGATGGCATCGACGAGCGCCGGCTTGCCGGCTTTGACCTGCGCAATCGCGCGCTTCACGGCAGGCCCGACCTCAGCCGGATCTTCGATGGGTCCTTCGGCGTGCCAGCCGATGCCTTTAGCGATGTGCGCGAAGTCGGGCGGCGGTCCTTCGAGATCCATGCCGATATAAGCGCGCTCCGGATCCGTGCCGCGCTGGTGCGCCATGTGAATCTGATGCGCCCAGTCGTTGTAGTAGGCGCGGTTGTTGTACATGACGATCAGCATGGGAATTTGATATTTGATCGGCGTCCAGAGCGCGCCCAGGTCGAACATCAAATCGCCGTCGGGCTGGAGATCGATGACGAGTTTCCCCGAACCTTTGTGCGCCAGCGCGACGCCGATGGATATGCCGATCTGCGTGCCGGTGCCGAGCTCGCGGCCGACGTGGCGATAGGGTTTGTCGAAGTCCCAGACTTTATGCACCCATTCCTTCAACGTGTTCGCCGTGAGCACCCAGTCTTCGCCTTGAATCACCTGCCAAAGCTCGTGCGCGAGGCGTGATTCGGTCATCGGCCGTTGGCTCCATTCTTCTTTGACCTGCTCTTGCCACTTCTGCCACTGGCGCGCGTGACGGTCGCCGATGGTTTTCTTGCGCTCGGCGATTTTCGCCGTGAGTGATTTGTTGCTGTCGATGCGCTTTTTGCACGCGGCAGTAAGCGCCGGCAACGACAGCGCGCTATCGCCGAGCACGCGCAGATCCCAATTGTGATGCTTGTTGTAGTCAGTGGCCCACTTGCTGATCTCGATATCGGCGAAACCGACGTCGATCCATTTGCAGTCGGGCGCGGTGACGACGTTGACCTCGCGCGTCTGGGTATTCAATTTATGTGAGCCGCGCGTCCAGTCGACGACGTCCAGCGCTGCCACCACGTCGACGCCTTTGAATGCGTCGCCGTGAAAGCTCACGCTCAGCGGATGGCGATTGGGAAAGCCGAGACGTTTGTTGATGTCGTAAACCGAGGCGCCGACGGTCTCGGCCAGTTCCACCGTGGAGTTGAAACCGATCGGCATGCGCGCGGCATATTCGGTCAGCAATAACGGATTCTCCGCCGCCATGATCATATCCGCGGCTTCCTCGACGACCGCCGGTTCCGGCGCGACGCGCGACGGAACTTTCACTTTATATTTCGGCAGCGCCATTTCTTCTTTGAGCGGGCTCTCCTGCATGGCCGAGTCGTAAACCATGTACACGGGTCCCTGGGGCTCGCTCATCATGATCGAATAGGCGCGCGCGAAGGAATCCGGCACGCCGTGGATGCTGCCGGGCTGGTAATCCCATTTGGTAAAGCCGCGCACGACGTCGCCTTGGGCGAAGGCGGTGTGAATCCAGTCGATGAACGGCCGGCGCAATTTCTCATCCATCGGGCCGGTGGCGCCGACGAGGAAAACCGGGCAGCGGTCGATGTAGGAGTAGTAAATTCCCATCGGCGCGTGCAGGAGGCCGACGACGTTATGCACGATCGCCATCATCGGTTTGCCGCTCGCTTTGGCGTAACCGTGCGCAATCTGCACGGCGATCTTTTCGTGCTGACAGAGCAGCATCGGCGGTTGATTCTCGCCGTAATTCACCAGCGAATCGTGCAAACCGCGATAGCTCGCGCCTGGATTGAGCGCGATGTACGGAAACTCGTACTGCTTGATCAGGTCGACGATCACGTCGGATTGCCAGCGCTGGCTGGATTTTTTGATTTCGCTGTCGCTCATGGATTTCCTCCTT
>Ga0310810_10003681_pt1 | contig 16801 bp, 11 predicted proteins | sample NCmetagenome_FD_207641 | JGI IMG/M metagenome (GOLD analysis project Ga0310810, IMG submission 207641) | Soil microbial communities from experimental microcosm in Duke University, North Carolina, United States - NC | ecosystem: Engineered > Artificial ecosystem > Soil microcosm > Unclassified ... | reverse complement strand
CATAGAACAGGGAGCTATTCCGTCCCTCGATGAACACAGGCAGCACCTTCGCTCCGGTGCGAGCGGCCAGTGCGGCCGCCGTGTCGTGCCACGGCGAGTCCAGCGGGGTCGTGCGTGTGCCGAGCCGATACGCGACCTCGCCAGACGGAAACGCGATGAGCGCGTGCTGCTGACGCAGCCACACGTGTGCGGCGCGCAGCCCGGGCCGACTCCGGGCCGCGGCGGACGCTCCGCCAAACGGATCAACGAAGAAGCAGAACTCCTCCAGTTCGGGAATGCGAGCGAGCAGCCGGTTCGCCAGCAGGCGGGCATCAGGACGGACCCGCCGAATCAGGGACGCCAGTACCAGGCCGTCGATCGCACCACACGGGTGATTGGCCAACACCACCAACGGCCCTGCCTTCGGAATGGCTGCGAGGTCTCGAATCGAACATGTGCTCTCGATTCCCAGGGAATCGAGGACCGCTTCGGGAAAGCCCGAGGCGTTGCGAGACTTCGCCTCGTCGTAAATCCGCCGCAACGACGATAAGCCGAGTAGTGCTTCGAGAAGCGGTGAGACCGCTCGGAGAGCGATGCGACCGCCGGCGCTGTCGGCCCATGTGGTCACGTCAAAAGGATCGGCCGTCATGATGTGAGTTGGATTCCGGCGGGGTGTCTGGGTTACTGGCGGAGAGGCGGGCGCAGCGGCCCGGCACGAGAGAGCAAGGCCGCTGCGGGAAGGCGGGCGTTCAGTGGGTCATCTGAGGAGAATCGAACGACGTCTCGCCGAGGACTGCCTCGGCCCACGCGCAGTAGATCTGCACCTTGGCAACGTCGTTCACATACGCAGGCAGCGTGATCGACATGTTCACGCGGTCTTTCGCGATGCCGCCCAGGCTCTTCACCCCGAGCCGCTGCAGGAGGTACACGTTGCCCTTGGAGTCGACGACCTGCCAGTGCGGATCGGGTGTGTCAGGTACCTGGAAATCGTTCGAGAGCGTCAGCACGCCCTTGCCGTCCTTGACCGAGTAGGTGACCGTTCCTGCGTTCACCTTCGCTCCGCTGAACTTCTTCGTCGTGCGTCCCTGTGCCGCGGCAAACGACGCTGTCGTAGCTATCACGGCTGCGGCGAGCACCATCGTCCTGACTGCTTTGCGAATCATCCCCGTTCTCCTTCAATTCTCTGGTTGCGTTCGTGCCGGTTCATCCGGTCATCGTTTTGATTCCCGGATGCGGCGCGGGTTACACGGTCAAGGCTCGACGAAGAGCAACCCATGGCCATCAGGATCACGAGCGAGCATCGACAACCTGAAAGAGGGCTCGACTGACACGGCGAACGGTGACACGAGCATCAAGGCGTGCATGCGCGCCAGATCCGGCAGCCGCGCGATCCCCGCACTGATCAGCGTCGTCTGCCAGTGCACGATATCGTTCGCGGCGACATCGGGCGGCGCTGACCGTCCCGAACGTGGTGCGAGATACTCGAGCAGTTCGATTCCTGGACCGAAGGCCGCTCGCAGCGTGGTGATCCGGAGGCGCGCGCCGAATATGCCGTTGAGGTGCTCTTGTTCGACGTCGTAGTTGTCGCTCTCGCCGGCGACGCGCATGCCAAGTCGATCGCGGTACAGGGACAGCGAACGCTCGGTGTCGGTGGACACTATCGCCGTGTGGTCGATCCCGAGAAACAGCGGCTCACGACGGTGCCACTGCTCGAGGCCCTTCTCTGGAGGAAACTGCAACACTTCGAGGAAATGCCCGTCAGGATCGCGGAAGTAGAACGCCTGAATCCCGCCGGCGCTCACGTTCCAGTCCGGCAATCGCTGAGGCGCTGAGGACGCGTGCCGGACTCCGGCCGCTCGCAGCCTGGCGTACGCGGCCGCCATGTCGCTCACGATGATGGCCACGTGCTGGAACGAGGCGTCGTTTGGCCGTATGTCGTCTGATATCGGCCGGCCTCGCGGCGCGAGGTATTCCGTCAGCTGAAGACGCTCCGTGCCGAGGCGCAGCGTCACCCGTCGCGCACGCGCGCCAAAGACGCCGCTCTGGATCTCGAATGAACGGCCCGACAGCTCCTGTCGCCGACTTTCTCGAATGTCAGGACGTTGGTGTAGAAGGCGACGCTGCGATCGATGTCCGAAACGGTCATGCCTATCGAGTCGACCATGTCGACCCGTAACATCGGAGCTGCCGCCCCGGTGCTTTCGGTGCCGCCAGAGGGATGACCAGCGACCGTTCTCGTCAGGAGCAGGAGAACCGCGCCGAGGACAACGCAGGACGCCCGAGTCGCGCGGATCATCCGGCCACCTCGGCACTCTCGTTCGTGCGCGCCCCGAGGCGTTCCAGCAGGTGGTCGCCGACGCGCAGAGCATTGGCCATGATCGTGAGCGCCGGGTTCACGGCACCGCTTGACGGGAAGAAGCTGCCATCCACCACATACAGGTTGTCGACATCGTGCGCTTTGCAGTTGACGTCAAGCGCTGACGTCAGCGGGTCGCGTCCGAACCGCACGGTCCCGTTCTGATGCGCGACGCCAGCGAGCGGAATGCGGTTTCCGACGAACACATTGCGGGGAACCAGGTGAGGATGCATGTCCAGGTGCTGGAGCGCGTGTTCAAGCCGCTTTATCAGGCGTGCGTGGCCGTCGCCGTTGTTCGGTGTGTACCGCAGGACGATGTTGCCGTCGCGATCGAGCTCGACGCGATTCTCGGGATCGGGCAGATCCTCCGAGGTGAGCCAGAAATCGAGCGAGTGACGGGCCATCACGTCCAGCGTCATCCCAGGTACGAAAGGCGGCGCGCCGGCTGACAGTGCGATCGCGTCGAGCTTCCCGACGAATGAAATGTGTCCCATCGGGAAGGGGAACTCCTCGTCGCCGAAGTAGAAGTCGTTCACCGCGAGCGTCTTCTGGAACACGGTTGGGTTAGGTGTCTTCGAGATTGCGAGCAGCACCGAGTTGATGTGCCCCATGTAGTGCCGGCCGACGACGCCGGATCGGTTGGCCAGTCCGTGAGGGTGACGATCGCTGGCTGAGCGCAGGAGGAGCGCAGCCGTGTTGATCGCGCCGCACGAGCTCACGACGATGTCGCCGGTGTATCGCTCGTGCTGGCCACCCCGGTCCACGAGTACTCCTGAGATCTCACGACCAGACGGAGACGTTTCGAGGCGCGTCACGCGGGCATCCGTCAAGAGCGTGACGTTGGGGTACTCGAGTGCAGGGTCGACGCAGATGACCTGCGCGTCGCTCTTGGCTGACACGAGGCACGGGAACCCGTCGCAGGTACCGCACCTGATGCACCGGCTCTTGCGGGAGTCGGACTCATCGAGCATGACGCCGAGCGGTACCCGAAACGGTTTCCAGCCAATCCGCCGCAGATCCTCATCGAGTTTCGCGATGCGGGGCTCGTGCGACACCGCCGGGAACCGGTACGGTGCGCTGGCCCACGGTTCGGTGGGATCACTGCCGCGCTCACCGTGCACCCGGTACAGATGTTCCGCTTGTGTGTAGTACGCCTCGAGATCCGCATACGAAATGGGCCATCCGGGGGAGGTGCCGCCGGCGTGTGCCAACTCGCCGAAGTCCCGCTCGCGGAGGCGAAAGAGGGCGGCGCCGTAGAACTTCGTGTTTCCGCCGACGTTGTAGTTGGTGTGCGGATGGAGCGCGCCGCCGTCCTTGTCGCGCCAGACCTCGCGGGTCTGGTAGCGCGCCTCGACGTTCACCGCGCGTGAGTCCCAGTTCGACTTCTCGCGAGGTACGTATGAGCCTCTTTCGATAATCAGGATCCGCTGGCCTGAAGGGGCCAGGCGGTACGCGAGTGTGCCGCCGCCGGCGCCGCTGCCGATGATGATCACGTCGTAATGCAGGTTGCTCATGAAACGGTCTCCGGGAAAGGACGCGTGTAGCCGCATCGGAAAATGCAGGGGACATCGGTGTGATGGAGCTTGGCGCAGCGTGCCGGGCGCCGCGCAATCCGGGCGAATGCTTCAGCGGCGCTGATCATGCCGAGCAGTGGAGCGACGACATAAATCCAGAGGGAACTCCACGTTCCGGCAAGCAGCGCGGGTCCGAACGTCCTCGCCGGATTCATGCTCGTTCCGGACAGCGGGGCTTCCACGATGATGTAAGTCGCGACGAGCATCCCCGCCGCGAGCCCGGCGTAACGCGCCAGCGATCGATGGCTCGAGAGCGTGAGAACGGTTGCCATCATCACGAACGAGATGAGTGTCTCCGCGACAAATGCGGCGACCGGGCCAGCGACACCGGGGACGGTGGCGACGTAATTGACGGACGGGTCTGCTGGCAGGCCACGTAGAAGCCAGGTCGACAGCAAGGTGCCGCCAATCGCGCCGCCAAACTGACCGGCGATGTAGCCAACCGCGTCGCACCGGTCGACTTTGCCGAGCCGCAGGAAGGCCAGAGTGACGGCCGGGTTCATGTGCGCTCCCGACTGCCGTCCGGGTCGCGAATAGATCAACACGATCGCGGTCAGTCCCATTGCAATCGCCATCGGGATACGACGCTGAAGAGGAGTCATCAGCAGACTCGCAAGCGGAGACTCGGGATGCTGCAGCAGCGTCGCAAAACACATCGCCGACACCAGGAAGACTCCAAGAAGGAGCGCCTCGATCGCGTACTCACGCCAGTGATCAGCGCGGGGAAGCATGCAGCCGGTTGGATGCGCCGGTGACCCGCGGGTTACGCGGTCGTTTCTGTGTGGCGAGTAACCGGTCAGCAGGCCCGACATCCAAGCGGACAATGGAAAACCTCAGCCCCGCGCGCATTCTGGTTCTGGGCGGCGGCTTCGGCGGCGTGCATACCGCGATGGAGCTGGAGAAACGGCTGCCTTCGAACTCGAACACGCAGATCACGCTCGTCAGCCAGACGAACTTCTTTCTCTTCACCCCCATGCTTCACGAGGTTGCTGCGAGCGATCTCGACATCACCCACATCGTCAGTCCATTGCGGACGCTGCTCAAACGGACTCACATCCTGATTGGGGACGTCGACGCCATCGATCTGGCAGCGAGACGAGTTCGGGTGCGGCACGGTCGTGAACGCCACGTGCACACGCTCGAGTACGACCAGATCGTCATCGCATTGGGATCGATCACGAACTTCTATGGGCTACCGGGTCTGGAGCGGCACGCTCTGACGATGAAGAGTCTGGGAGATGCCATTGAGCTGAGGAATCGCGTGATCGCGACGCTCGAGGAGGCCGACAACGAGTGCGCGTCCGGCGACGACGGGCTCCTGACATTCGTCGTCGCGGGCGGCGGATTCGCCGGTGTGGAGACGATAGCAGCTGTCAACGACTTCGTTCGCGAGTCCCTCTCGTTTTACCGGGGTATCGATCCGGCGCGCGTCCGAATGGTGCTCGTCCATGCGGGACCCGTCCTGCTCCCGGAACTGGGCCCTGAGCTTGGCGGATACGCGCAGAACAAGCTTGGCGAACGCGGCGTCGAGATTCACATCAACGCGAAGGTGCGGGACGTCGATGCGGCGCGCGTGCTGCTCAGTGACGGGACGCACATCCAGGCTCGCCTCGTGGTCTGGACTGCCGGCACGTCGCCCCACCCGCTGCTGCACGAGCTTCCGTGCGCGCTGGATCGGGGCCGGATCCACGTCGACGAAACCCTTCGGGTGCCAGGATTTCCGGGAGTGTGGGCGCTCGGCGACTGCGCTGTGGTTCCCGACCGCCGCACGGGCGGCACGCATCCGCCAACGGCGCAGCACGCGCTTCGCGAAGCGCGCACCGCGGCACGAAACATCGTCGCGACGCTTGGCGGGGCACCGTGCGTGCCTTTCGCATTCCGCACGGTTGGACAGCTGGCTGCCATTGGACGCCGCACGGGAGTCGCCCGCATCTTCGGCTTCAACTTTTCAGGATTCTTCGCCTGGTGGCTCTGGCGGACGATCTATCTCGGGAAGCTGCCGCGACTCGAAAAGAAGGTGCGCGTGGCAATCGACTGGACGCTCGATCTGATCTTCACGAAGGACTTCGTTCAGTTCCTCGCCGTACGCGCCCAGGCGCTCCCGGACCTGCCTGACCGTCCATCCGAACCGATATCCGAGGCGGTACTGATGGAGACCACTCGATGACTGAGGGGCCGGCGTCTGCAACGTCGCGTTCGGGTCGCTCATAGAACCCTGTCCGCCGTGCAGGAATATTGCGCCCTTTGCAGCCGGCGAACTGACGATGACCGCTGGAAGGTGGCCGTTGCCGGCGGCGACGTGAGCGATGCCCTCGATGCCGAATCTGTCGTTCAGGTCAGCCATGCAGTCATCTGTACGCTAGTCTCACGTGGTCCCGCAAACCGCTGATCGGTCCAGGCGGAGCAACATCTGGACATGAACATACCAATCAAGTTGATCGGTCCGATTCAGCACGAGTAGTCTGAGCCCTGACCGAACCCTCGCCGGCGAGCCCGCCGGCCTTTGCCGGGCTTGAATGGATCCCACGTGGCGTCTTCTGACGTAGCGCTCGAATTTCTCGCCGGCGGCGGCTTCATGGGTGAGCGCATTCGTGCGTTTCCGTGGGCCGGCACCTCGTTGGGGGAACCCCGGTGCTGGCCGCAGAGTCTTCGCACGACGGTGCGCGTCCTGCTGACCACGGGCCACCCCACGATGATCTTCTGGGGATCCGAGCTCATTTGCTTGTACAACGACGCGTTTTCCCGTTCGCTCGGACCGGAAAAGCACCCGGCGATCCTGGGCACGCCCGGCCGTTGGGCCTGGCAGGAGGTGTGGCCGATTGTCGGGTCGCAGATCGAGCAGGTGCTGCGTGGCGAAGGTGCGGTGTGGCACGAAAACCAGTGTGTGCCCATCATCAGGCACGGCGAGTTGCAGGAGGTGTACTGGACCTACAGCTACAGTCCCATTGACGAGCCGACCTCTCCGCATGGAGTAGGAGGCGTGCTGGTGACATGCTCGGAGACAACCCAGCAGGTCCTGTCGGAACGGAAGCTGGCCTCCGAGCGCGAACAGTTCGTGCAGCTGTTCGAGCAGGCGCCGACCTTTCTCGCCGTGCTTCGGGGTCCGCAGCACGTGATCGAGCTCGCCAATCCAGGCTATCTCGCGCTTGTCGGCCACCGAGCCGTGGTTGGCCGCACAGTGGCCGATGCGCTTCCGGAGGCGGCAGCGCAAGGGTATGTCAGCCTCCTGGACGAGGTGTATCGAACCGGCAAGCCGTATTCGGCATCGAGCTCCAGGTTCCTCAGCCAGGCCTCGCCAGACGGGTCGATCGACGAACGGTTTGTCGATTTCGTCTATCAGCCGATGACCGATCGTGATGGCTCCGTCGTCGGGATCCTGGTGCAAGGGGTTGACGTCACGGCACGGGCCGCGGCAGACCGTGCGCTCGCGTTGAACCGTGCCCGCCTGGACTACGCGACGCGCCTTTCAGGCGTCGGTTTCTGGTACTGCGACTTGCCGTTCGATTACCTCGAGTGGGACGATCGGGTGAAGGAGCACTTCTTTTTCGCCCCGACTGATCGCATCACGATCGACGACTTCTACGCGAGGATTCACGAAGAGGACCGTGCCCCGACTCGAGGTGCGATCGACGCATCGATCCGCACCGGAACGCCCTACGACATCGTCTACCGCACCGTCCACCCGACGACAGGGCAAATCAAGTGGATTCGCGCGCTCGGTGGCACCGATTACGCAGCCGATGGCACTCCCACCCATTTCGACGGCGTGACGGTGGATGTCTCCGCACAGAAGCTCGATCAGCTGCACCTGGCTCGGCTGAACCATCAACTGCGCGAGCAGGATCGACGCAAGGATGAATTCATTGCCACGTTGTCCCACGAGTTGCGGAATCCCCTCGCGCCGATTCGCGTGGCCGCGAAACTCATTGCCTCGCCGCAGATCGCGCCTGCAACGTTGAAGCGGGCGCAACTCATCATCGAACGACAGGCGACGCACATGGCCCTGCTGCTCGATGACCTGCTCGACATCGCCCGGATCACCCAGGGCAAACTGCAGCTCAAGAAACAGACACTGGCGCTGTCGGATGTGGTCGATGCCGCCGTCGAAGCGGCGCGCCCGACCCTGGACAGCAAGCAACAACAGCTCGCGGTGAGTCTGCCGGCGAACCCCGTCGCGCTCGATGGCGATCATCTGCGTCTGTCGCAGATCCTTTCGAATCTGTTGACGAACGCTGCGAAATACAGTGACGCCGGGAGTCGCATCGAGCTCACGAGCGCCGTTCACGGCGACACGTTATCGCTGTCGGTCAAGGATGAAGGGATCGGCCTCGCTCCTGACCACATCGTTGGGATCTTTGAAATATTCTCGCAGGTCCATGGCGGCGTTGGCAGGTCCGACGGCGGGCTCGGCATTGGTTTGGCCCTGGTCAAAGGCCTCACCGAACTGCACGGCGGAACGGTCGAAGCGCGCAGCAGCGGCCTCGGTCAGGGCAGCGAATTCATCGTGCGATTGCCGCTGGCGTTGTCGCAGTCAGCCATAGCGCCAGCATCTGTCGACCCGGCCCGCGCGGCGCCCCTGCGTCGCCGGATACTGATTGCCGACGATAACCGGGATGCTGCAGAGAGCCTCTCGATGCTGCTGCAGCTCGCGGGCCACGACGTTCAGGTCGCTCACCTGGGCGAAGCGGCCGTTTCCATCGCTGAAGTGTTTCGTCCCGATACCGCGCTGCTCGATATCGGAATGCCTGATGTCAGTGGCTATGAGGTGGCCCGACTTCTGCGCCAGCAATCCTGGGGCAGGCAAATTCAGCTGATCGCGTTGACGGGGTGGGGACAGCACAATGACCGGCGGCGGGCACTGGACGCCGGATTCAACCATCACCTGGTCAAACCGGTAGAGCCCGATCGGCTGGTCCGGTTGATCGACAGCTTACCGACAGACGGTTGACGATTGGACTTGCTGCGATTCCGTTCAGTGACCGTTACGGCAGAAGAATCAGTTTGCCGTGAGCCTGTTGACTCTCGCTCACCTCGAGCGCTGCGCGCCACTCTTCCAATGGGTACGTGCGGGCGATCGGCACCGCAAAGTCTCCCGCAGCTGCAAGCTGTGCGAAGTCGCCCAGAACGTGGTAGGGCAAGGGGCTCGCTTCCAGGATATTGATGCGAACGCCTAATTCCTTCGCCGCGGCGAAATCACTGATGGTAACCACGCGTTTGGCATCGCCTGCGATCTTGATGAGCCCAGGCAAGGCGCCGCTGACCGGTGCCGTGTCGAGGACCAGATCCGGCGGAGTACCGGTTATCTCGAGAACTCTCTCCACCATTCCTTCTCCGTACGAGGTGACGGAAGCACCGAGGCCACGCAGTCGCTCCGCAAAGGTCTTTCCCGCGGTGGCAATGACGCGGGAACCGCGTCTGAGCGCGATTTGAACAGCCGCGAACCCGACTGTCGTGCCCGCGCCATTGATCAGGACGGTATGCTCAGCTCCTGCTCCCAGACAATCAAGGCCGCCAACGGCTGTCGCAACGGCCATCGGCAACGCGGCCGCTTCAACCGGATCCAAGCCGGTTGGTGTACGCGTCCAGTGGTGCAGGATCGCAAAGTCTGAGGCTCCGGCGCTGCCAGTACTGACGAAGTCGACCGGTCCGAAAACGGCGTCACCCAGAGCGATCTCGCTGACACCTTCGCCAACCGCGTCCACAGTGCCTGACACCTCCAGTCCGATGCCGCGTGGAAGGCTTCCGGGGAACAACCCTCTGCAGAGAGCCCAATCCGCAGGATTGAGGCCGCACGCATGCACGCGCACACGAATCCGATTCGGACCTGGGCCCGCAAGTCGTGCATCTTCGATCTGCAGCACATCGGTCGGTTCGCCATAACGGTGAAATCGAACTGTCCTTATCTGGACCGATTTGTCGTCGCGACCGTTCATGCCGTTACCTCCAGGGCAGCGAAACGCCGCAGTGTTTGAGTAAGCAGAGCCTGACTCTATCGGCAGCAGAAGGGACGCTCAATGCGGAGCCGTCCACAAAATCGTCGCGATCGTACAATTGTCGAGTGGACCCCCTGTCTGATGTGTTGTCGCTGGTGAAGCCGCGCGCGTACGTGACAGGCGGCCTGGCCGGAGGCGATCCGTGGTCGATTCGGTTGCCCGCGTACGACGGAATCAAGTGCTACGCGGTCGCTGCCGGAGTGTGCTGGGTGGAGGTTGACGGCGTCGACGAGCCCGTGCAACTGCGTCCGGGAAGCTGCGTGCTTCTACCGCATGGACGCCCGTTCGTGCTGACAAGCGATCTCGCCATTCCGCCGGTGGACGCGCGCACATTGCTGTTGGCGGTGGAGAAACGGCACGACGGGGTGCTTGCGCTCAGTCCAGGAAACAACTTCTTTGTGCTCGGAAGCCACTTCGCGTTGGAAGGCGATGCGCGCTTTCTGCTGGACGTGTTGCCGCCCATCGTCGTGCCGGAGGATTCGGCGCAACGGGAGTCGACACGCTGGGCCATCGAGCGCATGGTGCGCGAGATGCGCGATTTTCAGCCGGGAGGAACACTCGTCGCGCAGCAGGTCGCCTACATGCTGCTGGTTGAAGCGCTGCGTTTGCACGTGGCCAGCAACGCCCCACGAGGCAGCGGCTGGCTCTTCGCGCTCGCCGACGCGCGTATGGAACGGGCGCTTACGTGCATCCACCAGAGTCCCGGTCAACCCTGGACGGTGGAGGAACTCGCTCGTTCCGCCGGTATGTCACGTACGGCCTTCGCCCAGGTCTTCAAGCGAACAGTGGGGGAAACCCCAATGTCATATCTCACGCGATGGCGGATGACCGTTGCTGCCAACCGTCTCCAGGACGAGCGTGCATCGATTGCTTCTGTCGCGCCATCACTCGGATACCAGTCCGAAAGCGCCTTCAGCGCCGCGTTCAAGCGCCAGTGGGGTAGCTCGCCGAGAGACTACGTTCGCGGCCGTCGCGCTGCACACAACGGTACAGCCGGGGTTGAGTAAGTACACACGCCGCGGGAGGCGCGCGGTCCGGCAGGCGGCCGCCTCGTCGACACGGGCTCAGCCGGGTATCGGGTTGGGTCGAGCCCCACGAGGTCGACACCGAACTCCTGAGTGTCTCGATCCTCCTTGTCGAAGATGAACCGGACAGCCGCGAGGTGATCGCTGCGCAGCTGCATGGATGCGGCGCGCAGGTAAAGACCGCGGAGTCGGCCGCTGCCGGATTCGATCTCATCCAGCATGAGCACTTCGATGTGCTTTGTCCTGCGTTAGGCGTCGATGCGCGCGCAGTTGCTGTAGACCCATGCCGGCAGCGTTTCGCGCGCCAGGCACGATCCCCATCGTTCGGAACAGGCTGGCGAGCATGAAGCTGTCGACCACGCCCCCGACCGCGCCGTTATGCCTAACGCCCGAATGAGTAACCAGAACGTCGCCGCATCGAACGTGAAATCGTCAACAACACGTTAGTTCTTGGTCAACTCCAGGTAATTGAGGTTTCCGAACACGCCAGTGGGTCCGTTTCCATCCGCGACAAACCGCATTACCTGTGTGCCGCCGTTGAGGCTGACCGTCACATAAACGTCGGTCCATATCTGCCAGCCGCCGGTGTTCGGAATCCACTGTGTGTCGGTCACATCGAGGCCGCCGAACTCCACGTGAAAGGCGCCGCCTGCGCCGGCTGCGGCGACGCGGGCGCGCAGAGTGTACGTGCCGGTCTGTGCGACCGTGACGGTGTAGGTCAACCACTCGCCAGCGGACATCCACCCGACGTTGGCGCCGCGGTCCACGTCCGACGTCCGTTCGATGTCGACGTCCTCGGTGCTGCGGTTGGCACCGCCGCTGTTTCCGGCCGTCGTGTCGTGATAGGCGACGCCCTCGCCGCCGTAATCGAAGTACTCGGCTTCGACTCGCCCTGGAATTGCCGCGGGCGTTGCCAGGTAGGGCGACCGGGTGTTCACGCCCGTGAAGCGCAAGAAATTCACGTTTCCCACGTCGCCACCCGGCCCAGCTGAGTCGAACACCACCCGCATGACATATCGGCCAGACAACAGGTTTACCGACGCGACGACAGTCGTCCAGTTCTGCCAGCCGCCGGTATCTGGAATCGTAAGCGTAGGCACGGGGTAGCCGACTGAAGGGCTGAATTCGACGTGGAACCGTCCGCCGCTGCCCAGGGATGCCACGCGCGCCTCCAGGCTGTAAGTACCTGGTGCAGCCACGTTGACCGTGTACGCGAGGAACTCGCCCCCGGCGATCCACCCCACATCGTATCCGCCGCCATCGTCGCTCGCTGGCTCGATGTCGACGTCAGTCGTTCGATACCAGCCTCCATAATTGCCTGTGGTCGACTCGTGATACGCCACGCCCTCGCCGCCATCGTCGAAGTCTTCGGCCTGGATCGTCCCGGGAATGGAGCGGGCCGTTCCACCGAACGGCGTGGACACGCGGCCGTCCGACGTGCTGAAGCGCAAGTAGTTGAGATTGCCGACGACGCCGCCGGGCCCGCTGGCGTCGAAGCTCGCACGCAGTATGTGGATGCCGGCTGGCAGCGTGATCGGCGTCGACACCGTCGTCCACGCCTGCCACCCGCCGGTATTCGGGATCGTCAGAGAGTCAGTCGCGTTCGTCCCGTCGACCTCAACATGGAAGGTACCGCCAGCGCCTGCTGCCGCAACCCGCGCCTCGAGATCGAACGTGCCACCGCTCGAGACGTTGACGGTGTACGCGAGGAACTCGCCGGGCGCAATCCAGCCGACGTTGTATCCGCCGCCGTCGTCGCCTGTGGCTTCGACGTCCACGTCGCCGGACCGGTACTGACCGCCGTCATTGCCTGCGGTGGCGTCGTGGTACGCGATGCCCTCGTCACCGTTGTCGAAGTTTTCCGCCTGAAGCGTTCCCGGAATGGTCCACGCCACGCCGCCGAACGGTGTCGACCCAGGCGAATCCGGAGCGGAGAACCGCAAGTAATTGAGATTACCGATCACCCCGTTCGGCCCGGCGGCATCGAAGCTCACACGGACGATGTGCATCCCCGCGGGCAGCCTCACTGGCGACGACACGGTGGTCCACGCCTGCCATCCGCCGGTGTCCGGGATTGTCACTGACCCAGTGGCGTTTATGCCGTCCACTTCCAGGTGATACGTACCGCCTCCACCGGCGGCCGCTACACGTGCCTCCATCGTGTAGAGACCTGTTCTGGCGACGGCGACGGTATATGACAGCCATTCGCCGGCGCTGATCCATCCGACGTCCGATCCACCGCCCGCGTCGTTGGTGTTCTCGATATCGACGTCCGTCTGGCGATACCCGCCGCCGTCGTTCCCTCGATCGGTGTCGTGATAGGACACGCCTTCGCCGCCGACGTCGAAGTCTTCGGCCTGCAACACGCCCGGAAGCGGCGTCGCCGTTCCACTGTAAGGCGTCGCGACTCCGGCCGGGGCAATCGTAAGGGGAACGATCCTCGTTACGAGACCGTAGGTCGCAGTGATGTCCACCGTCGTCGTGGTGCTCACAGGCTGTGTCGTGACGTAGAACTCGCGCCAGGTGCCGTTGTCGCAGCAACCGCCAAGCACCGCAAACTGAGATGGGACGCTTGCAATCTGGGGATTGCTGCTGGTCAGTGTGACGACCGCCTCGCCCTGCGGCGCCGTGCTGGTCAACGCGACGTGGCCGAGCGATAACTCCTGGCTTCCGATCACCGTCGGTGGATTGAGCGTGAAAGAGGCAAGGCTGACCGCCATGTTCGTCTCGGTAGCGGTGGTGTTGTTGCCCGGGTCAGTATCCGGAGTGTCGGCCGCCATCGTCGCCGAATGCGTAATGACGCCGGCAGCCGTCGTCCTGACGAACACGACCATGCCTCTGAAGCCCCGTGCGGCGTCGATGGGCGCCAGTCGACACGTCAGCTGCAAACCACTCGCGCTGCACGATTGAACGCCCGAGGTGCGGGCGGGGTCGAGCTCCACGGGGCCGGTGAAGGTATGCGTGACGGTGATCCCGGTCAACGTATACGCGCCGGGATTGAACACCGTGGCGCCGAAAACAATTGACTGACCCGCCTCGACCCCGTGTGGATAGTTCGTGTCGTAGAAGGTGTCATATGCGGCGAGGGTCAGGCTGAGATCCTTCGCGGGCGTGAGCATGAACGCCCGCGTTTGGCCCTCGAACGTGCCGTACCCGACAATCCCGTTGAGGTCGGCGATCCCAGTGGCAGCCTGCAACTCCCACCCGGTTCCAGGCGGTACGAGCGTGTTCAGGTCACTCATCACCCCGTCGCGCCACATGAACGCATGCCGAACCCCCTGGCCCGTCTCGGCCCAACCGACGACCACGCCGCTCGCGTTCACGTCCGCTGCTTCGCTCGAGCCGCCGCCAAGCGTGCCCAAGTCGTGCATCACTCCGCCAACATAGCGAAAGGCGTGCTGTGCGCCGGACGCGAGCTGCGATCGGCCGACGACCACGTCGCTGGCGTTGATGGCAAACGCCTCGCTGTTTGGGCCGAGAGACCCGAGATCCGTCGTGACGCCGCCGTTCCACAAGAAGGCGTGGTGCCCCGCGCCCTCCGGCAGGTCAGCGTAACCGACGACGTGTCCGGGCACGTTGACGGCATTCGCCACGTTGTTGGGACCGCCGAGGGTGGCGCCAAGGTCGGACATCGCATTGTTCTGGTAGATGAACGCGTGCGTCGTCGCATCGCCTGCCAGCGTCGAACCGCCGACGATGATAAATGACTGCTGCTGCTGTGTGACGCCGTTTGCGTAACTCTGCGTGCCACCGAGGGTGCCGAGGTCCTGTATGGCGGTCGAGCCGAAGTACACCGCGTGGGTTTCGCCGCTCGCAAGCTGTGACAGACCGACAGGGGAGAACAGGTGGGTCTTGCGAACTTCACTCCGGTGCCCGCCCAGCGTGCCGAGGTCGAAGGTGCCGAATCCGGGGTGGGCGCGGAATGCGTGCACGTCCCCAGACGCCGTCGTGCCGTATCCGTACACGTCCGGCAGGCTAAACTCGTCGAGCGTCAGTGCGACGCTCATCGGGCCACCAATCGTGCCGAGGTCCGTCACTCCGTATGAGGGATAGGACTGGGTGTGGGTCGTTCGCTCGGAGGCCCATATAGCGATGGCTGTCGCAAGCGCTAGCATGACGAAGCGTGTCTGTCGCATATGAAGCCTCCACACCGCAACACTGCACCTGGACGTGCGCCTTCGCCCTCATGTCGCAGCAAGTCACATACCTGCGTTCTCAGACATTGACGCGTGCCACGCCACGTCGGGCCGCCATTTGGGCGGCCTCTCTGTTCATCCGACTGCCGGAACCGGTTGGCGGCACTCACCACGCTCCCGGAGTTCTGTCGCGGCGTCCGATCCCCTTTGCGCCGAACCGGCACGTCAGCAGTTCTCCGTGGGTTCGGCAGAATCCGCCGTGGACGATGCAATGACCGATGGCGGCGAGCTGAGGTGCCGCTCCTGCGGATCGATCCAGTCGAGCAGACTCGGGAGGCACGACGAAGTGACGCCGTCGAAGGTTTTCACGCGCAATCGGCCGCGGGTCGGCCTCGTGCGTGAAAAGCGCGCATTTGAGACTCGATGATCCCACGTTGACCGCGAGCACGGCCGGAGCAGTCGTCGTCACGGTCTCGCTCATAGTGCACGTCTCCACGCCGGTCTTCTGAGGTGCCATCCCGATTCGAGGCTGACAAACCGAGCGCCCGGACTGCGCTCGGCCGCTCGCCTACTGGCTTCGTGAGAGGCAAGCTGATCGTCCTTGGTCTGGACGATCAGCGTCGGCACGCTGATAGCCGTGAGGTCACAGCCGTACACATCTGCGCTGAAGACGGACGCGTCGAAGTTGTACCCCTCGGGCGTTATGGGGAACAGACTGTCGATGACCTCGGGCAATCACGTCGATCTGGACAATGCAGAGGGGGCCTTTCGACCCGCATGCAATCGGCCCGCGTCGATTGATCCGCGTCGGGAATGACGAGCCACTCGTGAGCGGCTACCGAATGAAGAAGTCGAGCATGATGGTGACGAGGACATCGACCGGCGTCCCAGCCAGCCGCCCCGGCTGGAAACGCCACTGGGCTACGGCAGCTACCGCTTGCTCGTCGAGTCCTCCGGGATCCAACGACCGGACCACTCGGATGTCCGAAGGAAGGCCGCTGCGGGTCACCACGACGTCGAGGACGATCGTGCCTTCAATCCTGTGGAGGAGCGCATCGCTCGTGTAGTTCGGCTTGACCTCGGTAAGCAGGCGCGGAGCGGTTACGGCGCCGCCAGCGTCGGGCAGCAGTCGTTGAAGATCGTCGTTGAAGAGCCCACAGATTCCGAAGTACTCGACTGCTTGGAAATGTGCGCGGTGAGACTCGATCGAGAGGTTGATCGACGGTCCGCATTGCAGGGCATTCTTTATGCTCATCGAACGGCGTGAGGTCAATGCGCCGGGAATTCGGCAGGGCAGCCGTTGCCGTGTCCCTCATGGAACAGCCGCGGCGCGTCCGACGCCACTATGTGAGCGTTACCGACCGGGTCCGCCGACTGGGATGGTGGGTCCTGTGGTTGCTCGCCGAGCGCAGCCTGCGCCTCTGGCTCGCTGAATCGGAACGTTCCAGGCGTTCTCCGCGCGGGCACTCATCATCTTTGGCTGTCAAAGCGGTGTCTCTGGGAGGTCGGCAATGATCGAAATGCGGACCATCCTCTGTCCGGTCGATTTCTCGGACATCTCCAAGCATTCGCTCGACCATGCAATCGCCATCGCGCACCGCTACGGATCTACTGTGAGAGTGCTTTATGTGTGCCCGGGTGTTAACCCTGGCACGGTGCCCGTCAAGCCTGAGTTCTTCAAACGGATTGTCTGCCCAATCGATTTCTCTGAGGGCTCCCCAGTACGCGATGTCCATTG
>Ga0310810_10003679_pt1 | contig 16804 bp, 13 predicted proteins | sample NCmetagenome_FD_207641 | JGI IMG/M metagenome (GOLD analysis project Ga0310810, IMG submission 207641) | Soil microbial communities from experimental microcosm in Duke University, North Carolina, United States - NC | ecosystem: Engineered > Artificial ecosystem > Soil microcosm > Unclassified ... | reverse complement strand
TCCGCGTCGAGCTGCAGCCGCTCGGCCCCGACGAGTTCGTGCGCATCCTGACCGAGCCGAAGAACGCGCTGACCAAGCAGTACGCCGCGCTGCTCGCGACCGAGGGCGTGACGATCACGTGGACCGATGAGGCGGTCAGCGAGATCGCGCGCATCGCGGCCGAGGTGAACAGCCGCACGCACAACATCGGCGCGCGCCGCCTGCACACGGTGCTCGAGCGCCTGCTCGACGATCTGCTCTACAACGCGCCCGACATCGGCGCGCAGACGATCCCGATCACGCCCGCGTACGTCGCCGAGCGCCTGCAGGCGCTGGTCGCCGACGAAGATCTCGCGAGCTACATCCTCTAGCTCACTCCTCCTCGTAGTCCTCGTCGCCCTTCTGGCGCTTGGTCTCCGGCTCGTCCTGCTCGAAGTTCGGATCGTAGTCGGGGATGTCGAGCCCGAGCGTCTCGAGGTCGGTCTTGATCGTGTCGTAGACCTTCTGCGCATCGAACTGCTGGTCCGACAGCCCGCGCAGGACGAAGCCCTGCAGGCGGCCGTCCTCCTGGACCCAGTTGTCGAGCTCGCCGCCGAGCCACAGGCGCAGCGAGCGCAGGTGTTGGTCCTCGACCTCCGCGATCAGATCCTCGTCGGGCTCGGACCGCACGTAGCCGGGCACGAAGTTCACGCGCGACTGATCGGTGTCCATCTGCGACTCGTTGGCGGCGTCGTCGGTGTTGTAGCTGAGCGCGGTCTGCAGCGCCTCGGTGTCGAACGTCTTCATGATCTTCGCCTCGAGCGTCGGCAGGTTCGCCTCGTCGTGCGAGCGCGAGCCGCCGCCCTCGTGGATCACCACGCTGAGGGGCAGCGCGTTACGGAACCGCATCAGCGCGCCGGCGTAGCGCTGGATCGTCGTGAGATCGGTGCTCGCGTCGGCGGCGGTCTTCGCGTTGGCGAGCTCGGTCTTGGCGTCGTTGTACGAGGTCGTGAACTTCGGGTTGAGCCGCCGGAGCCGCACGTCGGCGTTGCCGGGCAGGGCCTCGAAGCCGAGCTTCAGCGTGTCGAGGTAGGCCTTGGCCTGCGCGAGCGACTTGTTCTTGAGGTTGTCCTCGATCGTCTTGCGGGTCACGACCCACGCCGTCGTGTGATCGCCCTCGGTGCCGCCGTCGAGCTTGGCGCGCAGCGGGCGCTCGCCGGCGCGCACGACCGAGATCACGCCGCCCGCGAGCTCGAGCTGCACCGCGTACTCCGCCGGACGCGCGAAGGTCTTCTCGGCGTTGCTCGCGGCCCACTGCTTGCGCGGCGTCTTGGTCAGGTCGGCGTCGCTGAACGAGGCGGTGGACGCGATGCCGATGCGGTTGGCGACGTTCGGGAACGCCATCGCGATCGACTTGCGGTGCTGCTCGAGGATCGCCGCGCGCACGTTGTCGGCGCCGGGCTTGCGGCCGGGGATCTGGAGCCCGTCGGCGCGCACCCGGATCTTCGGCGTGAGCAACGCGGCGATCGCCTCCTTGAGCCGGGTGACGTCGGGCGCGTTCGCGTTGGTCCAGTTCGCCTCCCAGTAGCGCAGGATGCGGAGCGGCATCCGCTCCCCGTCGCCCGACGCGCCGCTGCCGTCGTAGACGACCGACAGCCCGATCGAGTTGCGGTACGCGAGCAGGGCGGCGATCCCGCGCTGCAGCGCATCGGTCTTGTCCGCGTCGGTCTTGGAGCCGTCGTTGCAGATCCGGCGCGCCGCCCGCACGAGCCGGGTCGCGTCGGCGTGGCGCGCCTTCGAGAACTCGACCCACACGCCGATCTTCTTGCTGACCCGCGGCTTGTTCGCGAACTCCGCCACCTTGGTGAGATCGGTCTCGGCCGCGGCGAAGCGCGTGGCCCCCGGCAGCGCCTCGACCTCGCTCAGCAACGTCTCGAGCTCGTCCGACGCGGCCGCGAGCGACTTGCCGGCGAGGCGCTCGTCGACCATGTAGCGCGACACCGCCCACGCGGTCGTGTGGTCACCTTCCTTCGACAGGAACCTCAACCGCTCGGGGCGGCCCTGGACCGAGACCTGGACGACGTTGCCGCCGCTCGCGGTGACGACGACCGCGAAGCCGTCGGCGCGCGCGCGCGGGAGCCACGCGGCGATCGCGAGGGCGAGCGCGATGAGGAAGGAGAGGGGTCGGGTGAGGCGCATCCCGCGTCACGCTGCAGCGCGCGTGCCCTCCGCGGGCGTGTGGTTGCGCGACGATCGCGCGGCGGCGATCGCGCGCGCGCATGCGCGCGCGTCACGCGCTCAGATGCGCGTCCACCACGTGAGATGCGTGCCGTATCCGAGCGCGAATCGCCGCGGCCATTCCGGCGCGGCCGCGAGCGCGCGCCGGCGATCGCGGAGCGCGCGCACGAGCTCGGTCGCGGGATCGCGACCGGCGCCGATCGCGCTCGCATCGACGCGGCGCAGCTCCATGCGCGGCGCCTGGCGCGGGCCGCCGGTGCCGTCGACGAAGCCGGCGCCGACCGGCCAGCCGCAGATCGCGATGCGATCGCCTTCCTCGAGCCAGAAGCCGTCGAAGCGCACGCGCCGCCCCGCCGGCAGATCGACATCGGGCGCGCCCGGATGCGATCGCAAGTCGCGCCAGCGACCGCGCACGCGACGCTGCGGCCGCCACGCGACCAGGTTGCGCGGGTTGACGCGCAACTTCACGCCGCCGTCGGTCATCACCGCGAACTCCTCGCGGTGGAAGCGTCCCGGGATCGCGAGCCCGCCGCCGACGAAGATCGTGTGCACCAGGATCGGACCCGTACCCGGCCCGGAACCTGTGACCCGTACTACGCGGCCCGTCGTCACGACCTCGTCGCGTTCGAAGTAGGGCACCTCGCGTTGATCCCCTTCGTCGTTTCTTCCAAGGTAGCACGGTGCAGCGCGAGCGCATCGACGATGGCTTGATGCTCCCAGGCGATCCCGTCGGGCTCGGCCCCGGGCCCCACGACGCGTGCGCGATCCCCGCGCTCGCGCCCGCCGACGTCGATCGCCTCATCCTCGATCACATCGGCGAGGATCTCGTGTGGTCGCGCACCGAGCTGGAGCCGATCGCGCTGGTCGGCGCGCCCGGGATGAAGCAGCTCGGCCCGACCTGGCGCGACGCCTTGCCCGCCGACGTCGTGCTGTTCCTCGATCATCGCAGCCATCCGCCGGCGGTGGTCGCGTGGAGCGGCAACCCGATGCGCGGGCTCGTGCGCGTCGCCGACTCGCTCGACGAGCTGACCTAGCCCGCGCGTCACTCCTCGGAGATCTCGTCGCAGGTCACCGTCGCGACGCCCGCGCCCTTGCCCGGCGTGATCGCGCACTTCGCGATCGACGCGCCGTCGGGATCGAAGAGCTCGGCGTCGTAGGGCGCCTGGGTCCGCGTGATCAGGAGCCCACCGAAGCGGTGCGAGACCGAGAAACCGAGCGCCGGCAGCCACGGCCCGCGCGTGCCGAGCTTGTAGGTCCGGCTGATCACCTCGAGGTCCTTGTACTTGGTGAAGTGATCGTCGAGCTGGGTGCCGCTGTTGCCGACGGTGATGTTCGGCGCGTGCGGCGAGCTCTGATCCATCACCTGCATGACCTGGAACGCGTGCATGTGGCCGGTCAGCGCGAGGTCGAACGACTTCGTCATCTGATCCATGTGCGCGAGCTCGAACGCCTCCTGCAGCGTCTGGTTGATCGGCTTGAGCGGCGGCGGCTTGTCGAGGTCGAGCTTCTTGCGCGCGCCCGGGTACAGGCCGTAGAGCGGCCGGTGCGTGACCAGCCACGCGCGCTTGTTCGGCTTCGACAGCGCCGACAGCTTCGCGAACTGCTCGGCGAACGCCGCGATCGCGTCGTTGGCGGTGTCGTCGGGCGAGTCGGCCACCTCGTCCTCGGCGAAGTTCGAGTCGAGGATCCACAGCTCGAGGTCGTCGTCGACCGGCACGACGTACGGCGGCGTCATCTCGGCGCACGCGCTGCACTGCTGCTCGTCGCCCTTGGCGCGGCGCGGCTTCAAGAACGACAGGTAGTGATCGAGCTCCGCCGTGCGCGTGACCGACGCGAACGGTCGCGGATCGAGCAGGATGAAGAACGCGATGCCCCCCTGCGCCTCGAGGCGCCGCTCGGTCGCGCAGTTCTCGTGGTTGCCGCGCGGCACCGCCCACGGCGCGGCGCGGAGCAGCGCGGCGGCCGGCTCGAACAGCTCGGCGCGCAGGGTGTCCCACGCGACGCCGTACGGCGAGCCGCCGCAGTCGCTGCTGCGATCGTTCGGGCAATCCGCCTTGCGATAGATGTAGTCGCCCTCGTGGATCACGAGCTGCGGCTGCTTGGCCGCGAGCATCCCCGCGATCTTCGCGAGCGGCCACTTCGCCGGATCCTTGCAGGGCTGGATCGCGTACTGCTTGTTCTCGATCTTGATCCGGCAGCCGGTGTCGCCGATCACCGCGATGCGCTCCGCCTTCGCGACCGGCAGCGGTACGGCGAGCCTGGCGCCGTCGGGATCGATCGTCGCCGACGCCATCGCGTACGCGTCGGTGTACGAGATCGACTTCTCGCACACGACGATCGGCCAGTTGCCGCGCGCGCTGTTCGGATCGGCCGACCCGCGGAAGCGCTCGGTCATCGGCAGCTTCTGCGCGGTGCCGCCCTTCGGCGCCAGCTCGATCGACTTGCAGGAGGCGTTCGCGTCCTCGATCACGTGGCGGAACACCGGCCCGTCGGGGCCGAGCACGGTGTACCCGTAGTCCTTCGCGCGGGCGGTGGAGGCGAGGGCGCCGAGCACGCCGAGGATCGAGAGAGATCGGAGGATCGACATGCCGGCCCTTGGTGCACGCGCGATGCCCGCGCCGCGCGCAGGATGTCCGCGCCTCGACGCGCCCGAGGGCTGCGCGCGCGATGCGCGCGCGCGGCGCGCCCGCCGATCGCGCGAGGATCGCGGGCTCCACGCGCGGCACGTGGCTTGCGCTCGACACCCGCATGCGCCTCCATCGCCTCGCGTTCGCCGCGCTCCTCGTCCACGCCTCGTCCGCGCTCGCGGCGCCCACGACGCTCGGCATCGAAGCCGAGATCAAGGACTTCGGGATCGATCTCACCGACGCGACCGCGCTGCGCGCGTGGGGCACGCCGACCTACCTCGGCGGCGACAAGGAGATCGAGCCGCGGATCCTCTGCACGAAGGACCCGTCGACGGTCGACGGCGACTATCCGCTCGTCAGCTTCACCTACGACATGTGGACGCAGGCGTACGTGAAGCACCACAGCCGCCGCCTCGAGATCGTGACCGGACCGATCGAGTCGTCGAACGACGACGAGTGGAAGCGCGCGCTCGGCGCCGTGCAGGCCTACTTCCGCGCGTTCGAACGCCTGTGCAAGGAGCCGTCGCGGCGGACCACGTACACGCGCAAGAACAAGTCGGAGGAGAAGGAGGTCGCGGTCTGCGCGGTGACGGTCGCGGATCTCGTCGAGGAGCTCGGCCCCGGGTTCACGACCCGCTGTTACACGACGCCGTCGCGCAACTTCGACGCGACCTACGCCGACAAGGTGAAGCTGATCGGGAAGCTCGACGGCGCGGGCGTGCCGATGTCGATCGACGGCGTCCAGGGCGCCGGCGTGCAGATGAGCGTCGCCGTCGACGTCGAGAAGTTCGCGGACGATCGCATCGCCGACCTCTACGGCAGCCAGGCGAAGCTGCTCCGGGCGTTCGGCAAGAGCGGGATCAAGTACCGGCTCGGCGCCGCGACGCCGGAGGAGATCGGCTTCGCGACGATCTACTACACGGCCTTCCTCGACTACTACGCGTACTTCGCCGGCAAGTTCGACGACGACGAGCTCGGCAAGCGCGTCGACGGCTACACGATCACCGACGATCCCGACTACGCGCTCAAGAACAAGTTCACGCTCTTCCCCAAGGCGTCGATGGCGGACATCTATCAGCTGATCGTCTCGCGATCGCCGGCCTTCGCCGACAAGCTGGCCGGGCTGGCGCCGTACGAGCTCTGCAGCGAGCTCGAGAAGGCGCTCGGCAGCGGGCTCGACGACGACGAGCGCTGCGTGGCGCTCTACCGTGACGCGTGGGCGCCGCGCGTGAAGGGCAAGGTCGATCCGATGTCGCTCGCCGAGATCGCGCATCCGATCGCGCCGTGGATCGCGAACGACAAGGTGCGCGTCGTCTTCGAGATGCGCGGCGTGCTCGCCGCCGAGCTGCGCAAGCAGCGCACGATGACGGCGAAGCGCGACAGCGACGGCAACCTCGAGCTGTCGTGGGAGCGCGCGTCGATCGAGCTACCCGCGATCCTGAAGTAGCGCCGGGCGCTCAGAAGCTGAGCGCGAGCCCGCCCATGCCCCAGGCGTACTCGTAGCCGAGCGATCCGAACGCGCGCGTGCCGCCGCCGGTGAAGAGGATGCCGCCGCCGTCGACCACGGTCACCTGGATCTCGAGGCCCGCCTCGATCGCGGGCGCGACGTCGGTCGTGATCGTGTGATCGATCGCGACGCCGCCGCCCGCCGCGATCGCGAACGCGAGCCGCGACCACCCCGCCGCGAAGCGCGGCCCGATCGCGGCGGTCGCGTAGGTCGTGTCGAAGCGCGTGCCGTCGGCGGTCGGCACGTGCGGCAGCGGCGAGTAGTCGACCGCCGCCTCGACGCCGAGGCCCAGCCGCGACGTCCACGACACGCGCATGCCCGCGTCGAGCCCGCGCTCGTGAGAGAACTTCATCGACCCGAGCGGCTGCAGCGCGCCGCCGACCAGCCCGAGCTGCCACGGCGTCGACGCCGGCTCCGCCGCGGGTGCCGCCGCGGCGGCGCGCGCGATCGCGATCACGAACAGCGTTGCGAAGGCGAATCGCATGAAGCGTCAAGATACGACGAGGGTCGTGCACCGGCTATTCACGCGGAGCGCGTCGTGGTCTAGTCCACCGATGCAGGAGCTGATCCAGAAGGCGCGCGTCCTCATCGAGGCGCTGCCCTTCATCAGCGAGTTCCGCGGGCGCACCGTCGTCGTGAAGATCGGTGGAGTCGCGCTCGAGGACGAGACCCTGCGCCGCCGCTTCGCCGAGGACGTGATCCTGCTCGACTGGGTCGGCATCCACGTCGTCGTCGTGCACGGCGGTGGGACCCAGATCACACAGACGCTCGACCAGCTCGGCATCGCCGCCCGCTTCGTCGACGGCATCCGCGTCACCGACGATCAGACGCTGCGCGTGGTCGAGATGGTGCTCGGTGGATCGCTGAACCAAGAGCTCGTGCGCCTGGTCAACCATCTCGGCGGCGCCGCGGTCGGGCTCACCGGCGCCGACGGCCAGCTCGCGCGCGCGCAGATCGCGAACCCCGCGCTCGGGCGCGTCGGCGAGGTCACGCACGTCGATCGCACCGTGATCGATCGCCTGATCGCCGACTTCATCCCGATCATCGCGCCGGTCGCGACCGGCGACGACGGCAAGGCGCTCAACGTCAACGCCGACGTCTTCGCGGGCCGGCTCGCGCAGGCGCTCGGCGCGGAGAAGCTCGTCTTGCTCACCGACATCGCCGGCGTCCTCGACGCCGAGAAGCAGCTCATCACCACGCTCACGCCGAAGATCGCGCGCGAGCTGGTCGCCGCCGGCGTGATCGCGGGCGGCATGATCCCCAAGGTCGAGAACGCGGTCGCCGCGCTCGCCGCGGGCGTGCGCAAGGTCCACATCATCGACGGGCGGCTCGAGCACGCGCTGCTCCTCGAGATCTTCACCAAGGAAGGCGTCGGCACGCAGCTCGTGCCCGACGCCGAGTGAGAACGACATATGCCGACGCAAGCAGAGCTCCTCGCGATCGCGGATCAGGTCTTCGTCAAGAACTACCGGCAGCAGCCGATGGTGCTCGTGCGCGGGCGCGGCGCCGAGGTGTGGGACGCGACCGGCGCGCGCTACCTCGACATGACCGCGGGCATCGCGGTGTGCGGGCTCGGCCACGCGCACCCGCAGTTCGTCGCGAAGGTCGGCGAGCAGCTCGCGCGCCTCGTCCACGTGTCGAACCTGTACTGGAACGATCAGGGCATCCTGGCGGCGAAGGCGATCGTCGATCACTCGTTCGCGAAGCGCGTCTTCTTCTGCAACTCGGGCGCGGAGGCGAACGAGGCCGCGCTCAAGCTCGCGCGCCGCTACCAGTTCCTCGCCGGTCGCCCCGAGCGCACGACGATCGTCTCGACGCACGGCAGCTTCCACGGCCGCTCGATGGCGACGGTCTCGATCACCGGCCAGCCGAAGTATCGCGAAGGCTTCGGTCCGCTCGTCGGGCCGGTCGAGTTCCTCGAGTACGGCAACCTCGCCGCGGCCAAGGCGCTGCTCGAGCAGAAGACCGCGTGCTGCCTCATCGTCGAGCCGATCCAGGCCGAGGGCGGCATCATCGTCGCGCCGCCGGGCTACCTGGCGGGCCTGCGCGAGCTGTGCGACGCGACCGACACGATCCTGATCTTCGACGAGGTGCAGACCGGCATGGGCCGCACCGGCCGCTGGTTCGGCTACCAGCACGACGGCGTCACGCCCGACGTCATGACGATGGCGAAGGGGCTCGGCGGCGGCATCCCGATCGGCGCGATCGCGTGCAGCGAGAAGGCGGCGGGCGGGCTCACCGCGCAGCCCGGCGGCGCGGTGCCGCACGCGTCGACCTTCGGCGGCAACCCGCTCGCGACCGCGGCGGCGCTCGCGGTCTTCGAGATCCTCGAGAGCGAAGGCCTGATCGAGCGCTGCGCGAGCGCGGGCGAGTACCTCGGCGCGCGGCTCGCGGAGCTCGTGAAGAAAGGGCTCGCGCAGGAGGCGCGCGGGCGCGGGCTCTTGCGCGGCGTCGCGGTCAGCGGCACCGCGGCGACCGTGATCGCGAAGTGTCGCGAGAAGGGCGTGCTCCTCTCGCTCGCCGGCGCCAACGTCGTGCGCTTCGCGCCGCCCTACGTGATCGATCGCGCGCACATCGACGAAGCGATCAACGTCCTCGATCAGGTGTTGTCGTCATGAAGAAAGACTTTCTCACCCTCGCCGATCTCTCCGTCGACACCTGGCCGGCGGTCTGGAAGCGCGCCGCGGAGCTGAAGGTCACGCGCCGCGCGACCACGCTCGCCGGCAAGTCGGTCGCGCTCGTCTTCGAGAAGGCGTCGACGCGCACGCGCGTCAGCTTCGAGGTCGGCGTGTTCGAGCTCGGCGGCCACGCGGTCGTGATCAACGCGCAGGGCAGCCAGATCGCGCGCGGCGAGCCGATCGCCGACACCGCGCGCGTGCTGTCGGGCTACTGCCACGCGATCATGCTGCGCACGTTCGGGCAGGACCGCGTCGTCGCGATGGCGAAGCACGCGCGCGTGCCGGTGATCAACGGGCTCACCGATCAACATCATCCGTGTCAGGTCGCCAGCGATCTGTTCACCGTGCTCGAGAAGCGCGGCCGCATCGACGGCCTCCGCTACGCGTGGATCGGCGACGGCAACAACATGGCCGCGTCGTGGATCGAGGCGGCCGGCCTGTTCGGGCTCGATCTGGTCGTCGCGTGCCCCGACGGCTATCGCCCCGATCCGCAGGTCGTCGCCGACGCGATGGCGCGCCAGGTCACGCTCGGGCGCGGCTCGCTCACGGTCGTCGGCGATCCGCGGCTCGCCGCGCGCGGCGCCGACGTGATCAACACCGACGTGTGGGCGTCGATGGGCCAGGAGGAAGAGGCCGACGCGCGCCGCAACGCGTTCGACGGCTACTGCGTCGACGCGCGCCTGATGGAGGCCGCCGCGCCCGACGCGGTCGTCCTCCACTGCCTGCCCGCGCACCGCGGTGAGGAGATCTCCGACGACGTGATCGAGGGCGCGCGCTCGGTCGTGTGGGATCAAGCCGAGAACCGCCTGCACGTGCAGAAGGCGCTCCTCGAAGCGCTCTTGTCCTAAGCCTGATATCATCGACCGGGGGCATGAGCGGTATCCCGGCCGAGATCCAGGACGTCGGCTCGACGGCGCAGAAGCTCGCGCAGAACCCCGCGTTCGATCCGCTGCGCGCGGGGCTCTCGACCGAGGACTACTTCGTGTGGTCGCGGTTCGACGGCACGACGTCGCTCAAGGATCTCCTGCTGATGACGGGCTTCCCCGTCGAGCACGCGATCGCGATCGTCAAGCGCCTGCGCGGGCTGGGCGCGATCCTCTTGCCCGGCGAGAACCCGCAGACGATGGCGGCGCGCGCGAAGCCGCCCGAGGCTGCGCCGGCGAGGCCCGCCAGCCAGCCGATCGCCAAGCAGCCGCCCCGCGATCCCGATCCGCCGACGGTGCCGCGCGCGCGCACCGGCCCGATCCCGCAGCAGCCGCGGCCGCCGTCGAGCCCGATGCCGGCGCAACCGCCGCCGCCCGATCCGCCGACCACGCTCGACAACCCCACCGCCGAAGAGAAGGCGGCGCTCGCCGAAGCGTCGGAGCTCGGCGCGCCCGAGCGCACGCTGATCCTCGCGATGCAGCGGCGCATGAAGCTCGGCGATCCGTGGGCGCTGCTCGGCGTGCCGCGCGGCTCCGACAAGAAGGCGCTCAAGCGCACCTACTTCAAGCTCTCGAAGGACATCCACCCCGATCGCTACTACGGCAAGAAGCTCGGCTCGTTCGCCGCGCGCCTGTCCGAGGTCTTCGAGGCGATCTCGCACGCGTACGCCGATCTCACCGAGGACAAGACCGACGAGCGCCCGATGAACGTGCACGATCAGCAGGCGCAGACGCCGGCCGAGTACGCGACCGAGCTGTTCGAGCGCGCGTGCGCGCAAGAGGTCGCCGGCGCGCCCGCCGAGGCGCTCAAGATCTTCGACGCCGCGATCCGCGTCGACGGACAGGCCCGCTACCTGAAGCGCGCCGCCGGCTGCGCGCTCGCCGCCAACGAGCCGCGCGTCGCCGAGGACTACGCGAAGAAGGCGGCCGCGCTCGAGCCGCAGGATCCGTCGACCCAGCGGCTCCTCGCGCGCGCGTTCCGCGCCGCCGGCAAGCTGCCGCTCGCCGAGGAGGTGCTGCTCATGGCGATGCAGATCCGCACCGAGAACGACGTCCTCGCGAAAGAGCTCCGCACCGATCTCGCCGAGGTCAGGCGTCTCCTGGCCCGATCCCAAGGCTACTGAGCACACATGCGATCCCGCATCCATAGACTGGCGAACACCGTGAAAACGGGGGGAAGATAGAGGCGCATGGCTTCGGACAAGGTCATCGGCATCGACCTGGGGACGACGAACTCGTGCGTGGCCATCGTGGAGGACGGCACGCCGGTCGTGATCCCGAACCGCGGCGGCTACAAGACGACGCCGTCGATGGTCGCGATCGCCGAGAACGGCAAGCGGCTGGTCGGCCACATCGCGAAGCGCCAGGCGATCACCAACGCCGAGAACACCGTGTTCGCCGCCAAGCGCCTGATCGGCCGCAAGTGGGGCTCGGCCGCGGTGCGCACGTCGCTCGAGACGATGCCGTACCGGATCGTCGAGGGCCCGCACGACGACGTCCGCATCATGCTGCGCGATCAGGTCTTCAGCGTCCCCGAGATCAGCGCGTTCATCCTGCAGGAGATGAAGCTGATCACCGAGGAGTACCTCGGCGAGGAAGTGCAGAAGGCGGTCGTCACCGTGCCCGCGTACTTCAACGACGCGCAGCGCACCGCGACCAAGGACGCCGGCCGCATCGCCGGCCTCGACGTCATCCGCATCATCAACGAGCCGACCGCGGCCGCGCTCGCCTACGGCTTCGGCCGCAACATCGAGCGCAAGGTCGCGGTCTACGATCTCGGCGGCGGCACGTTCGACATCTCGATCCTCGAGATCGGCAACGGCGTGTTCGAGGTCATCTCGACCGCGGGCGACACCTTCCTCGGCGGCGAGGACTTCGATCGCCGCATCATCGACTGGCTCGTCTTCGGCTTCCAGAAGGAGCACAAGATCGATCTGCGCAAGGACAAGATGGCCTTGCAGCGGCTGAAGGACGTCGCCGAGAAGGCGAAGTGCGAGCTGTCGTCGGTCCGCGAGACCGAGATCAACCTGCCGTTCATCATCTCGACCGGCCGCAACGAAGCGCTCCACCTACAGACCACGCTCACGCGCGACAAGCTCGAGGAGCTCACCGCGGATCTCGTCGATCGCACGGTCGACATCTGCGCCAAGACGCTCGAAGAGGCCGAGATCCAGAAGTCGGAGATCGAGGACGTGATCCTGGTCGGCGGCATGACCCGCATGCCGCGCGTGCAGCAGGTCTGCGCGGAGTTCTTCGGCCTCGAGCCGTGCAAGGGCGTGCACCCCGACGAGGTGGTGGCGCTCGGCGCCGCGATCCAGGGCTCGGCGCTCACCGACGAGAAGAACGACATCCTCTTGCTCGACGTCACCCCGCACTCGCTCGGCATCATGATCGTCGGCGGCTACTTCCATAAGCTGATCGAGCAGAACACGACGGTGCCGACCTCGAAGTCGCACGTCTTCACGACGGTCAAGGACAACCAGACGTCGGTGAAGATCCTCGTCTTGCAGGGCGAGAGCGATCGCGCCGAGGAGAACGAGCTGCTCGGCGAGTTCGTGCTCACCGGGTTGAGAAGGGCGCAGCGCGGCGAGGTCGAGGTCGAGGTCACGTTCCACATCTCCGCCGACGGCATCGTCAGCGTGAAGGCGCGCGATCTCGAGACCGGCCTCGAGCAGTCGATCACCGTGACCGCGACCTCGGGCCTGACCGAGGACGAGATCAAGAAGATGATCGACGCGAACAAGGACTACATGATCGAGGTCCGCTCCGGTCAGGAGTTCGACAAGGCGCGCCACGGCGCCGAGCGCGTCCTCGACGAGGTCGAGACCTTGTTCCCGCAGGTCTCCGAGATCATCAGCGGCAGCGACTTCGGTCAGGACGCGGTCAAGAAGGCGCGCGGCGTCGTCGAGCGCGCGCGCACCGCGATCGCGAACCGCGATCTCACGTCGCTCAACGACGCGACCGAGGCGCTCTCGCGCACGCTCAACATGTTCCGCGGCGTCGTGTCGAAGACGCGCGGCCCGGGGTGACGTAGCGCGATGGCGGACTCTCCCGTCGAGCGGCTGATCGATCAGGGGCTCGAGCGCTACGGCAAGGGCGACCTCGACGGCGCGCTGGTCGCATGGGAGAGCGCGCTGGCGCTGGCGCCGGACGACCTGCGCGCCGCGGGTTACGTCGAGTACGTGCGCGGTCACTACGATCTCTTGAAGGGGCAGGGCGGCGCGGAGACCGACTCCGAGCTCGCGGTGCCGTTCGGGCTCGCCGACCTCCACGAGAGCGATCAGTACGAGATCGAGATCAGCGAGGAGATGCAGCGCGCGCGCGTCGAGGCGTTCATCGATCGCGTCGACGACGGCTGGTTCCTCGACGAGGATGCCCAGCTTCCGACGATCGCGCGGCCGCTGCCGCTGCCGGCGCGGCCCGACTCGATCGATGCGCCGCTCGAGATGGAGCTCGAGGCCGACGAGCCCGAGGGCGACGATCGCGCGCCCGCGATCGGACCGTACACGCGCATCCACACCGGCGACGACGACAAGACGCAGGACTTCCAACCCGCGCGCCTGCAGCGGCTCGCCGACTTCGACGGCGTGCACCCGTTCGACGATCCCGCCGAGACCAACGCGCCGGCGCCGCCGAGCGAATCGAGCGCAGCGCCCGCATCGCCCGGGTTGGTCGAGGCCAAGCCGCCCGACGAGGTCTTGCCTCCGGAACCGGCGACCAACGAGTTCGATTTCGGCGACGGACGCGACGAGACCGCCGAGCTCGGCAAGCAACACCTGGGCTTCGTGAAGCTACCCAACGATCAAGATCCCGCCGCGCTGCAACCCGGCTCCGGCTTCGCAGGCCCCGAGATGTCGACCGCGGAGATCCGCGTGCGCTTCAAGAAGGACGAGGACGTCTCCGGCGAGCGGCCGTCGCTCGAGCCCGCCGCCGCGCAGATCGATCCGGCGGCCGATCTCGATCTGCCCGATCCGCAGTCGAAGTCGGCGACGCTCGATCTCGGTCCGCCCGGATCGATCGATCTCGGGTTGCCGACCCCGCCGGGCGCCGCGGCCGCTTCGCCTTCCGACGACGACGAGCGCACGCAGGAGCGCGGTCGCTGGGCGCGCGCGCGATCGCCGCGCGTGTCGTCGCGCGAAGGCAGCTCCATCGATCACCTCGATCTCGACGACGGCGGCTCGCCGTCGATCGCGCCGCCGCTGATCATCGACGATCCGGTGATGACCGAGCCGGCGGCGTTCGATCCCGCGCATCGCAACTCGCCGACGCGCGAGTTCCCGATGACGCCGACGCAATCGAAGACGCGCGACTTCCCGCCGCTGACGAAGCGACCGGCGTCGCCGTCGTCGCCGCCGGCGACCAAGGCGACGCTCGAGTTCCCGCCCGCGCCGACGACCGCGAAGACGATCCCGCGCGGCGCGCGCGTCGCCGCGCCGCCCGCGCCTTCACCCGACGGCGCCGCGCCGCTCGAGCCTGCGCCACCGGTGCCGGCCTCGCGGCTGCTCGAGGAGCTCGACGCCGCCGCGCCCGCCGGCGAGAGCCCCGACGATCGCACGCGCCGCCGCATCACCGGGCTGCTCGATCGCGCGACCGCGTCGAGCAAGGGCGGCCAGCACGCCGACGCGGTCGCCGCCTGCGATCTCGCGCTCGCCGAAGCGCCCGACAGCGCGGTCGCGCAGAAGCTCGTGCACCGCTCGCGCGACGCGATCGTCTCCGTCTACCAAGGCTTCCTCGGCAACCTCGACGCGCGGCCCGCGCTCGCGGTGCCGATGCACGAGCTGCCGCGCGAGCAGCTCGACACGCGCGCCGCGTTCCTGCTCTCGCGCGTCGACGGCAACCTGACGCTCGAGGAGATCCTCGACGTCTCGGGCATGACCCGCCTCGAGACGCTGCGTCACCTCGCCAAGCTGGTCGCCCGCGGCATCCTGTCGGTTCGCTGAACTCCCCTCCGTGATATTCACGGACGCATGGCGATTCGTACCGTCGTGCTCGCATACTCCGGCGGCCTCGACACCAGCGTCGCGGTGTCGTGGATCAAGGACACGTACCACTGCGACGTCGTGTGCTTCTGCGCCGACGTCGGCCAGGACGAGGATCTCGAGGCCGCGCGACAGAAGGCGCTCAAGGTCGGCGCGAAGAAGGCGGTCGTCGCGGATCTCCGCCTCGAGTTCGTGCGCGACTACGTCTTCCCCGCGCTGCGCGCCGGCGCGATCTACGAAGGCTACTACCTGCTCGGCACCTCGCTCGCGCGCCCGTGCATCGCGAAGGGCATGATGGATTGCGTCGCCGCCGAGGGCGCCGATGCGATCGGCCACGGCGCCACCGGCAAGGGCAACGATCAGGTCCGCTTCGAGCTCGCCGCGTATCACTTCCGTCCCGGCATCAAGATCATCGCGCCGTGGCGCGAGTGGAGCTTCAAGGGGCGCCGCGAGCTGATCGAGTACACGAAGCAGCACAACATCCCGATCGAGGCGACCGCCGACAAGCCGTACTCGGTCGATCGCAACCTGCTGCACACGAGCTACGAGGGCGGCATCCTCGAGGATCCGTGGCGCGAGCCCGACGCGTCGATGTTCCAGCGCACGAAGGATCCGGCGGCGGCGCCCGACCAGCCGCGCTACGTCGAGCTCGAGTACGAGGCCGGCAACCCGGTCGCGATCGACGGCGAGCGCCTCGGGCCGGTCGAGCTGCTCGCGCGCGCGAACGCGATCGGCGGCGAGCACGGCGTCGGTCGCGTCGATCTCGTCGAGAACCGCTTCGTCGGCATGAAGTCGCGCGGCGTCTACGAGACGCCGGGCGGCACGCTGCTCCAGCACGCGCGCGCCGCGGTCGAGTCGCTCACGCTCGATCGCGAGGTCCTGCGCCTGCGCCACGACTTGATGCCGCGCTACGCGGCGCTCGTCTACAACGGCTTCTGGTTCTCGCCCGAGCGCGAGGCGCTGCAGCGCCTCGTCGACGACATCGGATCGTCGGTCACCGGCACCGCGCGCCTCAAGCTCTACAAAGGATCGGTCACGATCGCCGGCCGCAAGGCGCCGAAGAGCCTCTATCGCCCCGACATCGTCACGTTCGAGGAAGACACCGTCTACGACCAGCGCGACGCGCAGGGCTTCATCAAGATCAACGCGCTGCGCCTGCGCATCCGCTCCGAGCTGGGCGAATGAGATCTGGGCCTCGGGCCTCGGGCCTCAGGCCTCGGTCAGAAGACGGATCCGGAATCTGGGCCGAGGCCTGAGGCCCGAGGCCCGAGGCCCAGATCGGCTACGATTCGCTCGTGCGCGTGACACGAGTGACCAACGTCGGGCCGTCGCGGCGGCCGGTGCCGCACGCGCGCTTGCGCGTGCTCGCCGGTCCCGACGCCGGGCTCGAGATCGATCTGCCGCCGGTCGGCGCGGTGATCGGCGCGGATCCCGGCTGCGACGTCGTGCTCGCGGATCCCGCGGTGTCCTCCCGCCACTGCATGATCGCGCCCGCCGCGCACGGCTTCAACGTCACCGATCTCGGCTCGAAGAACGGCACGCTCCTCGACGGCGCGCGCGTCGGCAAGGTCACCGCGCCCGCCGGCGCGGTGCTCGCGATCGGCCGCTCCCTGGTCGAGATGCTGCCGGCGGATGAAGTCATCGACATCCCGCCGTCGAGCGCCGCGCGGTTCGGCAACCTGGTCGGCACGTCGGTCGCGATGCGCCAGGTCTTCGCGATCCTCGAGCGCGCGGCGAGGAGCGACTCGTCGATCCTCTTGCTCGGCGAGTCGGGCACCGGCAAGGAGCTCGCCGCGCGCGCGGTGCACGACGCGTCGCCGCGCAAGGATCAACCGTTCGTCGTCTTCGACTGCGGCGCCGCGACCGACACGCTCATCGAGAGCGATCTGTTCGG
>Ga0310810_10003678_pt1 | contig 16805 bp, 21 predicted proteins | sample NCmetagenome_FD_207641 | JGI IMG/M metagenome (GOLD analysis project Ga0310810, IMG submission 207641) | Soil microbial communities from experimental microcosm in Duke University, North Carolina, United States - NC | ecosystem: Engineered > Artificial ecosystem > Soil microcosm > Unclassified ... | reverse complement strand
GTTGGCACCCTCGCCCCCGAGGATCTTGCTCGCCAGATCCAGCGCCATGAAATCGTCGTGCCTGCGCGGGATCGCGATGTTGCCAACCCGGATCTCGGTCTGCACCGCGCCGGGCTTGTCGATCACGACCACGCGCCGCGTCGGCGCCGGCGGGTCGGTGGGGGCCGGCATGCTGGAGGCCGCCTTCGCCCAGCCTCCGAACGCGCGTTCCGCGCCGGCAAAGGCCTCCTCCGCGGTCACGTCGCCGACGATGGCGAGAATCGCGTTGTTCGCCCCGAACCACTTGTGGTGAAAGGCGATCAGATCGTCCCGCGTCAGCGCCGCGACCGTGTCTGGCGTTCCACCCTGCGGCCGGCCGTACGGATGGAACCCGAACACGAGCCGATCGAAGACGACGTTGGCGAGAAACTCCGGATCGTCGTAGCTCACCTGCATGCCGGAGAGCGTCTGCTGGCGCTGCCGATCGAGCTCGTCCTTCGAGAACGCCGGATGCTGCGCGAGATCGGAGACCAGATCGAGCCCGAAGCTCAGGCTGTCTTTCATCACGATCGCGCTGATCGACGTCATGTCGGGATTCGCCCCGGTGCCGAGCGAGCCGCCGATCGAATCGATCGCGTCGGCAATCTGCTCGGCCGATTTCGTCGTCGTCCCCTGATCGAGGAGCGTGGCCGTCATGGCGGCGACGCCGGGGCGGTTGTCGGGATCCTGGGCGGCGCCCGCGCGGACGATCAGCCGCAGACTGACGACCGGCTGCTCGTGATGCGATACCGCGATCACCTGGAGCCCGTTTGCGAGCGTGCGGAGCGCGTAGGATGGAAACTTGACGTCGTGCGCCGGCAGCGGACGCGGCGGGCGCTCGGACGGCCAGTTTTTCTGCTGCTTCGCGTACGCGGGAATCGCCAGGGCCGCGGCGACGAGCACGGCCGCGAGAACGTGTCTCGCCGAAGCGCATCGCGAAGGCATCAGCGCGCGCTTCCCTTCCCCGCACTCTTCGGCAGAATCGTCAGGACGAGGCGGTTTTCCGGCGTGAAGTACGTCTTCGCAACCCTCTGCACGTCGGCGGCCGTGATGTGCTGGAAGATGTCGAACTCGCCGTCGGCGGTCTTGATGTCGTTGTGGATCACGACGGCGTGGCCGAGCATTTCGGCTTTGTTCTGATTGGTCTCGCGCATCAGGATGTAGTCCCGCGCGAACTGGTTCTTCGCCTGTTGAAGCTCCGCGGCCGAGACCGGCTCGTCACGGAGCCGATCCAGCTCGCCGATGAGCGCGCTCGCGGTCTCCTCCGTCGTGTGCCCCGGCTGCACGATCGCGACGGCGAAAAACAGGTTGGGATCTTCGATGATGTTGCCCCCCCCGAACGCGGCCAGCGCGAGCCGCTTCTCGTAGACGAGCTTGCGATAGATCCGCGAGCTCTGTCCGTCCGACAGAATTTTCGACGCGATGTGCAGCGGATACGAATCGGGGTGCCCGTCGTAGGTGATGTGGTGCGCGACGACAACCGCCGGGAGCGGCCACTCGTCGTTCAGCGTGACGCGCTTTTCCCTGGTCTGGGGCGGCTCTTTCGGAATGTCCCTCGGAACGGGCTTGTCGGACTTCGGTACTCGGCCCAGGTACTGCGTGACGAGCGCCAGCGCTTCCGTCGAGTCGAAATCGCCGACAAGAACCGCCGTGGCGTTGTTCGGCACGTAGTAGGTCTGCCAGAATTCCCGCACGTCGTCGACCGACGCCGCGTCGAGATCGTGCATGCTGCCGATCACCGGATGCTTGTAGGGATGGACGGTGAAGGCCTGATCCGAGATGAGCTCCTGCAGCCGGCCGTACGGCTGGTTCTCGATCCGCATCCGGCGCTCTTCCTTGACGACCTCACGCTCGTTCTTGAACGCCTTTTCTTCGATGCGCAGAGAAGCCATCCGGTCCGCTTCGAGCCAGAGGACGAGCGGCAGGTACTGCGAGGGGACCGTCTCCCAGAACACCGTCGCGTCTTCATTCGTATAGGCGTTGCTCTGGCCGCCGACGCTGGAAATATACGAAGGATGCCCTTCCGGCTCGACGTTCCTGGAGCCTTTGAACATCATGTGCTCGAAGAAATGCGCGAACCCCGTCCGTCCAGGACGCTCGTTCTTCGATCCGACGTGATACCAGATCTGGAGGTGAACGATCGGCGTCGAATGATCTTCCAGAAACACCACGTTGAGCCCATTGGGGAGCGTGGTCATCGTGTAATCGAGACGAGGCGGACGAACGGCGGCGCGCGCCACCGGCGCCAGCGTCAGCGCGCAGCCCAGAACCGCGACCGCGAGGCGTCGCCGTAACCCTTGGAGGGGCATGGGATCCCGATTATCCCATGAGCTATGACGGTGAGCCGCGCCTACGCCTTGAGCCTTTCCTCGACTGCATCGAGCCGTCGCTGAAGATCGGCCACGCTCTTTTTCAGCTCCGGGAGGCGCCGGAACACCGCAGACGACTTGAGCCAGTCGCGATTGTCGATGGCGGGATAGCCCGAGACGAGCGAGCCGGCGTCGACGGAATTGGGAATGCCCGTCTGCGCCGTCGCGATCGCGCCCCTGCCGATCGTCAGGTGGCCGGCGACGCCCACCTGGCCGGCAAGCGTTACGCTGTCTTCAATCGTCGTGCTGCCGGCGACGCCGACTTGCGCGGCGAGCAGCACGTCGCGGCCGATCGTGACGCCGTGCGCAATCTGGACGAGATTGTCGATCTTCGTGCCCGCGCCGATGCGGGTCTCGCCGACCGCCGGACGATCGATCGCCGCGTTCGCGCCAATCTCCACGTCGTCTTCCACGACGACGCCGCCGACCTGCGGAATCTTCTGGTGCGTGCCGTCGCCCGCGCGCGCGAACCCGAATCCATCGCTGCCGATCACCGCGCCGTCCTGCACGACGACGCGGCTGCCGAGCGTGACGCGCTCGCGGATCGACACACGCGCGTGAATGACGCAGTCCTCGCCAATCGACGCGTCCGGACCGATCGTCACGTGGGGGAAGATGACCGTCCGCGCTCCGATCCGCGCGCGGTCGCCGACGCTGACGAAGGGCCCGACCGACGCATCGGGGGCCACCGTCGCCGTCGCCGCGACGTCCGCCAGGCGGTGGATGCCCGCGGGCGCCGCGCTGGCTGGCGCGAACAACGCGACCGCGCGGGCAAACGCGAGATACGGGTTCTGCGCGCGAAGCCGCGCGACGCCCGCGCCGGGGCCGGCCTCGGCGCGTTCCGCCAGAATGACGGCGGACGCCTGTGTCGCGCGCAGCTCGGTCGCGTACCTGGGATTGGCGAAGAAGGTCAGGTCGCCCGGCCGCGCCCGCTCGATTCCCTCGACGCGGCAAATCTCGACCTCGCCGTCGCCTTCCAGCCGGCAATCGAGCCGCGCCGCTAAGTCCTTCAGTTTCAACGAGCGCAGTATAACCAACTCCCAAAGACCGACTCGATTTGTGAATTGGTGAGTTGGTGAATTCACGAATTCAATTCACCAACTCGCCAATTCACCAACCCACCAATTGTCAAGGAATCGCCGTGCGCTGGAAGAAACTGGCGAGGTGTTCGAGGTGCAGGTCCGACGCGACTTCGAGCACCAGGGTCGCCCGAGAGTCGGGTGGGTCGGTCACGACGGTACGCAGCGTACTGAGGGGCGCGCTCGGCTCGAGCGTCCAGTTCGTCTTCGACAGACCCTGGCGCGCGCCGCGCACGGACAGGAAGTGTCCGACGATGCGAAAGAGGAAGTAGTAGCCGATGAAGTTCGGACCCGGCAGCAGAATGAGCAGGATGGATCCCACGCCGCACAGGCTGTCGATGGCGAGCCAGAACCGATGGCGCTCCCAATCGCGCTGCAGCGAGCGCCGCAGCAACTGGCGCGCCTGCGCGTCGGTGAGATCGTCGGGATGGACGAGCAGCGCCGTGTCGCGTCCGCGCAACTGCCACAATAGCCGCTGCTCGGCGATCGACTCGGCGATCCATCTCAGCGAGCGGGCCTTCAGCCGCGCGAGGAACGAAGCGGGAGGCTCTCCCGCCGCCCCGCCGCCCCGCCGTTCGCGTTCCGCTTCAGCGAGCTGCTCGCGAAAGCGGTGGGTGATGCGGCGGACGACCCCGGGGGGCGCCGCCTGCTCGTCCACGACTGGCGCCGGCTCGTCGGGCTCCTCGCAATACAGCTCGTATCGATCCGGAGCCACCGGCACCAGAAACACGTCCATCGCGCAAATATAGCGCGGAGATCGGTTAGACTCGCCGTCCGGTGAGCAGCCGCAACACGATGATCACGAGCGCGATCACGAGCAGGACGTGAATCAGCCCGCCCGCGACGTGCATCGCGAAACCGAGCAGCCATAACACCAGCAGCAGCACTACAATCGTCCAGAGCATCGGACCTCCTGCCAAGGGAATAGCAATCGAAGTGCCACGCATCCGCCGATGACAGCGTCACTCTCCAACGCCGAGCTGGTTCAGCGCCTGCTCCTTGCGGCGGCCATCGGCGGACTGCTTGGGGCCGAGCGCGAGCTGCGGCGCAAAAGTGCCGGATTCAGAACGAATATCCTGATTGCGCTCGGATCGGCCGTCTTCACGATCGCGTCGCTGACGCTCGCCGCCGACCCGTCCGATCGGACCCGCATCGCGGCGCAAATCGTCACCGGGATCGGCTTTCTGGGCGCGGGCGCGATCCTGCACCAGCGGGAGGGTGTGCACGGATTGACGACGGCGGCCACCGTCTGGGTCAACGCGGCTCTCGGCGTCGCCGCCGGCGGCGGCCTGTACCGGCTCGCGATCGTCGGCGGCGCCATCACGCTCGTCGTGCTGCTGGTGCTCGGGCCGTTCGAGCACTACATCGAGCGCCGCAGCGGCCCGCCGCCGCCCTGACGTCCGTCTTCCGCGTTCCGCGTTCCGTCTTCCACCTTCCAACAACAACCCGCTATCGCTTGATCGGGCGCGGCGGCCGCGGATTGGCGTCGGCCGGCAGGGCCGGCCGGCCCGCATCCACCCAGGCCTGGGTGATGGCGGAGGCGACACCGCTCACCGCTCCCGCGAGACGCTTCTCCATGATCGGGCCGGTCTTCTCCCACATCCGCGCGAAGTACTCGTCGTCATAAAGCGTAAGCCCTTTGATCGCCTCGCGATCGGCGGCAAGGATGGGGTCGGTGGCCTGGAAGCTGTCGGTCAGCGTAGTGAAGACGAACTCGCGCACATTCGGAATCGCCGTCAGCGGAGCGGGGATGACGTGCAGCCTGTTCTGATAGCGATCGAACAGCTCCGACTCGAAGCGCGCGTGGATGCCCCGCTGGTTGGTGGCCTGACCGTCGTAATTGACGCACGCGTGGAAAGGCACGAACGAGTCGGCAATGTAATGCGCCAGTACCGCCGAGAAGAGCTTGACGTCCTCGCGGGACAGATCGTTTCTCGGCAGGTCCCGGAACGCGTCCCGGAGCCGGCCGTACATCTCCTCGGCCCGCCACGGCACGGTGCCGTTCTTGATCACGAGCGCCTCGCCGTATTTCGCGACGGCGGTGTTGTAGTCGTGAGGCAGATCCCCGAACGGAAAAGACCCGTATGCATCCATGTCGAGGAAGTGGCGCGGCGGTTCGTCCACGAATCCTACCGTCCGGTACGTATCGGGATCGATCGACCGTTCGACGAGCGTCGCACGGAACCGGTCGTAGAACGGCTTCAACTGCGGCGGCAGCAGATCGATTGCGCGGTCCATGACGAACTTGTGGCCGCCGAATCCCCAGGCGGCGACGTCGGCACGGGGCACGACTGACAACGCCAGCGCGATCGCGGCCATCGGAAGCATCTTGCGCATGCCGACGTACATAGCACACTCGAAGGTATCCTCTGAGGATGCCCCGTCTCGGCGCGCACCTCTCGATTGCCGGTGGGCTGCCGCGCGCCGTCGACCGCGCGGAAGCGAGCGGGTGCCAGGCGCTTCAGATCTTTACGAAAAGCGCCGGGCAATGGCGCGCGCGCGAGATTCCGCCCGAGGAGATCGCGCTCTTCCGCCGACGCGTCCGCCAGACGAAGATTCGACCGGTCGTCGCGCACAACAGCTACCTGATCAACGTCGCCGCCGCGGATCCGGCGCTGCGCCGCAGATCGATCGACGCGCTTCGCGACGAGCTCGATCGGGCCGAATCGCTCGGCCTCGACGCGCTCGTCATGCATCCGGGGTCCTACACGTCGGGCACGGAAAGCGTGGGGCTGAAGTTGATCGCGGACGGGCTTGCGGAAATCCTCGAATCGCGACCCGACATGAAGGCGCGGATCCTGCTCGAACACACGGCGGGACAAGGGACCAATCTCGGACACCGCTTCGAGCACCTCGCCGAGATCATCGATCGGCTCGGCGGATCGCCGCGCGTCGGCGTCTGCCTCGATACCTGCCATCTGCTGACGGCGGGATACGACATCTGCTCGCAGCCGGGATATGACGAAACATTCCGGCAATTCGCCCGCATCGTCGGATTGTCGCGGCTCAAGGCGTTTCACCTGAACGACTCGAAGAAGCCGTGCGGCAGCCGCGTGGATCGGCACGAGCACATCGGCAAGGGCTGTCTCGGACTGGCGCCGTTCCGCCGCATCCTGAACGACCCGCGCTTCGCGAAGCTGCCGATGCTGCTGGAGACGCCGAAAGTGGACACGCCGCAGACGCGCCGCCGCAGCGATATCGATCCACTCGACCGCATGAACCTGCAGACGCTCCGCCGGCTCGTTCAGCCGCCGAAGACGTCGGCCGCGAATCGATAGACCGCCGCGCCGCATTGCCACGAGTCGGGCGCCAGCCCCGCCTTGACGCAGGTCTGCGAAAGAAACATGCGACGGTCCCATCCCCATTCCGTCGCGACCTGCGGGAGCAGGAGTCCGCGACGTCGCCCCAGCTCCACGACAAGTCCGTGGCGGCCGATCACGATGGCGTCCGGATCGTGCGGATCGATCGGCTCGAGAGGACCGAGCACCGATACTTCGACGTCGAGGCCCTCCAGCTCGGAAATGGCCAGCGGCGCGAAACGCGGATCTTCGCGCGCCGCGCTGACGGCGACCCGCGCGATCTCCTCGGCGAGCGGAAGCCGGCACTGCAGCGTGCCGATGCAGCCGCGCAGCCGGCCGTCCCGCTTGAGCGTGACGAACGCTCCGGTGGCCTCCGGAAAATCTCCCGCATGTGGCCGCTCGACACGTCGTCCGGTCGTCGACTCGATCACGGCAGCCCGGGCGATCTCCAGCAGCGCCCGCTGCTGCGCTTCAGTAAACATCAGGCTTGACGGGGGGCTTCGTCCCGCCGGCCCCCCCGACACGCTCGCTCGCGGGGGCCCCTTGATCCCCGCTCCGCTCGCGTGGCTCACTCGCTGTCGCTCGTTCGCTGAACGTGCCCAGCGCGCCGGCCAGGTAGCCGACGACGCCGCTGTTGTCGCCGGAGATCTGACCCGAGTGCATGTATCGGAGCACGCGGCCGTGCCGGGCGCCGCGGGCCTTCGCGGCCTTCATGACCGCGATCGCCGGGCCGCCGCCGCAGGCGACGAATCGTCCGCGCTCCCCTTCCGGATATTCCTCGAAGATACCCAGCAGCCGCGCCGGATCCAGCGATGCGACGCACGCGCGGACGCGGCCGTCGAGCGTCTCGGCGGTTCGGGCGTCGAAATAGTGCGACAGATCCGTGCTCGCCACGAGCAGCACGCGCCGCCCGGCGCCCACCGACGCGAGCGCCGCGGCGAGCGCATCGATGGTCTCGAGGGTCTGACGTCCCATCAGGAGCGGAACGATTCTGGCGTCGGGAAGCAGCCGGCGCAGGAACGGCAGCTGCATCTCGAGAGAATGCTCGCGAGCGTGGGCCGAGAGAAGCGGACGGACGATCGATGCCGCGCGTCGCAGCTCGTCGCCGAGCCCCTCGTCGATCGGGGCCGGCCCCAATGGCGAGTCGAATGCGCCGGACGGATAGAGCGCCACGCCGTCGAAGGCGACGAAGTGCGAGGGACCGACGAGGATGGCCGCGTCGTACGGCCCCGCGCTCGCCGCGGCCGCGTACGAGCAGGCGCCGACGGGCCCGGAGAACATCAGCCCCGCATGGGGCGCAATCACCGCATCGAGGCGTCCGCGCGGGATCGTGTCCGCGTCGACGGCCGCGACATAGTTGTCGACCTCGCGCGCGAGCGCACCCGCACTCGCGGGATACCAGGTTCCGGCGACCGCCGCAGGCCTCAGCATCAACCTCGAACCTCCAACCCCCAACCTCCAACCTCCAACCTCCGACTACAATCACCTCATGGCCGACATCCTGACGCGGACCGACGTCGAGCGCATCGCCGCGCTGGCGCGTCTCGAGCTCACCGGGGACGAGACCGCGCTGTTCGCCGCGCAGTTGACCGCGATCCTTGCCTACGCCGACCAGGTGCAGCAGGTCGATACGACGGCCGTCGAACCGGCGGCCCTGACGGCGTCCGGGCCGGGCGGCCGAGACGACGACCTGGAGCCCTCGCTGGATCGCGAGGCCGTGCTCGGCCAGGCGCCCGCGGCTGATCGCGCCACAGGCCTCTTCAAAGTACCACGGGTGCTGGGATCGTGAGCGTCCCCGCGCGCGCCGCCGACATCCGCGACGCCGTCGCCGCGCGCCAGGTTTCGGCCGCGGAGGTGTGCCGCGACGCGCTGAATCGGATCGCGCGACTCGATCCGGGCATCCACGCATTCCTTCACGTGGACGTGGACGGCGCGATGGCCCGCGCCGAGCGGCTGGATCGCAACCCGCCCGCAGACGCGCCACTTCTCGGCGTTCCCGTCGCCGTGAAGGACAACATCTGTACCCGATCGATGCCGACGACCGCGGCGTCGAGGCTGCTCGAAAGATACGTGCCGCCGTATTCCGCCGCGGTGATCGAGCGGCTCGAGCGCGCCGGCGCGGTAATCGTCGGCAAGACGAATTGCGACGAGTTCGCGATGGGATCGTCCACCGAGCATTCGGCGTTCGGCCCGACCCGCAATCCATGGGCGGCCGATCGAAGCCCGGGAGGATCGAGCGGCGGATCGGCTGCGGCGGTTGCCGCCGGCATGGTCCCTCTGGCGCTGGGATCGGACACCGGCGGATCCATCCGCCAGCCCGCGGCGTTGTGCGGCGTGCTCGGCCTCAAGCCGACTTACGGGCGGGTGTCGCGCTACGGGCTCATTGCCTTCGGCTCGTCCCTCGATCAGATCGGTCCGTTTGCCGGATCGGTGCAGGATCTTGCCTGCCTGTTCGAAGCCATCGCCGGTCCCGATCCACGCGATGCGACCAGCGCGTCGGTGCCTGTGGACCACTACAGCGCCGCGTTGAGTGGAGACGTCGCGGGACTCCGGGTTGGCGTTCCGGGGCATCTGCTGAACGAGGGAGTCGAGCCGGGCGTCCGCGCCGCGTTCGACTCCGCCGTCCGCGAGCTGCAGCAGGCCGGCGCGCAGATCACCGATGTGCAACTGCCCCACGCGTCGCTGGCGATTCCGGTCTACTACCTGGTCGCGAATGCGGAAGCGAGCTCGAACCTCGCGCGGTACGACGGCGTGCGATACGGCACGCGCGCCGACGCCCAGACAGTCGCCGACGTCTATTACCATTCGCGCGCCAGATTCGGCGCCGAGGTGAAGCGGCGGATCATGATCGGGACGTTCGTGCTGAGCGCCGGGTACTACGACGCGTATTACCGCAAGGCGCAGCAGGTCCGCGCGTTGATCCGCCGCGAGTACGAGGAAGTCTTCAGCCGCGTGGACACGGTGGCGGTGCCGACCAGTCCGACGGTCGCCTTCAGAATCGGCGAGCGGACCGCGGATCCGCTGCAGATGTATCTGTCGGACGTCTTCACCGTCGCGGCGAACCTGGCGGGCCTGCCCGCGATCAGCATTCCATGCGGAATGAGCGAAGGACTGCCGGTCGGACTGCAGTTGACCGCAAGGGCGTTCGATGAGGCGACACTTCTGCGGGCGGCGGGCGCGCTCGAGCGGCGGATGCCTATACGACGGCCGGACGCCGCCGGTTCGCTCTGACGAGGAACCAGATCAGCGCGGCCACGGCGATCAGCGGCAGAAGCGGAAGCGCGAGACCGAGAGCAACGGCGAGGAACCCGGCGACCCCAATCAGCAGCAGAATCGGGCCGACGACCAGCATGACGATGCCGATCACGATCCACTTGATCAGCAGCAGCGGGAGCAGGACGAGGCGGAGAGCCATCCGAACGACGAGCCCGACGAGGGCCAGCATGACGAACACGGCCACGGCGGCAACCGCGAGACCGGCCAGGACGATGGCGCCCATATCGACTCCTTACGCCGATCCGTGCCGGGAAGTTCCGCCGCGGCTGTGCTTACTTCGTTTCGCCTTTCCCGTCGTATCCGGTCGGCAGCGTGTACTGAATGACGCGGCGCCGCACTTCTTCCATCGCCAGGCGTTCGAGCTTGTGTGGGCCGGCAGGCTGCCGTTCTATGCGCGGCAGGGCGCCGCGGCGCAGCTGCTTCGCGCGCTGCGCCGCAACGTCGACGAAGAGGAACCGGCTCGTGATGGGCGCCGCCGGCTCCTGCGTGGCCGCGTCGCCTTCCGGCGGCGCGGCGTGCGAGTCGTGCTCAACCATCCGATCAGTATAGTGAGTGTCGCCGGTCAGCTGACAACTTCAATCTGTCTCGGCTTGGCTTCCTCCCGCATCGGGATGCGGACGGTGAGCACGCTGTCCTTGTAAGCCGCGCTGATCCGGGTGCCGTCGACGGTCGGCGGCAGCGTGAACGATCGGCTGAAGCCCCCGTAGGCGCGCTCGCTGCGGTGGATCGTGTCGGCAGCGTCAAAGCCGCTCTTCCGCTCACCCGACAGAGTCAACACGTTGTCCTCGAAGGTGACGGTGATGTCCTCGCGCTTCATCTCCGGCAGCTCGGCCTTGATGACGTATTCACGGTCTTTCGTCTCGAAAATATCCACGGGCGGCACCCATGCCCGCCCGCCGCCATAGAACTCCTCGAACATACGGTTGAGCTGGTCGATTTCCATCGACGCTAGCTCGCGACTGGGATTCAAGCGAACCAGAGTCATCGGTAGCCTCCTAGAAGAAATCATCACGGAATCCAGCATATCGCTATACTGAGTCTTTGTCAAGCATGTAATTTTAGTATATATAACTAATATTTACGAGAGGCCCAGAAACCACAGGAAACACGGCCCTTTGCGCGCGCGGTGCTAAGATGGGCGGATGGTTCGCGTTTTTCTCGAGCGCCGCGAATTGCCCGACGATTTGCGGCACCTGCTCGATCAGAACGTGGCCGCCGCCGAGTGCACCCCTCCCCTCGACATCATCGAAACGGGTGCGGCCCTCGAAGTGCTGCTCGACGTGCCCGGCGTGTCCGCGACGGAGATTGACATCGTCTTCGCGCGCAACGTGCTGCTCGTCACCGGCTACAAGCAGCCGGCGCTGTGCGGACATTCGGATGCCGCCTTTCACATCGCCGAGCGCGCGTTCGGCCGGTTCGGCCGCGCGATCAAGCTCGAGGGCGCGTTCGACACCGGCCGCGCGAGCGCCGTCCTCGCGGGCGGCGAGCTGCGGATCGTGCTGCCCCGGCAGAGCGAACGCCGGGGCCGTCTGACGCGCATCCCGATCCGCTCCTAGCATGCGCATCCTTTTCGTCGGCGACATCTTCGGCAAGCCTGGACGCGAGATCGCGCGCCGCGCGATCCCCGCGCTGATCGAGCGCGAGTCGCTCGACTTCGTCATCGCCAACGTCGAGAATTCGGCCGCGGGCTTCGGCGTGACGGGCGACATCGCCGACACGATCCTCGGGTACGGCGTCGATGCGATGACCAGCGGCAATCACGTCTGGGACAAGAAGGAAGTGCTCGAGTACGTGCCCCGGCAGCCGAAGCTGCTGCGGCCCGCGAACTTCCCCGCCGGCGCGCCGGGCCGCGGCAGCTACGTCGGGCAGACGCGCACCGGCGAACCGATCGCCGTCGTCAACGTGATGGGCCGCATTTTCATGCAGCCGCTCGACGATCCGTTCGCTGTCGTGCTGAAGGAGATCGAGGCGGTTCGCGCGCGGGCGCGCGTCATCATCGTCGACTTCCACGCCGAGGCGACGTCCGAGAAGGTCGCGATGGGATGGCACCTCGACGGCCGCGTGACCGCCGTGTTCGGCACGCACACGCACGTGCAGACCGCCGACGAGCGTATCCTGCCGAAAGGGACGGCGTACATGACGGATGCCGGCATGACCGGGCCGCATGAGTCCGTCATCGGCGTCACGACGGAGCTCGCTCTCACCCGCTTCGTCACCGGCATGCCGGCGAAGTTCGAAGCCTCGACAGGCCCCGGGCGCCTGAACGCCGTCATCGTCACCGCCGATCGCGCGAGCGGCAAGGCGACGGCGATCCAGCGTCTGAATCTCTCGTCCGAGGAAGTCGACGCGCTTGCCGCGCAGGTTGCCGCGGGACGCTGAGGCCATGTCGGATCTCTTCGACACGCCGTTCGAGGACGAGGACAGCTCCGTTCCCGATGCGCCGGCTCCCGCGCGGCCCGCTGCCGCGCGCCGCATCTATTCGGTCAGCGAACTCACCGCGGAGATCCGCGGCCTGGTCGAGAATCACTTCGGCGACGTGTGGCTCGAGGGCGAGCTGTCGAACTGCAAGGTCTGGAACACCGGGCACATGTATTTCACCCTGAAGGACGGCGGCGCGCAGATCAAGGCGGTCATGTTCCGGACCGCCGTGCGCTACCTTCGGTTCAAGCCCGTCGACGGCCTCCACGTCGTCGCGCGGGGCCGTCTGGGCGTGTACGAGCCGAAGGGGGAATATCAGATCGTCTGCGAGCACGTGGAGCCGAAGGGGCTCGGCGCCCTGCAGCTCGCCTTCGAGCAACTGAAGAAGAAGCTGTACGCCGAAGGCCTCTTCGAGAGCGCGCGCAAACGTCCGCTGCCGGCGCTTCCGCGGCGCATCGGGATCGTTACGTCGCTCGACGGCGCCGCGCTGCGGGACATCCTGAACGTGCTGAGGCGGCGCGCGCCCAACGCAAGCGTTCTGATTCGGCCCGCGCGCGTGCAGGGCGAGGATGCCGCCGCCGACGTCGCGACGGCGCTGCGGATGATTGCGAAGGCGCCGGGCGTCGACGTCGTGATCGTCGGGCGCGGCGGCGGATCGATCGAGGACCTCTGGGCGTTCAACGAAGAGCGGGTCGCGCGCGCCATCGCCGCGTGCCCCGTCCCGGTGGTCTCCGCGGTCGGCCACGAAGTGGACGTCACGATCGCGGACTTCGTCGCCGACCTGCGCGCGCCGACGCCGTCTGCCGCCGCGGAAATGGTCGTCGCCGCGAACGACGAATTCTGCGCCCGGATTGACCGGCTGACGGGGCGTCTCCGCGCGGCCGCGAAAAACGACCTGCAGCGGCGCCGGAACGTGGTCCACGTGCTCGGCAGCCGGCGCGGCCTCGCGGGATTCCACACACGGCTGGCGATGCGCGGCCGCCACGCCGGTGAGGTCACGCATCAGTTCCGCGCCGTGATGCGCCTGTTGATTGAAACGCGGGCGCGCCGCTACCGCGCCCTGCGGCAGCGTCTGGAACAGCGCGACCTCGCGCGCCGCCTCGCCGAGATCCACGGACGCCTTCGTGTCGCGGAGGGAAGGCTGCTGACCGCGGCGCGCCGCGCGCAGCATGGGGCGGACACGCGCCTCCGGACGCTGGCCGGCCGGCTCGAGAATCTCAGTCCACTGGCCGTCCTCGGACGAGGCTATGCTGTCTGCTGGAACGCCGACAAGTCGGCCATCATTCGCAGCGCGGCCAGCGTGCTGCCGGGCGACGCCGTGCGCGTCACGCTCGCGAACGGCGAAATCGGCTGCCGCGTAGACGACAAGAATCTTTAACAGGAGATCAGGAGTTCAAGAGAAAGACCATGTAGAGTCCTCCTGATCTCCTGCGAGAAAGAGGAATGGATCCAACGATCAAGGACTTCGAGTCCGCCATCGCCGAGCTCGAGACGATCGTCAAAACGCTCGAGGAGGGCGACCTCGCGCTCGAGAAATCGCTGGCGCTCTTCGAGCGCGGCGTCCAGTTGTCGCGCTTCTGTCACTCGAAGCTCGAGGAGGCGGAACGGCGCGTCGAGATCCTCAACGAGCGCGGCGAAATCAAAGCCGCCCCGGCGTCGCTCTCGGGCGACGCTCCGATCGGCGACGACCGCGGCCGGTGAGCGACCTCCAGAGCTGGCTCGACGCCAGGCGGCGTGAAATCGACGCCGCGCTCGACGTGTTCCTGCCTCGATCTCCCGACTGTCCAGCTCGCGTGGACGAGGCGATGCGATACAGCGTCTTCGCGGGCGGGAAGCGCCTGCGTCCGACGCTGGCGCTGGCGGCCGCCGAAGCGATCGCGCTCGTCAACCGCGGCGATGCCGAGCGCGCCCGCGCCTTGGCGCTTCCCGCCGCGTGCGCCCTCGAGCTGATTCACACCTACTCGCTGGTGCACGACGATCTCCCGGCGATGGACGATGACGTGCTGCGGCGCGGACGGCCGACTAGCCACGTCGTGTTCGGCGAAGGCATGGCGATCCTCGCCGGCGATGGCCTGCTGACCGAAGCCTTCGCGCTGATGGCGCGCGAGCCGTCGGACACGGGGGCCGGCGCGCGCAAAGTGCGCGCCATCCGGATGGTTGCCGAGGCTGCCGGCGCATGCGGCATGGTCGGCGGCCAGGCGATCGATCTCGAAGCCGCCGGATCCGGCGCGGGCTTCGACGCCGACGGGCTTCGCGCGATGCACGCGCGAAAGACGGGGGCGCTGATTCGTGCGTCGGCGGCGGCGGGCGCGATCATGGCCGGCGCCACCGACGCGCAACTGGACGCGATCCAGCGCTTCGCGACCGAGCTCGGTCTCGCCTTCCAGATCATCGACGACATCCTCGACGTCGAAGGCGCCTCGCACCATCTGGGAAAGACCGCCGGCAAGGACGCCGCGGCCGGCAAGCCTACCTATCCGGCTCTATTTGGGATCGACTCGTCGCGGCGCATGGCGGAGGAATGCGTCGTCCGCGCGCTCGACGCGCTGCAGCCTGTGCGGCTCGACGGACAGCTGCCGGCGATCGCGCGATGGGTCATCTCCCGAAGCCATTGAAGCAGACCTCCAGACTCGACACGCTTCTCGTCGCGCGCGGGCTGGTCGCGTCGCGCGAGCGCGCGCGCGCGATGATCCTGGCCGGACAAGTGCGGGTGAACGGCGCCGTCGTATCGAAAGCCGGACACGCCGTCGACGGCGATGCCGCGGTGACCCTGGTCGAGCCGGATCATCCGTATGTGGGCCGCGGCGGCGTGAAGCTCGCCCATGCGCTCGATGCGTTCGGCATCGACGTGGCCGGTCGTCTCGCGCTCGACGTGGGCGCGTCCACTGGCGGGTTCACGGACGTCCTCCTGCGGCGCGGCGCCGCGAAAGTCGCGGCGGTTGACGTCGGACACGGACAACTCGACTGGACGATCCGGAGCGATCCGCGGGTCCTCGTCCTCGAGCGGGTCAACGCGCGCGCGCTGACGGCCGGCCAGTTGCCCGCGGACCTGCGCGTCTTCGGGATCGCGACGATGGATCTGTCGTTCATCTCGTTGCGGCAGGTGCTGCCGTCGATCGTGCCGCTGCTGGGTCCGGCTGCGGATCTGATCGCGCTCGTGAAGCCGCAATTCGAAGCCGGACGCGACGAAGTCGGCAAGGGCGGGCTGGTGCGCGATCCCGCGGTGCACGCGCGCGTCATCGGGGAGGTCTCGGCCGCGGCCGATGCGCTAGGATTGACGCGGCTCGCGACGACCGAGTCGCCCATCACGGGCGCCGAAGGCAACCGCGAGTTCTTCCTGCATCTGCGACATGGCTGATCGGATCACGCGCGTCGGACTGTTGGCGAAACGCGGCCTGATGGCCGCGTCGGAGGTGCTGCGGGAGCTGGCCGGCTGGCTCGAGGCGCGCGCCGTGCAGCCGGTGTTCGAGGCCGATACCGCGCGGCTGGCGGGCGAGCCGAATCGCCCGCTGTCGGTGTCGGCCGCGGCACTCCCTCGGGAGTGCGACCTCATCGTCGTGCTCGGCGGCGACGGCACGCTGATCGGCGCCGCGAACCGCATCGCGCGCGCGGGCACCGACGTGCCGATCCTCGGCGTCAACTTCGGCAGCCTCGGGTTCCTGACCGAGATCACGCTGCCGGAGCTGTACGATGCGATGCAGGCCGCGCTGGACGGCCGCGCGGACATCGATTCACGGGCGATGCTGACCGCGCGGACCGTGCGGGACGAGGCGCCCTTTGCCGAGCACATCGTCCTCAACGACATCGTCGTCACGAAGGGGGCGATGTCGCGCATCATCGAGATCGCCGTCGCCGTCGGTCGCGAGCCGGTGACGCGCGTCCGCGCCGACGGCCTGATCGTGGCGAGTCCGACCGGATCCACGGCGTACAACCTCGCGGCCGGCGGACCGATCGTCCACCCCGAGGTCGATGCGATGCTGCTCACGCCGATCGCCCCGCACACGCTGACCAACCGCCCCATCGTGATTCCGGCGGCCTCCGAAATCCACCTCCGCCCGATCATGGAAGTCGACGATGAAGTGTTCGTCACGTTCGACGGACAGGCCGGCTTCCCGCTGCGTCCCGGCGATCTCGTCACCGTCGGCCGCGCCGCCCGCCGGCTCCGGATCGTCAGATCCACGAAGCGCGCCTACTTCCAGTTGCTCCGGGAGAAGCTCAAATGGGGCGGGGGGCGGTAAAAGGCCGCGTCAACTCACAACTCCTCAACTCCCAGCGACGGTTGGTGAATTCGTGAAGTTCGTGAATTTCGCGAATTCAAGTTCACCAATTCACCAACTCACCAATTG
>Ga0310810_10003677_pt1 | contig 16806 bp, 15 predicted proteins | sample NCmetagenome_FD_207641 | JGI IMG/M metagenome (GOLD analysis project Ga0310810, IMG submission 207641) | Soil microbial communities from experimental microcosm in Duke University, North Carolina, United States - NC | ecosystem: Engineered > Artificial ecosystem > Soil microcosm > Unclassified ... | reverse complement strand
CCATCCCGCTCCTGAGTCTCGCGCTGGTTGCCTGGGCGGTGGCGGCCCGCCGCTTCTCCGGCGGAGTGCGGCTGGCGACCGTGGTCGCCTCGATGTTCCTCGCGTGCGGCGTCCTGACCCTGATTCGCAGCGATGGGGTTACCGGCAACGCGCGTTTGGACATTCATTGGAGATGGACCCCGACGTCCGAGGAGAGTCTCCTGACCCAGACGCGCGAAGAGACCGCGCCGCCGGCCTCTCCACCGGCGCCGGCTCCTGCGCCAAGTCCTGCTGTCGCGTCGACTCCCGAGAAGACGGCCACTCCGCCAGTGCCGGAAAAGCCGGCCATCTGGCCGGGCTTTCGCGGACCCAATCGCGACGACGTGATCCGCGGCGTGCAGATCGAGACCGACTGGTCGAAGTCGCCGCCGGTCGAGATGTGGCGCCGCAAGATCGGGCCCGGCTGGTCGTCGTTCGCCGTCCGCGGCGCTCTCATCTACACCCAGGAGCAGCGCGGTGACGACGAGGACGTTTCCTGCTACAGCCTGGCCAGCGGCAAGCTGGTGTGGAAACATCGCGACGCCGCGCGGTTCTGGGAGCCGGCGGCCGGCGCCGGTCCGCGCGGAACGCCGGCCGTCGTTGACGGACGCGTCTACACGTTTGGCGCGACGGGGATCGTGAACGCCCTCGACGCCGATACCGGCGCAGTCGTGTGGTCGCGCAACGCGCAGTCCGACACCGGTGCGAAAAGGCCGGAGTGGGGTTTCACGAGCTCTCCCCTGGTCGTCAAGGATGTCGTCATCGTCGCCGCCTCCGGACGGCTGGTCGCCTACGATGTTTCGACCGGCACGCCGCGCTGGTTCGCACAGACCGGCGGTGGGGGCTACAGCTCACCGCACCTGATGACGATCGGCGGCGTGCCCCAGGTCGTGATGGTGAGCGGCGCCGGCGTGACCGGCCTCACGCCCGCCAACGGCACCCCGCTCTGGACGCATGCGTGGCCAGGCATGCCCATCCTGCAGCCGGCCCAGACCTCCGATGGTGATGTACTGATCGCCGCGGGGAACTTGATCGGCGGCGAAGGCACGCGACGCCTCACGGTCGCTCGCGGGCCCGGCGGCTGGACGGTCCAGGAGCGCTGGACGTCGACGGGGTTGAAGCCGTTCTTCAACGACTTCGTCGTCCACAAGGGTCACGCCTACGGCTTCGACGTCAGCATCCTCGCGTGCATCGACCTCCAGGACGGCGCGCGCAAATGGAAGGGCGGACGCTACGGCCACGGCCAGCTGCTCCTGCTGCCCGATCAGGACCTGATGCTGGTGCTGTCGGAGGAAGGCGATCTGGCCCTGGTCAAAGCCACGCCCGACCAGTTCACCGAAGTCGCGCGCTTTCGGGCGGCCCTCGAAGGGAAAACCTGGAACCACCCAGTGATGGTTGGCGACGTCCTGCTGGTTCGCAACGCCGAGGAGATGGCCGCGTTCCGCCTGGCCCGCGCGGGTCGCTGACCACAGGCCTCCAACCTTCTTCTAGGTCAGATCGCTCAACAGCCGCTCCATGCGGACTCGTCGCTCGTCAAGCTTCCTGCCGCTTGAAACGCCCCCGACCGAGACGATGAACCACGCCACGGCGATCAACCCCCACAAGAAATACGCTTCTGTGGCGCCGCGCTGCTGGTAAATCCAAGTGCCAATGAGCGCCGTCCCAATGAAAACCGGCGCGCAGCATAGTGGAGCCGTTCTCATCAAGGTGGCCTGCCGCGCCAGAAGGAAAGCGCTCTTCTGCAATTGCGAGCGAGAGTCCGCTGGCCCGGGCAGCGCTTTCCGAGACCATGCCGCGTATGTCCAATGCGTGGAAATCAGGATCGCCGTTCCCGCGGCCATCAGGGCATAGCCCCCGCGGACCAGAGGAGTGACGCCATGGGCGGCACACCAAAGGAGGGCCGGACACAACAGGGCCACCGCAAGCCCGCCCGCGATTTGCATCCACCGATCCTTGTCTCGAGCCGCGCGATCTTCGTTCAGCACGGCATCCATGGCCGACAGCAGCGCCTGCCGGCTCGGTGGCGGTTCCGAGATCCACATGGCGGTCAGAGAATCATGGGTCATGGCGTGACTTCGATCGGGTTGAGTTGTTTGCGGATGCGGCTCAGGCGAACAGCCACGGTGGCGGACTTCACTCCGGTGACGTCCTCAATCTCCGCGGCAGACAGGCCTTCGAGCCACAGGAGCGTCAGGGTCCGATCGGCCGGATTCATGCCGGCGATCGCGTGGTTGAGCGCCAGGCGCCGCAGGTCCATGTCGCCGGTAACGGCGACGTCGTTTTTCAGGGGCTGTTCCCTGGATTGCCGGCGTCGGTCACGTGTCTGCCACGTCAACGCGACATTGTGGGCAATGCGATAGAGCCAGGTGCGCATGCTCGAGTCGCCGCGGAAGCCGGGAAGGGCGCGCCAAACGGCGAGGAAAATGTCCTGAAAAAGGTCCTCGCGATCGGCGGCGCCGAGGGCATAGGCGGCACACAGTCGGCGAATGGGACCGGCGAAGGTCTCCATCAGCTCGCTGAATCGCGCCTTGTCGTCCGCATCACGGCTCACGGAACAGATAGTCTCTCGGGGCCGCCGAAATCTAACACCTTGCCGGCCGGCAGACGCTCCCTCTGCCTCCCGCCTCGCACCTCGCGCCTCGCGCCTCGCGCCTCGCGCCTCGCGCCTCGCGCCTCGCTTTGATATAGACTCCACCCCTGTCGCACGGTTCGTCCCGCCTGTAAGCACCTGGAGGATCGACATGTTTGGAAGAACCACCCTTGCCGCCGCTATGACGGTCGTGGCTCTGGCCGCCTGCGCCGCCCCGCTCGCCGCCGCGCCCGTCAAGCTCGCCCGGCACCCGGACTATCACGCCGGCAAGATCACCTTCAGCTACCTCGGGGACATCTGGACCGCAAGCGAGGACGGCTCGGATCCGCACCGGATCACCGACAACATCGCGCGTGAGGTGTATCCGCGCTTCTCGCCCGACGGGAAGTGGATTGCGTTCGCGTCGAATCGCTTCGGCAACTACGACGTGTTCGTGATCGCGGTGGCCGGCGGCGCGCCGAAGCGGCTGACCTTCCATACCGGCAACGACGAGGTCGTGGGATGGACGCGCGATTCGGCGCGCGTGATCTTCCGCGCGGCGCGCGGCGACGGCGCGTTCCCCAGCGTCGCCGTCCTCTATGAGATTCCGGTGGCGGGCGGCATGGAGAAGCCGCTGCCGCTCGACTGGGGCTTCTGGGGCAGCTACTCGCCCGACGGCAAATCGCTCGTGTTCAACCGCCATCCCGCGACCTGGTCGCGCCAGCACTATCGCGGCAGCTATGCGGCGGACCTCTGGATCGCCAACCTCGGCGACAAGTCGTACACGAAGCTCCTTGGCGACGAGCAGTACAACCGGTACTGGCCGATGTGGGGCGCCGACAACTCGATCTACTTCGTCGCCGATCCGCTGCCGAACGACAAGAGCGTGAAGCCCGGCAGCCCGGGCGTGCTGCGAAGCGCCAACAATATCTACAAGATCCCGGCGTCAGGCGGCCCGGCCCAGCCAACCCAGGTGACGAAGCACACCGACGGCAGCGTCTTCTGGCCTTCGATGTCCAGCGACGGCAAGGTGATCGTCTACGAAGACAACTTCGGCATCTGGAAGCTCGACGTCGCGAGCGGCCGGACCAGCGAAATCAAGCTCGACATCGCCACCGACGAGAAGGACAACGAAGCGGAGATCGAGACCGTCACGAACGACGTCGACGCCTACGACATCTCGCCGTCGGGGCGGCGCGCCGTCATTTCGACGCGCGGACAGATCCTGACGATCGCGACGGATCGCGGCGACATCACCCGCATCAACCCGGACAGGATGGCGTCCCGCAGCGATTCGCCGAAGTGGTCCGCCGACGGCAAGTACGTGGCCTTCATCTCCGACAAGTCCGGCCGCGACGAGGTCTGGATCTCGGATCCCGAAGGGCGCTCGCCGAAGAAGATCACGGATCTCGACAACGAGAAAGGGGCGCTCGTGTGGACGCCCGACTCGAAGCTGCTCCTCTATACCGCGGCGGACAAGAAGCTGTACAGCTACGGCGTCGCGGACGCGAAAACCACCGTCATCTCGTCGAGCGACATCTCGCGCATCGGATCGGTCTCCGTCTCGCCCGACAGCAAATGGGTCGCGTTCTCGAAACAGGATCGCACGCTGAGGTCGCACGTCTACATCGCCCCCATCGGCGGCGGTGAGGAACGGCACCTCTCGGACGAGAGCCAGATGTATTCCGAAACCAACGCCGTGTGGACGGCCGACGGCCGTTACATTGTCTTCACGTCCGCCGAGGGCGCCAGCGCGGGCATCGCGACGCAGGGCGGCCTGGCGACGACGATGGAGTTGTGGGCGACGGCGCTGGTCGATCAGGACCGCGACCCGATGAACCGCGACATCGACAACGAAGCGCAGGGGCTCGCGGCGGAAGCCGCCGCCCGGCAGAATGCGGGCCGCGGAGGCGCAGGGTCGCCGCCGCCGGACGTCAAGATCGACTGGAGCGGCCTCGCGCGGCGCGCACGGCGGCTGACGGTGCCGGGCACCGCCATCGGCGGATTGACGCCGGCGCCGGACGGCCATTCCGTCGCCCTGACCGTCGCGACCGGCGGTGTGGGCGGCGGCCGCGGCGCGGGTCCTGCGCCAGACCCCAACGCCGGAATCTACATCATCAACGTCGAGAGCGGCCAGCTCACGCGCATGCCGTCGGCCCCGCAGACCGCAGCAGGTGCGGCCGGTCGCGGACGCGGCGGCGCGGGCGGTGGTGGAGGCGGCGGGGGGAACATGGTGTTCTCACGCGACGGCCGGACGCTCTACTTCCGCTCGGGCACCGGACTCTTCGCGGCGGCGGTCCCCCAGGGTGCGGCTGGCGGCACGGCGCAAGGCGCCGGCGGCGGCGGACGGGGCGGTCGCGGCGGCGCCGCTCCCGCGGCGGCGACGGCGGCTTCTTCAGAACCGGCAGCCACGAACGCTACGGCGCGGCAGATCACCTACACCGCGAACCTCGAGGTGGATCACAAGGCGCTCCGGGCGCAGGTCTTCAACGAGGGCTGGCGCATCATGAAGAACCGGTTCTACGACGCCAAGATGCACGGCGTGGACTGGTCCGAGATGCAAAACACCTACGGTGCGCTGCTCGACTATCTCGTCGACGAGGAGGAGCTGCACACCGTCATGATGATGATGATCGGGCAGCTCAACGCGTCGCACACCGGCGTCAGCGGCGGTCCGCCGATCGTCGAGCGGACGCAGCAGACGCGCTATCCGGGGTTCAACCTCGTCGCGGACGCCTCGGGCTTCTACAAGGTCGGTCACATTTACAAGGACGGCCCGGCCGATCGCGACTATCTCAAGATCAAGGAAGGGCACTACGTGGTCGCCGTCGACGATCACGATCTGAAGAGCGGCGACAACTACTGGCGGTTCTTCACGCTGGCGCCCGGCACGAAATTCCACTTTCTGGTCAACGACAAGCCGGCGAAGGAAGGCGCGTGGGAAGTCACGGTGACGCCGATCAATAACGGCGAGTTCGGCAACCTGCAGTACGCCAAGTGGGTCGCCGACCGCCGCGACATCGTGACAAAGGCCAGCAATGGCGAGATCGGCTACCTGCACATCAGGGCGATGGACGCGCCGTCGCTGCGCCAGTTCCAGCTGGACCTGGCGGCCAACCGCACGAAGAAGGCGCTCGTGATCGATCAGCGCTTCAACGGCGGCGGCGGCATCGATCAGGAGCTGCTCGGCATCCTCGCCGGGCGCCAGTATCAGTACACGCTCGGGCGGGATGCCGGCGTGCAGATGTCCCGGCCGCAGAACTTCTACGGGCCGATGGTCGTGATGCAGAACGAGCGCTCGGCGTCGGACGCCGAGATGTTCCCCGCCGGCTTCAAGGCCCTCGGCCTCGGCAAGGTGGTTGGCGTGCCGACGATGGGCGCGGTCATCGGGACGGGCTCGTACACGCTGCTCGACGGGTCGGCGATCCGGACACCGGGGAGCGGCGTATGGACGTCGACCGGCCAGAACATGGAGAACTACGGCGTGCCGCCGGACGTCTACGTCGACAACACGCCGACCGACTTCCTCAAGGGGCGGGACGCGCAAGTCGAAAAGGCGGTCGAAGTCCTGAAGGCGGAGCTCGGGAAGAAACCGACCACGTCTCAGCAACCGAAGTAGAGACTCGCCCGTCGCGGAGGCGCATTTCAGCGAGGCGCTGCGGTCGAGGGCCGATTTCGATCAGGCCCGCGAGAACCTTCGGCGGCTGCGCGCACTGCGTGGACGATAGACGGTACATCGGCCCGCCACCCCGGGAGCACCGCCGACGCCGCGAACCCTTCGAGCTCGTTGGCCATGGCCAGCCACATCGCCGCGGTCAGGATCAGGTTCGGGCGTCCCGTCGCAAGTCCGTATCCGATCGCCGCAGCCAGCACGACGCCGAGCGCCTTCGCCGACCACATGTGGTACGACGCGATGCGCCCGTACTTCGTCACTTCGAATGTGGCGCGGGAGACGTGGACCGTGATGAACGCAACCAGCAGCATGCCGGTGCCCTCGAACGCTCCCGGCACGGCCACCGCAAGCGCCCCGGCGGCTGCCAGGTAGAAGACCGTGTCGACGAGCGTGTCCGCGTAGCGGAGCGACGGCGTCGCCATCCCCATCCGCCTGGCCAGGCGGCCATCGACCATGTCCGACAGGAATCCCGCCGCCAGCACGCCCGCCAGGACCGGACCGGGAAACCCGAAACAGGCGAGCGCGAAGATCGCGGCCGCGCAGGCCGCGCGGAACGCCATCAGGATCTGCGGGGCGCACATCACCACACCCCGAAAGGCGAAAAGCAGCCGCGGGGTGGCTCACGGTTAGACCGACGGCCGACGGCTGGGCACGAAGACCACCAAGATCACAAAGATCACAAAGATCACAAAGCTTTGTGGTCTCTGTGGTCCTCGTGATCTTTGTGACAGTGCGTGATCCCCAGCGTGGGAATCAATGCGGCTGGGACTTCAGGTGTTCCCGGAGCAGGTCGCGGCCGAAGTCGCCGTTGAAATCACGCCACACCGAGTGGATGTGATTGCCGTCGTTCTGCGTGTTGTCGTACTCGACCAGGAACGTCGGACCCTGGATCCGGTAGTAGTGCTTCTTGCCCTTCGCGGTCTCGCCCGCCCACGCGAACGTGATGTTGTCGAGGCCGGCCTTCCGCAGACGGCTCATGCGCTCGGCGGCAATGTCCGGCGCCATGAGGCCGGTGTAGACATCGATCAGATCCATGAGCCGCTGGTGCTGCGGCTTCGTGAGCGAGGAGGCCTTGATCCCCGCAGGCGACAGCGGGTCGACCTTCGGCGCGATCATGGTCAGGATGTCCGTCGGCGCCTCGGGCAGGACGACTGCGGTCGTCCGCTGCGCTTCGTCAAGAGAGTCCAGCAACGCGCGGGCGGCGTCTTCCTCCGGCCCGAGCACCCGCGTGCCCTTCATCGGACCGTCGCGGACTTCCGCCGGATTCGAGCCGAAAAACGCGGGCGAGCTCGCGGTCGCATTGCCGCCGACGATGTCGAACCGTACCGAGATATGGTGCCCCTCCAGCCGCCAGCCCCAGGCCGCCTTGTCGCCGGGCGTGCCGAAGATCGAGATTCGGTACGCCTCGTGGTCGCGCGGAAAGCGGACGCCGCCTTCGATGGCAAGAAGGACCTTCTCGAGCTCCATGATCGACGTCGCCGTCATATGTCCGCGCGCGCTGAGGCCCGTCTTCAGGAGATCGTGCGCCAGCGCGCGCTGGGGCTCGCTCATCTCCTTGAACGTGACGCCATTCCTGGGGAACATCTCGTTGGGGATGAAGTGCCATTTCAGCCGCTCGTCGGAATCGAACGCGAACACGGCCTTCTGCCGCTGGTCCGGCGTGAGCGCGCTGAGAAACTTGTTCGCGGCGCCCGACATGGCCGCCGCGGAACGCTGTGAGGCCACCACCACGCCGCCGATTCCAGCCAGAACGATTGCCGCCGCGATCGCAAGTCGCTTCATGCGCCGAATCCTAACACGCCTACTCCGGGATCATCCATGGGAAGACGTATGCCTGCAGCATGACGATCACCCCCATGATCGCGGCCAGCGCCACGCTGTGCCAGAAGACGAAGCGCAGGATGCGCCCCTCCTGCCCGACCTGTCCCGTGGACGCGGTGGCGACGACGATGCTCTGGGCGTCGATCATTTTGCCCATGACGCCGCCGGTGCTGTTGGCGGTGACGATCAGAATCGGATTGAAGCCCAGCTGCTGGGCGGTGATTTTCTGCAGGCTGCCAAAGAGCACGTTCGAACTGGTGTCGGACCCCGTCAGGGCCACGCCGAGCCACCCGAGCAGCGTGCCGAAGAAGGGATAGAGCCAGCCGGTCCGGGTGAACGCGAGGCCGAGCGTGGCGTCGGTGCCGCCGAAACGGGTGACGAAACCCAGCGACAGCATCAGCATGATCGTCGCCAGGGGCGCGCGCATCTGGCGCAGCGTTCTGCCCGCGACCGTCAGGAACTGCGCCAGGGAGACGCGCAGGTAGAGCGCGCTCGCGATCGCTGCCAGCAGGATGGCGGTGCCGGTCGCCGAGGCCCAGTTCACGGTGAACTGCGCCGGCTCGGCGCGTTCGTTGCGATACGCCGCGTCCGCGATCCGCGTCCGATCCACCGGCGCAGCAACGACCGGATAGTCGCGGAAGACCGTCCGATGGAGCAGCGGCACCTTCCATGACGGCGCCAGCGCGCCCTGGTTGAGAAACGCTTTGACCGGCGCGAGCCCCCACAGGATCACGGCCAGGCTCAGGAAAATCCACGGCATCCAGGCTCGCACCACCGCGCTTGTCGCCGTGCGAGCCTGTCTCGCCGTAGCGGCTGGGGAGGCTGCTACCACCGGAGCAGCGGCGAAGGGGGACTCAGCCGACGGTGAGGCGACTGTCGCGTCCTCCCACTGATCCTTCGGCTGCCACACCTTGCAGAACAACCCGAGCGCGCCGATCGACGCCAGGCCCCCGGCGATGTCGACGAGCTCGACGCCGATGTAGTTGCTCCACGCGAACTGCACGATCGCGAACGTGCCGCCGCAGATGAGAACCGCCGGCCAGACGGACCGCAGTCCACGCCATCCGCTCATCGTCACGACCAGCCACGCCGGCACGAGCAGCGAGACGAACGGCAGTTGGCGGCCGGCCATCATGCCGATGGTGTGCGCCGGGATACCCGTCACGGCGGCCAGCGTGAGAATCGGCGTGCCGATCGCGCCGAAGGCGACCGGCGCCGTGTTCGCGATGAGCGACAGCCCCGCGGCGTAGAGCGGCGTGAAGCCCAGTCCGATCAGGAGCGCCGAGCAGATCGCGACCGGCGTGCCGAATCCGGACGCGCCCTCGATGAACGCGCCGAACGAGAAGGCGACGAGCAGCGCCTGGATCCGGCGATCGCTGGACAGCCGCCCGACCGATCCCTTGAGGATCTCGAACTGCCCGGTCGCAACGGTCAGGCTGTAAAGAAAGACCGCGTTCAGGACGATCCATCCGATCGGCAGGAATCCGTACGCGGCGCCGTAGAGCGCGGTCGCCGAGGCCGTGCCGAGCGGCATTCCGAAGATGAAGACCGATGTCGCCAGGGCCGAGACCAGTCCGAGGAGGGCCGCCCGGTGCGCGCGCCACTCCAGGAACCCGAGCGCGCCGAGGAGGAGGATGATCGGCAGCGCCGCGGCGGCGGTACTGAGCCACGGGCTGCCGGCAGGGTCGTAGACCTGGATCCAGGGCACGGCGCATCATAATCGGGGATCGGGGATCGGGGATCGGGGATCGGAGCCGGCTGCCGGCTGCCAGCTTTCGGCTTCCGGCTTCGCGCCTCGCGCCTCGCGCATTGCGCATCGCGTCCGTGAGAGAATCTCCCGCTGTGGCGTTCATCAATATCGAAGATCTGCGGGTTGCCGCCCGGCGGCGGCTCCCCCGGTCCGTATTCGACTACATCGACGGCGGCGCCGACGCCGAGATCACGCTGCGGGAGAACTGCCGCGCGTACGAAGACATCACCTTCCGCCCCCGCTGCGCGGTCGAGACCCCGGCCCCGGATCTCGGGACGACGGTGCTGGGGACGCCGCTGGCGCTGCCGCTGATCTTCGCCCCGGTCGGCAGCAGCCGCATGTTCTGGCCGCGCGGCGAAGAAGTCGCGGCGGCCGTCGCGGGATCGGCGGGCACGATCTATTCGCTGTCGACGCTGTCGGGCTGCCGGCTCGAGGACGTGAAGAAGTCCACGTCAGGTCCGGCCTGGTATCAGCTCTATCTCTGCGGCGGGCGCGAGGTCGCGAGCGCGACGGTCCAGCGCGCGAAGGACGTGGGCTACTCCGCCCTGATTCTCACGATCGACACGCCGGTCGCCGGCATGCGCGAGCGCGATCTCCGCAACGGCGCGAAAGAGCTGCTCACCCGCAGACCGTGGCCGATGCTCCCATACGCATGGCAGTTCGCCTCGCGGCCGCGGTGGCTCATCGACTTCTTCGGCGACGGCGGCCTCATGAGCTTTCCCAACGTGATGCTGCCGGACGGACCGATGCCGTACGCCGATGTCGGTCGGGCGCTCGAACAGTCGACCGTCACGTGGAACGACCTCGGGTGGATCCGGAATCTCTGGAAGGGCCCGATCGTCATCAAGGGCGTCCACACGGGCGACGATGCGCGACGCGCCGTCGACGAAGGCGCCTCGGCCATCGTCGTGTCGAACCATGGAGGCCGGCAGCTCGATGGCGTCCCGGCGACCATCCGGGTTCTGCCGGAGGTCGTCGCCGCAGTCGGCGGCCGGACCGAAGTGCTGCTGGACGGCGGCGTCCGGCGCGGCAGCGATATCGTCAAGGCGCTGTGCCTGGGAGCACGCGCGGTCCTTGTGGGGCGCGCGTATGCGTACGGCCTGGCGGCCGCAGGCGGTCCCGGCGTCACTCGCGCGATCGAGATTCTGAAGGCGGATCTGATCCGTACGATGAAGCTGCTCGGGTGCAAGTCGGTCGAGGAGCTGGATCGCTCCTACGTCAGCTGCGATCGGTGGTGACGCGCGTGGATCGCCTGCAGCGTCAGCCAGTCGATCGTCTGGAGCGTCCCGAAAAACGGATGAGCGACGGTGTGGCGGCCGGCAGGATGCCCTGAGCGGATGTCCGCCTCCATCCCGATCACGGCGGCGGTGAGCCGCTCGAGAAGCTCCGACGGTGCTGGCGGTGCCTTCGCCACCGGCTGAAAGATGGCAGGCGCTCTTCCCTTCCGCGTGAATCGTCCCGCCTTCAGCGTCCGATCGACGATGAACCAGCGCGCGACCGGCTGCAGAAACCGCGGCGCGCCCTTGCCCGCCTCGCCCTTCACGACCTTCCGGTTGTATTCGTAGACGATGGCCAGGTGTTCGGCGATCTGCGCGGGAGACCACTTGTTCTCGACGCGAGGGGCCGCCCACGTCGCCGCGTCCAGGCGGCGCGCCGCCGCGACGAACTCCTCGACGGCCGCCCGGTTGTCCGCGATCGCCGTCTCGAGATTTGTCATGGCGCGAAAATCCTAGCACCTACACGGGACGACGCGGACGCTGTTTCTTCGAGATGGACCTGATGACGAGCCGTCCGCGGGCTCCGCGAACGAACGGCACGTCGGACTGGCGGATGGCGGCCTTGATGAGCGCGCGGATCGCCGGGGAATCCAGATCGCGCGCGGACGACAGCCTGATATGCCGCACCACGTTGCCGCTGCCTTTCAGCAGCCGCTGCGGATCGGGCAGATTGGGGGCGTCCTGGATGAAACACAGCGAGACGTGATCCGGCAGCATGATGATCGAGACCACGGCCTCGGACGGGCGCTCCGTGGGGCCGAACCCCACCACGAGGCCGTTCCAGTTGTCATACACGAATTGGACGGCGCCCGGCACGAGCTTGCGCATCCGGGCGAGCGCCGCCCGCCCCTCCTTCGCCATCGACGGCGTGTACTTCGCCATGAAGCCAGCCAGCGCCTGCGCCGGCGTCTCAGCCATCACGGAACCGCCACCGGGTCACGGTGCCTGTCGGCCCACCAGCTCCAGCCCGCAAACAGCGGGATACCCGCCGCCATCGTCATGACGAGGGCGCGAACCGACGGAGGCGGCGGACCGAAGATGTTCACGACGTAAATCAGCAGGAGCGTCAGGATCAGCGACCGGAACGCCCACCGCCCGATGCCGTCGCGCGCGCGTGTGGATCGGGCGTAGATCCAGATGCCCGCGAGGAACATCGCCACTTCGACGGCGGCGGTGGCGGGCACCGAGTTCCAGAGTCCGAGTCCGAGTTTCGGCCCGCCGGGATAGACCGGCATGTCGGGCCGATGCGTGAGGACGTCGAGGAACCAGTGACTGACGACGAGACCGGCGATGACGGGGACGACCCAGCCGCCGCGCATGAACGCCCGGCAGGCCAGGGCCATCGCGAGACCCCATCCGAGGAGGAGGATCAGCGAATGCGAGTACGGATAGCTGACAAAGTCCAGCGGCGTGACCGCGGTATTTCCAGGGTCGATGCGGACCTGCTCGAGTCCCGCGGCGAGAAAGACGGGCCAGAGCGTGTCCGCCAGCTGCGCGGCGGTGAAGAGCACGGCGAGCGACACATTCGGCGTGGCGCGTTTCGCCGCGAGCCCCAGCGCGAAGTGCCCGATGAACATCCGGTGCCGGCATGATAGCACCGGCGTCAGAAGCGCATTTTCATTCCGATCGCCGCGTCCAGCTTGAACAGCGCCACCGAGAAGACCGGGGGCTGCCTTGTCCCGCTGATCGCGTGAAGACGGACCTCTGCATCGACGGCGAAGCGCTGACTCTGGCTGATGGTCTCGAGCCCCGCGACGGCGTGGAACCCTCCCCGCCAGGGGTTGTGCAGCGGCAGCTGAGCGTACTCGTAGCGATAGGCGCCGTAGCCGCCCCCGGCATAGCCCGCGGCTCGGGCGCCGGCGTGGCGCACGTTGAGCACGCTCAGACGGATGCTCTTCAGCGTCACGAGATCGCTGGCCTTGAGCGCGCCCGGATAGTCGCGCTCCTCGAAGCGCCACGTGACGCGGGACGCGTCCGCCCGCAGGCGGTGCCCGAACACGACAGGCGTGTCGAAGACGAAGCCGACGTCCAGGCCGGCGTCGCCACTGTTCCGATCGCCGTTGACTGACGGTCCGATGAAAACACCGGCCGCGGGCCGCTCCCACACGGCGAACGCGCGCGACTGTGCCGAGGCCACGGCCGGCAGCAGCAGGACGAAGACGAGAGCAGAGACGGTTCGCATCGAGCCTCCCACGCCGGAAGGCGTAGACACGCAGCGGGAAGGCTCAGGGCCGCGGATGAGTTATGACCGGAAACTAAAATAGACCGCGCCCATGAGGCACAGGCCGGCCCAGAGGAAGTCGAGCTTCAGGGGCTGCCGCATGTAGAGCACGGCGAACGGGACGAACACGGACAACGTGATGACTTCCTGCAGGACCTTCAACTGGGACAGGCTCATCGCCGAATATCCAATGCGGTTCGCGGGCACCTGGAGGAGGTACTCGAAGAGCGCGATCGCCCAGCTGACGAGCGCGGCGACATACCACGCTTTGCCGCGCAGGTTCCTGAGATGGGCGTACCAGGCAAACGTCATGAAGATGTTCGAACACGTGAGCAATCCCACCGTCACAAACAGCACCCGCATGAGCTCTCCCCTATTCCAGCGCACACCGGCGGACCAGGCCGGTGAGCGTGTCGTCGCCGATCGACAGGTACAGTTCCCGCTCGTTGATGGAGAGCGCGAAGGCCATGCGGCGCTCCAGCTTCGCCGCGAGCGCGGACACGAGGGCGCGATCCAGGGCGTACAGCTCGAGCGCCTCGACGCGGTGAATGCGCTCACCCGCCAGGTTCCGCAGGAACTGCCCCGGATCCTTGTGCATGTAGACCACGACCCTGGGCACCAGTTTGCCCGCCTTGTGCAGCCGCGCGGCGTCCGGCGAGCCGATATCGATCCATACCTGCAGCCGCCCCGTCAAATCGCGAATCGCGATGGGCGGTTCGTCGGGCTCCGACAGTCCGCCACGCGAGAACTCGATGCCCGCCGTGTACTCGAGGCAGTACGCCAGCAGGCGCGCAATCAAATAGTCGTCGGACTCTGAGGGGTGCCGGGCCACTCGCAGGGCCAGCGTCTCGTAGACGCCGCGATCGGAGTCGGCCAGATCGATATCGAGCGTGTAGACGGTCGAGCTGAGGGCCATGGAACGCGACGCCTGCTCAGAGGGCGAACTGCCGCAGGTGGTGATCGGTGTGACGGTAGCCCCAGATCAGCCACTCGTCACGCGTGAGCGGCCCGAGACCGGGATGCCTGCCGTCACGCGCGCCGCCGGTGGCGAAACGGTGGAGGAGCGCGACGACCCGCGCCCGATCCTGCTCGAAGTCGCCAGGAGGCGTGCCGCCCACGCCCTGCTCGACTTCGGGCCGCGTCTTGATGCCCGGCGGCCACTTCAACGACGTGTGCAGCGCGATCCGCCTGACAACGGTGCGCTGCCACCAGGTGTCGGCCGGCACCGCCGGGCGTTCGCCCATCGCCACCTCGAACGAGTCGGCGAGGTGGCACAGCATCTCGTTCGGCGTCATCCGTCCCCATGCGCGCGGACGCTGCGGGTGCAGCTTGCCGAGGCGCGTGACGATCGAGTCCACCGCGCCTCGGTCGGTCAGCGAATTCATGCGGCGCGCGTCCTGATCCGCACTACTTGCGGGCGGGCCGGCCGACCGCGAACAGGCTGCGGGCCGTCCGGACGTACATCACGCCGTCGGACAGCGCCGGAGTCGCCATCGCCAGCTCCCCCATCGAATTGGTTGCGAGCTGTTTGAATTCCGATCCGGCGGAGACGACGATCATGTCGCCGTCTTCGTTGGTGAGGTAGATCTTCCCGTCGGCGGCGACCGGTGAGGCACTGAAGCCGTTGCCGACCTTCGTCAGCCGCTGCCGGTAGACCTCTTCGCCGGTGTGCAGGTTGTACGCGTCGAAGATGCCGTCGTTGCCCAGGACGTAGAGCAGTCCTTTGTAAATCAACGGCGTCGGCATGTACGAGCCGCGTCCCGTGCGGCTCCACACCACGGCGCCGTTGCTCGTCTTTCCGGTCTGGAGCGTGACGTCGCCGCGTGCGTCCGGCCGGACGACGAAGATGGGCCGCTCGGGGCGGCGGCCGCTGGCGATGACGAACACCCCCTCGTCGAAGAGCGGCGTCGGCGCCGTGATCTTCGAGCTGCCGCCCAGGCGCCACAGCTCCTTGCCGGTCGCCGGATCGTACCCGCGGATGAAATTCGACGCGTTGGTCACGAGCTGGGGGCCGGCTGGCGTGACGGCGACCGTCGGCGTGCCCCAGGATGGCAGCTCTTCCCGCGCCGTTTTCCATGCCGTCTCACCCGTGTCGGCCTTCAGCGCGAGCAGGAACGAGTCGGCCTGGGTGTCGACCTGCAGGATGACGAGGCCGTTCCAGATGATCGGCGAGCTCGCCGGGCCCCACTCGAATGTCGGAATGTCGTAGGCGCCGAGGTCGAGGTGTCCGAGATCGACCTTCCACAGGAAGGTGCCGTTCACGTCGTACGCGTGCACACCCTGCGATCCGAACGAGGCCACGACGATGCGGCCGTCGGTGACCGGCGTGGCGCTGGCGTAGGTGGACTTGATGTGACGCTTGCCGATCGGCTCCCCCTCGTGGGCGACGCGCTCCCACTCCAGCTTCCCGGTGCGCTTGTCGAGCGCTTGAATCACCCACCGCTGGCGGGATCGATCGTCGGACGCATCGCCGTCGCCGTAAAGGCCCGGACGAAATGTCGCGTTCGGATTGCTGCTGATCGCAGTGGTGACGAAGATGCGGTTGCCCCAGACGATCGGGCTCGAGTGCGCGAGCCCCGCGATCGGCGTGCGCCACAGGATGTTGTCTCCGGTGGCGCCGTCCCAGCGATCGGGCAGGTTCTGTTCCTCGGCCACCCCCGCCGCGAAGCGTCCGCGGAACGACGGCCAGCTGCCCGCCTCGGGCGCCGCGGCCGGCAGCCGCACGCGCGCGGGCGCCGCCGTGCGGACGATGCGGCGCTCCGGCACGGTCACGACTTCACCCGACGGGCGCCACAGGCTGCGATCGAGGATCATTCGGCGCGGCGTACACGGGTCCGCGACGAGGGCGAGGGTGACATGCCCGTTGTCGACGCTCGCGCGATAACGTCCGGCCTTGTCGCAGCCGCCGGCCGTTTCGCCGCCGGTCAGGAGCTCGATCTCTGCGCCCTCGCGCGTCCACGTTCCCCTGAACGCCGGCCAGCCCGGACCTTCCAGGGAAAAAGTGCCGTCGGCGCCGAACCGCGCGGCGAACGCGGCGAATTTCATCGGCTCTGATGGCAGCGCCGGGGTCTGTTGATCGACGCTTCCGGAACCGGACAAGACCAGCGCGGCGATGATGAACGTCAGTGGGCGCATGAGAATCAGAGGCCTTGAGACATCCTACAGTACGCCTTGGTGCCTTGGTGACCTTCGTGGCTCAACGTGGCACAAACGTGCAGCCATACAGCTTCACTTCAGGCGCCGCGGCGTCGAGCCGCGTCATCGACTCGAAGGTGAAGCCGAGGCGCTCGAGCAGACGGGTGGAGGTGACGTTCGACGGGCTCACGATCGCAAGCAGCCTCGGCATGTCGAGCGTGTCGCGGGCGTAGTCGCGCACGGCGGCGGCGGCCTCCAGCGCGTAGCCCTGTGACCAGTAGGCCGGAAGAAACGCGAAGCCGATGTCAGGCTCGGGCAGCTCGTCGCGCTTGAGGATCCCGC
>Ga0310810_10003676_pt1 | contig 16807 bp, 13 predicted proteins | sample NCmetagenome_FD_207641 | JGI IMG/M metagenome (GOLD analysis project Ga0310810, IMG submission 207641) | Soil microbial communities from experimental microcosm in Duke University, North Carolina, United States - NC | ecosystem: Engineered > Artificial ecosystem > Soil microcosm > Unclassified ... | reverse complement strand
AGCGATGAGCAACAGGAGCAATTCAAGGATGCTCCAAAAGCGCTTCCTTACGACAGTTACGCGTTTCTGCCGGAGCAAGCAGTCTTTACTTTGTGCGAGCATTTTAAAATTAAATCCCTCGACGGATTTGGCTGCGCGCAGATGCATCAGGCAACAGCGGCTGCAGGCGCGATCGTTCATTACCTGAAACATCAGCTTCGACGGAAGATCGATCACCTCACGTCATTGCGCAGCGATGCGCCTGCGGACTACGTCCTGCTCGACGCTGCCACACAGACCAATCTCGAACTGGTGGAGTCACGCAGGCTGCATGATACCACCCTGCTCGCAGTAATTGATCGAACGGCGACCCCGATGGGCGGACGCAAATTGCGTGCGTGGATTTTGCAACCGCTGCGCAATCTCAGCGAGCTGCAACGTCGCCATCAGATGATCGCCGATTTATTGCAGGAGTCGGATCTGCTAGCGGCCATTCGCGGTGAGTTGAAATCCATTCGCGACATCGAACGCGCTACCGGCCGTTTGAGCCAGGCTTCAGGCAACGCGCGTGACCTGGTCGCGCTGAAAACGTCGCTTCAGCAAATCCCAAAGTTGAAACGCGAACTACAAAAGCTTATTGAGCGTCTCGCCTTTGGCGCGGGTCCTGTAGAGGCAGCCGTGTCCGCTGCAAACGATTCGACAGAGCAGGCGACACGCCTGCTACCAAAGCTGCAAAACGAGATTTACGAAATGCCGGAGTTGGCAGAGAAACTGGAAAAAGCGCTGCTTGAAGGCCCGCCAATGACGCTCAAAGAGGGCGGAATCTTTCGTGACGCATACCATACTGATCTAGACGAGCTGCGGCGAGCATCGCACGACGGGAAAAATTGGATCAGCCAATTGCAGGAACGCGAGATTGCAGCCACCGGAATTAAGTCGCTCAAAGTGCGTTACAACTCCGTATTCGGCTATTTCATCGAAGTAACAAAATCCAATCTTGCGAATGTGCCTGAGCGTTACACGCGCAAGCAAACTACCGTCGGCGGCGAACGCTTCGTCACGCCCGAATTGAAAGAAATGGAGGCCAAAATTCTCGGGGCGGACGAACGCGCCCGACAGCTGGAATACCAGCTCTTTCAAAAATTGCGCGACGAGACCCTGCTTGAGCTCGGTCCGATCCAGCGAACGGCGGAGGCAATCGCCGTTCTCGACGTTATCTGCGCACTGGCGGAAACCGCGCGTCTCTTCCGTTATTGCCGGCCGACACTAAACAAAACTCTCCACCTCACCATCAAGGACGGCCGGCATCCCGTCCTGGATCAAACTTTGGTAGAAGAAAAATTCGTTCCGAACGACACCTCGCTCGAGGGCGAAAATCTGCGGCTCGCCATCATCACGGGGCCGAATATGGCCGGGAAATCAACGTACATCCGCCAGGTCGCGCTGATTGTGCTGATGGCACAGATCGGCAGCTTCGTACCGGCAGAGAATGCGGAGATTGGTCTGGTCGATCGGATCTTCACGCGTGTCGGCGCAAGCGACGATCTCGCGCGCGGCCAATCAACATTCATGGTGGAGATGAACGAGACGTCAAACATCGTCAACAACGCAACCGAACGCAGCCTGGTGATTTTGGACGAGATTGGCCGCGGTACATCCACCTTCGATGGACTCTCAATTGCATGGAGCGTGGCCGAGTTTCTGCACGACAAGATTAAAGCGCGAACGTTGTTCGCGACGCATTATCACGAGCTCACGAAGCTTGCCCAGGAACGCAAGGGCGTTTGCAATTTCAATGTCGCCGTGCGCGAATGGAACGAACAAATCATTTTCCTGCGCAAAATTATTCCCGGCGGCGCTGACAAAAGTTACGGGATCCAGGTGGCCCGTCTTGCCGGTCTGCCGAAAGAAATTCTGGACAGGGCGAAAGATATTCTCGCGCATCTCGAAAAACCAGATAGCACAATCGAAACACCAGTGCCCAGGGGTAACCCCCGACAGAAAAGAAAGGTCGCAGCAAGAGCTGATAAGCCGCAGCTCGACTTGCTATGAGGTCGCACGCCGGGCGGCGCACTAATATCCGAACCCTTAACGCTCAACGTCCGACGCAGTAACGGTGCAAGGTTTCAAAGCAAGGGACGGAACCAGCGTGATTGCATCTGCCGATTCAGGGTGACTGGCATCGGGGATGAATTATAGTCACCGCGATGGCGGTTAAAACGGAGAAAGAACTGAGCGAAACACAGCGCAGTCTTTGGCTCAAGGCAGTCACCGCGATCGAATTGCGCAACTTCGGTTACGCAATTTCACTCTTGCAGGAGATTCTCAAGCAAGAGCCACAATTCCTTACAGGGCGTCAATTGCTGCGGCGTACCGAGGTAACAAGAAGCAAATCGGCAAAGAAAGGCTTTTTGAATATCTCAACTGCCCCGATCGCCGTCATGAAGGCGCAGCGAGAAATAAAAAAGGACCCGAAACGCGCGATCGAAACGCTGGAGACGGTCCTGGAAAAGGAGCCTTACAATCGTCAGGCAAATCTGGTCTTGAAAGAAGCGGCAGTGGCCGCCGACTGGCCGGAAATTGGTGTGTTTGCGCTGCGGACGTTGCTGGAAGAAAACCCACGCGACGTCAAGGTGCTGCACGAGCTCGGCCGCTTGTATCGGCAGCTTGGAGACCACGATCAGGAGGTAGAAATCTACCATCAGATCACCACAATAGATCCCCTCGATGCTGAAGCGCTCCGTTTGAGCAAAGATGCATCGGCCCATTCGTCCATGAAGAGAGGCGGTTGGACACAGGCTGAAAGTTATCGGGATCTAATCAAAGACAAAGAGGTAGCAATCTCTCTGGAGCAACAAAGCCGGATGCGATTGACCGGCGAATCGCTCGACCAACAACTTGCCGAAACGTATGCGCGACATAAAGCGGAACCGGCAAACGTGGATCTTGCGCGGCGCCTGGGCGTGTTGAACGAGCAAAAGGAGGATTTCGAGGCAGCAATTGGCTGGTATGAGTATGCCGCAGATCTCACCAAAGGCGCGGACGCCGGGCTGGTTCGAAAGGCTTGCGATTTGAAGATCAAATCCCTGGAGAGAGAGATTGCTGGGCATGAGGAGTTTCTTTCAATGCACGACGCAGCAAATGAATCGTATCCGGACCGGTCTAACCAACTCAAGGCCGCCAAAGCAAAGCGCGCAGAAATCGTCATTGCCGATGCGCGAGAGCGCGTCGCACGGAATCCCACCGACCTTCAGCTGCGATTTGAACTGGGTGAAACCCTTTTCGATGCCGGACATTTTCGTGAGGCAGTGCCGGAGTTGCAACGCGCACGGCAAAATCCACATACGCGTTTGAAAGCGATAAACCTCCTCGGTCGCTGCTACGGCGAACTTGAGATGCTGGATCTTGCGGTCAAACAACTCGAGGAAGGCTCGAAGGAAATGTTATCAATGAACGCTATGAAGAAGGAGATGGTGTACAATCTCGGCCTCGTTTACGAGCGAATGGGTGAACAGGAAAAGTCCCTGTCTTGTATGAAGCAGATTTACGAAGTGGATTACGGCTATAAGGACGTGGCGAGACGCGTGGAGAGCTCTTACGTGCGGAACATCGCGGGATCTTAAGCGTCATTTGGCCCTGCCGTCACGCTAATTTCGGGGCAGTTGTGGCGGCACGTACTTGGTGAACTAAATCGCAGTTCGTCCGCGTCCAAGCAGGCACCGGTTTTCGATTCTTAATTGCCGGGTCTCCCGGCGTCTTTCAACCGTATAAAAGCCATGAAAACTAAAATCACAGTTATTTCACAGTTTTGCATTCTTCCTTTAGTAGTCGCAGCATTCAGCCTGGCAGGAGTGGCCAGCGCAGAAGAGACTCCAGCCGGCAAGAGCTCCTCCGTCACTGCAAAGGATAAGATGTTCATGAAAAAAGCCGCCAAGGGCGGAATGATGGAAGTCGCGATGGGAAAAGTGGCTGAACAGAAGGGGCAAAGCGAAGACGTCAAGTCATTCGGCAAACGGATGGTCGAGGACCACGGCAAGGCCAATGATGAGTTAAAGAAGATCGCCGCGCAAAAGAACGTAAAATTGCCGGCAAAAGAGCCAACGGTAAGCTGGAGCTCGGATAAGGCTTACATCGATGCGATGGTCCAGGACCACGAAAAGGACCTGGCCGAATTCAAAGAGGAAGCAAACAGCGGGAATGATCCCGACGTGAAAAAGTTTGCGGAAGACACGGCCAAGGTAGTACAGGGGCATCTTGATCTTGCCAAGGAGACCCAAGGCAAGCTGAAATAAAGAAAAAGCGAGCACCGCGACGCGGCACGCTTGGCAAGGCGTGCCGCATTTTGTGTACATAGGGGCGAGGTATTCACCTGCTCTGGCCGCAAACATAATAACGCTCAAAAGCGACTTGGCTTTTGCTGCCACAAACTGAATCCTTCCAGTCCATGCGGAAGACCAAAATCATTTGCACGCTCGGCCCCGCAACAGAAAGGACGGAGGTCCTGCGACAGCTAATCCAGAAAGGAACTGATGTTTTCCGGCTTAACATGAGTCACGCTACTCATCAATGGGTCCGTGAGATTGTGCCGAGAATCCGCAGACTCGCGCAGGCAGCCGGCCGCCCGGTTGCGATTTTGCTCGATACACAGGGGCCAGCCATTCGCACCGGCGCCGTTGAGACGGATCTGCATCTCAAGCCGGGGGACATTCTGGAGTTCACTGTTCGCGGCGCCAAAAGCAAAGAGCCATGTTCCGTGGACGTGAATTACCCCGGATTCGTCAAGGACGTGGCGGCCGGCGACAAAATTTTGGTCGATAACGGCTTGATCAAATTGGTCGTGCTAGACAAGGCAAAGGATCGAGTGCGCACCAAAGTGCTGACCCCGGCAGTACTCGGTTCGCGCCGTCACATTAATCTCCCGGGTGTCCACGTGAATCTGCCGCCGCTTACCAAAAAGGATATTGCAGATGTTGGGCTTGGCACAGAGCTGGGCGTCGATTTTGTGGCGTTGAGTTTTGTGCGGGAGAAAAATGATATCGAACAACTGCGCCGGCTGCTTTCCACCAAAAAGAGTAATGCGCAGATTGTCGCAAAAATTGAGGATCAATTGGCTGTACGATCAATCGACAGGATGATTGAAGGTGCTGATGTAATCATGGTGGCACGCGGCGATTTGGGAATTGAATGTCCAATGGAGGAACTGCCAATTATTCAACGACGCATTGTCAAGAAATGCATTCGGCTCGGCAAACCGGTCATCATCGCAACGCAATTGCTGGAATCGATGGTCACGAATCGACTTCCCACCCGCGCAGAGGTGACCGACGTGGCGAACGCGGTTTTCGAGCAAGCCGATGCTCTCATGCTGAGCGCTGAAACCACGCTCGGCCGCTATCCGTTGGAATGTGTCGAGGTCCTGAATCGCGTGGCCGCGCGCATCGAGCGCAGCGGCGGCGCAGGGTATGCCAAAGATGCGCTGTTGGAAAGCGTTCGACAAAAGACGGTTGCTTCAGCCGTCGCGCTGGCGAACTCGCTGGAGGATTCGAAACTGATCGTTTTTACCTTGTACGGGAGAATGGCACGCTACGCGTCAAATCTACGGCCGCATCGAGCGCCTATCGTTGCGTTCACTCCAAGTGAACAAGTTTGCAGGCAGCTCGCGCTCTGTTGGGGAACATTTCCTGTTTGCATCAATTTTACCGGGGATCCGGATGTAACCATTGCGTCAGCCGAAAAATTGCTGCGCGCAAAAAAGCTCGCTGCGCCCGGCAACCGGATGGTGATCGTGAGCGACGTGCGCATGGGCCGCGCAATGATCGATTCTATTCAACTGCGCGTAGTAAAATAGCTGCAGACGGCCTGTTAGCGGCGCAGCCGTATCCCAGTAGATCGGGGAAGCGTTAGCGCCTTACGCTTCGACCGGCAATTCGACGTCCACCGGTCGCTCCTTCTTACTCAGAGCGCGGCGAAGTTTCGAGAGTGCGATGTTCTGCAGCTGGCGAATGCGCTCGCGTGTAACGCCGAATTTCTTACCGACTTCTTCAAGAGTTTTCGGCTTGCCACCATCCAGACCGAAGCGCTGGAAAATGATCTTCTTCTCGCGATCGTCCAAAACATCCAGCAAACCGCCGACCTCATTGCGGAGATTTTTGTCGCGCAGCAATTCGAACGGCGTCTGAGCGTCCTCGTCGCCCACGATTTCACCGAACTCAGTAGAATCATCATCGCTGATCGGTGCATCAAGCGAAGCCGGGCGGATCGATACGGTCTTTAGTTGCGAGACTTTTCCGCTCGCGATCCCGATCTCATCACCGAGCTCTTCGTCTGTTGGCTCACGGCCCAGCTCCTCACTCATTTGCAGCGAAACCCGGCGCATTTTCGAGATCTTGTCCACCAAATGCACAGGCAAACGGATCGTCTTACTCTGGTTGGCCAGCGCGCGCTTGATGGATTGCTTGATCCACCATGCAGCATAGGTGCTGAGCTTGCCGCCTTTGGCAGGATCGAAACGTTCCACCGCCTTCATCAAACCGATATTGCCTTCGGAAATAAGATCCAGAAGCGGCAAACCAAGATTCGCATAGTCATGCGCGATCTTCACAACGAGGCGCAAATTGGACCGGATCATCAGGGCTCGCGCCTCCCGATCGCCCTTCTTAATCTTCGCGGCCAACTCGATCTCCTGCTCCGGAGTCAAAAGCGGGATTTGCCCAATCTCGCGCAGGTAAATCTTAATTCCGGTATCGCTATCTTCAGCAGCCATATAACTCTTTTTCATCAAATTCTTGGGGGGTCCGGATCGACAATATCCCGTAAATGGTATTCGCCGATGCCGTCTCGATCACGCGTTGTAGCATCCTAGAAAGTATTTAACAAGGTTAAATATTCGAATCTGTGACAACCCCCGGATGTATGCTGTTCAATCTTTTTTGCAGCCGTTTTAGGCGGGGGTTTGGAGTGTCGGCGGCCTACTATGACAATGAGACACTGGCCTAACGCGCGCCATTCCTGAGACGCGCAGCCGACAACTAGATCCCCTCGACGAGGATCATGTTCGTCTTAGCTGTGCGGTGCCGCATTTTGCGCGGTTCGCGGTATTCTTCGCAATCCAGCCACTGCCTGGCGCGGTCGGTTGACTCGAATTGAAGGACCACAATGCGCTTGGGTATCCACTCGCCTTCAAGTACTTCGGCTTTGCCACCGCGGACGATGTATTTCCCGCCGTACTTCTCCACGGTCGCGCCGGCGAGCTTTTTGTATTCCTCGTAGCCGGTTGGATCATGAATATCGATTTCAACAATGATGTAGGCAGGCATCGGAAGTCAGCGGTCAGTGACCGTTGTAGCTGCGGTCTTTTGCGGCGAGTTCTGGAATTTTCTTTCGCCGTCGCAGTCGCAACCAGTTATTCCAGGTTTTGCGAAGGCTGTCGCGCGGCGTCTGATATTTTTGATTCAATTCGTTGCTCTTTAAAATCTGCGCCAGAATTCCTTTAACCGAGAAATCAGCGGTGTTGACGATTGTGTAAGCCGTGCCAACGGCAGCGGCGTGATGCGCGTCGCTGGCTGCAGTCATCGGCAAACCGCGAATCTGCGCGTACTTGAATGCGTAACGGTTGTAGCGCCGGAGGGTGGTCGCTGCGTTGAAAACCTCAATCGCATCCACTGGGAGGGTTTCCAAGGTGGAAAAACGGATTCCGGCACGGAATAAATCGTACGGATGTGGGGGAATGGCGAGACCGCCGCGTTCATGAATGATGTCACAGACTTCGCGCGCCGGTTTTCCCTTCAGATAGGGCAGCTCCGCGCCAATACAAAGAAGATGACCATCGGCAGTGGTGACCTCGACTCCCGGCAGGACGAGAAAATCATCCACTGGCAACCCATCCAGCCGCATCAAGCCTTTCTGGAGCATGTAATTCACGGCGTCGCACGTGTTGTGATCGGTTATAGCGAGGCCATTCAAACCCTTCGCACGCGCAGCCGCGATCAAGTCTTCCGGGCTGGAAATACCGTCTCCGGAAAAAAAAGAATGCGTGTGCAGGTCGATATTAAAGGGCATTGTGAGAAGCTATGGCCATTGCTTTCCTGGCCGCTACACAAGTTCTTCAACTAAAATACCTGCTTCAGCTTCGGGTTCCTTTTGAAGCTGATTGAATTGGTGATCGTATAATCGGCGATAGTACCCGGATTTTTCGAGCAGCTCGGCGTGAGTGCCGATCTCTTTGACGCGACCACCGTCCATCACAATGATTTGATCGGCGGATAAAATTGTGGAGAGACGGTGGGCGATAGCGATCACTGTGCGCCCGGTCGCCAATTTGGCCAGCGCCTTCTGAATTTGTTGTTCCGACTCGGAATCGAGGGACGACGTGGCTTCGTCGAGTAACAGAATTGGCGCGTTTTTGAGAACAGCGCGTGCAATGGCGAGGCGTTGTTGCTGGCCGCCAGAAAGAAGACATCCCTTGTCGCCAATGACCGTTTCGTAGCCCTTCGGCTGAGCCATTATGAAATCGTGCGCGTATGCGGCTTTCGCAGCCTCGTAGATTTGTTCCGCTGTAGCGTCCAGCCGCCCGAATTGAATATTGTTAAAAATGGTATCGTGAAACAGAAACGTCTCCTGAGTGACCAGCCCCATCTGTTCGCGTAACGATTTTTGCGTGACTGAGCGCAGATCCCGGCCATCGATCTTCACTGCGCCGGAGATTGGATCGTATAATCGCAGGATCAGCGAGAGGATCGTGCTTTTACCTGCGCCGCTCGCGCCGACGAGGGCATAGGTTTTTCCGGGTTCGATTTGCAAGCTTAAATTACTAACTGCATCGGTGACGGTATTGGCGTAACGGAAAGTGACGTTTTCAAAATCGATACGACCTGTTGCGGAGGTCAGCTTGATGGCTTCGGGCGAATCTCCTACGGTCGGCTCGGTATCGAGGATCGAGAAAATCGCCGTTGTGGCAGTAATTGATTGCTGCATCACGATTTGAATCTTACTGAGCGTCTTAATCGGATCGTAGAGAATGAAAATTCCTGAGATCAGTCCAAAGAATCGTCCCGCGCTCAGATTCGCAAGGTAAACATAAAGCAGAGCCAAGCCTATACCGATGGCAGCGATAATCTCAACCAGCGGGCCTGTGGCCTCCATCGACCGGATGATGCGCATCATCTGCGAGAACTGCAGTTGATTGCTGCGCTTGAATTCCTTTTCCTGGTGGGCTTCACGCGCGAACGACTTGATCACGCGAATGCCCGCAAATGTCTCCTGCATGGTCACGACCATTTCTCCCATGCCTTCAAACTGACCTCGGAGCGCTTTTCGCGCGCGACGTCCATAGATACGCAGAGGAAGCAAACAGGTCGGGAAAAGGATCAGAGTGACAACAGTGAACTTCCAATCCATCAGGAGCAGAACAATGATGGCCCCTACAATCGTGACTGGTTGCTTGAAAATATCGCTGCTGACAGCAGTCAAAGCCATTTGCACCACGCGGGTCTCGTTTGTAATGCGCGAGATCAAAAGGCCGGAACGCATCTTGTTAAAGAAGTCCATCGAAAGGCGCACCATCTTGTTGAAAAGTTGACCCCGGATGTCCGTGACCACTTTGTTGCTCACCCACTGCATGCAGTAGGTATTTCCGTACGAGCAGAGGCTGCGCACGGTCATAATCACCGGAATGGCGAGGCAGATCAGCACGATCGAATTAATCTTTGGGCCTGCATCCAACACTCCCAAATTGGAGCGTAAAGCCATAGGATTAGGCGCGGACCCGTGGAAAATCGTGCTTGTCACGCGGGAAATCGCTAACGGGAAAAGGGAACTAACACCGCCGTATGCAAAGCCCAAGAGCAAGCCGACGATAAACCGGACCTTGTATGGCTTTACGTAACTGAAAAGCCGCCGGTACGGACCGGAGGCAGCACGTAACGTTTGCCAGAATGACTGCTTTTTCTTAGCCGCTTTTGCGCCGCTCATGAAGTTTGGGCCGCCGTATGGCGCGCCAGCAGCAAATCCATAGCATCAATCACTGCTTCCGTCGAGATTTGACTCATCGGAAGGCGCGGTTGAATCGGGGAAAACCTAGTAACCGGCTGAGGCGCTGTCCCTTGCAGGATCAGTGCCGGACTTTCCCTCGGTCGCCAATGGAAAGGGTTGGTCGGCCCAAATAGAATCACTTGTGGGGTATGTGTAGCGGCGGCGAGATGCATCGGCGCGGAATCGACTGTTACCAAGAGCCGTGCCTTGCCAATTAACGCCGCAATGGTGAGTAAGTCTGTCCTGCCTGAGAGATCGACGATTTGCTGTTGCGTCTTGCTTTTAATAGCAGCGATATGTGATTGCTCGTCCGGCGACGATCCACTGGTCAGAACAAGGTCGATACCGTTGTTTGGGCCGAAGTACTCAATCACCTCCGCCCAACGCGCGGGATCCCAAAGTTTTTCCTTGCGGGCGGAGCCGGGATGCAAAATGACATACGGGCTGGTGATCTTCCAACTGCGCCGAAGCGCTTGGGCTTTCTCGAAGGCTATTTCTGGCAGGTTGAGATGTGGGACAGTAGAGAAATCCCGCCCACAGAGCGGTTTAACTAATGCCAGATTGTAGTCGATCGTGTGCATATCGCGCGTACGAACACTAACAAAATCCGTATAAGCACGGGCGCGCGTCTTCGACTGTTCACGCACTCGGTAAGATACCACGCGTCTGCGCGCGGCAGATAAGAGCGCCAGGGATGCCGAGCGATCGTTCCGTGTGAAATCGACGCAGTAATCAAATCGCCGGCCTGCGATCGAGAAGAACAGACCAAGATCGCGCAGATTGCGTCGCGCGATCAAAACGCGATCGACATTTGAGATCGCTGGCAGCGCCTCAGCGCATTCCCTGGACACAACAAGCGTCAGTTGTGCTTCTGGAAAGCTTCCACGCAAAGCTGCGATCGCAGGCGTGGTCAAAATCAGATCACCAATCCGTTTGAGTTGCAGGAGAAGAATTTTCACGGGGTTCTCACTGTAGCGGCGCTCCATGAGCACCGAACAAAAATGGGCGGTAATACACCGTCGCTACAAAACCGTCATCGCACCATTCGCATCGCCGTTTCGTATGCGTCCAGGAGCCGTGTTCGAAAATGGTCCCACGTGAAATTCTCAACTACGCGCTGTCTCGCCGCGGCACCCATTTGTTCAACGATCTCAGGATGCCCATACAAATGCTCAAGCGCCGCTGAGATTGCGTTCACATCTCCGGGCTTCACAATGATTCCCTCGACGCCATTGCGCACCACATCGCCTGCCTCGCGCGTGGTAATTTGAGGTAACGCGCAGGCCGCAGCTTCGTAGGTAACCTTGGCGCTGCCCTCCCATTGCGACGGAAAAACGTGCACCGTGCCCTGGTTGAGATAAGTCTCGGGGTCACGCACAAACCCTACAACGCGAATGCTGTCGCGCCAGAATTGCTTCAGATAGGGCTTCGCTTCTTCATGCACGAATCCGACCAACCACAGTTCGGCATCAGGCAGATTCAGCCGGTGCCATGCTTTCAGCACGTGTTGAATGCCCTTGCGCCTGATTAGTGCGCCCGCAAAAATGGCGCGAAATTTCTGTGGCCGTTTCCCCGGTCTGAAACGTTCGACATCCACCCCTCGAGGCAGGTAAAAGAGTTTTTCCTCCGGGAATCCGCGGACGCGAAAGGTGTGGGCTGCCTTTTCCGATAACACCAACAGCAGATCAGCAAGATCGTACTCTTGTATGAAACGCCGCCGCTGAAGCAATAGCCTGTTTTTCCACCTTTGAAAGGGCGAAGTCTTAACGGTTGGTGCGGCGGCTTTCGATCGCCCGACTTTCTCTTTGCCGCCGTCGCGATGCCAGGTTGGAATTTCGACAACCGAAGGAATACCGCGTCGTTTTGCTGCTTTCAGCGAGCGCAAACAGTCACCTGACCAACTATGGAACAAATCATAGCGTCCGCTTGCCACCTCCCGGGATGCGATCCAATCAAGATACTTTTTTTTAGCGCCGTAGTAATACGGCCGATCGAGAAATGAGATGAGTCGTACCGGATGCCAGCGTAGAGAACGAATTCGTGAAGCGGGAATTTCCTTCTGCCTGTTATCGTAAGCGATTGCCTTCCCGAGGAATCCTTCGCGATACGATGCACGCAACGTTTCAAATGCATCGGTATCGAGTCCGGAACCTCCGATGCGGGCGAAAATCGAATAGAGCAGGCAAGTGGGCAACGTACGCGCCTTGGGTGGGCTGGAACGTACCGGCGCAGGAGCGTTTAAAGTTTCACCCGGCATCGGGTTAGAAGTATTCTGGTGAACGTGAAGCAAGTAAAGTGTCCTTCTGTAGGCGGAACAGAACAGGCCTCTCTACTCCGCTCAACATGAAGGAAAGACTCAGGATCGCTTTTGTGCGGCGCGGTTATTCTCCTACCGGCGGTGCCGAAACGTACCTGAAGCGACTGGCGCGTGGGGTGACCGAAGCGGGACACGACCTCGAGCTTATCGCCACAGATGAATGGCCGGAGGATCAATGGCCCTTTGGATCGGTCACGCGTCTACGGGCAGAATCGGCCATTGGATTTGCTGATGAGCTGGAACAAATCCGATCGCAGCTCACCGGCGATATTTTGTTCAGCCTTGAGCGCGTCTGGAGGTGCGACGTCTATCGCGCTGGCGACGGTGTCCACCGCGGGTGGCTCGCGCGCCGGAGAAAGTTCGAGCTTCCTTTGAAACAATTCGCCCGCGCTCTCAACCGTAAGCATCAAAATCTGTTCCAGCTGGAGGAATCACTTTTCAAGAATCGCAATGCCACACGCGTGATTGTTGCTTCACAAATGGTCAAGAACGAGATCGTCGACTTTTACGGCTATCCCGCGGAGAGCATTGATATTGTTCGCAACGGCGTTCCGCTTGATACATTCCAATTCGATCCCAAGCTTCGCGAGGAAACACGCGAAAATTTGAGATTGAAATCCGACCAAATTGCACTGCTGTTTGCGGGCTCCGGTTGGGAACGTAAAGGACTGCTTTTTGCAATCCAGGCAATGGCCCTCTGCAAGGACAGAAAAATGCGTCTGCTCGTTGCTGGTCGTGGAAATAGAAAGGTCTACAACACAACACGCCTGCGCCTTTGGCGGGAGGAGCCAGTGCAGTTTCTCGGCGAAGTCGCAGACGTTATGCGCCTTTACCTGGCTGCAGACATTTTCATTTTGCCAACGATTTACGATCCGTTTTCCAACGCCTGTTTGGAGGCGCTGGCCTGCGGATTGCCGGTAATCACAACGCGCGCCAACGGGTTTAGCGAAATCATCGAGGACGGCATTCACGGCTCAATTGTCGATGACGCCGGCAGTCTGGTTGCTTTGCGGGATGCGATTCAGTTCTGGTCCGATCCATCGCGTCGACTGGCAGCGCGCTCGCCAAATATCGAGCGTGCCTCGCAGTTCGATATTTCAAGGAACGTCCAGCAAACGCTGGGGATTTTGACGCGCGTCGCGCTGTAGCGTCTCGCTGTCCCTCAACGAAGTTGCCGGACCAGCTTAGTTTGTAAGCGCAGCGTCCGCGTCCGGGAAGATCTGAAATACCTGATCGAGTCGTGAAATTTCGAAGATTGAGCGCACTGTTTCTTGTAACCCAGCCAGCACGAATTTTCCGCCGTAGCCCTCCACCTTTTGCATCGCTTCAATCAACGACGCGAGACCAGCGCTGTCGATGTAAGTCACCTCGGAAAGATCCACTACAAGACGTTCCGGTTTTTTCTCAATCATCTGATTGAGTGCCGCGGTGACAGAAGGCGAAATGTGCAGATCGATTTCGCCCTTGAGCGGCAGGACATTGGAACGATCGCGTTGCGCCGTCGGGTCAGGCTGGGAAGCGTTCTTTTTCATTTTCACCCTCCAATCGTCAGTGGATCACCATCCGAGCGTATTGATAATGGTTTCCACATCTGCAAGGTCATCAATGAGGACGTCCGGCTGATGTTTTGCAAGTTCATCACGGCTCCATCTGCCGGTCGCCACCGCAATCGTGCGCGCTCCGAGCGCTTTACCGCAGGCAACATCGCGAGGCGTGTCGCCAATGACATCTATCTCCGATGCAACAAACTCGCGGCCATGTTTCTCCTTCGCTCGCGCGCGAGCAAACCGACCCAGCTGGTTGCGGTCGCGGTGATCGTCGGCAAACGCACCAAATTCAAAAAAATGCCAGACGCCGTAGTGATCAAGTTTCAGTTGCGCTCCACGAGCGACGTTTCCCGTGAGAAGGGCAAGCACCACATGCGGCCGCGACTTGAGTCTTTCGAGCAATTTGAGGACGCCTGGGAGCAGTTTGCCTTTTCGGCGCGGCAATTCCAGCGAAAGAAAATGGACGTAACTATCCAGGAACGCGCTCACGTTTTCGTTAGTCGCGGGAATCTTATGCTTGCGCAAGATGTTGAGCACTATCCCCGAATCGGTCATGCCTGCGATCTCGATGCCGCTCAGATCATCATCGATTCCGAAACGCTCTTTAAAGGCGCGCTTCAAAGCTTCCACCCCCGCTCCTCCTGAATGGATCAACGTCCCGTCAATATCGAAGAGCAGCAGGCGGCTCGCGGTTGCGGATTTGGGATTGCGAATTGCGGATTGCATTTCTGTAGCGGCACGATCCGAGCGCCGTCATAAGGTGGTACACTTTTCCAAGTTGTGCATTTCCAAAAACCGAAGATTCGATCTCGGCAAGATCTCGACCGCCAGAGACCGTCGTCACATCTTACAGAGGCGGCGCATGCATCAACAGAACGGCAATCATGCTTCCGAAAAACACGAGCAGCACAATTCCCAGGCCGATAAATATTCCATTTCGAATCGGGTCACTCTGCTTTTTTTGGCGCCGGAACGGCGACTCATTGGCAAAACTGGAAAGTGCTGCAACTGGTTTCGACGTCTGGACCTTGGTGACCAGGCCCTTCAGCATCTTACCCAAATCCAGCCGCAAATTTAGCATTTTACTTGAGCGATCTGAAACTACGTTTATACGCAGATTAGAAGTTCCTCGATTTTACTCGGAATGACAAGAGGGAGCTAATTGACCCAATAGCGCCGCACTCGCATAGTGGCGCTTTCATGGCGATTGAGTTCACGCGCAATTTCTGCATCATCGCGCACATCGATCACGGCAAAACCACGTTGTCGGACCGATTGCTTGAGCGTACTGGCACGATCCAGGAACGGGAAAGACAGGATCAGCTTCTTGATTCAATGGACTTGGAACGGGAGCGCGGGATCACAATCAAAGCGCATCCAGTGACGATGCGTTACACCAGCAAATCGGGGGAGACGTATCGCCTGAATCTGCTCGATACACCGGGGCACGTCGATTTCGCTTATGAAGTCTCCCGCAGCCTGGCGGCATGCGAGGGTGCCTTGTTAATCGTGGACGCGGCGCAGGGCGTGGAGGCGCAAACCGTGGCGAACGTTCATCTCGCTCACAAACAGGGGCTAACCATCGTTCCGATTATCAACAAAATCGATCTGCCGAACGCCGACGTCACCTCAGTGAAGCGCCAGTTGGAAGAAATACTCGCCATACCTGGGGAGGAAGCGATCGAGGCGAGCGCGAAGATGGGGATTGGTATTGAGGAAATCCTGGAGGCAATCGTGAAACGCATTCCGCCGCCGCAACCGCCAGCAGATGAAACTTTGCGCGCAGTTTCCGGAACAATGGAAGCGAATCACCCAATCATGTTGATGAGCAACAATGCTCGCTACGAGATCAAGGAGGTCGGCGTGTTTACGCCGAAGATGCTTATGCAGGAAAAGCTCAAGCCCGGCGACGTCGGTTTTTTCATCGCGAACATCAAATCAACTGCCGACATAAAAATCGGCGACACCATCACCGACCAGCGCCATCCCGCGCGCAAGCCGCTTATCGGGTTTCAAGAAATTCACCCGATGGTCTTCAGTGGAATTTATCCAATCAATACCGGCGACTTCGAACATCTGAAGACCGCGATCGGAAAGCTGCGGCTGAATGACTCCGCATTTGTCTATCAACCGGAAAGCTCCGTCGCGTTGGGCTTCGGCTTTCGCTGCGGATTTCTCGGGCTGCTTCACATGGAGATCATTCAGGAACGGCTTCGGCGCGAGTACGACATGGACATCATCGCGACGAGTCCAAGTGTGGTCTATGAGGTGCTGACCACACGCGCAGAAAAATTCCTGATCGATAACCCAGCTCACCTGCCCAATCCCAGTATGATTCAGGAGATTCGAGAGCCGATCGTAAAGGCATACGTGCTCTGTCCGAATGAAAACATCGGTGACATCCTGCAACTAATTCTGGAGAAGCGCGGCCAGATGGAACGCACCGAGTCGCTCGATACGCGCCGGGTGATGTTGCATTGCGAACTGCCGCTCAACGAAATTCTTGTCGACTTCAATGACAAAATTAAGAGCATCACGCGCGGCTACGGCTCGATGGATTATGAGCACGCCGGCTATCGGCCAGCAAAATTGGTAAAGCTGGACCTGCTCGTGAATGGCGAACCAGTCGATGCGTTTTCAACAATCGTGCACAAAGATCGCGCAGAAGCGCGCGGCCGCCAGTTGGCGGCTAAACTGAAGGAAGTCATTCCGCGTCAGCTTTATCAAGTGGCGATTCAGGCAGCTATTGGCGGGAAAATTATTGCGCGCGAGAGTGTTTCCGCGTTACGAAAAAACGTGACTGCAAAATGCTACGGCGGGGATATCACCCGCAAACGGAAATTGCTGGAGAAACAAAAGGAAGGGAAAAAACGAATGAAAAGCATCGGGAAAATCAACATTCCTCAGGAGGCGTTTATCGCGGTGCTGAAGGCAC
>Ga0310810_10003675_pt1 | contig 16808 bp, 8 predicted proteins | sample NCmetagenome_FD_207641 | JGI IMG/M metagenome (GOLD analysis project Ga0310810, IMG submission 207641) | Soil microbial communities from experimental microcosm in Duke University, North Carolina, United States - NC | ecosystem: Engineered > Artificial ecosystem > Soil microcosm > Unclassified ... | reverse complement strand
CGCCCTCAGGCCAAAAGACCTATCTGATGGCCAAAGCTGGCGGTAGCTTTGCAGTCAACAATCTCACGCTCACGTTTGATGACGCTGCTCCGACGCTCTTGCCGCAATCAACACTGCTTGTTTCCAGCACTAACCGACCCAGTTGCTATGCCGTCGTGCCGCCACCCTTCCCCGTGCCGGCACCCGTCGGGCCCGCAAGCACGAACCTCGCCGTGTTTAACGGCTCCAACCCTAACGGTCCCTGGTCGCTGTATGTCTTCGATGACACTCTCTTTAACTCGGGAGTGATTTCCAATGGCTGGGTGTTGAACCTGCTTAATTCTCACCCAATCCTCGGCGACGCCGATTTGGGTGTTTACATGAGTGCCGCGCCGGACCCTGTTATCGCTGGCACGCCGGTAACCTACTCACTAACCGTTACAAATTACGGACCAGGAAACGCAACCAATGTTCTTGTCTCGGCCTCCTATCCTCCCAATGTCGCCTTCGTCAGCGCTACTCCGGGAGTCGGCACGGCGACTAATTCCGCCGGCCAGATTACCTGGAGCTTCAATTCGCTCGCCCAAGGTGCGACCGCTTCATTGTCAATGATCTTGCGGCCTCCAGCAGCTGGTTTCATCACTAACTCCGCCGTCGTTAGTGCCGATTCGAGCGACCTCAATCCCGAGGACGATACTGCAGTCTCTGTAGTCACGGCCGTCGCTCCAACATCCGATCTGGCCATCGCGCTTACCGATACACCTGATCCGGTTCTCAGTGGTCACAATCTCACTTACAACATCACGGTCTTGAATCTCGGGCCGGCCGTTGCCAACGCGGTCTCAGTTACCGATACCTTGCCGCCGGGCGTCGGCATCGTTTCGGTGTCCCCTGCAGCCTTTACCTTCGACGGCAGCACTGTTTCCTTCCCGAATCTTGGTGACTTAGCCAGCGGCGATTTCCTTACGGCTACTATTGTGGTCACTCCGCTGGTTGGCGGCACGCTGACTAACACCGTCACCTGCTCATCGACTCTCACTGATCCATTGAAGCTAAACAATACTGCCTCGGTAAAAACGGATGTGCAGGCTGTTCTGCTCAATGTCGTTCACAGCAACGGAACCCTGGTGTTCAGTTGGCCGGTCGACGCGGCCGGCTATTACCTGGAATCAGCAGCCGATTTGACAGCCCCGATCACCTGGGCCCGCGTGACGAGCCCGCCCCCGGTGCAAAGTGGATCCGTTATGACTGTAACGCTGCCGGTCGGACCAGGGACCGGTTTCTTCCGGTTGCACGGGCAGGGCCAATAAACACGGTGCTTGACGAGCGGCGCCAGAAGATCTGTTATTAAGTACTTGAACTATGCTGCGACGAATGCCTCACCAGGGGTTTCCTGGACCGCTGGACGTGTCGCTGTGCTCTTTTTTTACCCCATTCCCTAACTGACTATGAAGTCGTTCATTCACCGTTCGCGATCGCAGCATGGCCAAGGGCACCGTGCGGTCTTCACTCTATCGTTGTGCGTTATTGGCGCATTTTTTTCGGCTCTTTCCGCCGCCGCTGAGCCGATCAGTGAAACCGCCCTGCTACAAATCGCGGCCCTGCGTGCGGAAAAGGAATCCCGCACTCCGGCTCAGCGAAAAATCGATTCGCAGTTAATCTACGGTCTCAAACAAAGCCTCAATCAACCCGTCGCACAAGGCGTTCCCAACCTGCGCGTGTTCCTGCCAAAAGAAACCGATGGCCGGGTCTGGGTCGATTTGAACGCCGACATCACGCCCGAGTTGCTCAGCTTCATCACCAGTTCCGGTGGTACTGTCCTAAACAGCTTTCCTCAGTTCAAAGCCGCGCGCATCCTTATCCCGCTGGCCTTCACCGAGACCCTCGCGGCTCGTCCCGACGTCCAGTTCCTTCAGGCCGCTGTTCCTGCGACACGGCACACCGGCAGCGTAGATTCAGAAGGTGATACAACGCACAGCGCCGCCACTGCCCGCAATGGCTTCAACGTTCTTGGCTCCGGCGTCAGGGTCGGGGTCATGTCCGACAGCGTCGATTACATGGCTCAAGCCCAGTCGACCGGAGACCTGCCGCCAGATGTCGTCGTGTTACCTGGCCAAAGCGGTGTTCCTGGAAGCGGTGAAGGCACAGCCATGATGGAAATCGTTTATGACCTGGCACCCGGAGCGAGCCTCTTCTTCGCTACCGGCGACGGAGGGCCGGCAAATTTCGCGCAGAATATCCTCAATCTACGTTCGGCAGGCTGTAACATCATCATTGATGATTTGCGATACCTCAACGAATCGCCGTTTCAGGATGGGATAGTTGCGCGGGCGGTCAATACCATCACCGCCAGCGGCGGCCTCTATTTTTCTTCGGTCGGCAATGTTGGCAATCTAAAAGACGGGACCTCGGGAACCTGGGAAGGAGACTTTATGGACGGCGGCACTGCCGGACCCCCGGTTGACGGAAAGACCGGAAATGTCCACAGCTTTGGTGCTGCCAATTACAACGTGGTGACCCAACCTGGTGGCCCCGTCCTTCTTTTTTGGTCGGATCCTCTCGGTGCCTCTACCAACGATTACGACTTGTATGTTCTTGATACCAACGGAACCGCGGTCGTAAGCAGTTCCACCACGATTCAAAACGGGAGTCAGGATCCCTTCGAACTCTGCCCTCCCGCAAACTTCAATGAGCGCATCGTCATCGTCAAAGCCACTGGCGATCCTCGCTTCTTGCATCTAGCCAACTTTGTCGGCGTGTTAGGAACCAGTACGGATGGCGAAGCCTACGGACATTGTGCTGCCACCAACGCCTTTGCTGTCGCCGCAGTCGACATTCATACCGCGTTTCCAAATCCCTTTACCGGCGGCCCCAATCCCGTCGAAACTTTCAGTAGCGACGGTCCTCGCCATGTTTTTTACAACGCCGATGGCAGCGCAATTACCCCAACTAACTTCCTTTCGACCGGCGGGTTCATTCGTCAAAAACCGGATATTGCCGCCGCCGATGGCGTCGTCACCACCCTACCGCCTTTCTCCGGCTTAAATCCGTTCTACGGCACCTCCGCTGCAGCGCCGCACGCCGGCGCCGTTGCTGCCCTGCTCAAATCCTACAATCCGCAGCTCGATCCCGCGGCCATCCGTTCCATTTTGACCAGCACCGCTCTCGATAATGAGGGACCGGGATACGATTTCAATTCCGGTTTCGGCATCGTGATGGCCGATCGCGCCTTGGCGGCTGCGCCACCTCCACCCCCGCTGCCTACCCTTGTTATCTTCACCAATTATATCTCTGCCGGTAATGGGGATGGGATCATCGATTACAACGAATGCAATAACCTCGACGTCGTCCTGACCAATATCGGTCGCGCTGACGCGACCGGCGTACGCGTCACCGTCTCGACCACTACGCCAGGAGTCGCTGTTGCCCAGCCCACCTCTGCCTATCCCAACATCCTGACCAATACCTCCGGGACAAACTTGTTCTCCTTTAAGGTCAGCACCGCGCCGGACTTTGTTTGCGGTTTGCCGATCCGCCTTACCCTGATTGTCAAAAGTGATCAGGTCGCCACTACCAATCGAATCACTCTCCAAACGGGTGTGCCGGGGACGCCACTGCGCTTTGACAATCCCAATCAGGTCGCCATCCCTGATCTGGGTACCGTAACGTCAACGATCCTTGTTTCAAATATCGACTTTGCTTTAAGCAAGATCACCGTTTCTCTCTACTTGACCCACCCGTTTGATTCCGATCTGGTATTGAGGTTGATTGGCCCGGATGGAACTACCAGCGTCTTGTCTCAAAACGAAGGTTTCAACGGCCAGAATTATGGCCTGGGTTGCAGCCCCGATTCGGCGCGCACTACATTTGATGATGCCGCCCTCACGCCAATCAGTTCGGGCACCCCGCCGTTCCTTGGTTCCTACCAGCCGGAAACGTCCCTGGCCAGATTCGGCGGTAAGACCGGCACGAATGTTAATGGCGCCTGGAAACTTGAACTCAGCGACACAGCTCGTTTTGACACGGGCGTGCTTCAGTGTTGGGCGTTGCTGATAACACCGACGATATGCTCGACTAATGGCGGTGGTGAGTGCCCGGGCTCCGATTTGGCCATCGGCATGATTGGCCAGCCAGAACCTGCAATCATTGGCAGTCCGCTCACATACATTATTTCTGTCACTAACAATGGTCCCAGCTCAGCCAAGAATGTCGCCATCAGCCAGGTCTTGCCCGATAGCGTCGTCTTCCTTTCCGCTTCGACGTCTCAAGGGTCCTGGGCGTATGCCGGCGGAGTGGTAACGGCCAGTTTGGGTAAAATGAACGCCCGGGGCGTCGCAACGGTTACAGTCATTGGCCTGCCTACCATCGCTGGTCTAATCGCTTCGTCCGCGAGCGTCTCCTCCGAGCAGACCGATTTCGATCTGTCCAATAACAGCACCACAACCACCTCCCACGTAAACCCCCCAACCGCTGACCTCGCCGTCGGATTACTGGCTTCTCCTAGCCTCCTCTCGGTGGGTGGCAACGTGACTTACTCCCTCGCTTTGACCAACAATGGCCCCAGCCCTGCCTCAGGCGCTACGGTAACGAACGTATTTCCGGATGGCATCGTCCTTCTCGGCGAGTCGCTCTCCCAGGGCAATCTGATCGCTTACGGCAATACGGTGGTGTGCAATTTCGGCGGTCTGGCCAAGGGGGCTCAGGCGACAGCTACAATCAATGCCACTGTTATCAAGCCTGGTACACTTATCGCCACCGCTTCTGCTTCCGCCAACCAAATTGATCCGGTCGCAATAAATAATTTCGTCGCTACCCCCGTTACGGTTGGTCCCTCAGCCGACCTCGCATTAACGCTGGTTGCGTTCCCGAATCCGGTCGTGCTGTCCAGTAATATGACCTTCGTCACCACCGTGACCAACCATGGACCAAGCATCGCCACTAACACGGTCATGACTCAAACGCTGCCGATTGGCGTCAATGTCGTCGCGACGAGCGTTTCCCAGGGGACTTTCTCCTTCAACAATGGAAACCTCGTTTGCAATCTTGGCACACTGCCCCAAGGCGGCGGCGCGACCATAACCGTCACCGTTACCTCTACCAAATTGGGTAACTTGCCCTCGACTGCGTCAGTCTCGTCACCGCAATCCGATCCTGACCAAGCCAACAACTCGGCCACCGTCATTGGCCAGGTCTCGACTCCGTTTGTCAATATTGTCTCGGCAGGCGCCACTTTAACCTCCGAGAGTCTCTCACCCGCTGACGGCGCGCTCGAGGCCGGGGAGGCCGTCATCGTTCAATTCCGGCTCCAAAATACTGGAAACATCGCGAATACGAACCTGGTAGTAACGCTGCTGCCGACTGGAGGCGTAACCTCCCCCAGCGGTCCTCAGACCTATGGCCTCATTCAACCCATCGGGATACCGGGGGGAGTCCCCATCTCCAAACCGTTCACCTTTACGGCCAGTGGCACTAATGGTGGCACCGTCTTGGCAACGCTCCAGCTTCAGGATGGACCTAATACTCTTCCACCTATCACTTATACGTTCCCGCTTCAAAATGTTTCTTCCTTTGCTAATACGAACTACATCACCATCCCGAGTGTCGGATCGGCGACCAACTATCCCTCTGTGATTAATGTCACGGGTATCACGGGAACCGTCGGGAAAGTGACTGCTACGTTGTTTGGTTTGACGCACAGTTTCCCCCATGACGTCAACGCCCTTCTGGTCGGTCCGACCGGCGCCAGGACGCTTCTCTTGTCCCACGCCGCGGGCGGATCCACGGCGAATAATGTCACTGTGACCTTCGATGATACTGCCCCAACACCTTTGGCGGCTTCGGGATCGATTGTTTCGGGCACGTGGCAGCCTTCGGCTTATCCGCCGTCGCCCATCTTCTCAAATCCCGCGCCCGCAGGTCCGTATTCTGCCGCGCTTTCGTCCTTTAATGCTCAGGACCCAACTGGCAATTGGTCGCTCTATATCCTGGACGATTCTGCTGGTGATGCAGGTTTTGTCGCCGGCGGTTGGGACCTCGACTTCACGGTTATAACCCCTGTGAACGAACTGGCGGAACTCGGACTTTCGGTCAATGCCACCCCATCGCCCGTGCTGTCCGGTGATAGGCTCACTTACACATTCCTGATCACAAACGCCGGGCCCAATACCGCAACTGGAGTCACTTTCACTAACCCATTGCCGGCGGGTGCCACCTTGGTCTCAGCGGTCACTTCTCAAGGCAATCTTGTCACTAGTGGAAATGTTATTATCGGCAACCTTGCCAGCCTCAATCCGAAGGCCTCGGCGACGGTAACCGTTGTCGTTCGAACAGGCGTTGCCGGGCAACTGACCAACTCAGCCTCCGTCGGGGCTTTCCAGACCGATATTCGCCCGGTCAATAACCAGGCAACGATCGTCTCCACCGTCAGTGTTCCGACCGCCGATCTCGCTATCAGCATGGCCGCTGATCCCGGCACCGTCTTCGTCGGCAGTAACCTGACCTACACGGTCCTTGTCACCAACAACGGGCCGAACAGCGCCATCAATGTAGTCGTCACTGCCCCATTGCCGGCTGGGTCGGCTTACCGATCCGGGTCGGCAACCCAGGGATCAGTCCAAATCAACGGCTCCTCAGTCGTAGCCAACCTCGGTGTTCTCGCAGCTCAAACCGCTGCCAAAGTGACATATTCCATTTCACCGCTTGTGTCCGGTCCGGTGACCAACATCGCCACAGTCGCGACGGGCTCAACCGACCCGATTACACAAAACAATTCTGCCTCGGCGCTCGCGACCGCGATTGCCCCCGCACCCGTTATTCAAACTGCCGGCGCTGCGCTCATCTCGGAGAGCTTTTCACCACCCAACGGCGCGATCAATCCGGGCGAAACCGTCACGCTTTCTTTGGTCTTAACGAATGCAGGCGTCGTTGATACCGCCAATGTCGTTGCGTCGCTTTTGGCTTCGGGCGGAGTTACCGCTCCCAGTGGTTCAGCATCTTATGGTCCGCTGACTCATGGGGGGCTGTCCGTCGCTCGCGCCTTCACGTTTACAGCAAGCCCCTCCGCGACCGGTGCTATTATCGCAACCCTGCAATTGAATGATGGTCCCAAAGACCTTGGCACCGTCGCCTTCGTCTTCAACTTGCCCGGTGCCGCTTCTTTCGCGAATACCAATTCCATAGTTATTCCCGAGCAGGGCGCTGCTACTCCCTATCCTTCTATCATTAATATCTCAGGCCTGACTGGGTTCGTGCACTCCGCGACGATTACCCTCAAGGGCCTGTCGCATAGTTTCCCGCGCGATATCAATGTGCTATTGCTTAATCCGGCTGGAGCCAGCACTTTGGTGCTGTCCCACGCGGGCGGTGCTCATGGTCTCAATAATGTGACGCTCACGTTCGACGATGCCGCGACGGGACCGTTGCCTTATGACGCCCAGATTGTTAGCGGGACCAATACACCGACTCAATATGGCTCTATCTCTTCGATCCCGAGGCCGGCGTTCTCCGTACCCTATGCCACCACCCTCAGCGCCTTGAACGGTGTCGACCCGAATGGCTCCTGGGCTCTCTATGTCTATGATGATTCGGCAGGCGACGCGGGTGTTATTGCGGGAGGTTGGAGTTTGAATCTGACGACGGTGTCACCGGTCAGCCCGCCGGCAGACCTCGGGTTGAGCCTTTCTGGCGCACCCAGCTCAGTATTACTCGGGGGCTCAGTCACTTACACGATTGCAGTGACCAATTCCGGTCCTTCCCTGGCTCCTGATGTCGTCGTCATGGATGCACTCCCGGCGAGCTTCAATGTCGTTTCGAACTTCACCAGCCAGGGTAGTGCATCGGTTGCCGGCAGCACTGTCATGTTTGATTTGGGGCCGTTAGATATCGGCTCGACTGCAAATCTTTCTGTAACTGCCGTCCCCACCATTTCAGGATTATTTACTAACACCATCTCCGTCTCGGGTTCCTATACCGACCTCAATCCAGCGAACGACTCCGCCACGACTTCCACTTCAGTCTCGAGCCCCGTACCGACGATCCTCCACGGCGCTTTTGTCGGTGGCCAGTTCCAGCTCACGGTCTCGGGGCAACCGGGTCTGACCTACGATATTCAGGCGTCCACCAACTTGACCTCCTGGGTTTCGCTCGGTCTGCATACCGCGCCTTTCAACGGCGTCTTCACGGTCACCGATAGCAGCTCTCCTGGTCTCCAGACCCGCTACTATCGAACCGTGCGGCAGCTGCCTTGAAAGTCATCGGTTTGACCGGTGGGGTCGGCATGGGCAAATCCACCTGTGCTGATCTCCTCCGCGCCCGCGGTCTTCCCGTCATAGATACGGATGATTTAGCCCGCGTCGTCGTTGAGCCGCAACAGCCGGCCCTTACCGAAATTCGAGAACTCTTTGGGCCCTCTGTTCTTACCGAGGATGGACACCTCCGCCGGGACGAGCTGGCTCGGCGCGTTTTTGCCGACCCCGCCGCTCGCAAGCAATTGGAGCACATCCTGCATCCGAGAATTCGCCAGCTTTGGCGTGCGCAGGTGGAAACCTGGAGGACTGAAAGTCATTCCCTGGCGCTGGTTGTCATCCCGCTCCTCTTCGAAACCGGCGCACAGTCGGAGCTCGACGCCACCATTTGCGTCGCTTGCACCGCATCAACGCAACAGCAACGCCTGCTAGACCGTGGCTGGGATCGACAGCAGATCCAGCGGCGCATCGATGCTCAATGGCAGGTCCAAAATAAGATCGCTGCCGCCGATTTTTTAATCTGGAGCGAGGGCAGCCTCGAATTGCATGCCGCTCAGCTCGACCGCATTCTCCATACCCTCGATGAGAGAGTCAGAGGAGCCCTTTTGAAACACCCTGTTACCCCTCTGTAGCGCCGTTGTACCGGGTCGACCTCGACAATCTCTCGGTAAAATGCAGAGCGTTACTGTGTAGCGGTTCCCGCCCCTAAATATACCCTCTCCCTCCTCCCTCTTCTGCCCTCTTCCAATAGAACAATCGCTTGTCCGCGCATCACGCATCACGCCTCACTTCTCACTTTCCAAGTGCATTTCCATCGTCCTCTGCTAACTTGTGCCCACCATGGTCCTGACCCAACAAGAATTGCGGAGTCTGGTCGACGCAAAAACTCGCTCCCCGCACACCCTTCTGGGTTTACATCCGCTCGGTAACGGGGCGGGACTGGTCGCGCGCGCGATGGTCCCTCACGCAACGAAGGTCGAGATTGAACCCGTTCACGAGAAGGACAAGCCAGTCATTACCCTCAAGCGCATCCCCAAGAGCGATGTCTTTGAAGGCACGACTTCTGAATCCGAGCGAGTCTATGCCTATAATCTCGTCATCACTGACGACACCGGCGCGATCCGCCGTACACGCGACCCGTATTCCTTCCTCCCTACTTTAGGCGAGTCCGATTTGTATCTCTTCGGCAAAGGTGACGAACGCCGGATCTACGACAAACTCGGCGCCCAATTGAGGACCATTGATGGAATCGCCGGAACCAGCTTCGCCGTTTGGGCACCTAATGCCCAGCGCATCAGTGTCGTCGGGAATTTCAACAACTGGGATGGGCGTTGTCATTTAATGCGTTCTCTGGGGCCCTCCGGTGTTTGGGAAGTCTTCATCCCAGAGGTTGGTGAGGGCACACTCTACAAGTATGAGGTTCGCGATCGGAATGGAAGAATTCGATTGAAGACCGATCCTTTCGGCTTTTTCTTCGAAACCCCGCCCAAGAACGCCTCGATTGTCTGGGATAATCGCAAATTCAAGTGGACAGACGAAAACTGGCTGGGCCGGCGCCGCACCTACGACCCGCTGCGTTCTCCACTCAGCATCTACGAAGTGCATCCGGGGTCCTGGAAGAAGAAATCGCTTGGCGAATCTTTCAGCTATCGCGAACTGGCCGAGCCGCTGGTTGCCTATGTGAATCAAATGGGCTTCACCCATGTTGAGTTTCTCCCCATTGCTGAACATGCCTTTTATCCTTCCTGGGGATACCAGGTGACTGGCTTTTACGCTCCGACAAGCCGTTATGGGACCCCGGAAGATTTTCAGTTCCTGGTCAACGCCCTCCACGAGGCCGGTATTGGGATCATCGTCGATTGGGTGCCGGCTCATTTCCCGCGCGATGATTGGGCGCTGGCCCAGTTTGATGGCACAGCGCTCTATGAACATGCTGATCCTCGCAAAGGAGCCCATCAGGACTGGGGCACTTTGATTTTCAACTACGGCCGTCATGAAGTTAGCAATTTTCTGATGGCCAATGCCCTCTTCTGGTGTGATCGTTTTCACATCGACGGCCTGCGCGTCGATGCCGTTGCCTCCATGCTCTATTTGGATTATTCGCGCAAAGAGGGAGAATGGATCCCCAACCAATACGGCGGCCGGGAGAATCTCGAAGCTATCGAATTCTTGCGTGCCTTCAATCACATTACCCACACCGAGTTTCCCGGGGTCATGACGATTGCTGAGGAATCCACCGCTTGGCCGCTGGTAACCCGGCCCCCTTATCTGGGAGGCCTGGGCTTTTCCTTTAAGTGGAACATGGGCTGGATGCACGACACCTTAAAGTATTTCAGCCTCGATCCGGTCTACCGCAAGTACCATCAGAATGATCTGACCTTCGCGATGCTGTATCATCACCACGAGAATTTCATCTTGCCGCTCTCCCATGATGAGGTCGTTCATGGAAAAGGCTCTTTACTCGGCCGCATGCCGGGTGATGATTGGCGCCGCTTCGCCAACCTCCGCCTCCTGCTGGGTTACCAATGGTGTTTTCCGGGCAAAATGCTTCTGTTCATGGGCGGAGAGTTTGGGCAAAGCGATGAATGGAATGCCAACGCTGAACTCGATTGGTGGTTGCTCAACGCGGGCCCTTACCACCTCGGCCTGCAACATTTCGTGGCTGATCTTAACAAGTTCTACGCGGGTGCGCCTTCGTTATGGAAATCCGATTACGACGTCAGTGGGTTTTATTGGCTCGATTGTTCCGACACTGAAAACAGTGTCCTCTCCTTTGTTCGCCAGGAGGCCGGCAGCTCAAATCCGCTCGCGGTTATCCTCAACTTAACTCCGGTTCCGCGATACCGCTACCGTATCGGCTTGCCGCGCCCCGGCAAATGGCTGGAGGCCCTAAACAGTGATGCTGCGACGTATGGCGGAAGCAATGTCGGCAATCTAGGCGGCGTGGTAGCCACCCAGCACAAGTCCCATCATCAGCCGTATTCGGCCGAGTTTACTCTCCCTCCTCTCAGTATTACGGTTTTCCAACCGGAAAAATAAGTCCAGAGTCTCAAAACAATAATTCGGTAGTTCTTCCTTTGAGGCGGTCGAGTTTCCGCCTTTGGATCTCGAACTTTAGATCAGCGCGTGCGCCGATCTAAAACAAACACAGCGGATTTGCCACGAACTGGCTTAATCAGGAACGCTGGACCGCTCAACCTCGCCCACGCCCTCGCGCTTAGATCGAAAGTTGAACGATGCGTTCCCGCATCTGTGTGCTCCAACGTTCGTAATAACTGATCAAATGGTAAAGCGTTTCCATCCGCGTGAGCTTTGCAGATCGATCGGATGTTCCTTCGGAGTGTTGCCAATGCGCGTCCAATTCTTTGATTTCCTGGATCAGCGGCTCGCGCTGTGAGTCGAGCCGTTGCAGCAATGCCCTCAGCCTTTCGGTTTGCTCCTGTCCGGCCTCAAAAAAACTCACCTGAAGCAATGGCGAAGCTGCCTGGCGTTTTCGGTTAAGGAATTCATCCGTTTGACGGCACGCTTGACCTATTTCCAGGGAAATGTCCATCAGAGCCGGTGGAATATTCTGAATTGGTTCAAGTTTCCCGCCCCGTTCAAGTTCCAACAGGTGCCGCAGTCGTTCCTTTGGTTCCCGCAGGCACTGGTAGGCAGCGTTCAGTTCAGCATACCGTTCTTGAGCCTGATTTCTTTCGGCGATCTCGGCGTTATGAACCCTGTCCGGGTGCATTTGGGCCGAAAGCGTCAGGAATTCTTTCTTCAGAGCTTCCGCATCGAGCCATGGTCGCCGAGGTTCATTTAGAAGGGCGAAATAATCAGTCATGGCCCGTGCGGTGATCTTGGACGGCGTCTGCGTCAGGAAAAGGGGCCTGACGTGATGATCGTCATCACGCGCTAAAGCTCTCCCCGCACGAACAACTAGTCGCAGCGTTAGGGTTTTTTACCTTAAAACCGCCATCCAACGCGTCGATAAAATCCAACTCACTGCCGGTCACATAAAGGGCGCTTTTAGGGTCCACAACGACCCTGACGCCTGCGGTTTCAACCAGGATATCCCGGTTTGCCGGCGCGTCCTGAAGATCCATCTTGTACTGCAGTCCTGAACAACCTCCTCCGACGACCGCGACGCGCAGCACCCCGCCCGCTCGCCCTTGTTTAGACAATAACGACCCGACCTTCGTGCCGGCACTGGGCGTCAATTTGATGAGACGCTCGTCTCCGACGCGAAAGGCCGGAGGATTACTCGCGGTAGCTGCTGGCTTTGCAATCATCGAATGGGTGCAACTTATCGGTCCGCATACCAGACGTCAACGTACTCGGGTTAGCAGTAGTGCCATGGAATTTGGGCGCATCGTTCGTAATCGGGAATGGCTCTCGGCCACCGATAGGTAGACGGTCTGTGGTGCACATCACTCGCAACTCCGCGATAAGTGTCCAATTGGCATAAGAATAGCTCCGCTGGCGTCGTACGGATTGTCCACCGTGGCCATCCTGCACCATTGGGTCGTCGGCCCTCTCAAATACAGCCACTGCCCTATCAAAAAACATATGAGCAACAGCGAATCTTACTCCCGTCCGGTAGCGGTAACCGATTTGGACGTCCAAGCACGCGGAACTTTTGTCTCGCGCACCTACGCTCATCTTTTCGGGGCTGTTAGTGCCTTTATTCTCATCGAAATCTTTCTCTTCAAGACCGGCTTGGCCCCAATGATTGCAAAGGCTTTGCTGGGTGTCTCCTGGTTGTTGGTCTTAGGGGGCTTCGTTGTGATTTCATGGCTGGCCAGCCGCACGGCGCATTTGGCGGTCTCCAAGGTCTCCCAGTACATCGCCCTGGCTTGTTATGTTATCGCGGAGTCGATCATCTTTGTCCCACTTTTATACATAGCCGACAAGGTCGCGCCCGGAGCCATCACCAGCGCTGCTGCGGTCACCTTCCTCGCCTTTGCGGCACTCACCGCGATGGTATTTCTGACCGGAAAAGATTTTTCCTTTTTGCGTGGCCTGCTCGTCTGGGGCGGGATTATTGCTTTGGCTTTGATTATTGCCGGCGCCGCGTTCGGATTCCACCTTGGGACCTATTTCAGCGTCGCGATGGTCGCTTTCGCAGGTGCCGCCATCCTGTACGACACATCGAACATCCTTCACCACTATCCGGAGGATCGTTATGTCGCAGCCGCTCTCGAACTTTTTGCCTCCGTGGCGCTGCTGCTTTGGTACGTGCTCCGCCTGTTCATGTCTCGCCGGTGATTTTTGGTAAGCCAAGTGACGGTGGGCCCGGCGCCAGTGCGCCGGGCTTTTTACTTTCGCGAAGGACTCGTGGAACTCGTCCTTCCGAAAGAGGTTATAGCCCGAGGCGTTTGAAACGGCTGCTGACTTCCTGAAAGTGAAAGTCAAGCGAGCAGAGCTTCTCGAGCTCGCCTGGTTTGAAATACTTTGCCACATCCGGGTCGCCCTTGAGCTGCTCGAGAAAGTCGGCATCGTTCCGCCCGGCATGCTTGGCTTCCCACGTGCGCATCGCGTTTCGTTGCACCAGCTCGTAGGCCTCCTCACGCGTAAGCCCTTTCCGAATTAGCGCCAATAGAACCGTCTGTGAATTCCACATCCCAAGCGAGAGCTGGAGATTCCGCTTCATGTTCTCGGAATAAACCACCAGTCCCTGAACCAACCCGGTCAATGTCGCCAACATGTAATCCAGCAGTGTGCAGGAATCGGGAAAAATAATTCTCTCGACCGAGCTATGACTGATGTCGCGTTCGTGCCAAAGAGCGACGTTTTCAAGCGCGGCGACGGCGTTGCCACGCAAAACGCGGGCCAGGCCGGTGAGCCGTTCGCCGGTAATCGGGTTGCGCTTGTGTGGCATCGCGCTAGAACCCTTTTGGCCTTTGGCAAAGAACTCTTCGGCTTCAAGCACCTCCGTTCGCTGCAAATGCCGAAACTCAGTCGCCCAGCGCTCAATGCTGGCGCCGACCAGGGCCAGCGTGCTGATGAATTCTGCATGCAAGTCGCGCTGGATTACCTGGGTCGCAATGGGCGCTGGTTTTAGCCCGAGCTTCTCACAGACGGCTGCCTCGATTGCAGTCGAAAGGTGGGCGTTCGTTCCGACTGCACCAGAAAGCTTGCCAACAGCGACGGCTTCCCGGGCAGTCTCAAGCCGTTTGAGCCCGCGGCCAAACTCATCATACATGAGGGCCAATTTCAGACCAAACGTGGTCGGCTCCGCGTGAATGCCGTGGCTCCGGCCAATCATCGGCGTGAATTTGTATTCGCGCGCTTTGGCCGCTACCGACTCGCGCAATGCCTTCACATCCTCAATGAGAATGTCCGCCGATTGCGTCATCTGAACGGCGAACCCGGTGTCGATTACGTCGCTGCTCGTCAGGCCGAAATGAAGCCAGCGGCTGGCGGGCGCGCCAATGTGTTCAGCCACATCTGTCGTGAACGCGATGACGTCATGGTTAAGAGTCTTTTCGAGCTCCCTGCATCGTTCAATGGTGAACCCGGCGCGGGCGTTCATCTGCTCGAGATCGGTTTTTGGCACCAGTCCTGCCTCGCAAAGGGCTTCGCTGGCAAGCAGTTCAATCCGCAGCCAGATCTCGAGCTTCCGTTGTTCGCTCCAAATCTCACGCATCGCTGGGCGTGAATAGCGTTGAATCATGCTTTTGAATCTAAAGTGGGCGTAAGAACGTTAAAAGGTTAAAACGTTAGAAGCTAAAACGGGTGAAACGTTAGAATGTTAGTTAGCATGTGGAGTGGAAAACATGAGCGTGAAACGTAATTGAAATAGCCAAATGTGAAACCCTATCACCCCCTAAGGTTTTACGTTTCACGTTTAAACGCTTTTAACGTTCTAACGTTTCACGATCTTTTGGCGTGCTGCCTCAAGAATCCGCCGCTCTCGCTCGGTCAGACTCTGAATCCCATGCGCGGAAATTTTGTCGAGGATCGGGTCGACTTGTTTGGAGAGGAATTCGTCGGCGGGCAAATCTTCCTCCGGCTTTCCGCGGCCCCAGCGGACGGAACTCGAAGAGCCGACCTTAACCAGGTGACGGGGCGGTTCACCGCGTGTGCGGCGAAGTTTTGGCCAGTGCCAATCCCAATGCATCGCGTAGCGTACAAACACGACACCCGTGAGGATTCCACCCAGGTGCGCGAAATGCGCGACGTTATCGGGATTGAGAATGCCATAGACTGTCAACCCGGCGCAGAGCAACAGCAGGTACTTGGCCCGCATCGGGATTACAAAGAAGAGCAACAGTACCCTTTCCGGAAAAAGCATCGCAAAGGCAGCCGCCAGTCCAAATGCCGCGGCGGACGCCCCCACAACCGGCCCCGCAAACCGGATTCCCAACAAGACACCAGCTAACGCCTGTAAGAGTCCTCCAATAACGACACCAGAAAAATAAAGCGCCAAAAACGGCTTGCGTCCCAATGCCTCCTCGACGTCCTGGCCGAAAACGTAAATCGCCCAGCCATTAAAGATCAGATGCAGCAACCCGGCATGCATGAAACCGTAGGTTACCAATTGCCAAACGTAGCCGTGTTTTAGACCTTCAACGCTCAGCGCGAAGTAATGAGTGACGGGAAACTGCGAAAACCTAATTAGGACTAACTGGATTACGAAAACCGCGATATTGACCAGCAACAACGTTATGGTCGCCGTAAATCGCGAATCGAATCGCGACCCACGCATGTAATAGCGGTCTTCTAACATATTCCAGCGCCAACGTAGTCGCGGAACCCATTTTTTTCAAACAGGGTTTTGACTTTAATTTGAAAATCGCGCGTCTCCAATCAGGATTGGCAGGTTGGGGAGTTTAACCACTCAATTCCTTTGCTCCGGTGACGGAATTGTCCGTCGGTTTGGGCTATCACTAACGTTCGGATGCTCTGACGCGACTTTACCAGGGCGTCATGCCCATCGGGGCCCACGGTTAGCAGTGCGGTCGATAGCGCATCGGTGTCAGTCGCTGAGGCCAACGCAACGACCGCCATAACCGCTTGCGACGCCGGTCGCCCCGTTCTCGGATCAATGATATGCCCGTAAGCCTTTTCGTCGTCTCGGAAATACTTGCCCCAAACCGCGGAGACAGAAAGCGCTTCGTCGTTGAGGGGAACCATAGCGGCATGCCCGATTTGAGGGGTTGAATCCGGATCCTTTACGGGTGCGATCCCGCTCAGACCCGCGAACCCGATATCCGGACTGGTCAGCGCGATCTGCCAGGATTCTGAGTCGGGCGGATGGCCAATTGCCTGAATCGTGCTGGTCCCGCCATGCAATAGCGCATTCGTTATGCCAGCGTCTCGCAGCAGTTCCGCCGCCTGCTCAATGGCATAGCCCTTGCCAATCGCGCCGAGATCGAGCATCACTCCTTCCCGCAGAAAACGCACTGTGAAATCCTCAGGACGCAGCTCCACCAGGTCCATCCCGATCACCGCGCGAGTCCTGGCGACTTCCTCCTCGGTCGGTAGCCGCCCGCTTCCTCCCATGAAACCCCAACAGCGCACCAACGGTGCGATGGTAATGTCGAATGCACCGCCGCTCTCTTCGTATAGTGCTCTTGCTCGTTGCAGCAGGCCAAAAAG